>JGI25321J50212_10003506_pt1 | contig 10838 bp, 8 predicted proteins | sample AutmiccommuBRH23_FD_50212 | JGI IMG/M metagenome (IMG submission 50212)
GACGTGTTCAACGGCTTCCCGGCCCACGACGCCGACGCACGCGGGGACGCGGGCCGCGACGCGGGCCGGGACGCGGGCGCGGACACCCACGGCCCATCCACGTTGCTCTTCTCCGAGAATCTGGCGTGTCCCGAACACGGGGTCTCCCTGCCCGAGATCGAGCCGCGTATCTTCTCCTTCAACTCACCTCATGGCGCCTGCGAGACGTGCGGGGGTCTCGGGTCGCGGCGGGAGATCGATCCGGGGCTGCTGATCGGCGACCCGTCCCTCTCGATCTCTGAAGGGGTCGTGCTGCCCTGGAGCGGCACCTCGTCGGAGTTCTACGAGCAGATCATGCAGGCCATCGCGGAGAAGTACGAGGCGGGGCTGGATACGCCCTGGGCCGAACTCCCCGAGAAGATCCGCAACGTGGTTCTCTACGGCACCGGAGACGACAAACTCTACATATCGTTCAAGAACCGGCGGGGCATCCACCGTAGTTACATGACCCGGTTCGAGGGCCTCGTCCGCAATCTGGAGCGGCGCTACCGGGAGACCGACTCGGAGTACATGCGCGGTCGCATCGAGGAGTACATGGCCGAAGTACCCTGCCAGTCCTGCAAAGGGGCGAGGCTCAAGCCGCAAAGCCTGGCGGTGACGGTGGGCGGGCAGAGTATCCACGGGCTCAGCATGCTGCCGGTGACCGGAGTCGTGGCCTTCCTCCGCGATCTGGAGCTGACCGAACGCGAGCGGCTCATCGGCGGCCGTATCCTCAAGGAGATCCGGGAGCGCCTCTCGTTCCTCGAGTCGGTGGGGGTGGGCTATCTCAACCTGCACCGCACGGCGGGCACCCTCTCGGGAGGGGAGGCGCAACGCATCCGGTTGGCCACGCAGATCGGCTCCAGTCTGGTGGGCGTGCTCTACATCCTCGACGAGCCGTCCATCGGTCTGCACCAGCGCGACAACCGGCGTCTCATCGAGACGCTGCTCCGCCTGCGCGACCTCGGCAACACCGTCATCGTAGTGGAGCACGACGAGGAGACCATGCAGACGGCCGACTTCATCGTCGACATGGGCCCGGGGGCCGGGGAACACGGGGGAGAGGTCGTGGCGAGCGGCTCCCTGGCCGATGTGCTCGCCGAACCCCGCTCCGTGACGGGCATGTTCCTGTCCGGCCAGAGGTCGATACCCGTGCCGGCCACACGCCGGAAGGGTCGCGGCGAACTCGTCGTGCGGGGAGCACGCCAGCACAACCTGCGCGGCATCGACGTGCGTGTGCCCACGGGCATGTTCGTGTGCGTCACCGGAGTGTCGGGGTCGGGCAAGTCCACCCTGGTGAACGACATCATCTACCGCAGTTTGTCCAACCTGGTGAATCGTGTGGCCGTGCGTCCCGGAGACCATGACCGTATCGAGGGCATCGAGCAACTGGACAAGGTCATCGACATCGACCAGTCGCCCATCGGCCGCACGCCCCGCTCCAACCCGGCCACGTACACCGGTGTCTTCGACCACATCCGCCAACTCTTCACCATGACCAAGGAAGCGAAGGTGCGCGGCTACAAGCCGGGGCGCTTCAGCTTCAACGTCAAGGGAGGACGGTGCGAGGCCTGCCGGGGGGACGGCACGCTCAAGATCGAGATGCACTTTCTGCCCGACATCTACGTGCCCTGCGAGGTGTGCCACGGCCGCCGCTACAACCAAGAGACGCTGGAGGTGCGGTTCAAGGGTAAGAACATCGCCGAGGTGTTGGCCATGAGCGTGGAGGAAGCGCTCCCCTTCTTCGAGAACCAGCCCAAGATCAAGCGCCGCCTGCAGACCCTGCACGATGTGGGCCTCGACTACATCAAGCTGGGCCAACCCTCCACCACCCTCTCGGGTGGAGAGGCGCAGCGGGTGAAGCTGGCCACGGAGCTCTCAAAGGTGGCCACCGGCAATACCCTCTACATCCTCGACGAGCCGACAACCGGCCTGCACTTCGCCGACGTGGAGAAGCTGTTGGTCGTGTTGCAGCGCCTGGTGGACGCCGGCAACACGGTGCTGGTGATCGAGCACAACCTGGATGTGATCAAGTGCGCCGACTGGATCATCGACCTGGGGCCCGAAGGCGGAGACGCCGGGGGGCTGGTGATCGCGGAGGGCACACCGGAGCAGGTGGCCGAGGTGGCCGCAAGCTCCACAGGCGCGTATCTAGGGCGTGTGCTGGGGGGCGGGAACTCGGAGGCTCGCAGAGCGAGGGATTCATCGCCGGCGAAGGTCGGCTCCAAGATGTAGGGGGGCCCGTGGGACTGGGCCACCACTGCTACGGGCGGTTCCCCGAGGTCGACAGGTATGCGTCAAGCCGGAGTTTGGCCAGGGCTGTGTTCCCCCGTGGCGCGAGGATACAGAGGGTGTATTCCGGTGGGTTCGTAGCTGAGCAGCGCGCGATGATCGTGCCGAAAGGCGTCGCAGTGGTCAACTCGGTGCACGCACCGAGGCCGATCTCGGCCGTAGTCTCGCGCGTCAGCCGGAAGATCTGGGCAAAGACCGGGCTGAATGTGCCAAGGTCAACTGCCCCGCCCGTCGAGTCTTCGGCCAGGACGGTTCCCGAGTCGTCGACGATCGCGGCCGCCATATAGCCGATCACTGAGCGGAGGGTCGTGAATAAGTCTTGTGCGTCTACCGGCTCCTCCTCTTCGGCCTGCGGGGTCTCCGCTTCCTCCACCGTGTTTGGCTCTGCATCCGGCTCGTCGACGGCGACTGCCGTTGTGTCCGGCCCGTCCGCGGGCGTTTCCGGGTGCGGTGTGAGCGCGGTATCCCGGGACTCGTTAGACGACGTCTGTTCCGAAGAGAGGAGAAGGGGACGAACCTGCTCCACCATGTCCTCCAAACGATCCATGTCGAGTCGGATCGTGCGCCGCGAGAAGTCGGTCCCTTCTGAGAACTCCAGCTCCGGGTAGATGAGGTTGGCCAGGAAGGCCACGGCGGGGACTCCCTCTCCGAGCCACGACCCGTCGGTGACGAGAGCGTCCACCACCCACCCGTCCTCCATGAATATGACCCCGGCGTTCTCGGCGGACGCCACGGCCAGACTGCCCGTGCAGCCGGTGGCGCCGAGTGCCCGCAGTATCTGGAGGAGTCCCTCGTCCAAAAGGTCGGTGACCATACGCTGGTGATCGAGGGCGCTCACGAGACGCTCGGGGTCAGGGCAGCCGTAAGGGCAGTCAGGGAGCGGCGCGCGAGGATCTTGGCCTTGCCCACGTTGCCGTCGGCGCGCATGAGAATCACTAGATGGAAGTGCAGGTAGTCGGCGGGATCGGCGGTGCCGTCCGAGGTCAGCCCGTGGCTGCATGCCACCAGGATGTCTCCCTCGGTGCCCTCCAGATGGACTGTGCGCGGGGTGCCCGTCTTCGTCTCGGCCATGGTCTCCTTGGCGTGCAAAAGCACGTTATTGCCGAGGGCGCTGAATAGGGTCATGTCCCGCTGCGAGTGGGGGGCTTCCGCGAGGAGCCCGCCCGATGGATCCATGACTGCCACAGCGAGAAAGCCCCCCGATTCGGCCAGGGATTGCAGGATAGATGCAACGTTGTCGATGGTAGCCCTCCGTTGGCCCGCAAGTCGCACTCGGATGCTTGCGCCGGTTTGCGCAATCTCTTCACTACCATCGGCAAGAGACGGAGGATTGTTTAGTCCTGGGTTCGCCGGGCTCGCGAGGTGCTACGGAGCGCTGATCGTGCGCCCGATCGGGCGAAAGCAAAGCCGGGGTTGCGCCCTCGCGGGTCGCGGCCCTACCGAGGCTCGAACAGGTGGACTATCGTGATCGGTTCGCCGGGGGGGACCACCACGATCTCCGTGTTCCACGGACCGGCGAAGAGGCGCTCGAGGAGCACGATGGAGCCAGGCGTCTCGGTGTGCGCTAGATCGAGGTCGCGAGCGAAGGCGTGGCTTTCGGGCCGCGTGTCGACCACGTCGAAGGCGCCGGTGTCGATGAGTGTCACGCGCTCATACGCGGCGAGTGTGGTCCTGCGTAGTTCGCGCGCCTTCTCCGCGCCAAAACGCTCCGTCCACTGATCGAGTGACTCCTGCACGGGGTTGTCGTGGCACAGCCAACCCTTGGTGACGTAGAACGCGTGGGCGTCACGGACGATCTCCTCCCGCGTGCAGCCGTGATTGAGGAAGAGGGAGATGCAGTCGTCTACCCGAGGGAAGACGAGCCGGTGATGACGCGAGATGAGTCCCTGCAGGCCGTTGCCGCAGTAGCCGAGGGCCAGGATGATGTCGCGACCCGCCGGGGCCGCCGCTTCCTCCCGTAGGGGAGGGACGGTCACTTCCGCGGCGCGGTCGGCGGCCGGACCGGCACCGGGGCGTACCGACGGAAGTCTGGCGGACTCTCCCGCGTCAGCGGCGTCGTCGAGGCGGTCCACGAGCAACTGTATGTGGTCTCGCAGTTTCTCGGGCCGCTCGTGGAGGCCGCTTTCGATCCACACGACGGGCGGCTCGACTGGGAGCCCATGGCCGTCGCGCACCGCGGTCCGCTCCAGGGCAAGCCCGATCTCGTCCTCGATCATCTCGCAGGCGAGGATGACCGATCCGGGGCCGCGAGCCCCCGGGAGGACGGGATCGGCTGAGCCGTCCATCAAGAGTTTGGGCACATCTTCCACCGTACGGATGCTAGCATGGGAGCATGGGTTGTGCTCCCACTTCCTCGGGCGATCGTCCCCCTCGGCCGCTCGCCGACCTCGTCGATGACGCTCGGACGGCCGGACGTGCGGTGGCGCGGGGGGCGCGTGCGCTCGCGCACCGGGCGCCCCTGTGGCGATTGTACGGGCACTTCCTGGGCACGGCTCCTGGCCAGGCCTTCCTCGATCGGGGAAAGTTCATTGGAGCGGGGGCCGCTCGGCTGGTGGTGCCGACCGTTGAGACCGACACGCCGTGGACCCCGTTCGCCGTGCCCCTGAATGAGACGCGGGTAGCGCTGATCTCGACAGGCGGGTTCTACCTGCCTCCGGCCCCACCCTTCGATGTGGATGCGCCGCTTGGGGATGCCACCTTCCGCGTGATCCCCTCCGATGTGGCTCTTTCCGATCTCCGTATCGCCCACACGCACTATGGGCACCAGCGGGCCGAACGCGACCGGAACGTGGTCTTCCCGCTCGACCGTCTCCGGGAGTTGGCCGCCGACGGAGTCATCGGCGGGGTCGGCCCTCGAGCCTACAGTTTCGGTTTCACGGTCCACACCGCCGAGTTGGTCGACCCCCTTGTGGGTTCGGCGCATGAACTTGCGGGCTGCTTGGCCGAGGACGGCGTGCAGGCGGTCCTGTTCGCGCCGGCCTGACCCGTCTGCAACCGGACCGTGGGTCTGGTAGCGAGGGTGGTGGAGGCTTCGGGGATTCCGACCGTAGCTCTGTCGGTGAACCGGGGGTTTTCGGAGCGGGTGCGGGCGCCGCGAACCGTGTTCCTCAACTTCCCGTACGGGTCCGTTTTCGGCGAGCCGGGTGACTCCGGGCGCCAGCGCGAGGTGCTGCTGAGTATGTTGGGCATGTTGGGGAGCGCGAAGCGACCGGGGTCGATACTGGATCTGCCTCTCCGCTGGCGGCGGTAGTAGTCCTTGTGGGCGTGACGCATGGCGGTGCGGGGTACGTCACCTCAAGACGCTCCGTTTCGCTCGGTTCAGGGCGTCTCAACGCTCATAGAAGGAGGAAGTGCACATGGCCATGGCGGAACGTACGGCGAAGGTGGTTTGGGAAGGTGATCTTGCCAAGGGAGCGGGGCTGGTGACAGTGGCGAGCGGCGCCTTGGCCGATTTTCCGGTCACGTGGGCCTCTCGGACAGAGCGCTCGGACGGCAAGACCAGCCCGGAGGAACTCATCGCGGCGGCCCATGCGTCGTGCTTCTCGATGGCCCTCTCTCATGCGCTGGCCGAGGCGGGCCACCCAGCCGAGCGCCTGGAAGTGCGAGCGGTCGCGACCCTCGATGCCACCGATGACGGTCTCCGTATCACGACCATGACCCTCGATGTTCGGGGCTGGGTGCCCGGCCTCGACGCGGCCGCCTTCCAGGCCGCGGCCGAAGACGCCGGCTCGGGCTGCCCGGTGTCGAATGCCCTAACCGGGGTTCACATCGTGGTCGAGCCCGTCGTTCTTGAGGGTTGAAGCGCCGGGGTCCGCGGGGGCCGGAAGGTGCTACAGTGCCCCCTGAGATGCCCGCGAAGAAGCCCACCCATTCAGACAGCGAGCCGGCCCCCGCCGTCACCCCGGAGGATCGGCGGACACGGCGCGATCCGAGTGCACCTTCCGAGCAGGTCTCGCCCTTCCCCACGGCGACCGCCCGCGAGAAGGCGTTCCTCATCGCCGTGGACACCGGGGCGGACCTCGTGTGGACCGCCGAGGAATCCCTCGTCGAGCTGGCAGCTCTGGTGGAGACCGCCGGAGGCGACGTGGTGGGTTCGCTGTTCCAGAATCGAGCTGCCGCACATCCGATTTGGTATCTCGGGTCGGGCAAAGCGCAGGAACTCAAGCAGTTGAAGGCGGCCACCGGCTTCAACATGCTGGTGGCCGACGACGAACTCTCGCCCAAGCAACAGCGTTCGCTCGAGAAGTTGCTCGATATGAAGGTGCTCGATCGAAGCGGGGTCATCCTGGACATCTTCTCTCAGCGCGCCCGCACGCACGAGGGACGGCTTCAGGTGCAGCTCGCCCGATTCGAGTATCAGCTGCCCCGCCTCACGCGCATGTGGACCCACCTCTCCCGTATGGGCGGTGGCATCGGGACCCGCCGTGGACCGGGGGAGACACAGCTCGAGACCGACCGCCGCGTGATCCGCCAGCGCATCAAGAAGATGAAAGAGGAGGTGGCGGGCGTTCGGCTGCAGCGGGAGACGGCTTCGCGCGAGCGCACGCGCCGCGTGCTCCCGGCGGTGGCCATCGTAGGCTACACGAACGCGGGCAAGTCCACCTTGCTGAACGCCCTGGTCGGGAAGGAGGTGGCCGGAGCCGAGGACAAGCTCTTCGCTACTCTAGACCCCACGAGCCGCCGCGTGGAGTTGGGTGAGGGTCAGGCCGTCGTGGTTTCGGACACGGTGGGGTTCATCCACAAACTCCCCCACCAGCTGGTCGACGCCTTCCGGGCTACCCTTGAAGAGGTGGTGCGCGCCGATGTCCTCGTGGAGGTGGTGGATGCCTCCGATCCCTTCTTTCGGGAACACCGGCGGACCATACAAGAAGTGCTGGACGAGTTGGGCGCCGGCCACAAGCCGCGCCTTGTGGCCTATAACAAGGTGGACGTGGTGTCGGATAGTGGGGGGAAGACCGACTTCGTCCTACCCCGGACCGACCGGCATGCGGTGGCTGTGTCCGCTCTCACCGGCCTGGGTCTCGAAGCTCTCCGTTCCCGGTTGGCGACGGTGCTCGCCGAGCTCTGGATGGAAGTGGATCTGCGCGTGCCCTACACGGAGGGTGCCTTACTCGCGCGGGTCCGGGAGCGGGCCGTGGTGAAGTTCGAGTATCAAGACCGCGACGTGCGCGTGGTGGGCAGAGTGGCGCCGGCCATCGCCGCCGAGTTGGTGGAGAGCGCTCGGGCCTGGCGGCGGGTGCAGCGTGAAGCAGCGTCGGAGGAGGTCGTCGACTGATTCCGTATCGGCCGCGGGTCGGGCCGGTGCGCCTCGCGACCGCCGCTCGACCCGCCTCCCGACCGCCCATCTGACTCCAGCGTCCGCAGGTACTGCTCCGTATTGACGACCCACGCGACCCCCACTATGCTGCCCTAACGATTCCGTGAGTCCTGGTCCACCGATCGCACCTCATGGGGCGCGATCGTTGCCGTGCTGTCCGGCAAGAGCATCCAGACGTGAAGGGGGCCTGTGCATGAGCGCGAGCTACGCCGAGGTATTCCGCCGTTCGATAGAGGATCCCGAAAGCTTCTGGGCGGAAGTCGCCGAGGCGGTCCACTGGGAGAGGAAGTGGGACTCGGTCCTCGACACGAGCGCCGCCCCGATCTACCGCTGGTTCACCGGCGGACGTCTCAACACCTGCTACAACGCGCTCGACCGCCACGTGGAAAACGGCCGCGGCGGGCAGGTGGCCCTCATCTACGACAGTCCGGTCACGAACACGGTGAAGAAGTACACGTATCGTGAACTCACGGACGAGGTGGCCCGTTTCGCGGGCGCATTGCAGGGATTGGGCGTGGTGAAGGGCGATACCGTGGTCGTCTACATGCCCATGGTCCCCGAGGCCGCCGTGGCCATGTTGGCGTGCGCCCGCATCGGTGCCGTTCACTCGGTGGTGTTCGGAGGCTTCGCCCCGCAAGAGCTCGCGGTGCGTATCGACGACGCCAAACCCAAGGTGATCGTCTCCGCCTCCTGTGGTATCGAGGTGGCCCGGGTGATCGAGTACAAGCCCCTGCTGGACCGAGCCATCGAGCTGGCGGAGAGCAAGCCCGAGAGTTGTATCATCCTGCAACGGCCCATGGCCACGGCTTCCATGATCGCGGGCCGAGACCACGATTGGAACGAACTGTCAGCGGCCGCCGAGCCCGCGGCGTGCGTCACCGTGGAAGCCACCGATCCCCTGTACATCCTGTACACCTCGGGCACCACCGGCAAGCCGAAGGGCGTGGTGCGCGACAATGGCGGTCACGCCGTGGCTCTCCTCTGGTCCATGGAGCACGTATACGACGTGCAGCCCGGCGACGTCTACTGGGCGGCCTCCGACGTTGGCTGGGTGGTGGGGCACAGCTACATCGTGTACGCCCCGCTGTTCGCCGGCTGCACCACCATCCTCTACGAGGGCAAGCCTGTGGGCACTCCGGATCCCGGGGCCTTCTGGCGGGTCATCCAAGAGCACAAGGTGAAGGTGCTGTTCACCGCGCCCACGGCCTTTCGGGCGATCAAGAAGGAGGATCCCAACGGGGAGTTCCTCAAGAAGTACGACATTTCCCACTTCACCTACCTGTTCCTGGCGGGCGAGCGGCTCGACCCCGATACCTACCACTGGGCCTCCGACCTCCTGGGCGTGCCGGTGGTGGATCACTGGTGGCAGACCGAGACCGGCTGGCCCATCGCCGCCAACTGTATGGGTATCGAGCAGTTCCCGATCAAGGCCGGCTCGCCGACCAAGGCGGTTCCCGGTTACGACGTGCAGATCCTCGACGCGGAGGCGCGCAACGTGCCCGCTGGTTCCGAGGGGATCGTCACGATGAAGCTGCCGCTCCCACCCGGTTGTCTCCCCACGCTGTGGGAGGACGACGAGCGTTTCGTCGAGTCGTATGTGAGTGCCTACCCGGGGTACTACTTCACCGGTGACGGGGGCTACATCGACGAGGAAGGCTACGTCTACATAATGGGTCGGGTGGACGACGTCATCAACGTCGCCGGTCACCGTCTCTCCACGGGACGCATGGAGGAGGTCATCGCCACGCATGCCGATGTGGCGGAGTGCGCCGTTCTCGGGGTGGGCGACGAACTGAAGGGCCAAGTACCGGTCGGCTTGTGCGTTCTCAAGGCCGGCGTCGAGCGGGATCATCAGGAGATCGCCCGGGAAGTGGTGCAGATGGTGCGCGATCAGGTGGGCGCGGTGGCCTCCTTCAGGGTGGCGACGGTGGTCTCGCGTCTGCCAAAGACCCGTTCCGGCAAGATCCTGCGCGGTACTATGCGCAAGATCGCCGATAGCGAAGCCTACACGACCCCGTCCACCATCGACGACCCCGCCATCTTGGACGAGATAGCCGACAGTCTGCGCACGGTGGGGTACGCGAAGGAGTAAGCGCTTGGACACGGCTCTCGCACTCCTGATTCCGGTGCGGCCGCTGTTAGAATGACGCGGGCGCCGCCTCGGCGTCGCCGGCGTCCTGCGTTCCAGAGTGAAGGAGCAGTCGTATGTCCGTGCCAGAAGGCGTGCCGGGGCCGGTGGCCGTGATCGGAGCGGGTCTGACCGGGGCCAGCTGGGCGGGCCTCTTCGCCGCTCACGGGCGGGCGGTGCGACTTCACGACACCGACGGAGCGCGGGCACGGGCGGCAGTGGAGCGCGCGCTCGGCTTTGCCCGCTTCCTCGTGACCCACGGTCTTGCTGATGAAGCCGTTGCGGAGTTGGGGCTTGGGGCCCTGCGGGCCGTCGACGATCCGGCGGAGGCCTGTGCGGACGTCGTTCTCGTGCAGGAGTGCGTGGTAGAGCAACTTGCGGTGAAACGCGCCGTCTTCGCGGAGGCCGATCGGCTCGCGCCTCCAGGAGCTCTCTTGGCGACGAGCTCGAGCGGTCTGTCCATCACCGACATCCAGGACGGACTCCCGGGGGCCGGCCGCTGCGTCGCGGCTCACCCGTACAATCCGCCTCATCTTGTGCCTCTGGTGGAGTTGGCGCCGGGGCGGGACACCGAACCCGGAACACTGGAGCTGGCTCGGGAGTTCTACCTATCGGTGGGCAAGGACCCCGTCGTGCTCACGCGCGACATCCCGGGATATCTCTCGAACCGCATGTCGGCGGCGCTTTGGCGGGAGGCGGTGGAACTCGTGCGATCGGGCGTGGCGTCGGTGGAGGACGTGGATCGCGCGATATCGAGCGGGCCCGGTCTGCGCTGGGCGGTGATGGGTCCACACCTCTTGTACCATCTGGGCGGCGCCGAGGGCGGCATCCGCGGCCACTTGGAGCACCTGGGTCACGTCAAGGAGGGCATGCTGCGCGACATCGCCACCTGGGTCTCGTTCCCGCCGGACACCGCGGATGTGTTGGAGGCGGGTCTGCGGGAAGAGCTCGAGGGCCGCGAGCCGGGTTCGTTGGAGCGCGAACGGGACGAAGCGCTGGCCGGCTTCCTGAAGACCCGCGCCGTTGCCGCCGCCGGTACCCGCCGATCCACGTTACCTGCGCACGGCTCGACGGCGTCCGAGG
>JGI25321J50212_10003511_pt1 | contig 10824 bp, 10 predicted proteins | sample AutmiccommuBRH23_FD_50212 | JGI IMG/M metagenome (IMG submission 50212)
TTGTGCCGAATGCCTGGAACAATTTGGAGGCCACAAATATGCGGCTGGNCTTACCATGGCCGAAGCCCAGTATGAGATCTTTAAGGAACGCTTTGAAAAAGTGGTCTCAGACACCATAGACCCGTCCCTGCTTATTCCGGAGATCCATATAGACGCGGTGATCCGGCTCGGGGAGATAACCCCAAGGTTGCTGCGCATTATCAGGCAGTTTGCCCCCTTTGGGCCGGGAAACCTCAATCCCCTCTTTATGGCTGAAAACCTTCGGGATACGGGATATGCCAGGGCTGTGGGGCAGGAAGGGAAACATCTCAAATTATCCGTTGAACAGGATGGGGTCGGCCCGATCGGGGCCATAGGCTTTAACCTCGGGGATAAGCTGGAACATGTTACCGGAGGGAAAAGGTTTAAGGCGGTTTTCAGCCTGGATGAAAACGAATGGAATGGCCAGGTAAGCCTGCAGCTTAAAGTAAGGGATATTAACTAAACCGGTCCGGCTTCGAATCGTTCCAGGCTCAGTTGGTCACCGTCGAAGACGGCATAGGTATAATGGCTGATCCAGTCACCCAGGTTGATATACTTGCTGCTTTCACTAAGGCGGATCTCGAGTGGCAGATGCCTGTGGCCGAAGATGAAATAATCGTAATGACCGGATTCCAGTTTCCTTTTCGAATATTGTACCAGCCACTCCTTGTCGTCGCCAAGGAACTCAATATCCTCCTTGCCCGAGATCAGTTTATTTTTAACCGAAAAATACCGGGCGATCCTTACGCCAAGGTCGGGGTGCAGCCAACGGTATAACCATTTGGCGGCAGGGTTAGTGAATACCTTTTTCATGCGCTTGAACCCCTTATCCCCGGGACCGAGCCCGTCGCCATGGCCGATAAAGAAATGCTTCCGGCTAATCGTGAATTCCCTGGGGGAATGAAAGACGGGGATATTGAGTTCCTCCTCAAAATATCCGTCCATCCACAGGTCGTGGTTGCCGACAAAATAAAAAACGGGGATACCGCTATCCGCGATCTCCGCAAGCTTTCCCAGCGTCCGGGTAAATCCCCGCGGGACAACGGTTTTATATTCGAACCAGAAGTCGAAGAGGTCGCCCAACAGGAAAAGGGCGGCAGCATCCTTTTGAATGGTATTCAGCCAGGCTACGAATAGCTTTTCCCTGGCCAGGCTGTTTACACGGTCCGGGGCCCCCAGGTGGTTGTCGCTGGCGAAGTATACTTTCTTTCCTTTCGCGAGGGTTATTTCTTCCATTTGCCCGTAAAGATACACAAAGTACGTACATACCCGGAAATGCCCGGGGATAGCCGGGTTCAGGCATTATCGGCAGCATGCCATTCGGCATAGGCTGTTTCGGTTTCCCTCAATTTCAGGGAGTGCAACTGTATATGGCCGGGTAGCCTGGATCGTATTTTTTTGGCGAAATCGATCACCATATTTTCACTGGTTGGCTGGTAATCGGCAAGGATTACTTTATGACCCCTGTCACTGAGTTCTGTGGCCAGTTCCAGATGGGGGGTGTTCCTGTTAAAGATGGTAGCATGGTCAAAAGGTTCTACAATTTCTTCCTTGACAATGGTTTTCAGGTCGCCAAAATCTATAACCATCCCCAGTTTAACATGCGAACTATCGGTTATGGGCCTGCCTATCACTGTAACAGCGAGCTTATAGCTGTGCCCGTGCACATTCCTGCATTTTCCATCGTAGCCATAAAGGGCATGACCTGTTTCGAAGCTGAACTCCTTGGTGATCCTGATCGTATCCATACCTGCTTTCTTGCCCTGCAAAGGTAGGGATTCTACCCTTTAACACCCCTAAGGAATTCCTCCCGCTGATTGAACCTTTGACGGGCGGATTTCAGCAACCGGCACCTTTTTATTCTTAAGGCCGAAAAGTGGCCGGATCCAGGGCCAGGGCCTGATCGCCAATTCGTATATCAGCCAGCTGAAGCCGAAAGTTCCCAGGACCAGAATGGTAAATGCCGGCAGGAAATCCAGGCCTGAATCGAGGAGGTAATACCCTATAATGACGGTAATGGTCTGGTGAAGGATATAAAAGGGGTATACCGCTTCGTTGGCATAAGCCAGTACCCTGCCCGGACGGTTAAGGTAACGGCTCGCATAGCCAAATAAAACCAGGATCCAGGTCCATAAGTTGAAAACCTTTACCGCCGCTTCCGTAAAATGTAACAGCGTACTGTCTCTGAAGGAAAATACCAACCCCAACCATACCGAAAAACCAACAATTCCCAGGTAGAGATACAAACGGCGCCGTCTCGTGACAGTTTCCCAAAACTCCTTCTTGGCGGCAATCAGCAGGAATCCATAGAAGAAAAGTATTAAAAAATTTACCAGGGTAAACCAATCCCCCACAAGGGCATGGGTTACCGGAAAGAAAGGCTCAAGAAAAGATTCTGTCAGGTACAATGGCAGGATGGCCCAATATAACCCAAGCGGTTTTTGCACCTGTTTTTGCACCCAGCCAATCAGCCGGAAATCCGGGTTGCTTCGCAGATAGAGGAAGACAGGGCAGAGTACCAGGGAAAACAGCAGCAAGTAGGGGAGGAACCACAAGTGGTGCCAGCTGAAGTTCCCTTCGGGGTAAACGCCCATAAATGCATATTGGGGCCAGTATTCGAGATAGTGCCCGTTGAATTGGTTATTTGCCAACCTTTCTATATAAACCTGCGGCGGCACAATAAGGAGTATGCCTACGGCCAGGGGGAGTAGTAACCTGGTGATCCTTTCATAGATAAACTGCCTGCCGCTTCTTTTGTTCATGGCGTAATATGTTCCCATTCCCGAGATCACAAAAAGTATGGGTAGCCGCCACTGGTTCACAAATAGCATGGGGTATACCAGCCATTCGTAAATGGTATTATTTTTTATATGCCATCCCCATGGTACAAAGTACATCCCTACATGATAGAAAATCAACAATCCGAAAACGAGGACCCGCAACCAGTCCATATCATATCTGCGCATACCGATAATTTTTTGGGCTAAATTAGTGGTGAAAACCGATTATAAAAGTGGATTGTGATGGCTGACAAGCTTTTGGTGCGAATGACAAAGCCAGCCTACCCGGCCGTCATCCGGGCTTCAAAATGAGGGATCATTTTCCGGGAAACGGCAACAGCTTCGTCTACCCCGTTTAGCTCTAGTTTATAGCCCTGGGCATTCCCTGAAATACGATGGATATGCCTGAGGTTTATCAGGTAGGATCTGTGGGTCCGGATAACGGAAGGAATCCCGGAAAGCTGTGTTTCCAGGTCACTTATTGAAATCCGTTTAAGCTTCTTTTGAACGGCATGTCCTTCGCGTATATAGAAAGTCACGTAATTTCCTTCGGATTTGGCATAAATAAAATGATCGGTATTCAGGTAAAAGTCATCACTTTTAAGCTGGGTACCGATAGGGATTTCCGACCCTGAATCCTCCCTTATCTGCGGCCCGGGCAGAAGGCCGGCTTTTCGCTGGTTCGCCAGGTACAGGCGGTTGAAATTCAGCGGGAGGAGGATAGCGATAAACAGGAGGCCCACCAGGAAGGTATTGCGAACTTCTTCCAAATAAAATCGCCAGGTCCANTTATATGGGTTGTCGTAAATAATATCACGGACGAGGAATTGCCCCGTCCCGGCCAGTAACAGGAAGCCCCCAAGACCCAGGATCTCATTTCCTACCGTCCAGTTGGCCCGTTGATCGGGAAATACACGCATCACCAGGTAAAAACACAAAAGCGCCAGGCATGCTACCGTTGCATGCACTACTGTGATAAGGAAATAGGACATCTTGTGTTCCGGTACGTATACATTGAAGGGCTCAAACAGCAGGTTAAAGGCCATAGCCATAACGAACAACAAACCGAGCAAAGTGAGAAAGGTCTTCCCTTCATAATAAAAATGATAGGGTTGGCTCAGGAAATTCCGGATTTTGGTTACAGACGCCATGGTGATATTTCGGAAGAAAATTAGGGTTTTTTCATTTATGGAGCGCCTTTAGCCCTGTTAAACAAAAATACCGGCATTGTGCCTGCAGGCCAGGCCACGGGATACCCCTAATTGATAATAAGCACCTCATCGCCCGAAACAAGGCTTACATGGCAGCAATCGGCACGGACCACATAAGTTTCCGTAACGACAACATTCCCACCTATGAAGCCTTTGAAAACGATGCTCCTGTCTTCGTTGGGATGCACTTCTACAAAGCTGTCGTTATAAATGGGGTAACGTCCGTTATCGCGGAAGATTTGCAGTTCTTCCTCTGAATAATTGGCGGTAAGGTCGGCATTGGTGAGCAGGTCGGTAACCTCAAAGGAGTCCAGGGGTACTTTTACCCCTGCGTCGTCCTTTACCTCAATACTTATTGTTTCAAATTGTTCGGTACAGCCAACAGAGCCGCAATCAACATTCTGTTGCAAGGCGTCATCACCTGAACACCCACCGGTAAAGGATAGCAATAAGAATATTAAAAGGTATTTCCACATGTGATGATCTGATTTATTTCCAACCATTCAATAGATAAGATAAGGGTATAAAGGTTGCCTTATGACTGCGCCCCGGTGTGGGAAGCCGATTGAAACGAGGTAATAACCGGATCTCATTTCCGGAATTTCTCCAAAGCCTTCCGGGCCTGGGGAGAGAGGGCAAGCTTTCCGGAAAGGGCGGCGCGCTCTGAAAGTAAAGATTCCCAGTGTTGCGTACCTTCCCACAGCACCCCTTTTATCGCCTTCAGGGCTTCGGGTGAGAACGAAGCCAGCTTTTGTACAAAGAATTCAAGTTCTTTATCCAGTTCGGAAAGTTTATCGAATACCCTGGTATATAGGCCTTTTTCTTTCGCCCAGTAGGCATTTTTCCATTCCTCCGGCGAGAGGGCAAGTTCGGCCAACCCGGCTTTGCCCGCTTTTCGCTCTACCGCCGCCGAGATAACCAATGGCGCGATCCCGATACTGAGCTCTGAAAGCCTTACCGAGGCCGCCTCTGTGGCGAAAACATAATCGCAGGCTGCAAGGAGGCCAACACCCCCGCCAACCGCCTTGCCCTGAATCCGTCCGATTATCGGCTTCGGACAATTGCGCATGGCATTGATGACGCGGGCAAAGCCCATAAAGAAATCCTTGCCGTCCTCCGCGTTGGTGATTGCGAGAAGTTCATCAAGGGAAGCACCGGCACAAAAAGCGCCTTCCCCTTCAGACCGTAACACAATCAGATGCGCCTCTTCCTTTCCGGCAAGCGCTTTCAGTTCTGTTTCCAGGCGGATAAGCAGCTCCGAAACGAAGGAATTCCCTGCAGGGTGGCCGAATTCAACCGTTGCCACCCCATTCTGAATAGCGGTATACAAACTGCCGTTAAGCCTATTGGTTCCCATGATACGCGTTTATAACCAAAATTAAGCCTTTTGCAGGAGCGGGAGAAATTTCCTGCGGAACTTCCAGATAAGGGCGCCACCGCGAATTAACATCCAGACCGTAAAGGCGATCCAGATACCGTACAGCCCCAGGCCCATGGTTTTCCCGAGGTAAAGTACCGGNACAAAGCCAAGGAAGGTAGCGGATAACAGCACATTCCGCAGGTATCGCATTTCCCCTAGCCCTTTGAAGATCCCATCGAAAACAAAGGCTATGCTGTTTATGGGAAGGCCAAGGATCACTATATAAAAGATCGCGTAGAAAGCCTGCAGGACAAGGGGTTCTTTGGAGAAAAGGAGGCCCAGCGGTTCATAAAACAACAGGCCGAGCCCCATAAGGCAGAAACTCACCACGCTACCGTAGCGGACAATCCTCCCGGCTAGTGCCCAAAGCCCGTCGTAATCCCTTGCCCCCAGCAGTCGTCCGCCCATAATGTTGCCTGCTGCAGCATAGCCATCAATAAAGAATGCCACGAAAAGCCATAAATTAATGGCAATGGTATGGGCACCTATAAAATGGTCGCCCAGGGCTGTAGCCTCCCTTACCGCCAGGACCAGGGCAACGTTCAGGGCAAGGGCCCGTACAAAGAGATTCAGGCTCATCAGCAGCAGTCTGCCAAGCTCAGGATGTAATGGGAAACGGGGCATTAAGGAAATATCCGTTCGCCTGACCAGGAACAGAAATGCCAACAGGGCCATAACTCCCTGGGATATAAGGCTTGCCCAGGCCGCGCCCTCCAGATGCATAGCCGGCAACAGATCAGGGATCCCGTACACCAGCATTACGTCCAGGACAATATTTAAAACTGCGCCAGACATGGCAATGAGCATGGGCAGGAAGGTATTTTGAAGTCCCTGGAATATTCCCATCACCGCAAATGTGAAGAGGGTAAATGGTAACCCCCAGACGCGAATCCCATAGTAGGAGATGCAATATTCAAGGATTTTTCCCGAGGCATTCATCAACAGGAATATCTCCTCGACAATGAAGACCGTCGACAGCAGAAGGATTATGCTGAGGATGATATTGAAAAAGATAGCCTGGGCGGGAAGGGCTTTTACAGCTTCCAGCCGGCCTGCCCCCAGGTACTGCGAAACTATGGCCGAAATGGCTGAGCGGGTTTGTCCGAGGATCCAGATGAGCATAGACAGGAAGGACCCTACTATTCCGGCTGCTGCGAGTGATTCCATCCCGTCGGTGGGGATATTGCCAACAATAGCCGTGTCGGTGATGGATAAAACAGGCTCTGCAATCCCGGCAATGGTAGCCGGGATAGCCAGTTTATTGATGGTCCGGAGACTGACTGCTGTCTTCAAGTATAATACGGTTTAAAACACCAGCTCATAACAAAAAAAGGGAAAATTGCTTTGTTTCGGGAAATAAATATCCTCCAGGCGTTGATACCCCCTTTGTTCATAAAAATTCTGGTTGCGCCTATTCCTGCTAAAGGTGTCGAGGCGGATGGAATGTGCCCCCGCAGTACGGCCCAGATCTTCGGTAAAATCCATTAGGTGCCGTGCATGGCCTTCACCCTGCCGGTCCGGGCGTATTGCCAGGCGGTGAACATATATATTATTGGTATCGGGCGTGAGCCAGGCAACACTCTTATATTCAAGGTCCTGAAAAGTGGAAGCTACAATACAACCGATGATCTGCCCGGCATCCTCAAGGATAAATAATTCCTCCCTGGCAAAATCCCTTTCAAAGACCTCCCGGCCCGGGTACGAATCGTTCCACTGATAGATCCCTCGGGCTGCCATGTGCGCGGCACAAGCCTGTGTTATGATCAGAATTTCAGGGATTTCGTGTAACTTTGCATGTCTGATCATTGCAGCAAATCATTTAAGCTGTAAATTTAAAGGATAAATAGTTTAGGTATGAACAACATATTGGTCCCTATCGGCACTTCCCCTGATAGCCACGAAACACTGCAGTATGCCGTCCATTTTGCAAAGGAATTTGGCTCAAGGGTTTATGTAATGGAAGTATTCAGTGTTACGGCACTTACCGGAAACCTTTCCAATGTGGAGGAGAAAGTTGCCAAAAGTAGTAAGGAACACTTGCGTGAAGTTATAGAGAAAGTTGATGCGCACGGGGTAGAGATCAAGATCGCTACCTATAACGGAGACCTTATAGACGGCCTCAGGGAAATAGATGCGGAACTAGGTATCGATCTGATCATCATCTCGCCAAGGAGTAACGACATTAAGGAAGAGCTTTACCTCGGGCATACCTCCGGCAGGATAATAAAGCGCACCGATATACCTACGCTGATAGTCCCGAAGGGGACGGTTTTTAAGCCCTTTAAGAGCATCCTGACAGCATTTGCCTCAGGAGTTTTAAAAAAAGGGAAAGTCCTGGAACCGCTGATCGCCATAAAGAATAAATTCGGATCCAAGGTAAGCCTGTTGCTCGTTAAGAACCCGGGGTACACAGAAGAGGATTTGAAAATAGATCCGGCTTTAATGGATATAAGTACGCAATTGACCATAACCGAACATGCCACCACCTATCTCGGCGTGTTGGAGCATTTTCAGGTCAAGCATCCAGACCTGCTCTGTGTCTTTCGCCGCAAGCGCGGGTTTTTTAAGAATTTATGGGAGAAAAATACTATCCTGAAATCGGAGTTTTCAGTGAGAATACCCGTTCTGGTATTAAGTGTGAAGAAATTTTGACGATAAAAATTTGATCGGTTCAATTTTGATACTTATCTAAAATGTATTTCCTTTGCACATCCTAATTATGGGGGATTAGCTCAGCTGGCTAGAGCGCTTGCATGGCATGCAAGAGGTCACCGGTTCGACTCCGGTATTCTCCACCTTCGCCCTCCGGTTCTTCGATCAGAAGAACGGAGGGTTTTCTTTTGTACAGCAGTTTTTTTGAGTTATTGCGGGCTACGGCGGACAAGGGCTTTGGGGGAGAGGACCTGTGCTTTTTAACTTAAAGGAGGTCACCGGTTCCCCCGAGGCTTCGGGGCGGTATTCTCCACAAAACCACCAGCTTCCTGGTGGTTTTTTATTTTCGGGCTCCTTTTAAGAAAACAATAACGCAAACAATTTTTGAATACTCCACGGTCGCTTTATCTTGTTTGAAAACTTATGCGGATGAAAGACTTGAACAAAAAAGTGGCTTATATAACAGGTGGCTCCAGGGGTATTGGCCTGGGGGTGGCGGAAGTGTTGCTGAAAGAAGGAATGCTGGTTGCCATTAGCGGGCGCAGCCCGGAACACCTTCAGGCTGCAGCTGACGTATTAAAGGCTGGAGACAAACTTTTAACCGTGCAGTCCGATGTATGCCAGCCTGCTGATGAACGCAGGGCCGTAAAACAAATCCTTGATAAGTGGGGCAGGCTGGATCTTGTGGTGGCCAATGCCGGGCTGGGCTATTTTGCACCCGTAGATGAATTATCTGAAGAGCAGTGGAACCAGATGATCAATACCAACCTCAATGGGGTCTTTTATACGTTAAAAGCCTCTGTGGATGCCCTTAAATCGTCCAGGGGTTATTATATAACCATAGCCAGCCTTGCAGGGACGAACTTTTTTTCTTCCGGCTCGGGTTACAATGCCACCAAATTTGGGGTCGTTGGCTTTACCCAGGCAGCTATGCTGGATCTGAGGCCTTACGACATTAAAGTCACCACCATAATGCCAGGATCCGTAGCTTCCCATTTCAATGCCAATACCCCCTCTGGAAAAGACGACTGGAAAATTCAACCGGAGGACATCGGCACCCTGGTAGTGGACCTTCTCAGAATGCACCCCCGTACCCTGCCCAGCAAGATCGAAGTGCGCCCGACCAGGCCCGACAAGAAATAATCACGTTATTTTTTCTGTGAAAGCTATTTCGGGATCAAATATTTCAAGCAGCAACTGGTTCAGGCTCTCCCTGAAAGTAAGCAGTACTCCCCGGCTTATTACCTTATCCTTACCAGATCTGCTTCCAGGTTCCTTTGTTGCGAATGGTAATATGCCTGCGCTAAGATTTTTCAGGGAAATAATCCCCGCCTGCAAAGATGAAATTCCGGCCTCCGCTGAATACATGCTTGCATAGCACAGCAGCTGAAACGCCTTACTTAAGTCATAGTTCGTGTTGAGTTCTTTCCAATCCGCAATTTCCACATTGCCGGGGATGACGTTTCCGGTCTTGTAATCAATGATGCGGATCACCCCGTCGCAAAGGTCCACGCGGTCTATCACCCCACGAAGGTAAATGGGAAAATCAAGGCCCGGGACTTCCAGAGGAATTTTCAATTCCTGTTCCAGCGCAATCAGTTTTATGTTGTTGTTTCCCAGGTTTTGCTCTTCCATGGCTATTAGTCGTTCTACATAGCGAACCAAAACATGGAATGCTATCAGATTCCTGCCCTTATCAATATCGGTGTCGGGATATGCCTTCGCAAATTGCGATTTCACCGTACTTTTAATTTTAGGGAGTATTATCTTGAGAGCGCCCGAGTCGAGATAGATACCCGTAAAGGGCCGGTAAAGTTCTTCCAGGGTTGCATGAAGTACGGTCCCAAAAACGCTTGCGGTAATGGATTCTTCCACCTCTATGGCTTCATCTATTCCAAGGACCGATTTCTTATAGAATTCTATGGGGTTCCTAATGTAGTTGGTGAGGCTGGTGGGGGAGAACCCCCGTGCCGCCCTTTCCCTCAATTTTTGCAGAATGTGAGCATCCTTTGGCACCACGGCGGGGACCCGGGTGACGGGCTGTATCTCCGGGGCTGCTACAAGCTGTTCTATTTCGGCATTGATGGCAGGATCGGTAAGTAATTGCGCAATGAACCTGCTTTTTTCCCCTCCTTCCAGAACATCCGGCTCTGTGTTATAAAGCAGGTAGACATGTTTTGCCCTTTGCAGAAGGCGGTAAAAATGGTAGGCATACACTGCGTCTTTTTCTTTGTATGTCGGGAGGCCAAATTCGCGCTTGAGGTCATAGGGGATCATGGAATTATTATTCTTACCCGCTGGCAGGATCCCTTCATTTACCGAGGTAAGGATCACGGTATCAAAATCAAGGTTCCTGCTCTCAAGCATTCCCATAACCTGAAGCCCTTCCATTGGTTCCCCGATAAAGTCCACAGTTTCCGTAGACAGCAGGGAGTGATACAGGCTCTGAAGGGTCCGGATATCCCGCACATAGGAATAATGGGAAACATATTCGGCAAGCTGGTTAAATAATGTATAAAATCGATACAATTGCTCCAGGATAACAGGCTGGCTATGTTTTTGGAAATGGGATTTAAGGCTGAGGATCAGCTCCATACATTTGGAAATAAATTTTGACGGCCCATAATCGTGTTCAAAAAACAGCATATTCACCACGTGGCCGGGTAGCCCCGGGATGTCATTAATTTTGCGGGGGGTAAGATAAATCCAGTTCCTTTCCTTTATGGCTGTCAGCAACAGC
>JGI25321J50212_10003512_pt1 | contig 10823 bp, 7 predicted proteins | sample AutmiccommuBRH23_FD_50212 | JGI IMG/M metagenome (IMG submission 50212)
AAACATTTAATTTATTTCAATTATTTGGTGGTATATTTGCCATAGGAGTAGGGGTTTATCATGGTTTACTTTTATCTTCCTTAGGTCGAGCTTTATGGTCTGGAGGGTTAATACCTTTACTTTTCTTAGTATCTTCCTTACTTGGTGGAATGGTTATCGTTTTACTGTTAAAAGCCTTTTTCGCACCTGTTTTCGTCTCCAAGAATGTTCAGGCAGAGGTTGCAGCTGCTAATAGTAGTGATAAGCAAATTAACTTTACTTTACTGCTATTTTTATTAACAGGAATCCAAATAGTATTAATATTCATTTGGCAGATTACGGTTTACAGAGCAACAGCAGAAACTATTGAAACAATGAACTATCTGATGGAACAATATGGATCAATTTGGTGGGCGATAGTTGTGCTTGTTGGCTTAATTGTTCCGTTTGTTGGAGCAATATTCCAATTGGTAAAAGATCATAAATCTGAATTACCAAATAGTTTAGCGGTTTTATTTGCCTTAATGGTTATCACAGGCGGTTTTGCTTTTAAATACCTTATTTTGTTAGTAGGACAATACAATGTCCAATTTTTCCTTTAGAAAAAATAATTATTTGGAGGTGGAAATAGATGATGGAATTAACTAGAAGAGGCTTTATAAAAGCGACTGCAGCAACAGGGTTATTAGCCGCTGGGATAAAAACTGTAACGCCTAACTTAACCGCTTTTGCTGAAGGTAGTAAGAATGAATCTTCTACTCAAGGGGAATGGAAGGCTTCTACCTGTCAGGGATGTACAACTTGGTGTCCAATTCAGGCCTATGTTGTGAACGGAAGAGTAACTAAGGTCAGAGGGAACCCGTATGCAAAAGCTAATCACGGCAAAATCTGTCCTCGACCACATTTGGCATTACAGCAAATGTACGATCCTGATCGAATAAAGGTTCCAATGAAGAGGACTAATCCTAAAAAAGGACGCAATGAGGATCCGCAATTTGTGCCAATTACTTGGGAAGAAGCAGCAGATACTATTGCAGAAAAAATGATGGAGCTTCGCAAAAATGATGAGACCCAGAAGTTTTTACTAATGCGCGGTCGTTATTCCGGTCTAGCTGATCTTATTTATAGCGCTTTCCCGAAGGTATTTGGTTCACCAAATGGAATCTCCCATAGTGCGATCTGTGCAGAGGCGGAGAAGTTTGGCCCTTATTATACTGAAGCCAAATGGGATTATCGGGATTATGATCTAGCAGAAACAAGGTATGTATTATTATGGGGTGGTGACCCTGTTGCTTCTAACCGTCAGGTGCCACATGCAATTAATATGTGGGGTGAGGTACTCGACAGAGCAAAAACAGCCGTAGTTGATCCGAGATTATCAGCAACAGCTACTAAGGCTGATGAATGGTTGCCGGTTATTCCTGGTGAGGACGGAGCAATAGCAGTAGCTATAGCCCATGTAATCCTAATAGAAGGTTTATGGAATCGGGAATTTGTCGGCGACTTTGTCGACGGAGTAAATATGTTTAAAAAGGGCGTAGCAGTATCTGAAGAAACCTTTGTAGAAAATTTCACCTTTGGACTTGTTAAATGGTGGAATTTGGAGTTAATGGATCGCACACCTGAATGGGCAGCAGAAAGAGCAGGTATACCGGCAGAACAGATTAGAAGAGTGGCAATTGATTTTGCCAAAGCTGCGCCTCGGGCAATCTCCTGGTTATCTCCCGGTGCCTCAATGCAAGTACGCGGCGGATATACTTCAATGGCAACTCATGCCCTAAATGGCTTAGTTGGTTCTGTTGAAAATGTAGGAGGAACCTTATGGGCAGAATCAGTTCCGCTTAACTCTATTCCAAGCTTTGATGATTATTTAGATGAAATGGCAAAAAAGAATGGTAAGAATAAAAAAATAGACCAACGGGGTTATAAAGAGTTTCCGGCACTAAAGGATGGCAAATCTGGCGGCGGAGTGGTAACCAACCGGGTTGCTGATGCTATTTTGGATGAAGATCCATATGAAATAAAAGTGGCAATCGGTTATTGGAACAATTTTGCTTTCTCAGCTTCCGGGGCACAGCGTTGGGAAAAAGCCCTTGAAAAGCTGCCTTTCTTCGCACACATCACTACCAATATGGCTGAGATGACCCAATTTGCTGACATTGTGTTACCTGCTGCGTTTCATTTGTTCGAAAAAATTACTGTATTGAAGAATAAGCAAAATAAACACGCATATGCTTCAATCCAAAATAGAGTTGTCGAACCGATTTGGGATGTAAAAATGGATGAACAGGAAATTACTTGGTTAATTGCTGAAGCACTAGCAAAAAAAGGATTTACTAATCTTTTTAATTATTACAAAAATGAATTCAAAGATCCTGAAACCGGGAAATCACCTGCAAACGGAAAAGAATTTGCCCTTTACGCAACCAAATTCCTTACTGAAAAACTGTGGAACCCAAATACTGAGAAAAAGGGTGACAAATTAAACGGTTGGAATGAATTCGTCGAAAAGGGAGTTTGGAATTCAACTCCATACCCCTACAAAAAACAATGGGGTAAGTTTAAAACTGAGACTCAGAAGTTTGAATTCTACAGTGAGACTTTGAAAAAGGCCTTAACCGTACATGCTGAAAAGCATAATACAGACGTCAATGATATTTTGCAGACCACAAAATATCTTGCCCGTGGTGAGTTGGCATATGTGCCGCATTATGAAGAAGCGTTCCGTTGGGGAGATTCAAGCGAGTATCCATACATCTTTTTTGAGCATCGTTCCCGCTTAAACCGTGAAGGTCGTTCCCAGAATACAACTTGGTATCAGGAATTTAAGGACTCCGATCCGGGAGATGAAGCATGGGATGATGTTGCGAAGATTAATCCTATAGACGGTGCTGAATTGGGTCTTAAAACTGGAGATACAATCAGAATTACTTCTCCAACAGGTTCAATCACTTGTACCGCTAAGTTATGGGAAGGAGTACGTCCGGGTACTATTGGAAAATGTTATGGTCAAGGGCACTGGGCATACGGTAGGATAGCATCACTAGATTACAAAAACAAAAAACCAAGAGGCGGAAATAACAATGAACTTCTACCTGCCGATTACGAACGATTAAGTGGAAGTACAGCCCGTCATGGTGGTACTACAAGAGTAAAATTAGAAAAGATTTAATAGATACCTAATTTAACGGAGGTGAAAAAAATGACTAGATATGCAATGGTAATTGATTTGCATAAATGTGTAGGATGTAGTGCTTGCCAAATTGCTTGTAAAAATGAAAACAATGTGGATGAAGGGATGTTTTGGTCTTACCATTTAACTAGAACAACGGGAACATTTCCTAATGTAAAGTATGAGTATGTACCTACTTTATGTAATCACTGTGAAAATGCAGCTTGTGTAAAAGCATGTCCTACAGGAGCAATGTATAAGGATGAGAATGGATTAACCTTAAATGATCCGAGTAAATGTATTGGTTGTAAAAGCTGTATGCAGGCCTGTCCATATGGAGTAATTAATTTTAACAAAAAAGAACCTCATGAATATTGGAGAAACAATGAATCTCTAATTAAAGATGTAACAGCAAGTGGTAAACAAGTTGCAGATCAGACTGGAGAAAAGATTCCGTATTATAACGTGGATAGGGAGAAGACATATCTTGGAATCAGACCAAAGGGAATTGTGGAGAAATGTACACTCTGTGACCACCGACTAAAAGAAGGAGATCAGCCATATTGCGTAACATCATGCCCAGCTGATGCCAGATTAGTCGGCGATTTAGAAGATCCTAACGATCCAATCAATACTCTATTAGCTAAGTATAAGTCTTCAGTATTGCGTCCAGAAAAAGGTACAAAGCCGCATGTATTCTATTTAAGGGAGTACAAGGGATAATAGTATAGAGAGGAAGTGATGAAGATGATAACTGATCGAGATCACGATGTAGAAATTAACAGAGCCAATATGTATAAAGCACTCTCTCTTTTGTACAAACAACCTGAAACAGAGATGGAAGAAACATTGAATTATTTAAAAGGCTCAATAGAAAAGTTGAATCCGCAATTAGTAGAAATTACTGAAGAAATGGAAAATGAATTCAGTTCATTTAAAGAGGATTTGGTTACATTAAAAGTTGATCATGCTAAGCTGTTTATTGGTCCTGCTGATCTCTTAGCACCGCCATATAGTTCTATTTACCTTGATGGTGAGAGAAAGGTCATGGGAGATTCTACGATAAAAGCGATGGCATATTATCAAGAAGCTGGATTAGAAATCAATTCAAGCTTTATGGACGTGCCAGATCATCTTGCTGCAGAGCTAGAATTTATGTACTATTTAATAATTAAATCACTAAATTCGATAGACAATTTAGCAATTAAATTACAGCAGTCCTTTCTAAAGAATCATCTGGGGTTGTGGGTTGAGAAATTTACCGAACGAGTTATTGAAAGAGCCAACACTAATTATTATCGAAATCTTGCAGTAATAACCAAAAAAATTATTGATCAAGAAGTGCAACGATTTGCAACAATTTAGATTACAGAGTACATCTAATCCAAAGGATTAGATGTACTCCCATATTATCATGCAATGAAAGGTGGGTTAAGCATGTGGCAACTTTTGCTCGGAAGGATGATCGAGAAGAACACAATTAGAATAAATTCAGCAAATTGCTTACAAGCCCGTTATAAGGATTATGATTGTAATAAATGTCTTCAGGACTGCCCACGTAATTCAATTAAAATAGAAAATAATAAAGTTAAAATAGATGAACAGTCATGTAATAATTGTGGTATTTGTACTTATAGTTGCCCAACCAAAACATTTCATATAGAAAATGAAGGTTTGATTGCCTGTGAGAAAAAAATGAATAACAAAAGACTTGCCAATTTTACCTGTAGAAAACAGGGGGACGATAGAGTGGATATTCTTCTTCCATGTTTAAAAAATTTATCTCTAGAGATGCTGATGGTTGCATCCCTAGAAAAACTGCCAATTCAAATAAATTGGGATAGGGATATTTGTACTAAATGTGAAGTAAGCTTTAATCAAGAAAAATTAGTCGAAATTATTAATCTGTGGAATAGTCAATCGAATTTAGAAAACAATGCTTTAATTCTTCACGAAAAAAGCTTAAATAAAAACCATTTTAAGAAGGTGTCCAGAAGAGAGTTTTTTACGTTTTCTAAGCAAAACGTCAAAGGGCAAATTGGTGATTTTATCTTTGATTCATTTAACGAAATCAATTTTAGGGATAAGGTGCAAATTCAAGAAAACAGAAACTATTTAAAGAAATTCATTAATTTAACTTCCTATCAAGATAAAATTATTGATCCAAAAATGACCCAAAAATTAAGTCTTTGCATCATCAAAGCAGAAGGGGACTGTAATCTTTGCGATAAATGTACTAAGTTGTGTCCAACAGGAGCCTTACAAGTAAAAGAAGAGCCTCTGGTAAAAAAATTATTTTTTGATCCAGGATTATGTTTGGATTGTGGTATCTGTCTGAATAATTGTGCTTATCTCTATAAGAGCGATATAAAAGAAGTTACTTTTAAGGAACTTATGGTTAAAGTTGAGTTGCATAAAGATCACTTTGACAATTGTCCAAAATGTGGAGAATTAAAAAGTGAAAAAGCTCCAGTTTGTTTAGATTGTGAAAGAGAAATAATAAAGAAAACTTCGTTTGAAGAAAGCTTTTTAGCTCCCCCTAACCCTTAGCGAGCTCTCCAGTAAGTGAAGTCCCTCAATTGTTGCTAAGGGACAGCATCGGGGACGTTAAGCAAAAGGGACGGTACTTTTTGATTCCTGAAGTTTTTTAAATCAACAGGGACGGTACTTTTCGCTTCTTTGGAATTGCGATGGAAAGTATTGAAATTTGCATAATAAGCATCATAGCTTGGGAAAATATCATTATTCTCAAAACGAGGTAGGTGAGCTATAATGAGACGATTTTTGGTTTTAATTTTAGTGTTTTTTTTATCAATGGGCTGTTCTGCAGAGTATAAAGAACAAAGCCCTGAGGAGATGATTGGTGAAGCTTCTTCCGCAGAAAAAAACCTTTCAGGTGAGTCTTTATCACAAGGTGCAGCAAAAACTGATTCCTTGAAAAAATCGCAGCCGATTCCAAAAAAGCCAACGATAAAACAGGATGCAAAGCAAGAAGTAAAACAAGAAAAAAAGCGTATTTTGTTAGACGTTCCGCTAATCAAACAAAATCCGGAGCTAAAATATGGCTGCGAAGTTACCAGCTTAACTATGTTACTGCAATATGCCGGGGTGAAAGTTAACAAAATTCAGTTAGCTGACCGACTGCCAAAGGATAAAGAGCGAATCGAAAAATCCAAAACTGGTGATATTATTCGCTGGGGGGATCCTGATGAGGGTTTTGTGGGCGATATAACAGGGAAACAGGCAGGTTATGCAGTATTCGATAAGCCGGTTGAAGAACTGATGAATAGATATTTGGGAGAACGAGTAGTAAATCTAACAAACCAACCATTCGATAAGTTATTAGCGCAGATAAAAAAAGGGAGACCAGTTATTGTCTGGACGACTGGGGACTATCGGATTCCTGATCGCTGGGAGTCTTGGAAACATGGCAAGGAGCAAATAAAGACTCCGTTGGATTTGCATGCGGTAGTTTTAGTTGGCTATGATGAAAATTACGTGTATGTAAACGATCCACTGTCAGGTGTAAAAGCTCAAAAAGTAAATAAACAAACCTTTATTTCGTCTTGGAAAGCTCTGAAAAAAAGAGCATTATCTTACAATTAACTAAATAGGAAGACTAGGGGGCCTTGTGTAGTACTTGATTAGTATTTGACTGTATCCTGAATAAGACAGTCAAAACGTCCCCGCGTCTCCTTCTTCTTCACACTTCCGCGTCTTCAAATCTACGTCTTAAGGAGGAGTTAAATCCCTACGGCAGCCTGTGTTTGCATTTGATAAAAATGTTTATCATAGAATTAGCAAAGTAACTTGCTTCAACTTTGTTAAAATAGTTGCCGGGGGGAATATAAAATGATATTTAATATTTTCAGCTATACTATAACTATAGATAAAAGAACTGATAATAAATCTATTGAGGATTTAGCGCTTCGTCAGCAGAAGGATGAACTGGATAAATTAACTGAAGAATTATTGTATCAATCAGGCATGTATATGTTATGGAGATAATTATCGGCTGGCTTCCAACAAGACAAGCGAAACGTCCCTGTGTCACCCGCGTCACCGGTTTCACCACGACAATTTGGTGGGGAGGGCTTCGCAGATTTTGGAGAAGATTAGGTAGTTTTCTTCATGTTCGGTGAATAATTCTGTATTTAGACTTAGTAAGAAGAAGAAGTCTAGGCGGTTTAAGCTGAATAGGGTTTGACTAATTGCTTGATAGGTCGGAGGTTGGTTCACAGCGAAATTTTGCTTGATATAGTTGCTAAATTCCTCTGTGGTTAAGTTCTGCAGGCCGCATTCCAGTAGCTTTTGCAAGCCACCAGGGAATTGCGGCTTAATAGTTAGTGTTTTTAGGTAAGCAGCTAAGGCTTGCTGTATTTTACCCTGTCTTTCATAGATATATCCTAGGGCGAACCAAGCTCGGTAGGAACCTACTCCCGCTAAGGTATAATAGGAATCCTGTGGGTCGCCTAGGTGCAAACATTGCATAAAGGACTTCTCTGCTTGCGGCAATTCGTTTAACTCCAATTCAATCGTTCCGAATAAAAAGTGTAGATCTGTATAGTCAGGGAAGACCTTAATAGCCATTGTCAGCAGTTCCCGACTTATCTGAAATTCTTTTAGTTCCTTGTGGCAAAGTGCCAACTTATAGATGGCGTCGGAATAGTTCGGGTGGTTGTAATCCCATTTTTCGATTACTGAGCTAAGCAGTTGTTTGGCAGCTGCGTAATTCTCCTCCTGAAGATGCTCGGTTGCTAAGGCATAACAGAGAAAGGAGTCTTCACCGTTCACTGCAGCTAACTCCCGCTGAATTATCTCTTTATTCCTCGCTGTTTTATTCTTTTCAGCAACGATTTGATCAGTATAACCGTAATGAAAAATCTTGATATCAGAGTTTTTTATTTGGTTGGCAGTAGTACATTCTTGAATGGAGCTACTGATTTCTTCATGGATGCTTCCTGTAAAACGATATTTTTCATTATTCCGGAATAGGGAAATTCGCGCGTCAACAAGAATATCTGTTTCCGTGTGACCGCCAAAATAGCTATTAATTTGGAATAGATAAGCCTCCGCTTCTTCATCTTGAACCAGTCGAGTCAGCCTATCATCGATATTCGACTCTAGAACCTCGTCAGCATCTAAAATCAACAGCCAATCTCCGGTAGCTTTAGTCAAGGAAAAGTTTCTGGCAGCGCTAAAATTGTTATTCCACGGGAAATGATACACTTTGGCACCAAAAGAGATGGCCTTTTCAACTGTCAAATCTGTTGAACCGGTATCAACTATTATTATTTCGTCAACTAGTTCAACTACGCTTTTGAGGCAGTTCGGCAACTGATCCTCTTCGTTTTTGACAATCATGCAGAGACTAATTGTGGGATTTACTCTCATGATAAATCACCTGCCTCCAGTTTTTCGAGCAATAAGGAAAGTCCGGATTTTTTTTTAGTGATTGCATCCGAATCGGGGTATTTTTCTTCGGCGGCGTTGAGTATTTTTACGGCTTCTTTAAGCTCAAGGATTGCTAGTTCACTGTGCGAAAGCTGGTATTGCTTCTCATTTATCTTAGTGGAGTAATATTTCATTTTCCGAAGATTTCCTTGATAGAAGGCACATTGCCCTAAGATGTTATATGCCGGGTCGGTTGGTCCGCCAAGCGCAAGCGCCTTCTGAACATACAATTTGCTAAGCTCAACTAAGCGAAGCTCACAAAAAATCTTACCTAGAATTAAACATTGCCGGGGATTGGATAAATCGTAGTAGAATTGCAGGTGCTTCTCGATCTCTTCTAGTGTCATTTCACTTAATAGTATTTGCGCCAGCTTTATCCCTGCTTCTAGGTGGTATTTATTCCAATACAGAGTATTTCGATAGCAAAGAATCGCCTTTTTAGGCTCCTTTAACGCTTCATAAACACTGCCAAGGGTAAAGAATATCTTATAGGTTCCCATCCCATTTTCAGTTATATACCGGGGGTTTGCAGTTTCCCCAATGGCTAGGCAGTTGTAAAGTGGAAACAGTGCCTCGGAGTATTTTTTCTGTTTGATGAAAAGCATGGCTTCTAAGTAGTAGAGATCAGGGAAGTTAATCAGCTCATTCTTTCCCTTCTCGATCAGCTCTTTAGCATTTTGGAATTTACCAAGCTGAATATAGCAGTAGGTTTGCAGTTTTATGGCTCGTGATTTCCAACTAGACTGTTCGTTGTTTTTTNGGTCAATCGCTTCAAAAGCAGCTAATGCTTGAATAAAATCTCCGGCCACTAGATATTCAGCAGCAAGATTAAATTTATGAAAATTATTATCGGGATTTTCCGCTAATTCTTGTTCAATAATCTGAATATTTCTCTTGCTCCTGATCAAGTTTTTTTGCGGGTTGCTAAAACCTCGATGAATTATTCGAAAATCAGTAAATTGTGTTCTTTCATAAGGGATGGACATGATCTGTTCATGAATTTTCCCGGTAAAACGGTGTGTCGGTTTATTTCTGAACAAACGCAGAGCAGGAAAAAGCTCTTCTTCGTTGCTGAGAAAAAAATTTTTTTGATTAACGATTTTCATGAATAACCCATCAATATTCGAATCGACTGTCTCCAAAAATTTAGGTATTCCGGTCAGGTCTTCAGCGGAGATTATTTCATCAGCATCTAAGATTAAGATCCAAGTCTGGGTAGCTTCATCTATTGCCAAGTTGCGGGGCAGAGAAAAATTCTCTTCCCAAGGGACTTCAATCAATAAATCAGCGTACTTTTTGGCGATGGCAATTGTTTGATCGGTAGAGCCGGTGTCAACAATAATAATCTCATCAACGATTTTTGCTACGCTATCAATTGCCGCAGAGAGTTTATTTTCTTCATTTTTCACGATCATACAGAGGCTGATGCCCACCTTAAGAGGATTCATTATTTCTCACCTTTTTTATTCTAGCTAATTCATCTTTAATCTTTTGGCTGTTAGGAAACTTAGTAATTCCCTCTTGTAGCTTGTTTTCGCTGAGGGTTAAAAATAAGTCGGTTATTTTTTGATATAGATCTTTTGCAGAAATCTTGGAGCTGCTGAAGATTTTTTTGGCATGAACTGGATCTCCTATTATCCAATAGCTAGCAATCAAATAGGGCAACGACTTTTCGTAGTGAGGGTCTTCTTGACTTATCGATGATAATCCCGTGATTGCTGAATTAAAGTCGAAAAGCAAAAAATGATTAATTCCCATTAGCAGATTAATCTGCGGTTGAGCACTTTCCAAAGCCGCATCTTTAAGCTCTTTCAGCAGCTTTAATGCTTGCGAAAAGTTCTTTAGAGCAGATAATTGCTGAGCTATCGCGATTTGCTGTGTTGTGGTAAAAGAGTTTTTAAGATAATCGCTGAATTCTTGATTATTCTCGAATAATCCTCGCAAGCTTATCAGGGCATCGACTAGCCGGGGGTTACTGGTTAGGGCTCTGGCGAAGGCGGCTTTTGCCTCGGCAATATTCTGCTGCTTTTGGTATATTTGACCCAGGACAAAAAGTGTTCGATAGTTAGTGACTCCTTCTTCGATGGTATAGAGATTACTATTGCTTTTCTCATTTTCTTCCAAGGTTAGACATTTTAACAGGCTGATAATTGCCAGGAGGTTTTTGTCAAGCTCCTTGTAAGCTAAGCCTAAATAATAATGCAAATCAGGAAAATCA
>JGI25321J50212_10003531_pt1 | contig 10765 bp, 7 predicted proteins | sample AutmiccommuBRH23_FD_50212 | JGI IMG/M metagenome (IMG submission 50212)
GTCTGCGCCTCCGCGCCGCTCGACCTTGCCGTGCGGGCGATCGCCTTCGCGGCGATGGGCACGGCGGGCCAGCGCTGCACGAGCTTGCGCCGCTTGATCGTGCATGAAGACGTGTATGACGCGCTTCTTGGCCGGTTGCGACGCGCCTACGCGTCAGTTTCTGTCGGCGATCCGCGTGACGGCGCTTCGCTCATCGGACCGCTCATTGACGCGAGCGCCTATGCGGCGATGCGCGCCGCGCTCGACGAAGCGCGCGGCGCGGGGGGCGCTGTCCTTGGCGGAGAACGCGTGCTGGCGGAAAAATATCCTGACGCCTTCTACGTGCGTCCGGCGCTTGTGGACATGCCGGGCCAGACGGAGGTCGTGCGGCGCGAGACATTCGCACCCATCCTTTATGCAATGAAGTTCCGTGGCCTTGAAGACGCGATCCGATTGAACAACGACGTCGCGCATGGCCTGGCGTCGTCGATTTTCACGGCGCGTCTCGATGAAGCCGAAAGATTCATGGCCGCCGACGGATCGGATTGCGGCATCGCCAATGTGAACATCGGGCCGTCCGGCGCCGAAATCGGCGGCGCTTTCGGCGGCGAGAAGGACACGGGCGGCGGCCGCGAAGCGGGATCGGACTGCTGGAAGTCCTATATGCGCCGCGCCACCAATACGATCAATTATTCGGGCGAATTGCCGTTGGCGCAGGGGGTCAAGTTCGACCTCGACGCTTAGCGTCGGCGCGCCGCGTTCGTGGTTTTGCGGCGCCGACGACTTAAATGACGAAAAGCATACCTCAATCGGTCAGGGCTGCGATGAACGAGCCTTCTGCTTCCGCCGACGCCATTCGGGCGATGTTCGCGTCAGCGATTTCGGACATGTATCAGGCAGAAGCGCCGCAGTATCGCGCCATGAAGGCGCTCGTCGCCGATATCAATCGGCAGGCGCTCGCCGACGACCGGCAGCTCGAACGCCGGCTGCTGGAGAGCGACGAATTCCGACGACTCGAGGTCGAGCGCCATGGCGCCATTCGCGTCGGAACGGCCGAAGAATTGTCGACGCTGCGCCGGCTGTTCGCGATCATGGGCATGGCGCCGGTCGGCTATTACGATCTGTCGGTCGCCGGACTCCCCGTGCATTCGACCGCCTTTCGTCCGATCGGCGAAAGCGCGATGCGCGTGTGCCCGTTTCGCATCTTCGCCTCGCTATTGAGACCCGACCTCATCGCCGATCCGCAAGCGCGCGAGATCGCCGTGAAGGTTCTCGCGCAGCGCGACATATTCACGCCGCGCTGCCGGATGCTGATCGATCTCTTCGAGATGAGCGGTTTCGACGATGAAGAGGCGCGCGAATTTGTTGTTGAAGCGACAAAGACGTTCCGCTGGAACGGGCAGGCGACCGTCTCATCCGCCGTCTATCAGAAGCTCTATGCGACGCATCCCTTGCTTGCCGACATTGTTTGCTTCAAAGGGCCGCATATCAACCATCTCACCTTGCACGCGCTCGATATCGACGCCGTGCACGCGGCGATGGCGGCGCACGGCATGAATCCGAAGGCGATCATCGAAGGACCCCCGCGTCGCCGCTGCCCGATCCTGTTGCGCCAGACGAGCTTCAAGGCGCGCCCCGAGCCTGTCGAGTTCGTTGAGGAGGACGGCCGGCGCGTCTCCGGCGCGCATGCCGCGCGCTTCGGCGAAATCGAACAGAGAGGCGCCGCGCTGACCGCGATGGGTCGCGCGCTTTACGACAGGCTTCTCGCCGAGGCCCAAGCCGAGGCTCCGCTCGCGACGGATGGCGCGCATGCGGTCGCCTTCAATGCGGCGTTGACCCGGCGCTTTGCGGTCTTCCCCGATGATCTTGAGGCGCTGAGAACCGAGAAGCTCGCATTCTTCCGCTATTTTCCTGACGCAACAGCGCGGGCAGGGGAGCCGGCGTCCTCTGCGTCGCTGGACGATCTTCTACGAGCCGGAGCCCTGCGCGCCGAATCGATCCTTTACGAAGACTTTCTGCCGGTCAGCGCCGCCGGCATCTTTCGCTCGAATCTCGGCGACCAGCGCGCGGAAGAATCCATCGCGCGCGCCGACCGGCGCGCCTTCGAGGCGGCGCTGGGCGCGCCGGTGCTTGACGAACTCGCGCTATACGAAGAGGCCGAGACGCGCTCCTTGGCCGCGAGTCTGAAGGCGCTTGGCCTTGAGGGCGTCGCCGCTCTGCGATCGCCAAAATCCCCGCCGACGGCGCCCGCGAAGCTTTAGCGCGCTATCTAACGGGGCGGCGCCGCCTGATCGTTCGAGCGGGCGAAGCATCGAGGACCTCCCATGGACAGCGCGCGTTACCACAAGGCCCGGATCGGAAATCGCTGGCTTCAGCCGGAAACCCTGATGCTGGGCTATGGCTACGACCCGGCGCTGTCCGAAGGCTCGGTGAAGCCGCCTGTGTTCCTGACGTCGACCTTCGTGTTTCGCACGGCCGAGGAGGGGCGCGACTTTTTCGACTACATGGCCGGCCGTCGCGCGCCGCCCGAAGGCGAGGAGAGCGGCCTCGTCTATTCGCGCTTCAACCACCCCAATCTGGAGATCGTCGAGGACCGCCTGGCGATCTACGAACACGCCGAATGCGGTCTGGTTTTCTCCTCCGGCATGTCCGCCATCGTCACGACGATTCTGGCGTTCGCGCGCCCCGGAGACACGATTCTGCGCAGCCGTCCGCTGTATGGCGGCACGGAAGTTCTGATCGACAAGACGCTGTCGCCGTTCGGATTGACTGGCGTCGGCTTCACCGACGGGGTCGACGCGGAAAATATCCGCGCTGCGGCCGCGCGCGCGATGGCGGCCGGCCGCATCGCGATGATCTTCATCGAGACTCCTTCCAATCCAATGAACAGCCTCGTCGATATCGCGCTCGTGCGGCGCATTGCCGAGGAGATCGCCGCGAAGCAGGGCGCGCGGCCGGTCATTTGCTGCGACAACACGCTGCTCGGCCCGGTTTTCCAGTCGCCGCTCCGGCACGGCGCCGACCTGTCGCTGTATTCGCTGACCAAATATGTCGGCGGCCACAGCGATCTCATCGGCGGCGCGGTCGTCGGCTCATGCGCCCATCTCAAGGCGATTCGCACGATGCGCAGCGCCATCGGCACGCAGCTCGACGCGCATTCCTGCTGGATGCTCGGACGCTCGCTGGAGACAGTGTCTTTGCGCATGCGCCGGGCCGCCGAGAACGCGGCGCGCGTCGCCAATTTTCTCGCCGGCCATCCCAAAGTCGTTTGCGTGCACTATCCGCCGCTGCTGCCGGCCGATCATCCCCAGCGGCTGTTGATGGAGCGCCAGTCGAGTTCGGCCGGCTCAACCTTCTCCTTCGAGATCCAGGGGGGAGAAGCGGAAGCCTTCGCCTTTCTCAATCGGCTGCAGATCTTCAAGCTCGCGGTCAGCCTTGGCGGCACGGAATCCTTGATCTGCCACCCGGCGACCACCGTGCATTCGGGGCTCCCGGAAGAGGCGCGCCGCGAAATCGGCATCACCCCGGCGCTCATCCGCGCGTCGATCGGCATCGAACATCCCGACGATCTGATCGCCGATCTCGCCCAGGCGTTTGGCGAGGCGGAGCCTGAGCTGGACGAGCGCTCGCGGGCGGACGCCTAAAGCTGCGCGCCAGGCCTGTTCATCCCAGGCCGACGACATATCTATCAAGGGTTATGTTTGTGGACTTGATAGAGCTGAGCCTGGACAATGAGAGTAGCTGAGGAAATTCGAGAAGACCGGACAGTCCTGAGCATTCAGGAGGATCGCATCGATGCGCACAACTCCGGGGAGCTCAAGAGTCTGTTGCTGAAAGCGCTCGAAGATGGCGCCAAAAGCGTTGTGGTGGATCTGGCAAGGGTTCAATTCATCGACAGTTCAGGGCTGGGGGCGCTGCTCTCCGGCTACAAGAATGCAAGTTTACGCTCGATCGGATTCGCTTTGGCCGGCCTGCAGCCGCGGGTCAGGTCAATGTTCGAACTGACGCGGTTGCACCGGGTTTTCGATATCTACCCGAGTTTACAGCTCGCGCTGAGCGCGTAAGTCTCGCGGGGAGGGCGGTGATCGAGATGTGCGAGACAATCGTCAATCTGGACATCGTCGTTCCCAGTCAAACGCGATATCTGCGGCTCGTCGGCGCGATCGTCCAGCAGCTCGCGAAAGAGCTGGAGGTTCAGGAGGATAAGCGCGACACGCTTGCATTCCACCTCGATCTTGCGCTGACCGAGGCCGTCGCCAATGCGATCCAGTACGGCGCCGCAGCGAATGCAAGAGACTCGATCCGCGTTTGTCTGTCCCTCGAAGACGCCTATCTCTCAGTTCGTGTATTCGATCATGGTCGCGGCTTCGACCTTGCCGCTGTCCCGCCGCCCGATTTCGACAATCTGTGCGAACGCGGCCGCGGCATATTCTTCATCCGCTCGGTGATGGACTCTGTCCAATATCGCAAGACGGATTCAGGCAACGTCCTCGAAATGCGCAAGAAGATCGCCTAACTGATGGCCCGCCGTGCTTCGCTCTCCGGACACCTTGACCTCTAAGACGCCAGACGTCGCTGACTGGGACGCCGCGGTGCGGAATGTTCTGCGCCGCGCCAACCGCCGCCTCGGTCTCAAATTGTCGGCCGACGCAGTTGGCGCGCTGCCCAAAGCCTATCGCTATCTCGTGCCGGCGCGCCGCGCCGCGCGCGATCTCGCTTTGATTGCGGCAAACCCAGACGACGCCCGCGAGATTGTTGAGGTGCGGCCGCTCCAATCTTCCCCGGCGGGCGAAGCCCAATATGAAGTCCGGCTGATCGGCGCGAAGCAGCGTGCGCTCGACGAATTGCTGCCCATGCTACAAAATCTAGGCTTGCGCATCGTCGATCAGGTTCAGTTCAAACTCGATCTCAGAGTCGGGCGGCGCGTCGTTCGGAGTTTTATCGTCGAGCCGTCGATGACCGGCGAGACGAGCTTGGCGCGTTCACGCAATCGGCTGGTTCAGGCGTTAAGAGCCGTGCTCTCGGCGCAGGTTGAGAGCGACGCTTTGAACGGGCTCATCCTGGTCGCCGAGCTTGATTGGCGACAGATCGATCTGTTTCGCGCTTACTGCAATTTCTATCAGCAGCTCGGCGTTCGGCTCGGGCGCGCGCGGATCTACCGTGCGCTTCTCAACCACTCCGCGGTCGTCGACCTGCTTTATCGTTATTTCCAAACAAGATTCCAACCAAGTCCCGGCGGGCGCGATTCCTTTCAGATTGAATTGGAATTGCTCACGCCCATCAGGGCCGAGCTCGTCGACGTTCTCGAGAAGGTCAGCGACGCCAGCGACGATCGTATCCTGCGCGATCTTTTCAATCTCGTCGACGCGACGGTGCGCACCAATTTCTATTTCTCCGGGCCGTGGGCGCGGGACTTCATCGCTCTGAAGATCAGCAGTCTCGGCGTGTTCAACATGCCCTCGCCAAAACCCATGGCGGAAATCTATGTTCACTCGCCCTCGATGGAAGGCGTGCATCTTCGCGGCGCCAAGGTTGCGCGCGGCGGCGTGCGCTGGTCTGACCGGCCCGAGGACTTCCGCAGCGAAGTCCTGGCGTTGATGCAAACGCAAATGATCAAGAATGCGCTCATCGTGCCGCAGGGCGCCAAGGGCGGTTTTGTTTCAAAAATGCCTTTTGAAGACGCGGCGCAGCGACAGCGCCTTGGAAAGGAAGCCTATGCGCAGTTCTTGCGCGGTCTTCTCGATCTCACGGATAATTTGAAAGATTCGACAATCGTTCGGCCGCCCGAACTTGTCGTTTACGATGACGCCGATCCCTATCTCGTCGTCGCGGCGGACAAGGGCACCGCCGGCTGGGCCGACGTCGCCAACGAGATTTCTCGATCCTATGGCTTTTGGCTCGGCGACGCCTTCGCCAGCGGCGGCGCGCATGGCTATCACCACAAGCGGCTGGGCATTACCGCGCGGGGCGCGTGGGTCTGCGTCAGACGGCATTTTTATGAACTCGGCCGGGACGTGGATGCGGGACCGATTACCGTGGTCGGAGTCGGCTCCATGGATGGCGACGTCTTCGGCAACGGCATGCTGCACACGCCGAACATCCGGTTGCTGGGCGCGTTCGACGGTCGATACATATTTCTCGATCCCGACCCGGATCCGAGCGTTTCCTTCGCCGAGCGTCGCCGCCTGTTTCAACTGCCGCAATCGTCATGGCGCGACTACAATCCCACGCTGCTTTCCAGAGGCGGCGGCGTTTATCGGCGCGACGCCAAGGATGTTCCTTTAAGTCCGGAAGTGCGAGCGTGGCTCGGCGTTCGGCACAGCGCGATCGACGGCGAAGCGCTGGCGCGCTGGATATTGTGCGCGCCGGTGGACCTGTTGTGGATGGGCGGCGTCGGGGCCTATGTCAAGGCGAGTTCGGAGACCAATGAGAGCGTCGGCGATCGCGTCAACGACGGCGCGCGCGTTGACGCGCTGCGGCTTCGCGCCAAAGTCGTGGGCGAGGGCGCAAACCTCGCCTTCACGCAGCGCGCGCGGATTGAATATGCGTTGAGGGGCGGCCGCATCAACACCGACGCGGTGGACAATTCCGCCGGCGTCGACCTTTCCGATCACGAAGTCAATTTGAAGACTCTGCTGAGGACGCGCGGAGAAGAGAACGCGCCTGCAATCGGCGATCCCAACAAAATTCTGGAATCTCTGACCGAGGATGTTTGCGGGTCCGTGCTCCGGGACAATGATCGACAGAGTCTGTGCCTGTCGCTGGACCAGGCGCGATGTCGCGCGAATCTTGATTCCTTCATGGATCTCGCCGAGCAGCTCGAAAACGCTTTGTATCTCACTCGCGGGGCGGACGCCTTTCCGACGCGCAAGGATGTCGCCGCGCGTGAGACGAAGGAACTGACGCGTCCAGAACTCGCCGTGTTGATGGCCGGTTCGAAGCTGGCGTTGAAGCAGAGGCTGCTCGAGGACGAAGCATTTCTGCAGGGAGCCTGGGCCTATGAGGTTCTTGCGAGTTATTTTCCGCAATATGTGCGCTCTCATTTTCCCGAACGGATCAAAGGCCATTCGCTCGCGCGGGAGATCGCCGTCACGGTGATCTGCAACAACGTGATCGATCAGGCCGGCGTCTGTTTTCTGCTGCTCGGCGAGGGATTGGTCCCCACTTTGCTCAGCTACGCCGTAAAGCTCTATTTCTCCTTCGACAAAATCTTCGATGGCGATGGCTGGCGCGCCGAATTTCGTGAACGTCGTGAAATGGACGCCCCTCGCCAATACGAGCTGTTCCTCCAACTCGAAGACGCTCTCGCCTACATGTGCCACTGGGCCATGCGACGCGGCTATCGCCTGGGCCCGGACAACGCGGAGGTCGAGCAGTGGCGCGCCGATTTGCGCGCCTTTCGTGAACGCATCGGCGCGGGCGAAGCGACAGGCTCGCAGGCTTCGGGAGAACCGTACTTCGATCGGCTGCGCGACTTTCCTTTTCTGGTCGCGCTCGCGCGCGAATCGGGAGAGGATATGCGGGTTGCTGGCGCGTATTTCGATCAGGCCGCCAATCTCTTTGGGTTGCAGAAGCTCGCCGTCTTTCTCGCTGAGGTGAAGCCAAGGGACCGTTGGGAGCAGCAATTGCAGGCGGCGCTCGATGCGCGGATGAGGGATGCGTCGGCGCGTATCGCGTCGATGCAGTTGCTGAACGGAATCGGCGACGCCCGCGCTTTGTTTCGCAATGTCGGCCTGGAGTTTCGTCTCGCCGCCCTCGAGCGGCTGGCGTTCAAACTCGAAGCTTCGCTGCTGACGTCGCTGACGCCCTTTGCCGCCTTCGTCGCCGAGCTGAACGCACTCGTCGACGCCTGCGACGCCGCTTATCGGCGCCGGGCGGCTGAGCGCGCGGAGGGCGCGCCAGAGCGCCAGCGCGACCGCGCGCAAGGCGCCGCAGGCTAGCGCATGGAGACCGTGGCGGGCGATCGCGCCATCCTCGACGCTTTCAATCAGGCGCTTTGCGTTTTGGATTCGTCAGGCGCATTGCGGTCGATGAACCGAGCCGCGGAAAATCTAACGGGCTATGTCGAGGCAGAGCTGCGCGGTCGGCCGTTCTTTTCGCAGCTTCTCGCGCCGGACGGCGATGGCTGCGTCGCGGCTCCGCCGGCCCTCTCACGGGCGGGGCCCCTGCGCCTTCGGCGTAAGGATGGAGCGACGCTCGCTCTTCGCTGTGAGATCAATCCGCTTTCCGGCGCCGGCGATGGCGGATCGTTGCTCAAGCTTCTTCCGATCAATGAGTCGAGCGCAGCCGACGACGCCCGCGATCTGACGCGGCTCAAACGCGCCGAGGAGCGGCTGCTGATGCTCTCCGCCGCCTTGGAGCAAAGCCCGATCGGCGTGATGATCGCCAATAAGGATGGCGAAATTGAATATGTGAACGGGCGCTTCGCCAGCCTGACGGGCTATGAGGCGCATGAGCTGATCGGGCAGAACCCGCGCATATTGCAGTCGAACCAAACCGAGCGCGGCCAATATCGGCGTCTGTGGGAGAGCATTCGCTCGGGCGTCGAATGGCGCGGACAGATTCAGGATCGAAGAAAGGACGGCGAACTCTACTGGGCGTTTGAAATCATCACGCCCTTGCGCGACGCGCGCGGCGAGATCGCCCATTTCCTTGCCGTTCAGCAGGACATCACCGAACAGAAACGCGACAAGGAGGCGCTGCTGGAGAGCGAACAGCGCTTTCGCCAGGTCGCCGACATGGCCGGCGATTGGCTGTGGGAGCAGGACCCGGACGGGCGCTACACCTACAGCAGCGGCGCCGTCGAGGACGTGCTCGGCATGACGCCGCAGGAGGTCCTCGGCAAGACCTATGTCGATCTCTTCGCCGGGGAGAACGCAAGCGATCCAGCGGCCAAGCGGGCGCAGGAGCCGATGGCGTCGCGGCGCGCCTTCCACCGGATCGTCAACCACTACCGGCACAAGAACGGCGGCGACGTCTTCACCGAGTCGACCGGCGCGCCGATCCTCGACGAACGCGGCCGGCTCATCAAATGGCGCGGCGTCGATCACAACATCACGTCGCGCAAGAAGTACGAAGACGCGCTGCGCGTGCGCAACCGCGCCATCGAAGCCGTTCCCATCGGCATCGCCATCTGGGACGCGCAGGCGCCGGGCGTGCCCAACGTCTATGTCAATCCGGCGCTCTGCCGGATCACCGGCTTTACCCGCGAGGAGCTGCTCGGGCACAGTATGCATCTGTTGCAAGGGCCGGGGACAGATTCAGCGGCGCTCGACGCCATCCGCGACGCCATCGCGCGCCGTCAAAACGCGCAGGTGACGGTCAAATTCTACCGCAAGGACGGCCACGCCTTCTGGGACGAACTGTTCATCTCGCCGGTCGCCGACGAAACGGGACGCATCACCCATTTCGTCAGCGTTCACGCCGACATTTCCGAGCGGCGCCGGATCGAGGAGAGCCGCCACGAACTCGAAATCGCCAAGCACATCCAGCTGTCGCTGCTGCCCCACGCGCCGCTGCGCGCGCCGCATATGGAGATCGCCGGAATCTGCGTGCCGGCGATGCAGGTTGGCGGCGACTATTTCGACTATTTCGAAAATTCCGGCGCGATCGACATCGTCATCGCCGACGTTTCCGGCCACAGTGTCGGCGCCGCGCTGCTGATGACCGAAGTGCGCAGCACGCTGCGCGCCGAGACGCGCAAGACGGCCAACGCCTTGAGCGGGCCGGCGGAGCTGCTGCGCGACCTCAACGAATTATTGCATGAGGATCTGTTCGGCGCGGATCTCTTCATCACAATGTTCTATGTCCGCTTCCTGCCGCGAACGCGCATGCTGCAATACGCCAACGCCGGCCATAATCCGCCGCTGCTGCTGCGCGCCGAAGGCTCGATGTGCGCGCAGCTCGACGCCGACGGCCTGGTGCTCGGCGTCATGCGCGCGGTCGACTTCAAGGAGGAGAGCGTCGAACTCGCGCCGGGCGACAGGCTGCTGTTCTACACCGACGGAATCACCGAGGCGCAAAATCGCGACGGCGACTTCTTCGGCCTGGAACGGCTGTGCAACGCCTTCAGGACGCATCGCGCGCTCTCGCCGCGAGACCTCATCCACGCGGTGCTCGACGAGGTTCGCGCCTTCCGCGGCGAGGCGCCGGCGGCCGACGACGTCGCGATGGTGGTGGCGCAAGTGCGCTGATATCGAAACGACGACCTCAAATATCGACCGTCAGCGTCTTCCCGGCCTTGTTCGCGGCGATCCACTTGTCGAGTTCAGCGACATGGCTGCGCTCCTCCGCGACAAACTCCTTGGCCAGCGTCTTGATCTCGGGGTCCGACGTCGTGTCGAGAACGTGCTGGTAATATTTGAGGCCCGCGGTCTCGGCGTCGAGCGCGATCTCGAGCGCCTGTTCGCGTCCAATGAACGGATCGGCGGCCCAGATCGCCGCCGTCTCCGGGCTCTCCAAGCCGGGCCAAACGAATTCGTCCGGCCGCATCTTGGGGATTTCGCGAAAGCCGCCGCGGGCGCGCGCTTCCGCAAGATGCAACCGGGAATAATCGGCCAATCGACGAAACAGTTTGCACACTTCGTGATTGCCGCCCGCCTCCATCGCGTCGGCCAATTGCCCGTAGCGGTTTGCCGCTTCGAGTTCGAGATTGATCGCGTAAGCAAGAAATTCCTCGACCGATTCCATCCCATCCCTCGCTTGTTGATCCGCCCGGCGCGCGCGGCGGGGCAAAAGTCCCGCCGCCCGCTTCGGGCCGTTATTATCGATTACGAGGCGCCCGCGC
>JGI25321J50212_10003538_pt1 | contig 10750 bp, 10 predicted proteins | sample AutmiccommuBRH23_FD_50212 | JGI IMG/M metagenome (IMG submission 50212)
GGGACCAACGGCGGGTGGACCTGGCTTCCGTCGCCGCCGGATGGCTACGGCGCGACGGAGACGACACCCGGTGAGCTCGCGGCACGTGCTGTCGACCAGATGCGGCTCACCGGCCCTGCGATCCGAACGACCATCGCAGCCGACCGGGCCGGCCTGGTGGGCGTACCGGTCTGGCTGTGGACCGAGGTGACCCCAACGACATGGGGACCCAACTCGGCGACGGCGTCAGTCCCGGGCCTGTCCATCACGGCAACCGCGCAGGCGACCCGAATCGTCTGGGACATGGGCGACGGCCACTCGGTCACATGCGCGAACGCGGGCACCCCGTACTACCTCGGCGGGATCAACTCACCAACGTGCGACTACGTCTATCGAGCGTCATCGGCGGGCCGGCCGGATGACGCATACACGCTGACGGCCACGGCGACATGGCAGGTGACGTGGAGCGGAGGCGGCACCTCCGGAACTCTGACCGTCACCCGCTCGTCATCGGCGACCCTCCGCATCGGCGAGCTGCAGGTGCTCGTTACATCCTGATCCGGGAACCCGTCATCGGAGATCCGACATGACGACCACAACCCCTAGGACAGCAGCCATCGCCGCCGACGGCGCCCCACGGACGGCGCTCAGGGCACCGGCAGTCGTGGCTCCTCGCGGCCGCCGTCGTCCAGGGCTGATCACGGCCGGGGCGGCACTGACGATGCTGGGGGCCCTCACTGCCGTGTGGCTCGTCGCCTCTGCGGGCGACCGGACGGGCGTGGTCGTGGTTGCGCGCGACGTTCCCTACGGGACGGCGATCACCCCCGACGACCTGACTGTCGCGCAGGTCTCCGTTGACCCAGTCGTGAAGACGATCCCGGCCGACGACGTCGGCAGCGTGGTCGGGATGGTGGCAGCCGTTGATCTGACGGCCGGGTCGCTCCTGGCACTCGAACAGGTTGCTGTCGCCGGCCCACCGGGCCCAGGTGAGGTCATCGTCCCGATGGCCGTTGGCGGCGAACGCCTCCCGGCTGGCGGACTGTCCGCCGGGGACAACCTCCTCATCGTAGATACCCCGACCGCCGACGCGGACCCTCCATCCGAGCCGCCGCGAACCTTCGAGGTCACTGTGGCTCGAGTCGGCTCGCCAGACTTGAACGGCGTGTCCGTCATCGACGTCATCGCCGCCGACAATGACGGACCCGCCCTCGCGGCCCGCGCGGCGACCGGCCGGTTTGCCCTGGTTGTCCAGCCGACCGGGGGCGAATCATGACGATGACCGTCCTGTGCTCGGCCACAGGCGCCCCCGGCGTGACCACCACCACCCTGGCTCTGGCATGGGCCTGGCCGTGGGTGCGTCCCGACCGCCGCGTGCTTGTCGTTGACGCCGACGCTGCGGGCTCAGGCATCCTGCCTGGGTACCTCCACGCCAACACGCCATCCGGTGGTGGCGTCCTCGCGCTGGCAGCCGAGCGAACCGCGTTGACCGCCGAAGCCGCCTTCGAGCACTCCATCGCCCTGGACCCCGGCGACCAGCGAGTCCTGCTGACCGGTGTCACCGACCCCGGCCAGGCCCGTACCGCGCGGTCGGTCTGGACCGGGCTGGGCGAGGTGGCTGCCGAGCTGGACAGCGCCGGCGTCGATGTCGTGGTCGATGTCGGACGGCTCGGCCACCGGTACGAGCCGAGCGCCCTCCTGGAGCACGCACAGGTCGTCGCTCTCGTGCTGCGCTCGACCCTGCCGTCGGTCGCTGGCGCAGCTGGAGCGCTCCGGAGGCTGCGCGAGATGCGTGGGCCCGGCTCTTCGACGACGGGGGTGCTGGTCGGTGACGGCCAGCCGTACACCGCACGCGAGATCGCTCGGGAGCTCAGCGTCGAGCCGCTGCACCTTGTCGCCACCGACCGCTGGGCCGCAGAAGTGCTTTCGCTGGGCACCCCGAGCGGATGGCGCTTCGAGCGGTCACCACTCCTACGCAGTGCTCGCGGGATGGTCGGATCCCTGACGGCCCAGATCGACGCCCTGACCCCGGCAGCGCGGCCATGACGGAAATCGAGCCCGCGACCCCCGTCGCCCGACACGCCTCGGACGGGCACTCCGGAAACGGGCGCGCCCACCTCGCTGCCGTGGCGGCGCTGCTGTCGACCGATCCGACTGCGGTCCCAGAGCACACCCTCGCCGGAGCGGCGCTCCCCGGCCCCGCGATCGCGGACGCGGCGCTGGTGCGAGAGATCCGCCGCACGGTCGCTGAGCGTCTGGCAGCGAGGCTGCAGGGCGAACAGGTCCGCGACGGCGACGCGCGACGAGAGCTGGCCCGCGCCCTGCTCTCGGATGAGCTGGCGAAGCGCTCGCGTGCCCGGGTCAACGCCGGGGAGGATCCCTGGCCCGTCGAGTCCGAGATGGCGATCGCCCGGGCCGTCATGGCAGCCCTCTTCGGCCTCGGGCGCCTCCAGCCGCTCGTGGACGACCCCACGGTGGAGAACATCGAGGTCGACGGTCACGACCAGGTGTGGATCTCCTACGCCGACGGCCACGACCAGCCCGGCCCGCCAGTCGCGGACTCCGACGAGGAGCTCATCGAGGTTCTCCAGCTGCTCGCCGCCCGCTCCGGTTCCGCCGAGCGCACGTTCTCCTCAGCCCACCCCGCGCTGCNCCTCCGCCTCGACGACGGCTCGCGGTTGGCGGCGATGGCCTGGATCACCCCCAAGCCCCATGTGGTCATCCGCCGCCACCGGGTCCGCGACGTCGACCTCGACGACTTCGTCGAGCTCGGCACCCTGGACACCGCGTTGGTTGCGTTCCTGCGGGCAGCCACCCACGCGGGGAAGAACATCGTGGTGACCGGCCTGCAGAACGCCGGCAAGACGACGCTCATCCGCGCGCTGGCCAACGAGTTCCCGCCCTCGGAGCGCTTCGCGACCATCGAGAAGGAGTACGAGCTCCACCTGCACGACCTCCCTCGCCGGCACCCGCGTGTGGTCGCCATGGAGGCGCGTGAGGGCTCGGCGGAGAAGGACGCCCACGGGCGCCGTGCCGGCGAGGTGACTCTCACCGACCTCGTCATCGACGCACTGCGCATGAACCTCAGACGCATCATCGTCGGTGAAGTCCGGGGTTCCGAGGTCCTGCCGATGCTCGAGGCGATGTCGACCGGGGACGGCTCGCTGTGCACGGTGCACGCCCGGACCGCCCAGCACGCGATCGACCGCATAGTCACCTTGTGCCTGTCCGCCGGGGTGGCGATGACGGACACCTTCGCCTACCGGCTCCTCGCCGGATCAGTCGACTTCTTCGTACACGTCACGCTCATCGACGAGTCGGCCAGCGGTGGGCGCCGGCACCGCTTCGTGTCCCAAGTCGTGGAGATCAACGGTCTCGGCGAAGGGTCACGCCCGGCCACGACGACGGTGTTCGGTCCTGGCGAGGACGGACGTGCCGTGCCCCTGCACCGCCCGGGGTGTCTGCCGGACCTGGTCCGGGCTGGCTTCGACCCGGGGTTCCTCGACCACCGAGACGGAACCTGGTCCACCCGCCTGGACATCGGCGGTGCCCCATGAGTGCAACCCTGGCCGGACTCGCGGGCGCCCTCGCCGTGGTGGGGCTCCTGGTGCTGGTGGCGGGAGCGATCCCCAGCCAGTCACCGCAGCGACCATCCACGTTCGGCCGACGCCGGCGGATCCGCCCGAGCGCGATTGCCGTCCGGTCGGGCTGGCCGAGGTGGCGTTGGGCTGTGGCTCTCGCCGCAGGGGTTCTGGTCTGGGCAGTCACCCGGTGGCCGATCGCAGGCGCCATCGTGACCGCCACAGTCATCGGCCTGCCGGTGCTGCTGGGAACGGCTCGCTTGGCCGCGCGGCGGATCGACCGTGTCGAGGGGATCGAGGAGTGGACACGACGGCTCGCCGACATCCTGGTCGCCGGTGTCGGGATCGAGCAGGCGATCACCGCGAGCCTCCGGACGTGCCCCGCACAGATCCGCCCGGAGGTCTCGGGTCTGGCCGCTCGCCTTGCGGCGCGATGGCCGACCGAGCAGGCCCTGCGTGCATTCGCTGACGACGTCGACGACGCCGCCGCCGATCTTGTTGTCGCCGCACTCGTTCTGGCCTCCCGACGGCGCGGCCCCGGACTGGCCAGGGTGCTGACGGCTGTCGCCGACTCGGTCGCCGAGGACGTTGCGGCACGCCGCAAGGTCGAGGCCGAGAGAGCGAAGCCACGCACCACCGCCCGCGCCGTCACCCTGATCACGCTCGGGATGCTGATCGTCGGTTCTCTCAACGGCGCCTACCTGGCGCCCTACGCCGAGCCGCTTGGTCAGCTGGTCCTTGCGGTGATTGCCGTGGGGTTCGTGGCCTGCCTCGCGTGGATGCGGTCGCTCACCCTCTCGGCGCCCGAACCTCGGTTCCTGACCCGGGCACAGGAGGCAAGGGTGGTGACGAACCGATGACCATCTGGCAGGTACTGCTCGCGGGCGGGCTGGTGGGCCTGGGTCTGTCGGTTCTGGTAGCGGGCCTCTCGCCGACGCACCCGGAGCTACATGCCGCACTGGCCCGGTTGAGCGCCGACCCTGGCGTCGCCGTCGACCGTACCGAGATCGCCTCCGAGGGCCGGCCACTCCTCGCTGCCGCTCGGCGTCGCCTCCTCCCGCAACTGGCCGAATCCTTGGGCCTAAGCCGCTACGCGTCAGACCTGCGCATGGTCGGCCAGACACCCGAGGACCTGGCCGCGCGAAAGGTGGGCTACGCCATCCTCGGGCTCACGTTCCCAGCGCTCCTGGCGCTCGGCTTCGCGGCACTCGGCGTCCCCGCGCCCATCGCCATCCCGGCTGGCGCAAGCCTCCTCCTCGCGGGCCTGCTCTTCGTCCTGCCCGACGTCGACGTCCGCCGCCGCGCGACGCAGGCGCGGGCAAGCATGCGCAGGGCGGTGTGCGTGTACCTCGAGCTCGTCGCTCTCGAACGGGCGGCCGACGCCGGCACAACAGAGGCGCTGGATCGCGCGGCCAACATCGGCAACTCCACCGAGTTCGACCGCATCCGCGACGCCCTGCTCCACGCCGACTTGTCCGGCCAACCTGCGTGGAACGGCCTGACCGACCTCGCGCAGCGCACCGGCGTCCCCGAGCTCGGCGACCTGGCCGACATCACCCGCCTGTCAGGCCAAGACGGGGCGGCCGTCTACGCAACCCTGCGCGCCAGAGCCGCGTCCCTGCGGACACAGCTACTGACCGCTGGGACCGCGAAAGCAAACGCCGCCTCCGAGCACATGATCGTGCCCGTCGCGCTCCTTGGCGTGGCGTTCATGGCCTTGATCGGCTACCCCGCGTTCGCCCGGATCCTCTTCGGCTGACACCAGAACGGAGCTGAGATGAACACCTTCGCCGCACTCGTCATCCTGAACGGCTTCATCGCGCGGGCCCGCCGCGGTGTCCGCGAGCGGTTGCCGGACGACGACGTCGGCGCCAGCACCTTGGAGCTGGTCATCATCGTGCTCGGCCTGATCGCCGTCGCGACGCTCCTGGTCGTCGCCATCACGGCCGCCGTCCAGCGCCGCGTCGACCAGATCAACTGACGCGGAGGCCCAAGACCGTGGCGACGACAGCGCAGGCCGAACGAGTCCGCCAAGGCTCGCGGCGTCGTCGCGCGCGCGACCGTTGGCGCGGGGACCAGGGCTCAACGAGCGTCGAGCTGGCCGTGCTCTTCCCGGTCATGCTCCTGGTGATCACGGCGCTCGTCCAGTACGCGCTCTGGTTCCACGCCCGCTCGGTCGCGCTGGCTGCGGCCCAAGAGGGCGTCACCGCTGCCCGCGTCTACACCGCCGACCCAGCCGCCGGACCAGAACGGGCCCGGACCTTCATCGACACCCATGCCGACGGGGTGCTGACCGACGTAGCGGTCACCGCGACGAACCCGGGGCCCGACCAGGTCGGCGTGGAAGTCACCGGTCGCTCCCTCTCACTCCTCCCCGGCGTGCCCGGCCTCCTCGTCACGCAGTCCGCCGAGGGCCCCGTCGAACGGTTCACCGTGGCGGGCACCCCATGACCCGGATGGCGGCCCGAACCCGAGACCGCGAACGCGGCAGCGCGACCCTGGAGCTCGCGATCCTCGCGCCCGCACTCCTGCTCCTCCTGGGACTCCTCGTACTCGCCGGCCGGGTCCAGGTTGCGGCGTCCGCCGTCGAGCACGCCGCCCAGGTGGCCGCCCGGGAGGCGTCGCTGGCTCGCACCACGGAGGCCGCCCAAGCGGCGGCAACCTCAGCAGCCGACCGGGAACTGAGCGCCCAGGACATCCGGTGCGCGCCGTCGTCGGTGCTGATCGACTCCAACGGCTTCGCAGCCCCGGTGGGCCGGCCCGGGACGGTCACCGCGACGATCACCTGCACGGTGACGTTCTCCGACCTCGCGATCCCGGGCCTACCCGGCTCTCGCACCCTCACCGCCGTAGCCACATCCCCGCTCGACAGGTACCGGACCCGATGAGCCCTCACTGGCGACGCCTTCTCCGCCCATCCACCTCCGACCGGGAGGCGGGCTCCGTCACGGTGTTCCTCGCCATCACCGTCACCGGCCTGCTGATCCTGGTCGGTCTCGTCGCTGACGGCGGCGCGAAGCTCCGAGCGGCCCAGCGCGCCGACGCGATCGCCGCCGAAGCCGCTCGGGCCGCCGGCCAGGTGATCGACCTGCCAGCCGCCGTCGGCGGCAGCGGCGTCCGGGTGGACCGTCAGGCCGCGGTCGAGGCTGCGAACGCCTACCTGGCGGCGGCCGGCGAGTCGGGCACGGTGACCGTCGGTCCGGACGGCACGACGGTCGAGGTCACCGTCACCATCACCTCGCCCACGGCGTTCCTCAGCCTGATCGGCATCACGACCATCACCGTCAGCGGCCACGGCGCGGCAGCCCTCGTCCACGGAGTCACTGGAGGCGGAACATGAGCCCACTTCCCCCGCCCGACCGCGCGCACCGCGCGCGGCGTCGCGGTGACACAGCTCGAGGTCTCGCGGCCCTGACGGCGCTGGTCGTCTTCCTCGTCGGTGTGCCGCTCGCGCTCTCCAGGGTCGCGCCGCTGGGCTGGCCGGGGTCCTGGCCCACCTGGGACAGCCTCTCGGCCGCTCTGACTCGACCCGACGACGGCGGCCTCCTCCTCGGCACGATCACGCTGGTTGCGTGGGGGGCTTGGGCGGCATTCGCGATCAGCGCGGCGACCGAGATCGTCGCCGGCATCCGACACGTCTCCGCTCCCTCCATCCCGCTGCTCCGGATGACCCAGCGCGCCGCCGCCACGCTTATCGCCACGGCGGGACTGCTCGTCACCTCGACGACCCCGACCCTTCCCACGGCTGCCGCTGCGCCGCGAGCGTTGATGGCTGTGGCCGTGCCAGCCGACGGCACGGACGGCGCCCCTGCCACCAGTGGGATGACCGCGGCGATGACGCAGCGCTCAGGATCGATGACGGGATCCTCCCGAGCGATGACGGACGGCGTGCGCGCGATGACGCCCGCAGGCTCACCGCAGGTCTCGCCGCCTCCGACGTCGGTCGAGGCCGCAGGCCCCGTCATCACCGTCATGCGAGGAGACACCCTGTGGGGCCTCGCCGAACGCCACCTCGGGGACGGGCACCGGTACGTCGAGATCTACGACCTCAACGCCGGGCGATCCCAGGCGGATGGCCGGGCTCTCACCGACGCGCACTGGATCTACCCCGGCTGGCGACTTCGGCTTCCAGTAGGTGCCACCGACGTCCCAGCCGCTCCCCCTGCCACTCCAACCGATGACCTCAGGCCAACGACAGCCGAGCAAGCGGTACACGAGGTCGTGCCTGGCGACACGCTCTGGGACATCTCCAGCGACCACCTGGGAGACGGCGCCCGCTACCCCGAGATCTACGACCTTAACGTCGGGCGACCCCAGCCCGACGGCCGGACTCTGACCGACCCCGACCTCATCTACCCGGGCTGGCAGTTGGACTTGCCAATACCGGTAGTCGACCCCGCGAGGAATGCCTCCGTGGCGATGCCAAGTACCTCCGAAGCCACAGCCGACCCATCCGAGTCCTTCGCCTTGCCAGAGGCCCAGGCCGAGGGCCGCGACCAGAGAGTCTCCCCCGACCATGCAGCGCCGCCGAACCTCGTAGCCACGCCCGACGACGCTCCGCGGGCGAACGCGGCCTCCAATGGCGCGTCGGATGACGTTCCCGCTCCCGCCGACGATGACGCGCCACTGCCGCTCGGCCAATTCTTCCTCGGGCTGACAGCCCTCGCTGCAGCCGGCGTCATCGGCGAGCTCGCCCGCCGCCGTCACCTGCAGCACCGAACGCGCCGGACAGGTGCTCGCATCTCCCTCCCGGCACCGGGTTCACGGGCCGACGACGCTGAGCGAACCCTTCGCTCCGCCGCGACACCGCTGACTATGGCTCAGATGAAGGCGGCGCTCCTCAACCTCGCCACCCGCTGCTACGCCGCCGAGCGCGACCTCCCCCGCGTCGGCACGCTCCTGCTCAACGCCCACAACCTTGAGCTGCATCTGGTCGAGGACGACTCCGAGCCGGTCGAACCATTCGCCGCCACCGGCCCACGAACCTGGTCGGCTAGCACGGCGTCGCTGGCCGAGGATGGGCCACTCGATGACGACCTTGGCCGGCCGGAGCCCTACCCGGCACTGGTCACCCTCGGCCACAACGACGAGTCCACGGTGATCATCAACCTTGAGGCGGCCGGCACCCTCACGGTCAGCGGAGACCCCGACGCCGCCCGAGCCGTCCTGCGCGCCGTCGTCGCCGAACTGGCCACCGGCGACCTCGCCGGTCGGGTGGGGCTGATCACTGGTCCCGAGTTCGCCGGCCTTGCTGGCGCGTCCGACTCCGCCCGACTGCAATGCGTCGATCCGGCAACGCACGCCGCCATGCACTCCCAGAGGCACCAGGCCGCATCCGAAGTGCTGGCTGCCGCTGGCGTCGAGGACACCCTCCAGGCTCGGTCCGACCGGACCGCGGAGGATCTCTGGCTGCCGGTGATCTACCTCGCTGAGCCGCACGCCCCGGACGCAGCCTGGGCGCGGGTAACGCCGTGGTCAGGCTCTGCGCTCCTCACAACCTCAGCCCGGCCCGGCGCCTGGACCCTGAACGTTGGCGCCAATGGCAGTTCGACACTTGAGCCCCCCGGCGACCGGCTGTTCGCCCAGCGCCTCACCACGACCGATCTTGAGCGGCTCACGGACCTCCTCGCGACGGCCACTCCAGCTCCCGACGCCGACGGGATCGTCGGGGCCGCGCGCGCCGTTGCCAACGACATGACTGACGCACTCGCTGCGCTCCCGGCAGTCACCACCCCACCCGGACAACCCTCCGGTCGGGAAGGCCAGGGACTCCGGATCAAGGTTCTGGGCCCGATCGAGATCGAGGGGCTCCGGCGTGGGGAGAAGCCCCTGAGCAAGCGCTCCACCGAGCTCCTCGTCTACCTCGCGTTGCGCGGCAAGGCGACCGGGTCGGAACTCGATGAGGCCCTGTGGCACGGCCGACGGGTCGACAACCAGACCCGAAACAGCCTCGTCTACCGCACCCGTCAGCGGGTCGGAGCGGACGCACTTCCCCTCGTGGACGCCGAGGGTCTGTACCGGCTGGGCCCCGACGTCACCTGCGACTGGGAGGACTTCCGTACCCACGCGCGCGAAGGCCTCGCGGCCGGTCACGCGGGACTCGACCAACTCCGCGCCGCATCCGACCTCGTCCGCAACCGACCGTTCCTCGGCATCGCCGGAGCGAACTACACCTGGGCGGAGCACGACATCCAGCAGATGAGCAGCGCCATCGCCGACGTCGCTCACGTCCTGTCGCAGTTGCTCCGCGAGCGCGGCGATGACCGACTCGCCCTCGGGGTCGCAACCAAGGGGCTATTGGTGGAGCCCTTCGCCGAGGCCCTCCAGGCAGATGCGACCAGAGCGGCTCAGGCTGGTGGCGACACCGACGAGGCTGAGCGACTCGACTCACGCTTCGCCGCTCTACTCAGGGAACTCGACCCTGACCTCACCGGCTGAGCCCGAACGGCTGAATGCCAACCCGGGCCTGCATGGTGCTGCCGGACCGCTCGCCAGTCAGCAATCGCCGTCGCAGTGTCGGAGCCGCCTCGTACCGTAGCCCGTCAGTACCCTCGCCGCTGAGCCGAGACTCCGGAGGAGGTGGGCTTCGCCCATGGCCACGGGTCCAAGTGCGTTGTCAACAAGTGCGGTGAGGTCGCGACGGGAAGGGACCAAACCGCGGGCCCGTGCCGCAGCGCGAGGATCGGGAGGAAGACACCATCAGAGCGCCGCGCTTGAGCTGGCGGTCGCCCAAGTGGGCAAGGTGCCGTGTCCGTCGGGGGCTGGCCCGGGCAAACCTCGGGGTGGCGTCGCAAGCCTCGAACCCCGTCCCTCTACGCTGCCCAGGTGACCGCAATGGCCGACTCTCCTGCCCTTCGAAAGGCCCGCGGCGCCTTCTTCACCCCCCCTGCGCTCTCCCGTTACGTCGCGGAGTGGGCGGTGCGGGGATCCGACGATTCGGTGCTGGAGCCGTCGTGTGGGGAGTCGGCCTTCCTCCTGGCTGCCGGCGAGCGGCTCGCCGCACTTCGTGGGTCGCCACCACGAACAGGGCAGCTCGCCGGGGTTGAGTTGCATGTTGCCAGCGCACAACGATCTCGGGACCTGCTCGCCGAAGCAGGCTTCTCGGCCTCTGTAACCACAGGCGACTTCTTCCACTACCCTCCACGGGCCTGCTACGACGCCGTGATCGGAAACCCGCCGTACGTGCGATACCA
>JGI25321J50212_10003547_pt1 | contig 10744 bp, 5 predicted proteins | sample AutmiccommuBRH23_FD_50212 | JGI IMG/M metagenome (IMG submission 50212)
AAGTGGTAAAGATAGTGAACCACTCCATCGACCGGGGGAGAAGTTGATGCACAGTCTCATCGAAAGCGGCTCCGCCATAACTGAAAACGGCATGCTTTGCCTAAGGAGGAGACCTTTCATGAAAACCATCGTAACCAGTCTTGCTGTTNCAGCCACGTTGCTGTCCGCAACGGCCACATTGGCCGCCGACAAGATCCTTTTGAAGACACCCATCGCGTTCTCGACCGCGTTGCCGGGCCTGGGTTCGCCGATCCCGCGCGTTGCTGAACAGCTGGACCTGATGTCAGGCGGTACGCTGAAAATGAAAGTGTATGAGCCCGACAAATTGGTTCCGCCGTTTGAAATTCTGGACGCCGTTTCTTCCGGCAAGATAAACTCTGGCTACACCACGGCTGGCTACTGGGCTGGTAAAATCCCCGCTGCACCCATGTTTTCGGCTGTGCCGTTTGGCCCTGAAGCGGGCGAGTACATGGCGTGGCTCTATTACGGCAACGGCATGACGCTGTACCAAGAGATGTATGATCAGGCGGGCTTCAACGTCAAAGTGCTGCCTTGCGCGATCATCGCCCCCGAAACATCGGGCTGGTTTTCCAAGGAAATCAACACGCCTGAAGACCTGCAAGGTCTGAAGATGCGCTTCTTTGGTCTGGGTGGCAAAGTCATGCAGAAATTGGGCGTTGCGACATCTCTTTTGCCCGGCGGCGAAATCTTCCCGGCGCTGGAAAAAGGTGCCATCGACGCGACCGAATTCTCGATGCCTGCCATCGACGCACGTTTGGGCTTTCACAAGCTGGTCAAGTACAACTACTTCCCTGGCTGGCACCAACAGGCCACCGTGTTTGAGCTGTTGATCAACAAGGACGTCTGGAACGAAGCATCCGGGCAGCATCAGGCGATCATTGAGAACGCCTGCCGCGGCTCCATGACAGACAGCTTTGCCGAAGGTGAAGCCATTCAGTTCGACGTGATGAAAGACAACGTCGAGAACAATGGCGTGATCATCAAACAGTGGTCGCCTGAGATGCTCGACACGTTCCGCGCTACCTGGGATGAAGTTGCCGCCGAAGAAGCCGCAGCAGATCCGTTCTTTGCGAAGGTTCTGGCCGACATGACCGAATTCCGTGACGGCTATCAGACCTGGAAAGAGAACGCCTTCTTGCCCCGCAAGTAAGCGTAGTCAATGTTTGGGTGGCAGCAGATGTCGCCACCCAACCCCATTCTTCATCTCTATTTTCTCAGAATTCTAAGTCTGGGCGCATAGCGTCGCAGGCATCGGGAGGTGGCCATGGTCAACCAAAATTCACGGAACGACGATCCGATCCAAACCTACGAAGACATTCTGGAGCATCCCGAAACGGATACCCAGGCAGTGGCAGTCGGGCTGGACAAGACTGTCAAGCTTGTCGGTCACGTGGTGATGTGGGCCAACATTCTACTGATCACCGCGATTGTTGCACAGGTGCTGTTTCGCTATCTGGCCAATCAGAACTTTCCCAAACTTGACGAAATTCAGTGGCATTTCTACGGATTGGTCACGATGGTCGGTATCTCTTACGCGCTGGTCACCGACGGCCACGTGCGTGTCGACTTGCTGCACATGCAACTCAGCCGCCGTGCCCAAAGGGTTATCGAAGTCATTGGCATTCTGACCCTGCTCACGCCGTTCATCTATCTGATGATTGATCAGGGCTTTGATTATTTTTACGAAAGCCTGCGGGTCAACGAACGCTCCAGCAGCCCCACCGGTCTTCCGGCACGTTGGGCGCTCAAGGCGGTTATTCCGATGTCCTTTGTTCTTCTGGCGTTGGGTGCTCTGGCCCGTCTGATCCATGACGGACACGCGCTTTGGGCCAATTACGAACACGAGCGCGTTGGCAAGGGTTTGCGCCTGATTGTTCTGGCTTTGCTGGGCTTTGCGGTGGTTGCCACTGCNCTGACCTTTGTGGTTGAGGCCACCGAAGAAAAGCTTGTGATCGCGATGTTCATGACGTTTATCGCNCTGTTGTTCACCGGCTATCCGGTGGCCTGGATTCTGGCCGGGGTTGGCGTGGCCTTCTGTGGTCTGGCCTATCTGTTTGACAATGGGTCGATGAATTGGACCGGTCTCGACGAGACGCTGACAGGTCTGGATTACCTGACCTTGGGCGCAGTCGTGAACCGGGTCTATGCGACCATGTCCAACGCGGTTCTGGTCGCCTTGCCGATGTTCATCTTTATGGGTCTGATGCTGGACCAATCCGGTGTCGCTGAAAAGCTGATGACTGCGATGCAGCGTCTGTTTGGCAAGACCCGCGGTGGTCTGGCCATTACGGTAACCATGATCGGCATTATCCTTGCCGCTTCAACCGGCATCATCGGTGCCTCCGTTGTTCTGCTGGGTGTCCTGTCGCTGCCGTCCATGATGGAGCAAAAATATTCCCCCACATTGGCGTCTGGTGTTGTTGCCGCGTCCGGTACATTGGGCATCTTGATCCCGCCGTCGATCATGCTTGTGATCATGGCCGATCAGATGGCCTTGTCTGTCGGTGATCTGTTTATGGCGGCGGTCTTTCCCGGTGTGATCGTGGGTGCTCTGTACCTAGTCTACATCTTTATCATCGCGCTGATCAAACCTGATGTGGCCCCGGTGCCCGTAGGTGCCAAGACCCCTGACTGGGACGCTGTCAAAGCGGTGCTGATTGCGGTGATCCCGACACTGGGCCTGATCCTTGCTGTCCTCGGCTCCATCTTTGTCGGCCTTGCAACCCCCACCGAGGCCTCTGGCATCGGCGCATTGGGCGCGACGTTGCTGGCGCTGGGCTACCGCAGGTTGACGCTGAAGAAGTTGGTCAATGTGTTGGTGTCGACATTCAACACAACCGCTTACATTTTCGCGATCTTCCTTGGTGCCACGGTCTTTTCCTACGTGCTGCGCGAGCTTGGCGGAGATGAACTCATCGCGCACATGATTGACTCTACCGGCTTTGGACCGACGGGCACGATCGTCTTCATCCTGTTCGTTGTTTTCCTGCTGGGCTTTGTGCTCGATTGGATCGAAATCACCCTGATCGTGCTGCCGCTGATGCGCCCGATCGTGAATGGTCTGGGTATGGACATACCGGGCTTTGGGGTGATTGATGAACCTTCTCTGGTTTGGTTTGTGATCCTTGTTGCGGTGACCCTGCAGACCTCGTTCCTGACTCCGCCTGTTGGTTTCGCGCTGTTCTACCTCAAAGGCGTCGCACCCAAGGAAATCAGCCTGCTGCATATCTACCGCGGTGTGGTGCCCTTCGTGCTGCTCCAGCTGACCGGCCTGGCGCTTGTCTTCCTTTGGCCCGCCTTAGCTACGTGGTTGCCCTCTGTCGCTTACTGAACCCTGTCGCATAAAGGAGAATGAAAATGACCAATCATGATCTTCTCGCTCAACTGCGTGACATTGTCGGCGCGCGGCACCTGCTGAGCGGCGACAAGAAAACCGAACGGTTCCGCAAGGGGTTCCGGTCGGGGCAAGGGGATGCGCTTTGCGTGGTGCAACCGGGGACATTGGTGGAGCAATGGCGTGTTCTTCAGGCCTGCGTGGCGGCGGATAAGATCGTCATCATGCAGGCCGCCAACACCGGCCTGACAGAAGGCAGCACACCCAGTGGCAGGTATGATCGTGACGTTGTTCTGATCAATACGCGACGCATGGATGGGCTGCATCTCTTGAAGGGCGGCAAGCAAGTTCTGGCCCTGCCAGGCTCTACCTTGTTCGCATTGGAAAAGCTGTTGGCACCGTTGAACCGTCAGCCCCATTCAGTGATCGGCTCGTCTTGCATCGGTGCCTCGATCGTTGGCGGTGTTTGCAACAACTCAGGCGGTTCGCTGATCGAGCGGGGGCCATCCTATACCGAGCTGTCGCTCTTTGCGCAAATTGACGAGAACGGCGCGCTGAACCTGGTCAATCATCTGGGCCTGACACTGGGTGACGATCCCGAAGATATCCTGTGCCGCGTAGAGAACGGTGACATCGCCGATGCTGATTTTGAATCGACGAATAATCACGCCTCTGACACTGAATATGCACGCATTGTGCGTGAGATCGAGGCAGATACGCCTGCGCGGTTCAACGCCGACAAACGCTGCCTGCATGAAAGTGCGGGCTGTGCGGGAAAACTGGCCGTGTTTGCGGTGCGTCTGGATACCTTTCCCAAGAACGACCGCGAACAGGTGTTCTATGTCGGCACCAACGATCCCGCTGATCTGACTGAACTGCGTCGCCATATGTTGGCCAAGTTCGATACCTTGCCAGTCAGCGCGGAGTACATGCACCGCGAAGTATTCGACATCACGACCAAATACGGCAAAGACACAATGGTCATGATCGACAAACTTGGCACCGACAAACTGCCGATGTTTTTTGCCATGAAGGGTGCAGTGGACGCTCGGTTGAACAAGATCCCACTCCTGCGGGGGTTCACCGACAAGTTCATGCAGGGATTAAGCGCCGTCTGGCCAAATATCCTGCCCAAAAAGATGACGGAATTTCGTGACCGGTTCGAACATCACCTGATCATCAAGACCCGTGACGACGGGATCGCCGAAACCGAAGCCTATTTGAACGAGGCCTTTAGCGGAATCGAGGCAGATTTCTTTATCTGCACGCCCCGCGAAGGCAAGATTGCCGGGCTTCATCGCTTTGCCGCGGCCGGGGCCGCCATCCGTTATCAAAACGTGCATGCCTCAGAGGTCGAAGACATCCTTGCGTTGGATATCGCCCTCAAGCGTAACGAGCGCGCATGGCTCGAAGAGCTACCAGCAGACATCAGCGACCAATTGGTACACCGGCTCTACTACGGCCATTTCATGTGCCACGTCCTGCATCAGGATTACATCGTGCGCAAGGGCGTGGATGTGAAAGCGCTGAAGGCCAGGATGCTTGATTTGCTTTCCGCGCGCGGTGCCGAATACCCGGCCGAACACAATGTCGGACATCTCTACAAAGCCAAACCAGATCTGGCCGAATTCTACAAATCCGTCGACCCCACCAATTCCATGAACCCGGGCATCGGCAAGATGTCGAGAAAGAAGAACTACGCCTGACATCCGGGCGAGAAAGGTCAAGAGCATGACACATGTTGTAACCGCATCTGCCGCGCGGATGTCGCAGCACCGCAAACCGGACGGCGCATAATTTTTCGTTTGAGGACTGAACAATGACCCTAGACAACACCGATATCGACCCAGTCGAAAGCCAGGAGTGGCAGGAAGCCATTTCCGACGTCATTGAAAAGGATGGCGCCAACCGCGCGCATTACCTTTTGGACAAGGCTGTGCAACAGGCCCGCGCGGCGGGGGCGACCCTGCCGTTTTCGGCCACGACACCCTATCAAAATTCGATACCCGCCGATGATCAACTTCCGTTTCCCGGCGATCTCGAGATGGAGTGGCGGATCAGAACCATCAATCGCTGGAATGCCATGGCCACGGTCGTGCGGCGCAACAAGGTGAGCAGCGAGTACGGCGGCCATATCGCAAGTTTTGCCTCGTCGGCGGTGATGTATGACATCGGTCTAAATCACTTCTGGCGCAGCAAATCGGCGATCCACGGTGGTGATCTTGTGTTCTTTCAGGGTCACGTGATCCCCGGCATCTATGCGCGCTCCTTTATGGAGGGCCGGATCACCGAAGAGCAGCTTGAAAATTTCCGCTCCGAGGTCGATGGCGGCGGTCTTTCATCCTATCCACATCCCTGGCTGATGCCGGATTACTGGCAGTTTCCCACGGTTTCGATGGGTTTGGGGCCGCTGATGGCGATCTATCAGGCGCGGTTCATGAAATACATGCACAACCGGGGCCATATCGACATGGCCGACCGCAAGGTGTGGTGTTTCCTTGGCGATGGCGAGATGGACGAACCCGAAAGCCGGGGTGCGATTGACTTGGCGGCGCGTGAAGGCTTGGACAACCTGATTTTTGTGGTCAACTGTAACTTGCAGCGCCTTGACGGCCCGGTGCGNGGCAATTCCAAGATCGTNCAGGAACTTGAGGGCGATTTTCGCGGTGCCGGCTGGAATGTGATCAAGCTTTTATGGGGCAAGGGCTGGGATGACCTGCTCGAGAATGACACCAGCGGGCGGTTGAAACAGCTGATGGATGAAACCATCGACGGCGACTATCAGACGTTCAAATCCAAGGACGGTGCCTATATTCGCGAACACTTCTTTGGCAAATACCCCGAAACGGCGGCCTTGGTCGAGGATTGGACCGATGCACAGATCTGGGCGCTGCGCCGGGGCGGGCATGATCCCGAAAAGGTCTATACCGCCTTCAAACATGCGGTCGATACCAAGGGCCAGCCCAGCTGTCTTTTGATCAAGACGGTCAAGGGCTATGGCATGGGCACAAGCGGCGAAGGCCAGAATACCTCGCACCAGCAAAAGAAGCTGGCCGAGGATCAGCTGCGCGCCTTCCGTGACCGGTTCAAGATTCCGGTCAGCGACGAAGACCTGCCAAAGGCGCCTTTCGTCAAGCTCAACAACCTGCAAAGCGCCTATCTGGCGGATCAGCGCAAGAAACTTGGTGGCGAATTCCCCAAGCGCGAATGGCGCAATACGCCAAGCCTTGAAATCCCGCCGCTGTCGACATTCGAGGGCCAACTCAAGGGCACGGGCGAGCGTGAGATCAGCACGACAATGGCGTTCGTGCGCATCCTGACCACGCTTTTGCGCGACAAGAAGATCGGCCAGCATGTGGTGCCGATCGTGCCGGATGAATCGCGCACCTTCGGGATGGAGGGGCTGTTTCGGTCGGTCGGTATTTATAACCCGATGGGCCAGAAATACACGCCGCAAGACGCCGATCAGATGTCCTATTACAAGGAAAGCACCAATGGTCAGGTGCTTCAGGAAGGCATCAACGAGGCTGGTGCCATGGCCGACTGGATCGCNGCGGCGACCGCCTATTCCAACCACGGCGTGCCGATGATCCCGTTCTTTATCTATTATTCCATGTTCGGCTTTCAGCGGATCGGCGATCTGGCCTGGGCGGCGGGCGATAGCCGGGCGCGGGGCTTCATGCTTGGCGGAACGGCCGGGCGCACCACCCTGAACGGCGAGGGTTTGCAGCACGAAGACGGCCACAGCCACATCCTTGCCAGCACGATCCCGAACTGCGTCACCTATGATCCGACCTTTAGCTATGAGGTGGCGGTTCTTGTGCATTACGGGATGCAGCGGATGTATGTCGATCAGGAAGACGTCTATTTCTATCTGACCCTGATGAACGAAAACTATAGCCACCCCGACATGCCGATGGGTGCCGAAGAGGGCATNATCAAGGGTCTCTACCGNCTTCAGGAGGTCAAGAANCCCGGCAAGAAGCATGTNAACCTCTTGGGGTCCGGCACCATCCTTGTGCAGGCGNTAAAGGCCGCAGAGATGCTCAAGGCGGATTTTGGCGTCACCTCTGATATCTGGTCGGCCACAAGCCTGAACGAGCTGGCGCGCGATGGGCAGGATGCCTTGCGCCACAATCGTCTTAACCCCCTCGCNCCAGAGGTGGTGCCCTATGTGACCCAGCAATTGTCAAAGGCCAGCGGCCCGGTGATTGCGGCGACGGATTACATGAAGAACTATGCCGAACAGATCCGTGCCTTTGTGCCGGGCTCGTTCACGGTGCTGGGCACCGATGGGTTTGGCCGGTCTGACAGTCGCGTCAATCTGCGCCGGTTCTTTGAGGTCGATGCCAATCACATCGCCGCCGCCGCCATGACCGACCTCTACAAGGCCGGTGCGGTGACCAAGGCGGATCTGCAAAAAGCGCTCAAGACATATGAAATCGACNGCAACAAGCCGAACCCGCGGCTGGTTTAAGCCCCAGGGATTGAGGAGAATTACGACATGACTATCGAAGTGAAAGTTCCCGATATCGGTGATTTCAACGACGTGCCGGTGATCGGTATTCTGGTAAGCGTCGGGGATATGGTTGCCGCCGAAGATGCGCTTATCGAGTTGGAAAGCGACAAGGCCACGATGGAGGTTCCATCCCCCGCAGCGGGCAAAGTGCTTGAGATCAGGGTGCGTGAGGGCGACCGGGTCTCGCAAGGGTCTCTGGTTATGGTTCTTGAAGGCGAAGGTGCCGCTGCCGCCCCCACCGCTCCTGCGTCCGCCCCCGCGCCCTCGGCCCCCGTTGCCGCGCCTGCGCCTGCCGCTGCGCCAGCGACCGTGACCGATGCCGGGTTCGGCAAGGCGCATGCAAGCCCGTCGATCCGGGCCTTTGCCCGCCAGTTGGGCATCGACCTTACCAAGGTTAACGGCACCGGCCGCAAGGGCCGTATCCTGCGCGAGGATATCACTGCAACGTTCAAATCCACGGCCGCGCCCGCCGCTGCCGGTGGCGGCGCGCTGGGCGGCATGGGCATCCCGCCGATGCCGGTTGTGGATTTCTCAAAATTCGGCCCCATCGAAGATGTGGAAATGCCCCGCATCAAGAAGCTTTCGGGCCCTGCCCTGCACCGCGCATGGCTGAACATCCCGCATGTTACCGTCGACGAAGAAGCCGACATTACCGACCTCGACGCGTATCGCAAAGAGCTGGACACAGCGGCCAAAGATCAAGGCTACCGCGTCACGCTTCTGAGCTTCATGATCAAGGCTTGCGTCTCGGCGCTGAAGGATCATTGGGAAGTCAATTCTTCGATCCATCCTGATGGCGACAAGCTGATCAAGAAGAATTTCTACAACATCGGGTTTGCCGCCGACACGCCGCAGGGTCTGATGGTNCCGGTCATCAAGGACGCTGATCGNAANGGCATTGTCGAGATTTCCAAGGAACTTGGCACGCTGTCGCTGGCGGCACGCGAAGGCAAGTTGAAGGGTCCCGACATGCAGGGCGCCACCTTTACCATCTCGTCGTTGGGCGGGATTGGCGGCACTGGGTTCACACCGATCGTCAATGCACCCGAAGTGGCAATCCTTGGCCTGACACGCGCGAAAATGCAGCCCGTCTGGAACGGCGAGGCGTTCATACCACGGCTGATGCAGCCGCTCAGCCTGTCGTTTGACCACCGCGCCATCGACGGCGCGTTGGGGGCACGGTTCAACGCAACACTGGCACACCTGCTCGGCGACGTGCGCCGGCTGATGTTGTAAGGAGGGCTGATCCCATGNAAGTCAAAGTTCCCGATATTGGTGATTTCGACCAAGTCCCCGTNATTGCAATCCTCGTCAGCGTTGGTGACATCATCGCGCAAGAAGACCCGCTGGTTGAACTGGAAAGCGACAAGGCCACGATGGAAGTGCCATCACCGGCTGCCGGTGTGGTGAAAGAGATAAAAGTGACTCTAGGCGACAAGGTTTCGGAAGGATCTGTGATCCTGGTGCTCGAAGCGGCAGGGGTCGCCGGGGTATCTGCCGCGGAACCGGCACCTGCCGCCGCCCTTGCGCCCACCGCCGTCGCGGCCAGCGGTACGGCAACTGGCCCCGGCGACATCCACGCAGACGTGGTTGTTCTGGGCTCTGGTCCAGGTGGTTACACAGCTGCGTTCCGCGCCGCTGATCTTGGCAAGAAGACCGTGCTGATCGAGAAATATCCAACGCTGGGCGGTGTCTGCCTCAATGTTGGCTGTATCCCGTCCAAGGCGCTGTTGCATGTCGCCAAGGTGATCACCGAGGCCGAAGAGATGGGCGCGCACGGCGTCAGCTTTTCCAAGCCGAAGATCGATCTTGACGAGTTGCGTCGCTTTAAAGAAAGCGTGGTCAATCAGTTGACTGGCGGTCTTAGAGGTCTGTCCAAAGGGCGCAAAGTCGANGTGGTCCAAGGCTACGGTNNATTCACCGGACCCAACATGATCGAAGTTCANGGCGACGACGGCGTGAAAACCGTTTCATTTGATCAATGTATCATTGCGGCTGGCTCTGANCCGGTAAAACTGCCGTTCATTCCNCATGACGACGAGCGGATCATCGATTCAACCGGCGCGCTGGAATTGGCGGATGTGCCAAAACGGATGCTGGTTCTGGGTGGTGGTATCATTGGTCTTGANATGGCCTGTGTTTACGACGCTTTGGGATCAAGGATCACCGTGGTCGAGGTCATGGATCAGATCATCCCCGGGGCCGACAAAGACATCGTCAAGCCGCTGATGAACCGCATCAAGGGTCGTTATGAGAATATCCTTCTCAAGACCAGGGTGACCGCCGTCGAGGCCCAGAAGAAGGGTCTCAAGGTGACGTTCGAGGATGACAAAGGCGAGGTCACAACCGACACGTTCGACAAGATCCTTGTTGCTGTGGGGCGCAAACCCAATGGCAAGATGATCGACGCGGACAAGGCGGGTGTTGCCGTGGATGAACGCGGCTTTGTCGCCGTCGACAGCCAGCAGAAAACCGGCGTGCCGCATATCTTCGCCATTGGCGACGTTGTTGGCCAACCGATGCTGGCGCACAAGGCCGTGCACGAAGGCAAGGTGGCTGCCGAGGTCTGCGCGGGTCACAACCGCCACTTCGACGCGCGTCTGATCCCATCGGTTGCTTATACCGACCCCGAGGTTGCTTGGGCGGGCGTCACCGAGACCGAAGCCAAAGCCAAAGGCATCAGGTTCGAAAAGGGCGTGTTCCCTTGGGCTGCGTCGGGCAAGGCGTTGTCGAATGGCCGTTCCGAGGGCATGACCAAGCTGTTGTTTGATCCCGAAGATGACCGGATCATCGGTGGTTTGATTGTTGGCACCAACGCCGGCGATCTGATTGCCGAAGTGGCGCTGGCGATTGAAATGGGTGCCGACGCC
>JGI25321J50212_10003565_pt1 | contig 10707 bp, 8 predicted proteins | sample AutmiccommuBRH23_FD_50212 | JGI IMG/M metagenome (IMG submission 50212)
TTATATTAGCAACTCCGGGGTATCCGGGTAAACGGTTACGCCTTCCGGGCGAAGCGGAAGGCCAAACTACAACATTGCCCGGGGATTTGGAATGACCAGCATCAGTTTATAATCAGGGTAGAAATCAGGGTCTCGCATAATGATATGCATAGCAACCCAAACGATTTCTCAACGAATAAATAAACCTGAGTACAGCCTCTTGATTCCTTTAATTATTTTTTATCTTCCATGCAGAATGCCAACAGCCGCAGAATTACTTTTGCCAGAAGCCCTGCTGCACCCGGTATTGGTACTTTCTTAAATACAAAACGAACGCAGCCTGATGATTCGTAAAACAATGCCTTCCCTGGTCGTTTTAATCGGATTTGCCTTTTTGGTCCTTTGCAATTCGTGCGGAGGCGGCACAGAAAAGATTCTCCCTGAAAAGCAAAAGATCACCGAATCTGTTTATACTTCGGTCACTATCCAACCAGATAGCCTGTATCAGGTATATGCAGCAATTTCGGGTATTCTCGAAAATAACCTGGTTGAAGAAGGTGATGTTGTCCGGAAAGGAGACCCCCTACTTCAGGTTATCAATAGTGCCCCGAGATTAAATGCGGAAAACGCAGCCCTCAACCTCAGGCTCGCCAGGGAAAATTACAGCGGGAACAATGCTGTCCTGAAAAGCCTGAAGGATGAGATCGACGCAGCAAGGCTACGGCTTAAAAATGATTCCATCAATTACTTCAGGCAGAAAAATCTCCGGGAGCAAAATATCGGGTCCGAAGTAGAATATGAAAGCCGCAAACTGGCCTATGAGCTTTCCTCCAACCAGCTTCAGGTACTTAAAAATCAATACGAGCGAACCAGGACCGAACTTTCCACCAAATTGGAACAGGCGAGGAACAATTATAAAACAGCAACCATAAACACCAGCGATTTTACGGTTAAGAGTGAGATTAACGGAACGGTGTATGCCCTATATAAAGAACCGGGCGAAATTGTTAACAGCATGGAACCTCTGGCGGCCGTCGGGAGTTCAGACAAATTCCTGGTGGAGATGCTGGTAGATGAGGTCGATATTGTAAAACTTCGTACAGGCCAAAGGGCCCTAATAACCCTGGATGCATACGGAACGGAGGTTTTTGAGGCGGTGCTGAGCAAAATCTACCCTAAGAAAGACGAGCGGACCCAAACCTTTAAGGTGGAAGCGGTTTTTAAAGACCCCCCGGAAACCCTGTATCCGGGCCTGGCAGGGGAAGGAAATGTAGTGGTGCATGAAAAGGATGATGCCCTTACCATTCCAAAAACCTACATTATGGACGGCAATAAAGTACGGACAGAAAACGGGACGGTAGAAGTTACCCTTGGGCTCCAAAACATGGAACGGGCAGAGGTACTCTCGGGGCTTGCGGCTGATACCTATATCCTAAAACCAGAGGAATGACCAACTGGAAAGTCATATTTTCCATTGCGAAAACCCATTTGATCACCAAGCTGAAGTCTACCATTACGGCATCACTTGGGGTTACCTTCGGGATAGGGGCCTATATAACGCTGGTGAGTTTTATGACCGGGCTCAATAAAATGCTCGACGACCTGGTGCTTAACCAAACCCCGCATATCCATTTATACAATGAAATCAAACCTTCTGAATTTCAGCCAGTATCCCGGTTCGAAGAGTTTGAAAATGCCCTGAATGTGGTACATTCCATAAAACCTAAACAGAGCCAGGAAAAGATCCATAATGCCCTGCCCCTGATGCACTACCTGAATGCTGATGAACGCGTAAGGGGTGCAAGCCCCCAGCTGAGGGCCCAGATCTTTTACCTTTCAGGTTCCATAGAGCTTGGCGGCAGCCTGCTTGGGGTTGATATTATGGAAGAGGCCAGGTTGTATAATATGCGCGACTATATAGTGGATGGGAGCGCAGAGGCCCTCAGGAATACGGATAACGGCATCCTGCTTGGAGCTGGCCTGGCTGAAAAAATGTCGCTGGGGACGGGCGACCGGGTGCAGATCAGCACCGTGGAAGGAACGGTGACCCCATTGAAAATCGTAGGGATCTATCAAAGCGGCATTGCCGAAATTGATAATGTCCGGAGCTTTGCCAACCTGAAAACCGTACAACGGATACAGGGGGAGGCCGAAAATTACATTACCGATATCAATGTGAAGCTGTATAATTTGGAGGATGCCGTGCCAATGGCGGCCCAGCTTGAAAAACAATTTCCCGTGGAGGCTACGGATATCCAGGAAGCCAACGCACAATTCGAAACCGGCTCCAGCATCCGGAACATCATTACCTATGCGGTATCCATCACCCTTTTGATTGTTGCAGGTTTCGGAATATACAATATCCTTACCATGTTGATCTATGAAAAAATGAACGACATCGCTATCCTGAAAGCCACAGGGTTTTCGGGTAAAGACGTGCAGTATATCTTTATGAGCCAGGCGCTGATCATTGGTTTTGCAGGTGGTCTGCTTGGCCTGATCATAGGATTTATACTCTCCCGGCTTATAGACAGGGTGCCCTTTGAAACGGAGGCCCTCCCCACCATCACTACCTTCCCGGTAAATTACAATATCGGCTATTATTTTATAGGGATCATATTCGCCTTTATCTCCACTTTTATCGCCGGTTACCTCCCGGCCAGGAAAGCAAAGAAAATAGACCCGGTCCGGATTATCAGGGGGAATTAAGCGAGCGAGCTATGGCAAATGTTCTGGAGACCAAAAACATCAATAAGTATTTCAGGAAGCCCGTGGAATTCCACGTACTGAAGGATATTAATTTTAGGGTTAAGCAAGGTGAATTCGCCAGCATCATGGGCAAGTCGGGCTGCGGTAAGTCAACCCTTCTGTATATCCTGTCAACCATGGATACGGACTATGAAGGTGAGCTTTTTCTGAACGACAAGCTNATAACCGGAAAGCCACACGAAGAATTATGCCAGATCCGAAACCAGCACATCGGTTTTGTGTTTCAGTTCCATTACCTCCTTACCGAATTCAGCGTGCTGGAGAATGTAATGCTCCCCGCACGAAAACTGGGCAGGAAATCCTCTGTGGAAATTGAGCACGATGCCAGGGAAAAACTAAAGACCCTTAACATCGGGCACCTGGCTGAAAAAAGAGCCTCAAGGATTTCAGGGGGCGAAAAACAGCGGGTTGCCATCGCCAGGGCATTGATAAACGATCCGGAGATTCTCATGGGTGATGAGCCTACCGGAAACCTAGACAGTTACAATGCAGAAAATGTTTTCCAGATTTTCAAGGGGCTGAAAGAAGAACGGGGGCTATCCTTGCTGGTTGTTACCCACGATCCGGATTTTGCGAAACGCACAGACCGGATCATAGAGATGGAGGATGGCCGTATCCTTTCCTGACGGAGATTCCCTTTTGCCTGCCGGCCATCCCTGAAGAATTCCCAAACCTTAAGTCGCTCCGGGGCCTTATGCCCTATGATTTATGTCATTGGGAATTCAGGATGCACTATCTATTTTTACCCTCAATCTCCATTAATCCTTTCAGTTATGGGAACCGCATCGAAAAACCTCCAGGTAAACAGTACAACCTTTAACGGCTGGGAACAATTGTATCTCCTGGCAAACCACTGGAAATCGGACCTTGAATTCTTCAGGGACGACCTCCGGTTCCTGCATCTTCTGATGGACAGGCACATCCTATGGGTGACGCTGCCGGAAAGTTCAGAAAGGGTGAAAGAAGTAGAATCCAAGCTTTTGTCCCTTAAGAAACAATGCCGTCAACTGTTAAAAAAAACCGGGAAGCATACCAGCCTGCTGACAAGGCTGCTTGAGAAGTCGCCCGAAGCGGACCATCAGGCAGTTAAGGATATTCATGCGCAATTGGAAACCGAGTTTGCGATTTTTGTTAAAAATTTCAGGGAAATCCGCAAGGATACCTTTAAGGTCAGCGAATATATCATGGATAGTGAATCCCTCACAAGCGCACGGGGGAGTTAAGCCGGGATCCGGAAGATCAGCACCTGCCTCCCTTATTCTTCTCCAAATAACCCATATGACCCGCGCGTAAGGATTTTGGCATCGGCCGCAAACGCATCAGGGTTTTTAATTTCGGTAAAGCCCCCGGATGAACTTCCGAGTTCTACTTTTGCAAGTTCAAAACGGTAATCGGCCTTATCCATACTCTTCAGCAGGCAGACATAATCCCCGTCAGTCCTTTTAATAATAGCTTCATCGGGCAGTGCATCCACCATCTTACCCGCTGTAATTATTTCCGCCTCTACAAACATCCCTATGGCCAGGCCCGGGGGAATTTCACCTTCCAAATGCCCGTGTACCTTTACTGTGCGGCTGCTTTCCTCCAGGGATGTTCCAACCAGGTATACCGAAGCATTAAACTGAAAGTTTCCGGCTTCGGGGATGGTAACCCGAATCCTTTGCCCTTCCTTCACCTTCAGGATATCCTTTTCAAAAACCGCCAGTTCCAGGTGAAGATGATCCCTGTCTATGATTTCCAGGATGGGATCAGAGGGAGAAACATACATCCCCTTACTGACATTCATGCGGGTAACCCTGCCTCCGATAGGGGCCAGGACAGGGACCACGGAAGACAATTGTCCCTTCTCAACAGCTAACGGATCCAGATTCAGCATCTGCAGGGTTTTCCTCAGGCCGTTAAAGGTTGCCATGGCCGTATTGTAATCACTCTCAGCTTTTAAAAAATTCTTCTGGGAAGAAACCTGGGCTTCGAGCAGGGCTTGCTGCCTTTCATATTCAGCCTTTAAATAAGTGAGCTGCCCTGCGGTTTCGAGGTAATGCTGCTGGATTCTGACGAATTCCGGATCCTCCATGGTAACCACTACCTGATTGGCCCTTACCTTGTCGCCCACCAGCAGAGGGGTGTCCTTAATGTAACCGGCCTGGAATGTGCTTACCAGCGCCCTGTTTGCAGGCGGCACGTCGATGGTTCCGGTGGTGGGCACCACTTCGGTCATTTCAATTTCCGATATGTTGCCCAGGGCCATGTCGCCCATCTGAAACTGTTCCGCGCTAATATTGATGGTATTCCCGGCTGTAGAATCGGCAGGCTTTTCCGGATCATTCCCGCGGGGTCCGCAGGAATGGCACAGTAACACGGACAGGCTTAATAAATATAATATTGGAATTTTCATTGGAACAGGATTAAAGGGTTAAATAACTAAGGGCGATGACGGTTTGATTATACAGGTGCAGTGCTTCCAGATAGGACAGTTCTACCTCGTTGGCATTTTCAAGGCTCTGGATGTACTCAAAGAAGGTGATTTCCCCCGAGCTATAACCCAGGCCGGCCGTTTTACGGATTTCTTCAGATAACCGCCTGCCGTCTTCCTCGTAAAACGACAGGGCATTTTCATGTTTCCCCAATTGTTTTATTAGGCGATCGCGCTCCAGCAGCAGCTGCCGTTCATAATTCTCCGATTCCCGGATCCCGGCTTCCCGGGCTATCCCGGATGCTTTGATCCTGGAAACGTTTCCCTGGAAAAAGAGCGGGATTTTTAGTCCCAGCTGGTATCCGTACAATTGTTCATCCAGGCCACTGTTGCTGCCCACGAAATAATCCAGGCTGATGTCTGGAAGCAGTCGTTGTACTTCGTAACTGCTTTCTGCTTTCAGCTGGTCGTTACGGTGCTGGTAATATGCCATTCCGGGATGGTCCTCTGTAGATTCCGGTTCCCAATCCAGCCTTGCCATAGGAGGGGTAGCAATCATAAACGTGCTGTCGGCCTGGGCCATGGCCTGCAATTCCGCTTCGGCCTGCTCCACTTCGGCCGACACCTGCGAAAAAAGGGTATGCCACTCCTGGTATTTGGCACGTGCGGTTATCCGCTCCAGGTAATTGGTTTCCCCCAATTCGAAACGGCGTTGTGCCGCTTCGGAAAACTTACTGTACAAACTGTCGAGTTGCCTGTAGACCTCCTGTTTTGCCCTGCTGTATTGCAACCTGTGGTATACCATGGACAATTGCCGCTCTAACTGCCACTTTTGTAATTCGTAGGTGTCTGATGACAGCTCATGGCCTGATTTAAGGATTTTCCGCTGTGCGAAATAGCGGGTCGGAAACAGAAAGTTCTGCTGAATCCCATACACTTCCAGTGGTTTGTTGTTGAAAGCAAGGTTATTCTGGTCATACTGATAATAAATCCCGGTCTTTTCAAACTCAAATGCGCTTCCCACGAGGGCCCCGGCCTCTTTCATCCTTAAGGCTGTAGCTTCCAGCCCGGCATTGTTTTCCCGCGCCAATTGCAGGATTTCAGGCAGGCCGAGCGGTTTTTCCTGGGCGGTCACCGCCAGTGAAACCAGCAGGAATAGCACCAGTAAAGGGGTCTTCCGCCCGAAAATTGACGGTCCTGAAGCCCGTACTTTATCTTTTTTATCCTGGTCCCCGAAAATCGCGTAAAGTACGGGCAGGACCACCAGGGTCAATAAGGTAGCGGTTACCAGCCCACCAATTACAACCGTGGCCAACGGCCTTTGCACTTCAGCCCCTGCGCTGGAGGAAACAGCCATGGGCAGGAAACCCAGTGCTGCCGCCGAAGCCGTAAGTAACACGGCCCTCAGGCGGTCTTTGGCACCCTGGACTATCCGTTCTGTCTTCGTTGTCATACCTAGAGTTTTTAATTCCTTAAAATGTTCAATCAATACGATCCCGTTAAGCACGGCAATTCCGAAAAGCGCAATAAATCCTATCCCTGCCGAAATACTGAAAGGCATATCCCGGATCCAGAGCAGCCACACACCGCCAATCGCAGCCAGGGGGATGGCGGAATATACCATCAGGGCCTCCTTAACCGAATTAAAGGCAAAAAAGAGCAGAATAAAAATGAGGGCAAGGGCAATGGGCACGGCAACCAGTAACCTGCTTCGGGCACTTTGCAGGTTCTCAAACTGTCCGCCATAGGTCACGGTATATCCTACCGGGAGCCTGATCTCCGCCTCGATGCGTGCCTGAATATCGTCTACAACCGACTGCAGGTCGCGGTTCCGGACATTAATCCCTACCACAATACGTCTTTTGGTATCATCCCTGGATATTTTTGCCGCTCCTTCGGTTATGGTAATATCAGCCAGTTGGGAGAGGGGTATTTTTCCGCCCGAAGGAAGGTCCACCAGCAGGTTTTGAAGGTCCGTCATATCTTCCCTGCTCCCGGCGTCGAGCCTGAGGGTAAGGTCGAAGCGCTTTTCACCCTCGAAAACACTGCCCAGGTTAAGTCCGGAAAACCCCATGGTGATCAGCCTGTTAAGCTCATCGATATTCATCCCGTAACGTGCGATCACCCCCCGCTTGAACTTCACATTCATCTGCGGCAGGCCGGCAATTTTTTCTACGGTGATGTCTGCCGCGCCTTCCACATCAGCAATCACCCTTTTTATGGCATTCCCAAGGCGGTTGAGTTCCTGCAGATCCTCGCCGAAGACCTTAACGGCAATATCCGCCCGGACCCCCGTTATCAATTCATTAAACCGCATTTCAATGGGCTGGGTAAATTCAACCTCCATCCCGGGTAACACCTCCAGCGCCTCCTTAAACCGCCCGGCAAGTTCATCCTTTGAGGATGCGGAGACCCAGGTATCCTTCGGATTCAGGGTAATGATCACGTCCGATTCTTCCATCGACATGGGATCGGTAGGCACTTCTGCCGCTCCTATGCGGGTTACCACCTGTTTTACCTCCGGGAAACGCTTTAAAAGGATATTCTCGATAGCAGTGGTGGTTTCTATGGTTTTTGTGAGGGAAGTGCCTGTTTTTAACACTGGCTGGATCACAAAATCCCCTTCATCAAGAGTGGGAACAAACTCTGCCCCCATCGTGCTGAACAAAAATATTGAAGCCGCGAGCAGGGTCAGGGCTGCGCCAATGACGCCCTTTCTCCGTTTCAGTGCCCATCGGATCAGGGGGTCATATCTCCGGTTGAGGAATGCCATAAACCGAAGTGATATATTCTTTTCAGAAGACTTACCGGGTTTAAGAAAAAGGGAGGATACAACGGGGACATACGTAAAACAAAAGATCATGGCGCCTATCAGGGCAAACCCAAAGGTAAGGGCCATAGGCCGGAACATCTTACCCTCTACCCCGGTGAGCGACAATATGGGGATAAAGACAATCAGGATGATCAATTGGCCGAAAATCGCGGAATTCATCATTTTTGTCGCCCCCTTTTCCGTAATCTGATCCTTTACCCGCTGATTTTCCGCGGCGTTCAGGCCTGGTTGTAATTCATTTTTGCCGCTGATCCGGTAAGCAATATGCTCCACTATGATAACCGTCCCGTCTATAATGATCCCGAAATCAATAGCCCCAAGGCTCATCAGGTTGGCGTCTACCCCAAAAAGGTACATCAGGCTCAGGGCAAAGAGCAGGCACAGGGGAATCACCGAAGCCACAACAAGGCCAGAGCGCAAATTACCCAGGAGGAGGACAACCACGAAAACCACGATCAAACAACCCAGGATCAGGTTCTCGGCAACAGTTGCAGTGGTTTTTGCAATAAGCTCGCTNCGGTCGAGGAAGGCATTGATATACACCCCTTNCGGCAGGGTTTCTGAAATTGATTCGACCCGCTCCTTTACGGCTTCTATGACCTTCTTGGAATTGGCATCCTTTAACATCATTACCTGCCCTAGGACCTTCTCCCCTTCCCCGTTGCCGGTAATGGCCCCAAACCGTGTGGCACTGCCAAAGCCTACATTTGCAATATCCCTGATCAGGACAGGGACCCCGTTCCTGTTTTTAACAACTATATTGCGGAGGTCCTGCAGGGAACCGATGAGGCCCTCCCCGCGGATAAAATAAGCCTGGTTTACCTTTTCAATATAACCTCCGCCGGCCACACTGTTGTTTTTTTCCAGGGCTGTAAATACTTCCAAAGCCGTGACGTCCATTGCGCTTAACTTTTCGGTATTGATGGCCACTTCGTACTGTTTCAGTCGCCCGCCCCAGGTATTAACTTCCACTACCCCCGGAATACCCGATAGTTGCCGTTTTACGATCCAGTCCTGGATGGTGCGCAGATCCATGGCTGAATAGCGGTCTTTATAGCCCGGCTTTGTGTCCAGGATATATTGGTAAATCTCCCCCAAACCGGTAGAGATCGGACCCATTTCAGGGGTCCCAAACCCGCTGGGGATCTTCTCGGATGCAGTTTTAATTTTCTCCGCTATCAGTTGCCTTGGCAGATAGGTGCCCATCCTGTCCTCAAACACGATGGTCACCACGGAAAGGCCAAACTTCGAGACGGAACGGATCTCGATAATCCCGGGCAGGTTGGCCATTTCCAGTTCTATAGGATAGGTTATGAACTGTTCAATATCCTGTGTGGAAAGATTTTGTGAGGTGGTTAATACCTGTACCTGGTTATTGGTTACATCGGGAACGGCACCAATGGGGATCTGGCTCAGCGAATAAATCCCGAAGGCCGCAATAAACGCCGTGAACAGCAATACAATAAGTTTGTTTCTTATACTGAAACGTATAATCTTCGCTAACATAGTGCGTATCTAAAGAAAGTGGAAAAATCCCCGGCCACAGGTTGCCGGGTGTTATTGCCTAAACAAAAGTCTCAGGCAAAACGGGGAGGTTGAAATATTTCAAATTGCTCGAAGGAGGAAGCACTATCCTGATAAAAGAAATTGGCAGGGGTAGCTACCATGTTAACGGATCGTAAGGTAGGAAGGGGTTTGCCCGTAAGTACAAAAAATAAAGCCGGATGGTTGCATGCCTGATGGTTAAAAGGCAACTCCTCGTGCTGTGATCTTTCCTCCTGATGTGTTTGCTTGTGGTCTTGTTCCAGGGCACCGTAGTGCTTGGAAAGAAAGGTCAGGAAGGAATCTCCGTATTTATCGGAATGAAATCGGGCATGCTCCAAAAGGTCATTTAGCTGCAGCACATCGTCCACATCAGGGTTTGCACTCTGAAGCAGGAGCAGGGCAGATAGCATGAAGGATAACACTTTAACCATAATTCCTCCCTAAATTATTAAAAAAACGCTGTTTTGGCGTGAATTTACCCCATAGATTCTTGCTGAAAATTATGGGAATGCGCTTTAACGTCACATGATATGGGTCAGTAAAGCCCTGAAAAATCCAAAGATGCAAATCTGGTAAATTTCTACAGGTTCAAGTGAAATTACTTCCTTATATTTGTCCCGCCAAAAAAGGCCCACGTGGTGAAATTGGTAGACACGCTACCTTGAGGGGGTAGTGTTCGTAAGGACGTGCNGCNTTCGAGTCCAGTCGTGGGCACAGGAAAGCCACCCATTTTCCAGGGTGGTTTTTTTATGCGCTATTTTGTCTACATTTTGTATTCCGAAACTGCCAANAGGTATTACAAGGGGCAGACCGGGGATTTAATCCAACGCCTGGCCAGGCATAATGCCGGGCGGGAAAAATCAACCGCCCCCTACCGGCCCTGGAAACTGGTCTGGTTTACGGAGAAGCCTACCAGGGCAACAGCCATGAAACTGGAGCGTTACCTTAAACAGCTGTCCGGGGAAAGAATCAGGCTGTTTATCCTCAAATATCCCATAAAATGAGTAAGTGCGTTTGCTGGTCCCGACGCCCCGCCAGGGCGGGGGTCGGGATGCTGACTGAAACGTCAGCATTCGAGTCCAGTCGTGGGCACAGGAAAGCCACCCATTTTCCAGGGTGGTTTTTTTATGCGCTATTTTGTCTACATTTTGTATTCCGAAACTGCCAA
>JGI25321J50212_10003568_pt1 | contig 10700 bp, 10 predicted proteins | sample AutmiccommuBRH23_FD_50212 | JGI IMG/M metagenome (IMG submission 50212)
GGGTCCAAAAGGAAGGTGCCATTTTACACGACACCTCTATATTTTTTTCAAACTCCAAAAGATCTTGCCTTTCAAAGCGGGTGCAAATATAGAACCATTTTTTTAATTAAAAACTTATTTCAGGTGAATTTTTAAAAATATTTAACGCATAAAAATTAATGCCCTGGAAGTAAGCTTTTTGCCCAAAATGACTCTGTAAAAAGGCTAAGTAAGATAGTACAATTATATGATTCCTACAACTATTTTTTCTGCTCCGGTGCCTTTGCCCATTTGTTGGTAAGCGTGGCGTAGTCGTAATCAAGTGCCGACTCCTGCCGCGGCAAGGCATTGGCAGCGAAAGCCCTTTGCAGGATATCCTCTATCAGGTAATCTTCATGTATCTCCTCCGGATGGAACTCTTCCTTGATGCTGATATTGAAAAGCCTGGCAGTGGTATTATACCAGAAAGCCCGCCAGCCGCTGCGCAGCTCCTTTACCAGGTCGAACGCCGTCACCCCGGTCTGCCGGTAGATCAGCTTTACCAGGATCTGCCCCTCCGTACGGGTGAGCTTTTTAAGTTCTTCGGAAAATTCTTCCTCTATATACCGCTGCACGATGCGGGTGTACTTCTTCCGCTTCCGTTTTGATTCAATTTTGGAAAGGCGTTCGTTCAACGCCAGCAGGCGCTCCGATGCCAGTTTCGCGTAGGGATATACCTTCAGGGTTTTTCGCCTCAGGATATAATACCTTAACTTGTCATTATAGGAATCAAAGCTCAGCGGACTGAACACAAAAACCTCATCCAGCATAATCGATTCCCTCACAACGGAATCCCCTTCCATGATGATCAACTTCTCTGCCAGCGAATCAAGAGGCATTTCCGCAACCTGCGCAATTCCATTAAGGCCCGTAAAACCAATAAACACAAGCAAAAATCTCTTCATCCGGCTTCCTAAACAAAAGTCCTGCCAAAAGTAAGGATAATGTTTTCACTCTCTTATTAAATAAAAGTGAATATTGCTAAGTTTGTAGCTTAAACCGATGTACATGAATCCAAAGAAAATCCTTACCAAAAAATCACTGGCCTTTTTAGAGAACTACCTCAATAACGCCTCCCCGACAGGTTATGAATGGGAAGGTCAGAAAATGTGGATGAAATATACAAAGCCCTATGTAGACACATTTATCACGGATACCTATGGCTCCGTTGTGGGTGTGGTAAACCCCGACGCCAAATACAGGGTGGTGATCGAAGGCCATTCCGACGAGATTTCCTGGTATGTGAACTACGTAACAGACAACGGCCTGCTTTACGTGATCCGCAACGGGGGCAGCGACCACCAGATCGCCCCTTCCAAATGGGTAAACATCCATACCAAAAACGGGATTGTCAAGGGAATTTTCGGATGGCCGGCCATACATACCCGCGATAAAAGCAAGGAAGAACCTCCGAAGCTCGACAACATCTTTATAGACATAGGTGCCAAAGACAAGAAAGAAGTCGAAAAAATGGGGGTCCATGTGGGCTGTGTCATCACCTATCCCGATACCTTCCAGGTCCTGAATAAGGATAAATTTGTGGGCCGTGCCATAGACAACCGGGTGGGCGGCTTTATGATAGCCGAAGTGGCCAGGCTGCTCAGTGAAAATAAGGTCAAACTCCCTTTCGGGCTCTATGTAACCAATTCCGTACAGGAAGAGATCGGCCTCAGGGGGGCAGAAATGATCACCCAGACCATTCGCCCCAATGCTGCGATCATCACCGATGTGTGCCACGATACCACCACCCCGATGATTGATAAAAAGCAGCAGGGCCATACCGAAATAGGGGCCGGCCCGGTAATCTCCTATGCCCCGGCAGTTCAGAACAAATTGCGCGAAAGGGTAATAGAAACCGCGGAGGCCAAAAAGATCCCTTTCCAGAGGATGGCTGCTTCCCGCTCTACCGGTACGGATACAGACGCGTTTGCCTACAGCAACGGAGGGGTGGCCTCGGCCCTCATATCCCTGCCATTGCGCTATATGCATACGACTGTAGAAACCGTTCACCGGGACGATGTGGAAAACGTAATCCGCCTTATCTATGAGACCCTGCAAACTATCAAGGCCGGGGAAACCTTTAGCTATTTCGACTAGTTTCCGGGGCGGGACAAAGCGGGTTTTGCGTACAAAAAAATGAAAGATAAACTGTGGTATGGATGAAGTAATCGACATCCTGGATGCCCGTGGGCAGTATACCGGGAAAACGGCTTTAAAGTCCGAAGCCCACCGCCTGGGTTTATTCCATCCAACCGTCCACATCTGGTTCTTTACCCCCGCCGGGCAGGTCCTGCTACAACGGCGGGGAAAGGATAAAGAAACCCATCCGCTGTTATGGGATGTATCTGTTGCCGGCCATATCGGGGCCGGGGAAGATATCCTGAAAGCGGCCGTCAGGGAAGTGCAGGAAGAAATTGGCCTGGAAATAAAGGAGGCACACCTGGAGAAAATAGGGGTTTTCAAATCGGTTCACAGGCATAACGAGGATCTTACCGACTGCGAATACCACCACACCTTTATCTGTGAATTAACCCTTCCGCTCAGCGCCCTTAAAAAACAGGAAAGCGAAGTAGACGCGCTTAAAATGGCGCCATTGACCCGCTTCGCCGAAGAAGTGTGGGGCCTGGCAAATCCCGGGAAATATGTGCCCCATCATACCTCCTACTACAAGGCGGTCATTAAGGCAATAAAATCAAGGATTTAGTGTGTTGATGAATTCCAGCGGCTGATCCAGGGAATAGGATTGCTGATTGCCGCTGTGCATGTCCTTTACCACAAAGGTTCCGCTGGCAAGTTCCGCTTCGCCTATGATGATTACATATTGTACATTGCGGCTGTTCGCATATTTAAACTGCTTCTGCAATTTCGCTTCGGCAGGGTAGATATCCGCCTTAATCCCCTGTTTCCTGAAAAGTTTCACCAGGCGCATGGCGGCCATGGCTTCCCTTTCCCCAAAGTTCACGCAAAGCAGCTGCAGGGAACGGTCCAGGGATTCCGGGAACAAACCCAATTCTTCCATGACCAGGTAGATACGGTCCAGGCCAAAGGAAACCCCCACCCCGCTCAGGCCCTGCAGCCCAAAGATCCCGGTGAGGTCGTCGTACCTCCCCCCGCCCCCGATGGAGCCCATATCCACCCCGTCCGGGGCGGCTACTTCAAAGATCGTCCCTGTGTAATAATTCAGCCCGCGGGCAAGGGTAATGTCCAGTTGGCAATTGGCGGTTTGCAGTCCCAAATGCTCCGTAATAGTCAGGATCACTTCCAATTCGGCCACTCCCTGTAGCCCGGCTTCCGAATCCTTCAGCAAGGTTTTTAATTGCTCCAATTTTTCTGCACTGCTTCCGGAAAGGGAAAACAAAGGCCTGGCTTTTTCTATGGCCTGTTCCGGGATGCCTTTCTGCCGCATTTCGCTTACAACCCCTTCCAGTCCTATCTTGTCGATCTTATCCAGAGCCACCGTAAAATCGACCAGCCTGTCCCCTGCCCCGATGACTTCTGCTATGCCCGAAAGTATTTTGCGGTGATTAAGTTTCAGCACTACCCCCTTCAGTCCAAGATCTGCAAATACCGCATCATACAATTGAATAAACTCCGCTTCCTGTAACAGCGATTGCGCCCCTACCACGTCGGCATCGCACTGGTAAAATTCCCTGAACCGGCCCTTCTGCGGCCTGTCGGCGCGCCAGACCGGCTGTATCTGATAGCGTTTAAACGGAAAGCTGAGTTCGTGCTGGTGCATCACCACATAACGCGCGAAAGGTACGGTAAGGTCATAACGCAACGCCTTTTCCGAGATAAAGGGCACCATGGCAGACGAATCCCTGGAATTATAAAGCTCCGTGCCTACCTTCTCCAAATAGTCCCCGGAGTTCAATATCTTGAAGATCAAACGGTCTCCTTCATCCCCGTATTTCCCAAGCAGGGTTTCCAGGTTTTCAAAAGACGGCGTTTCTATGGGCTGGAAGCCAAAGGTTTCGAACTGCCGTTTGATTGCCCCGGTAATGTAGTTNCTGCGGGCTATTTCCGCAGGTGAAAAATCTCTTGTTCCTTTGGGGATGGATGGTTTTTGTGCCATGGTATGGTTTACTTCCGTAAATATAATTTATTGGGAAATGCTTCCCGCAGGCCTTGGCAATTAATGTTCCACAAGGGCATCAAACCAGCGGTACAGTTCGCCCCTGGTGATTACCGCACCCTGCTCAATCAACCGGAACTTATCCAGGTTCCTGTCGGGCGAATACGCCTTGGACGCCACCAGGTATTCGACGAAATCAGACTGCCAGTTCTTGCGGAACCAGGCAAACCCCTGGACCGTGGTCAGGTCTGCGTCCGGGTTCATCACCTTCACGGAAATGAGTTTCATCTCCTTCTCTGCAAGGTGGAACAAATGCATTTGCCCTGCTGAGATATTTTCCAGGTATTCCACTTTGGAAAGCACCCCTTCCCAGACCAGGTCGCTGAAAACATCAAGCTCTTCCTCGGCCACCCTGGGTTTTTCTTCCTTCAGCCGGGTCCATTCTTCTGCGGTAACAGACTGGGTGGCCAGGAAGTTGATAAACTCCCGATGCATTTCCTCCAGTTGTTCCTTTGTAAGCCTCCTGTACTTCATACTAAAAAAAACCGCCCCTGAGGGGCGGTGCAAAAATAAGATATAATTCTTAATTAAAGATATAGCGCAATCCCAGCTGCGCCCTCCAGCGTGAACGGGCATCAGTAGCGGCGGTAAAGGTGCTTTGCCTGTCGGGGTCGAAGGTATAGGTTGGGTTGTTGTCTGCATCTACCGAGACCCCCAGCAACTGGTTAAAGCCCGGCTCCTCTACAATGCCCCAATCGGAACTGATCAGGTTACCAATATTGAGCACATCCACACTTAACTGGATCACGTTCTTTTCGGCAACTTTGATATCCTGCAGGATTTTCACATCCCAGCGGCCCTTCCAGGGCGCCAGGGCACCGTATCTTTCTGCATACTCCCCGCGGTTCTCACTCAGGTAGTCATCCTGCTGGATAAATGCTTCGAATGCTTCGGCCTGCCCGGGCCCGCTAAAACTCATCTGGCTTACTTCGGAGGAGGTTGGGATATAGATCAGGTCGTTGATACTGGAACCGTCATTGTTCACATCACCCCCGTAAATATAATTAAAGCGGTTGCCGCTGGCGTATTCAAAAAAGGTGGAGATAGTGGTCCCGAAAGAAAACTGCTTGGAGAGCACCCCGATAAAACGGTGGGTGTCGCCGTAGCGGGAGAAGGCCAGCACATCGTTGTTGGCATTGCCGGTAATCGCATTCCCTGCAAAGGCATCCCCGGTGATCTCGGCCTCGATGGAATTCACCTCCTTGGCGTTCAGGTAATTGTAGGCCAGCATGGCATAAAACCCGTCATCCCAGGTTTTCTGCGCCTTTGCAGAAGCGTTCCAGATCCGGCCCTTGTCTGAATTGGTGAACACATAAGCATTGGTAGGGCCCCCGAAAATGGAAGACTTGTCCTCCGTGGCATATACCGGGCGGTTATCCACACCGTTGAGGGTAAGTGAAGGTTCGTCGAGCCCCCAGTTCTGCACATGTGCCGCATTGATATCCCTGGTATAGGAAAGGTCTGCGGTAAGGATTACCCCATTCTCCAGCCTCTTGTCCGCCCCCACATTGGTCCGCCATACCTGCGGCCATTTGAAATCGGGGTCTACTACCTGGTAGAAAAAGAAATCAACCCCCTGTACCTGGTTGCCCAGCCATACAAAAGGAAAGCGGCCGGTGAACACCCCGGTTCCCCCCCGGATCTGCAGGCTGTTGTCGTCGTGTACATCCCAGTTGAACCCGAGCCGGGGCGAAATAAGGAAATCGTTGCCCGGCATGGTCTCTGAATCCAGGGTAACAGGCTCACCTGTTTCGGGGTCAAAGTATTCGATGGATGGGATATACGTCCCGCTGGCACCGCCTTTGCGCGCTATATTTTCACGGACTTTGTCGGCCGTGTCAAAATAGAGCGGTTTATCAAAACGGATGCCGTAGGTAAGCTTGAAATTTTCGGTAAGGTTCCATTCGTCCTGTACATAAAAGGCTATCTGCCCCACATTGGTCTCTGCAAGCGCCCAGCCTCCCGGCTCACCAACACCTTCGGCATCGAACGCCCTGTCTGTTGCGATGGCCTGGTTAAAAGCCTCCTGCAGGGCGCCTGAACTGGCAAAAGCGGGAAAATCGGCAATGGTTGTTGTGGGGAAGAATACCCCCTGTGCCCCGAAGGCGCCCAGGTTAAAGGAATTGTCGAACTGGAATTTTTCAAACGAAAAACCTACTGTGTAGGTATGGTCTCCCTGGAAAAAATTCAGGTTATTCGTGAGCTGGAAAACCTTCTGGTCGAGGAGGTTGTTGATGGAAAATGGCTCATGTCCGGCGATGATATAATTGGAACTGCCGCTCGCATCCAGTATGGTGATGGTAGGCGCAGGCGAAGAAAGCGGGTTCCTGAAATCGTCAAAATGGGTATAGCCTAGCTGCAGCTTGTTGGTAGCCTTGTCTGAAAGGGTACTGTTAAGTTCGAGCTGCAGGGAACGGATATTGTTGTTTATTTCATAACCTGTATTCTCGAATTGGAGGGTGGAAACGTTAGGCCCCCGGAAACCGAGTGCGGAAGGGTGGGCTGGTTTTTCCTTGGAGGCATTCAGGAAATTGTAGATAATGGCCAGGCGGTTATTGTCGTTGATGTTCCAGTCGAGCTTAACGATCCCTTTATTGGATTCCTGGTCAAAATTAAAATCCTCATAACTGCCAGGGTTATAGAAGATGTCATTACCCTGGGCATCCTGGCCTATGACCACCTGCCTGAGGAGGTTGTCAACCAGTTCGAAGTCGGATGCAAGAACCCTTGATTCATTGATAGCCCCGCTACCCCTGTTCGGAACAAATCCGGCGGTACCCAGTTCCGTGAGATCGTCCTTCTCAAAATTGACAAAAAAGAATAATTTGTTTTTTACGATGGGCCCGCCAATACTGAAACCGTACTGGTATTGCTCGAGACCTGTCTTAAAAACGTCGTCGCCGTTGATTTTTCCGCCTGTGAGGTCGTCATTGCGGAAGAAGCCGTATGCGGTACCGTAGAATTCGTTGGTCCCGCTTTTGGTGACCGCATTGACGGAGGCGCCCGTAAAGCCCGATTCGGTTACGTCATAGGGCGCCGTTGTAACCTGGATCTGGTCTATGGCATCGAGCGAAATGGGCTGTGCGCTGGTTTGCCCTCCGGGGGTGGCGGCATCCAGGCCAAAGGGGTTGTTGAAGATGGCCCCGTCCAGCGAAAAATTATTGTACTGATCATTCCTCCCCCCGAAGGAAGTCCCGGATACCCCGGAAGATGCGGAAGGTTCCAGTCGGGTAAAGTCTTCAGCCGAGCGCGAGATAGTGGGGAGGCGTGTCAGCTCGCGGCGGCCGACACTGGTTTCGGCCCCGGTGCGGTCGCTCCCGAAAGTGCCACCCCTGTCTGAAACCACCACTACTTCTTCCAGCTCCTGGCTTTGGGCCACAAGGGAGGCTTCCATATTATAGGTAGTACCCAGAACCAGGAAGATGTCGTCTTGCTTTTCAGTGGAATAACCCACATAGGAAATTGTTACTTCATAAGGGCCACCAACCCTGAGGTTTAACAGGTTAAAGCGGCCGTCTTCATTGCTTATGGCCCCGTACCGCGTTCCCGTGGGGGTATGGATGGCTACAATGTTGGCCCCCAGCAGGGGTTGCGCTTCCTCGTCGGTGACCGTTCCGCGAATGTTTGAGGTGGTCACCTGGCCGTACGATACCGTTACAAGGCACAACAGGAGAAAGGGAATCAGGAAATTGGGTTTCATATGGAGCGAATTAAGTTAGTTGCTAGCAGTCGCTTAAATATAAAACAAAAAAAGAGCTATGCACGCATAGCTCTTAACATTTTATTAACCGGGATTTTCCCTGCTATTTCTTTTCCGCCACTACCTCAAATGGGAATTCGAAAATAACTTCCCTGTGAAGCCTTATTTCGGCATCATAAGGGCCGGCCCTTTTTATAGCGCCGCCTTTGATGCTGATATATTTCTTATCGATCGTATGCCCTTCCGCCTCAAGCGCGGCGGCAAGGTCTATATTGGTAATTGAACCAAAAAGCTTATCCGCGGCCCCAACTTTGGCAGGGATCTTTATTTCAAGTTTTTTTATGGCTTCGGCCGTTTTCTTTGACGCTTCAACCACCTGTTTTTCCTTATGTGCTTTCTGGCGGAGGTTTTCTGCCAGTACTTTTTTGGCGGAGGGAGTGGCCATTGTTGCCAGGCCCTGCGGGATAAGGTAATTTCTTCCGTAGCCGCTCTTAACAGTTACCACATCATCCTTGAATCCGAGGTTCTGTACATCTTCTTTTAAAATAAGTTCCATGTTCCGCTACTTTTTATTTTAATAAATCACCTACGTAAGGCATTAATGCCAGGTGGCGCGACCGCTTGATGGCCTGGGCCACTTTCCTCTGGTATTTCAGGGAAGTACCTGTAAGCCTGCGGGGAAGTATTTTACCCTGTTCGTTTACAAGTTTCATTAGAAAATCCGGATCCTTGTAATCTATATACTTGATCCCTGATTTCTTGAACCTGCAATATTTCTTTTGGGTACCGGTTTCGATATTCAGCGGGGTAAGATACCTGATCTCCCCGTCTTTCTTTCCTTTCGCCTGTTGTTGTAATGTTGCCATTTCTTACGCTTTAGCTTTTAATCTTGTTCTTCTTTTCTCTGCCCATTCAATGGCGTGCTTGTCCAGTTTTACCGTCAGGAAACGCATGATGCGCTCATCCCTCTTGAACTCCTGTTCAAACGGGCCGATGGCCTCGCCCGGAGCTGTGAACTCAAACAAATGGTAAAAGCCGCTTTTCTTGTGTTGTATGGCATACGCGAGCTTTTTAAGGCCCCAATCTTCTTTGGAGACCATTTTGGCTCCATTCTTGGTTAAGAAATCTTCAAATTTCTTTACTGTTTCCTCTATCTGCGTATCAGATAGAACGGGATTTAAAATGAAAACAGTTTCGTAATGATTCATATTAAATTGATTTTTTAAGGAGCGCAAAAGTAACAATAATTCCGTCGAATCACAAGAAATCAAAAAAATCTTCGTTATAGCTAAATAAACATAAGAAGTAAACTTAACCTAAAACGTAAATCCGGGTTCATTACCAAGTATACAGTTATTCATACAATGTTTACAACTTTAGTTGTACCTGAGCGTGTTTTTTCAGTAATTTGTTAATGATTTAACCCCACAAATCAACCCATTTATGAAATTAAGAAGTATTGTTGTTGATGATTCATCAATGCAGCGAATGGCGGTTGCGAAATTGGTGAACAATCATCCAAATCTAGCCCTGGTTGCCGAGTACAGTAATGCTATCGAAGCAAAGAACGGCCTCAAGAACAATGAAATTGATCTTATTTTCCTTGATGTTGAAATGCCGATTATCAGTGGATTTGACCTGCTCGAATCGCTTGAAAATTCACCTCAGGTAATCCTCATTACCGGAAAGCCCGATTATGCGCTGAAGGCCTTTGATTACGATGTTACCGATTACCTCCACAAACCTATTACCATGGCCCGCTTCGACGCCTCTGTAAAAAGAGCCGTTGCCAAGTACGAGCAAATGCACCAGGTGAATGAGGATGAGGAGCATATTTTTGTCAAAAGCAATCTGAAAAAGCGCAAGGTAATCCTTAACGACATCAAGTGGATAGAGGCTTTGGGTGATTACATTAAACTGGTCACAGACGAGGCGAATATCGTTATCCTTTCCACCATGAAAGCCTTTGAGAAGCAATTGCCTGCAGAGAAATTTCTCAGGATCCACAAATCCTACATTGTGAACCTTGAAAAAATTGAAAAATTCAACAGTAAGAACGTCGAAGTCAGCGGGAGGTCTATCCCATTGAGCCGCAACAAGAAATCCGAATTGGCTGAAGCGCTCAGTAACGTCTGATTACATATAATCCACGTTATAAATAACCCTTACCGATCTAAATTGTGAAATAGCATTAAAGGAAGTTTCCATCCTCTTAATGCTATTTTTGGTTTTGGCCAGTGATNGTTCCCTGGGGATCTTAAGCAAGATATTCTTTATATACTGGTTCCTNATACGGGACACCGGTGGAAATTCAGGCCCCAGGACCCCCGTTTCGAAAATATTCCGCAAGCCGCGTCCAAACCAGGCGGCGCCCTCATTTACCTTATTGTAATCCCGGTGTTTAAAGGTAATCCTTATAATGCGGTTGACGGGCGGATACCGGTATTGTTCCCTTTCATATAACTGTTCCCTGAACATCTGTTCGTAATCACCCGTACTAACCTGTTTCAGGATCTGGTGATAGGGGTTATAGGTTTGTATGATCACTTTCCCGCGCTTATTGGTGCGGCCGGCCCTGCCGGCTACCTGGGTCAGCAGCTGGAAACTCCTTTCATGCGCCCTGAAATCAGGGAAATTCAGCAGCGAATCGGCATTCATGATCCCCACAAGCCCCACGTTCCTGAAATCGAGCCCCTTTGTTACCATTTGGGTGCCTACCAGAATATCCAGCTTTTCTTCCTCAAAAGCATGGATGATCTTGCTGTACCCGTGTTTTCCCCTGGTGGTGTCCAGGTCCATTCTCCCCGTTACAGCCCCGGGGAACAATGCCTGTACTTCCTGCTCCAC
>JGI25321J50212_10003587_pt1 | contig 10667 bp, 7 predicted proteins | sample AutmiccommuBRH23_FD_50212 | JGI IMG/M metagenome (IMG submission 50212)
CCCGCGCAGGGGGCGACGTTTGGTAGCGCAATTCTGCGCCGCCAATTTCAAGGCTTCAATCCACGCCCCCGCGCAGGGGGCGACCTTAGCCGCGAGGGGATACCAAAAGAAAGGCTTGCTTCAATCCACGCCCCCGCGCAGGGGGCGACGGTACCTCTCATAAAACCCTTGTTTAACAAGGGTTTAAAACCTGTTTCCGCGAATCTTGCTTTTTCCGAATTTTTCTGATTCGGTTTATAGTGAACATTCTGTCAAACCCTCACAAACAAAGACTTGCGATACTCCAAGCTTTTCGTGTCCGCTTATGGTTCGCACCTTATACAATCATTGTTCCTTCGGGATCGAAGACGAATTTAGAGCCAACATGTTCGACCCTTTTTTTCCAGTTACTACCGAGGTAATAATATCGCAGACTATCTTTTTCCTTATCAATCATTTCTTCGAGTTTGTTCTTCAATGAAGCAAACTGTGCAGGATCCAATAAGCACTCAAATACAGAGTTCTGCACCCGTTGGCCATAATTAACACACTGTTTCGCCACACGGCGCAACCTTTTTTTACCACCATCAGTCGTCGTACTTACGTCATAAGTTATCAACACCATCATAATTGTCAATCTCCCTTATTTCCAGACAAACGGGGGGTATCTATCCAAGTCTCCCCTTAAATGCCTGGCCAGCAATAATGCCTGTGCATATGGCAGCAGACCAACCGGGATCTTTTTTTCTAGAAACGGATGGGTTATCTCTTCCCTCTTCCTTTTCTGCCAGGCCTCAATTACCGCTTTTCTAACCGTGTCCTTCATGATAACTCCGCCCGATTCCTTTTTTATGAAACCGTCGCCGGTTACCTGCCGCCGGTTAACCAGACTTAATGCCAGCCTGTCCGCCACGTACGGCCGGAATTCCTCCATCAGGTCCAGGGCCAAACCAGCCCTGCCCGGCCGGTCACGGTGCAGAAAGCCCACGTAGGGATCTAATCCCACCGTCTCCAGTGCGGCCCGGGATTCATGTAAAAGGAGGCTGTATAAAAATGACAATAGGGCGTTCACGTTGTCCAGCGGCGGTCTGCGATTTCTTCCCCGCAAGTAAAAGCGATCCTTCTGACTTATAATTAATTGGTCCAACACTGAAAAATACTTTCGCGCCGATTCTCCTTCGATACCACGCACTTCATCCAGCAACAGTTCTTTGCTTAGCCGCAGCACGTTTCGCGCCATCACTTTACAGGCTTCCTCAACCTCCCCGGTCTGAACCTTTTCCCCATAGTCGCTGATAAAGCGCCGAAGCACCGTCCTGCAGTTGGCAATCTTCCCGATGACGAACATTGAAGCCAGCTTTGCGGAATCAAATTCAGAATCAGCCAGCCTATACTGTTTTCTCCTCAAAAGGACATTCCCCTTAGGGGCTCCGTGAAAGGTGGCCTGATGCCTGCCGTGCACAGTCAAAAAAGACACCGTAACCCCTTTTTCGACACACATACCCAGTAAAGCCGGACTTGCACCCATGTAACCAAAGGTAACGATTCCCTCCAGGTAGTGAATGGGAGTCCTGAACACTTCTTGATCCTGAACTCTTACCACAAGGTTTTCCCCGTCTTTTCCCAAATAGGCCTCGGGGTTGGTAACGTAAAGAACATTCAGCATTTTCTTCATGCCCGTGTCCCCCGATTATTCATTCCTCATCTCATCAAACACGCTGCTAAAGTATTTTTCTGTCTTTTTATTTCCTTTTGCAAGTTCCGGGATACATATATCAGCCATAGAACAGTTTTTGCACCGCTTGTCCTTTACGGGTGGCGGGGTTTCCCCTTTCGCAAAAAGGTTATGCATTCGCTCCGCGAGGTCTTTAACCCTCGTCCTTAAAGTCTCATTAAATTCAACCTTGTGCCTGTGTTTCGTCTCGCCATAGTAAAGATACCCGTAATCGAGAGCAATGGCAAGCATTTCTTCCAGGCAAATGGCCTGGGCGCACAATTGAACCTCGTCCCTGTCATCCGGCTTGGGCTTTCCCCGCTTGTATTCGACAATACTATACCTGACACCGGAATTGTCTTCGGGCACTTTTTGCAATTCGATTACATCAGCCACACCGTACAGGCCAAGGGTTTTGGACACGAGAGGGACCGACCGTACTACCTTGACGTCGCCTCGTGTTTCAGTAAAATACGGGTCATCCACCCTTTGGTGCAAATTTTTCCCTTCAACCGTCCGCACGTTTTCAACCCACTGGTTTTCAACGTGGATAAGCCCCCACTGTCTTTCACAAAAGGCAAAATGCTGGATGCCGGACAGTGAAAGTAGGTCGTCTTCTGAATAATTACGCATCAAGAAACACCCCTGCTTATAGGCCGTCAATAATCTCAGGTGTCAAACCGGTTAATGCCTGTTTCTTTCAATCCACGCACCCGTACGGGGTGCGACAGGGCACTACTCACAAAAAACAATTTAGAGACCATCAATGACTTCCGGCGTTAAACCGGGCAGTTCCTGTAAGCTGATGTCATAATCTTTAATATCTTTTGGTTCATTTACTTCAGTTTTTACTGATACCTGCAATGATTGATGAACCTTAGCGGATGGATGCTGTCCATTTTTACAGTTATGCTTCCACCAATAGACTTTATAGACCTCCATACTGCCTTCCGGCCTTGCGGATGAGGCGTCATTTTGAAACAGATTGATCAGCGCCTGTTTAATAACATCAGCATCTTCATCACTGAAACTGGTTTTGCTGGCCAGTTGTGGATTCATACTTCCATAAAAAACATATACCCCATGATCAACCCGGTGTTTCATTCCCATAGTATCAGAAGCCTTTTTTGTTCCATCACCTTCACCGCTCACGCTTTTTGTTATTTGTATGCTGGAAATGCTTACCGGGCTAACGCTGAAAGCAGGGTGAATAGACACTGGTCCACGGATTCCGATGGACACACCTTGACTATCTTCATCTTCCTTGTCTTTCCCATAGGCAAAAACTTGTCCAAAAGCGCGAACGTCAATCCATTTTGCGCATACAGCTTGTATAAAACCATTTCTATTATTATTCTTTTTATCAGTTACCTTAAACTGCTTTTCAAACTCAGACTGTCTCGCCCGCAGACTAGGATGTTCATCTATTTTGTTATCATCAGACTGAACAAAAATCGAATTCCCTTCTTCCATTAGACGATTTCTAATTTTTCGCTTAATACAAACATCTGAAATCTCTCCATATCCATCATAGTTAACACGGGGCCGGTTTCCATTTAGTGGATCACCGTTTGGGTTAGCATTCTTCACACTTACAATTACCGCAAAATCAATTTTGTTTTTCAACGTTTCCATGACAATCCTCCTCGTTTTGATTATTTCAATTGAATTATCTGTAAGCATATGATTTTTTCCTATCATCCAGCTTAATTTTAATCTAGTGCTTTTTCATCTTTCTGATTCCAAAGAGCCTCACGCTGGCAGTGATAACCAAGCAAGAATTCTCCGCTCAGTTTTTTATCGCTGATGAAATCATCCGGTGCAAACATTGCAGTAACTTCGGATATCAAACGTTGCCTTTTTAACGACTTTCCTCCCAGCCTGGCTTTGTAAGGTCCTAATGCCAGTTCGATCGTCCTCCATGTGGTATAGGGATGATCCGCAAATCGCTGCATCAGTCTGGCGGCAGTTGTTTGACGATCTTCCCCGGCTTTTTTCAATGCCCATTGTTCCAGACCCTCTGCTAAAGCCAATAACCTACCATACAGATAGTCCCTTGTTTTCCGATTCTCATCCAGGGCCATGTCAAAATCCTCCTCCTTATAGTCTTTTTGATATTTTTTATAAAGCGCACAGGCGATGCTGAGCGTTTTATTCCATTCCCAATCTTCCATACCAACCCGTTTGGAAGCCCGCCGGACGGTCGATTCGACTAAATCTCTCGGGATTTTTTGTCTATCGATAATACAGGGAAGAATCCGTTCTACAGTTGTTTTGCGTAGTTTGTCGTCAACCCTGCTACCATAAGCAGCTTCCGCTATATCGTTCGGAGCAGGCGCACCGACAAATCTGATATAGTTCTTTTTCGTTCCGCTTTTTTTCTGAGTAGGCAGTTCTATAAACCGATAATCGTGGTTCCAGGCACACGATTCATGCCAATTATCAATTCTTTCTAAAAAATCCGAACCGGTTAGTTCTCTGTAGAATGAAATAGCCATCCTGCCGGGGGTGGCGGAATCCAGCCCCATTACCACAATACCGGATGTATCACCAAGGTTAGCGCTATATCCGGCGATTTTTTTCTTCAGCTTGAGCGCCAATTCTTGAGCAGTTGAGGCGGAAGGTGCCGAATCGCTTTGCATTGCATCAAGCTCTAGTATGGAAAAAGAATCTGCCAGCGGATCGGGTATTTCCTTCCCGGAAGTAGCCCATGCAACAATGGTTAATCCCGGTTCTTTTCTCTTTCCTTCTAAAAACACCTTGCCTTGTTTTCCAATCAACCAGCGAAGAGCACTATGAGCTTTCTGCGTTACTTCAAAACTCACGCCGCAAGCCTGTTTGGCATCTGAAAATCGCCCAAGGAATGTAAACCCGGTTGGGTCATTAACTTTTTCCTTGCCTTTTTGATCTTTCGTTTTTCCTGATGAAATTAGTTTAGCTCCATCTCCATCTCGTCTAATATTTCTTGGATGTTGTTCGGCTGTAGGAACTTCTTCTCCTGTAACATAACAAAGTGCATTACTTTCTTTTATTGATGAATAATACTTAATCCAGCTTTTAAATAAGCTTAAATCAGTCCATACAGAAGCTTGAGGATCATTAGGAATTTCGACTATCCAGCGAATAAAAGCATCATCTTGCCGAGAATTTGGGGCATCCTTCATAACTTTCTTATCCCACTTTTCTAGCAGCTTTCCATCGGTTCCGACAAATAAGACTTGATGGTCAGCCAGATCCTTTATCATATTCCCTTTCTCAATGTATTCCAAAACAGCTTTTGCTTTCGGGTGTGAATATTCCGATTTACACCATTTCTTTATAACTTCTTGGTATTTTTTGTGTGGTTCTTTCATATCTTTTGCATAACCAATTGTTACCTTACCTCCATAATCGATAAAATCTTTAGCGACATATTGAAGTTTATCACAAAGAGGATGAGTTTCAGGTTTTTTCCCAGATCTACCACCAGAACTCTCTGTACATGGGATAATGGTTCTAGCCTCATTTTTTTGAACCACTCTGGCGTGTTTAAAATTGCCATCCTGATCAATGACAATTTCTATTTGCGCTTTTTGGGTGGTATGGCAGATCGGCAAAAGAGGAACTTCGTTTTTATCAGAACCAGACCCGATCATGGATTGGCAATTTTCATAGGTTTCATAAAGCTTCTGTATCCAGCTCATCGGGTAGCCACCTCCTCCGAATATCCTTCCAAAAGTTCTTCCTCGTCCAGCCCAATCGATGCGGGTGGGTTTGCCGACATTGATTTAACAAACTTGCAAATATTGCAATCTTCCGGGCGGATAAATTCCACAATGCCGTTGTCCATCTTCGGTCGCCAGAACCTTGCATGAAGTTCGTTTTTACCGGATTCATCGGGATAATCAAAACCATGAAACATCAAATCAAATGCAAGTTCTCCGTATTGGTCGTAAAAACCATCGCCCTCGCCAAAACAACAGGGTTCCACGTAACTCTGGCATTCGCGTGTTCCCAGGAAGATATCTCTTCTGCCACCCCTTTCGATCATCCGTTTGGCGACAAAATAATGTTTGTTCTCATTCCTGTCTGTTGCCATATCATCTCGGTTCAGGTTCCACTCGAAATGCGCCTGCACCTGATATTCTACATAAGAAAGATAGGTGTAAATCGATAGTGAATTACCGCCGCTGTAATTGATTGGTTTGGCGCTCCTTGTTTGCGTTCTTATCGCTTTCATCACCCGAACTTTGTCGATAATCCAGACAATGGTCGGTTTCCAGTAAACCGATTCCAAAATTCCTTTCAAGGCCTGATAGGTTGGAATCTGGTAAGAGCATTTCTCTCCGCCGATCTTGGTCAGCGGGTCGGTAAACAGGGCATATTTACCGTAAACTTTAAATTCCACCTTGTTTTCCATGATACGCCTCCTCAATAATCAGAATTTCCATTTCATTAACTGGCTCTTCACTCATGCCGTATGCATCGCTATAATACTGTTTATCCAAATAGAGAATGCCCGAGCCTTTTTGCACTTCACGAATAATCTGTTGTTTTGCTAATCTGTCAAACACATAGGGAAATACGTTGACAGAATACCTCTGCGCTTCTTTCAATAGTTTGTATTGTTTCTCCAGATTATCTGAGGCGCAGAGTTCATTGATTATTCGTTCGCCTTCCGCCCCATAAGGGACAATAATACCGCGAGCAGGTGAATCAATCGCCTGGAAGGCCTTCGCCGCCGTCATGAATGATTGCCATAAAGGTACTCTGGGATAAGAAGAAGCATTAATTCTTTGATATGCTTGAACGGATAGTGGATTTATCGATAAAAGGTCAAACAGATTGTCTGATCTGCCAACCGCCGAATTGCTACCGACTTTGTAACACATTTCCTCTTTTTGATCATAGAAATAATAATGATAATAGCGTTCCATTGCTTTTAGGCCAATAATATCCTCATCAAACTGTGTTTGCTCATCCTTAAATTCATCAAGCATGCGTTCTGCCTTATCTCTACCGATCTTGATATCTGTCAATTTATCCAGGTTTTCCTCTTTCGGATTGATAATAAAGACCCTTCCCGGTTTTGGCCTCGCGCCGTTCCGGTTACAGCGCCCGGCGGCCTGGGCTATGGAGTCAAGCCCCGCCAGATAGCGGATGACAGACCCAAAATCAATATTAACCCCAGCCTCAATCAACTGGGTGCTGATGCAAATGACCGGCTTTTTATCCGGCAGACAATCTTTAATGCTGTCTAAGACTTTCATGCGGTGCACAGGACACATGTTCGTGCTAAGGTGAAACACATCGGCTTTTGGGTGATTCTGAAGTTTTTGAAAGAGATTAATGGCCGCTTTTTTTGTGTTTACCACAATCAATACACTGCCTGTCTCGTGCAATTCCTGTTCTGCAAGCTCAGCTACTTCATGGTCGTTCCAGCCTCCAATCTTTCGTCGGTCATAAACATCCACCCGTTTCAACTCTATAAATAATTTCTGAACATCCGGCATCATTTGTTGTTCCATCGTGATCTGCAATGCTCTTTGTTCAGGTTTTACCTTATCCAGTAAAGGCTGGGTAGCGGTACAAAGAATCACGGTTGAACCGCAACCCTGGATTAAAAAACGGATTGCTATATTGAAAAGATGCACACACCTGACTGGAAGGGTTTGGATCTCATCGAATATAATCACCGCATTGGCGAGTTGGTGCATTCTCCTGGCGTTTCTAGTACCATAACCAAATAATGCCTCCAGGAACTGAACCATGGTTGTAAAAACTATCGGTGCATCCCAGTTTTCAGATAATATCCTTTGCCGGGTACTTTCTTCCTCCGGAGTCAAATTGGAATGGTGCTCCAGAACAATGCGGTTGAGATACTCACCGTTTTCCTTTCTGTCTTCCAGTATTCTTCTTACTATATCGGCATTCTGATCAATGATGGAGGTATAAGGGATTATGTAGATAACCCTGCCCATTTTATGTTTGTCCGCATGGTTTAAAGCAAAGCGCAAACTGGAAAGGGTTTTACCTCCTCCTGTCGGCACAGTCAATTGATAAAGGCCTTTCGGTCGGGTTGAAAAATTAAAGCAATAATTAGAAATGTTTTGGCGCAAGGCATCAATCTCGTTTTGATTTTCAAACTTGCTTAAATGCAGGTTTAACCTTTTTATCAAAACAGGCCAGGATGCATAGTCTCCTCGATTTCTTAGTTCTGCTCTATCTGGAAATTCAAAATCTGCAGTGTTAATCCTGTCCGCATCAATAAGACAACTAAAAAGAAATCTTGTCAATAATCCAACCTTAAACATGAATGTTTCCTTTGAATCACTTTTTTCTTGTAATGATTTTAGTTTTTGACTAAAATTGCCAATAATGGTATCATTGGATAATAGCTCTTTCATTTTTCGTTTGATACTATCGTCCAAGTTTGATATAGATTCTTCTGCCCGTGTTTTTTTATCCGGTTTATTCATCCTCTTGGAAAAATTATCATCACCGTCAGGCGTTAAACAATCTATTAATCCGGAGTGGTGTGAAGCAATTATTAAAGATAATATCTGTGAAGCCAACAAACTTTCAGTTCCTTTATCAGAAAAATAGCGGTATATGACCTGGGCGCCAGCACTAGAATGATCTATCTTACCTTTTTTCCCTTTTGCATCTACATAATCGTCCTCATCCGGGTCAATAAGGCCGGTTGCCGATCGGATATACTGATCAAATTCCAAGCTTGCTTTTCCAAGATCATGCAACAAACCCATTAATTCCCCATGCTTTTCCAGACCAATTTTAGAAGCACATCGCCCCGCCAAAGAAGAAGTTTCTTTTAAATGTTGCCACAAATTCTGAATTTCCCCATCTTTTTCACGACAATGTGCAACAAATTCCTTCTTTATTGCTGAATGTACATCTGCTTGTTCGTTGTGCATCATGTTTACCCTCCATAAAAATAAAAAAATGATTTACATAAGCCAATAGCTTGCCAATCGGACCATACAGTTTTTCTGCTTCCACCGCTCCCGCTGTGGAATGGTCGACCTTAATGACATGTCCTTCAAGACGTTTCTGGAAATCATGTGAATATTTACCTAAATCATGCAAAAGACCCGCCGAAAAGGCAAGTTTTTCCGCACCGAAACTCTTTGCAAAACCCGCAGCCGTATCACCGGTTTCCATTAGATGGGTTTTTAGCAAATGCCACCCGCTCTTGTCCTTTTCTTCACCGGAATGAGCATAATAAGCCAAGAGATCCCCTTCTCCCCGCCCCACAGCAAAAATGCTACATAGATTTTAAATACTTCCCCTTTTAACAAAATCCTACAATAATTTCAAATATATTTTGCGACAAATTTCGACCATAGCATTCTATCCAATCGCAATCCGGCTTTAAATAAAAAAGACCTCTATGAGGTTTTCATCCGCGAACTTTTCTTCGCCGCCGGCATCAGCCACTTGTTCAATACGGTGACAGGAACTTCGCTCAAGCCCTGCTCCCCGGCGGCCAGATACTTGATGTAGCCGACCACCGGGAAGTAGGGGTGCATGCCCGGGCTGAGGGTAAATTCAGTCAGGCCGGCGACCACGTCGGGGTCGCCGAATATGGCCACCTTTTTGCGCGGAACATTTATAAAACAGCTACCCCAGCAGCCCCCGCTCCGCCAGCTTCGCCTTTACCGTGGGGAAATAGTCCAGGTTGGTGTGGGGTAAGAATTTACTGCTCACAAAGCGGTTCATGAACTCTTGATTGGCGTTCAGCTCGAAGTAGGTAATGCTGCGGGCGATTTCTTCCACCTCCAGCCTCTTGCCGTTGGACAGGAGGACCTGCCGGGCCCCCTCCCCGGAGCTGTTCCCGAGCCGGATCATCTTTTCCCGGGGCAGGTCCGGGTAAAGGCCGATGGTGATGGACGATTCCAGGTCGAGGTACATGCCGAAGGCGCCGGCCGCGTAAAAGCGGCTCAAGTCGGCCGGTGAAACGCCCACGCTTTCCATCAGCGTTTCCAGGGCGGCGTTCACCGCGCCCTTGGTGCGCATGAAGTTGTTGATGTCGAGCTGGCTGACGACAATGTCTTCCCCGGCGGCGGACTCGGCCGCGGGAACGATGGTGAAGGACGTGCGCCCGTCCCGGAAGCAGCCGGCGCGGTCGATGATCCCGGTCAGGAGGAACTCGGCCAGGCAGTCGATCAGGCCGGAACCGCAGATGCCCCGGGGCTTTTCATCGCCGATGGTCCGGTATGAGACCTTGCGCGTGCCGGGATCGATGCGCACCCACTCCACCGCGCCCGGCCCGGCGCGCATGCCGGACCGGGCAACGCCCCCCTCCAGGGCCGGGCCGGCGGCGCCCGCGCAGGCCACCAGCCAGTCTTCGCTGCCGAGCACCATTTCCCCGTTGGTGCCGATATCGACCAAAAAGGATATCTCTTTGGCCCGGTGCATCCCGCTGACCAGTACGCCGGCGATGACGTCGCCGCCCACGTAGCTGCCAACACCGGGCAGGCAGTAGAGTACGGCGCGGGGGTTTATCTTGAGGCCGATTTCCCCGGCCTTTAAAAAACCGGGGTTGTTGACCACGGGGGTGTACGGCTCCCGGCAGATCAGCTTCGGGTTCAGTCCAAGCAGCAGGTGGACCATGGTGCTGTTCGCCCCCACCACCACCGCACCTATCTCATCCGGTGAAATTCCGCAACGATTCACCAGGCGCTCGATCAGCCCATTCAAAGTATCCACCACCGCCTCTTGCATCCGGGTCAGGCCTTCCGCCGTCGCCGCCAGGTAGATCCGGGTCAGAATATCCTCGCCCAGCGGCGCCTGGCCGTTGTAACCGGCCGCCGTGCCGGTGGTCTCGCCGGTATTCATATCCACCAGGTAAGCCACCACGGTGGTGGTTCCCACGTCCACCGCCAGGCCGAAGTGGCGNTCCCGGGTATCNCCCGGCTCCAGCACCACAAGGCGCGGGCCGGCTTCTCCCTGACCAACGGTGGCCGTCACAGCC
>JGI25321J50212_10003595_pt1 | contig 10640 bp, 11 predicted proteins | sample AutmiccommuBRH23_FD_50212 | JGI IMG/M metagenome (IMG submission 50212)
ATGCCCGGCAGTGTCATCGGGAAGATAATGAAGCTGATGCCTTCCTGCGGCTTGACGCCCTTCTTTGTCCTAACAAGGCAAAAAATCCAGTCGGCCCATTGGGCGTGCGTCGTCCAGATCTTCGACCCGTTCAGGACGTAATCGTCACCGTCACGTTCAGCGCTCATTTGTAGCGATGCGAGATCAGAGCCGGAACCTGGCTCGGAATACCCCTGACACCACCAGACTTCCGAAGCGAGAATGGGCGGCAGGTGGCGTTTCTTCTGCTCTTCTGAGCCGAATGCCATGATAACGGGTGCAACCATGGAAAGCCCCATGGGACTGACCGTCGGCGTGCCGGCAGCCGACAGCTCCATGTTCAGGATATATCGCTGAGAGGGAGACAGTCCCGGGCCGCCATGCTCTTCCGGCCAGTTAGGCGCGACCCATCCCCTTTCATTCAGCTTTCTCTGCCAGGCGACCTGCCCTTCCTTGTCGAGGTATCCGTTCTTCGACATGGCCATTTTCGCCCGAAGGTCTGGTGTATAGGCGCCGGCTATCCAGCTGCGCACCTCTTGCTGGAAAGCGGTGTCTTCCGGCGTAAATGACAGGTCCATGGACGCGCTCCGATTATTCTACGATATCGAAATACTGAACGACCGGCGCACCCGCCAGGCAACCACCGAGTTTGGGGCCGGCCGCCTTGAAGTACTCGGTCTGGCCATGGGCCTTGAGATCGTCCGATGACGCATACTGCTCCATGAATATGTAGTCCGTTTCGGATCCCTTTTCCTTGTACAACTGGTACGTCAGGCAACCCGGCTCGTTTGCTTTCACCTTGGCCATCAGGTCTTTGCCGACCTGCTCGAATTCAGCCTGTTTCCCGTCCTGGATTTTCAGTTTGGCGATGACACCGATCATGAATGCTCTCCCTTATTCACTTGCATGTTTTCAGTCACACTATGACCTTCCGGATTCCGGGCAAGGTTGACCCAAGGGAGAGTCGCAAAAAAATCGATAGGCGCACCCTCGTAGCGACGTGGCATAGCACTTTGACACTCACTGGCTGACCATTTCGCGTACTTGGCGTAAAACGGAACAGGAATTGCTGTACCAGAGCCACTTGGACACGCGACGCGGAAAATCATGGTGAATACGGCCCCTCTAACCATTAAAAAGTCGATTGAAACCCTCGATTCGACGTGGGTTATCGCCGTGATACCTGCCTTGAACGAGGCGCAGCATATCGAACAATGTGTTCGCTCGTTAATGGCCGGCGACCCGTGGCTCCGGGAGGTTCCCTTGATTGTGGCCGACGGAGGCAGCACAGACGACACAATAGCAATCGTCAAGCGCCTGATGTCGGAGTTTGCGAACTTGCGCCTGATACACAACAGCAAACGTTTCCAGTCCGCAGCGATGAACTTGGCCGTTGCCCAATGCACCGGCAATGACACGCGGTATGTTGTACGCTGCGACGCCCACTCGATTTTTCCCGCAGGATTCATCCGCTCGGTCGCCACCTCGCTCGCCAGAACACGGGCAGCATCGGTTGTTATTCCCATGGATGCGCGCGGTGAAACATGCTTCCAGAAAGCGAATGCCTGGATCGTTGATACGCCGCTGGGCTCAGGCGGGTCGGCCCATCGCGGCGGCAAGCAGTCGGGTTATGTCGACCATGGGCACCATGCCGGCTTCGATCTCTCCGTTTTCAGGGCAATCGGCGGCTACGACGAGTCCTTCTCCCATAACGAGGATGCCGAATATGATGAGCGCGTCGTTCGGGCGGGCGAGCGGATTTTCCTCGATGCAACTATTCGCAAGGTCTATTTCCCGCGCCAATCCGTCACCGCACTGGCGCGGCAATATTACAGCTATGGCAGAGGGCGCGCGCGAACGATACGAAAGCACGGCAAACGGCCAAAGATACGTCAGATGCTGCCGGTTCTTGCCCTGCTTGGCTCGCTCGGAGGCCTGCTCGTCGCCCCCCTCGCCCCAATCGGCCTGCTGCTCCCGACTGGCTATCTTCTCATTCTAGCCATTGCCTCTGTGTTTATGTGCCTGACCAAAAGGTCGCTGTGCGGGCTTCTGTCTGGTGTGGCCTCTGGCATCATGCACATGAGTTGGGCTGCAGGATTCATAAGACAATCCCTTATGGGACCAAGATAAATTCAGTATACCGGAAATTGGTTTTTATCCTGAAACGACTATAAGGAGTCTCCTTAGAAAGCCGCCATGTCTCGATTGCCTCAACTCTTGCAAAGGTCTTTTCTCGACCAGTTCGGGCGCCTGACCCGGTCGGCGACCTCCCTGCGCGCGAGAATTCGAGACAGGGTCGGACAGTCGCTTGATACAGCGCCGGAAGCTGAATCTACCGCGGCTGCGAACATCACGAGGGTGACAGCAGCGCCGGAAGGCGAATGCATCTATGCTATCGGCGATATTCACGGCCGCTGCGATCTGCTGGAACGCCTGATTGTCGAGATCGAGCAGGATGCAGCCAAATTGCCCAACGGTACGCGCGCGACAATCGTGTTCCTGGGAGACTATATTGACCGCGGATTGCAGTCTCGCGATGTGATCGAACTGTTATTGAGCGACCGCCTTGGCAAGTTCGAGACAGTGTTCCTGATGGGTAACCATGAAGAGGCCCTCCTCAAATTCCTCGATGATGAGTCATTCGGAAGCCAATGGGTTCGCTATGGCGGCGGCGAAACACTCTATTCCTACGGCTTCCAGCCACCGAACACGCGCGGCAGCCTGGGATCACATGAGGCGATGGCTGACGCTCGGGCGGCCTGGAGCAAGCTATGGGCAGCCTTCCGCGAGCGCTTGCCACCGGACCACTTGGCGTTTTACCAGGCGCTCCAGCCTTACCATTCCGCTGGCGACTATTTTTTCGTTCATGCGGGCCTCAGACCGGACAGACCCATGCACGAGCAAAGCACACGCGATATGCTTTGGATCCGCGACGAATTTCTTGACGACCCTCGGCAATTTTCGCATCTGATTGTCCATGGACACACGCCCGCCGAGGGAATCTACCGGGACAATCGCCGAATTGGTCTGGACACTGGTGCGTTCCTGAGCGGAAAATTATCTGCCGTAAAACTCATGGGTGAGGAGGTAACTTTCCTGACCACGTGAGTGTGTCAGACTGAAACACTTTGGCCTAAAATCGTCGCCACAGATTGGAGATTACAAATATGTTGCTGCTTCGTTCTATTTCGCTCATGGTAACCGCCGCCATGTTCATGTTTGCCACGGCTTGCCAATCTACGGGGTCCGTGAGTCGCCAAGTCGCCGATCCTGCGATATCGGCGGCCGCTCAGACGAATACTGCCTATACTTTAGGCACGGGCGACAAGTTGCGTATCAATGTGTTCGGCCAACCTGAATTGTCGGGCGAGTTCGTCGTGGATGGTACGGGTGCCATTTCATTGCCACTCATCGGGCAGGTGGAAGCTGTCGGCATCAGTACGCAGGAACTGGAAACCAAGATTGCGACCAATCTGTCGAGCGGCTTTCTGCTCGATCCAAAGGTCAGCGCCGAAGTGATCAATTATCGTCCGTTTTACATTCTTGGCGAGGTAGGTCGCCCCGGGGAATATCCATTCAATTCCGGGCTAACCGTGCTGAATGCTGTAGCAGCAGCAGGAGGTTTCACCTATCGCGCCAATAAAAAGGTCGTATTTATCAAAAGCGCTGACGGAAATGAGGAAGCGGCTCTCAAGCTTGACACAAACACGGTCGTGAGGCCTGGCGACACACTTCGGATTGGCGAGCGCATTTTCTAGGGCTCGACTGAACAAACCTGAAAGATAATCGAGAAGTCTGCGCTCGCAATGATCAATCGATCATTGCGGGCGTGTTTCATTTCAGGTCAGCGATTTGAGCCTTGCGTATCACAACGATACGCAAAAATCCGTTAAAAGCCTAATGTGAATGAATATTTATCCAATACTTCGCCTGAGAGGAGAAAGTGCAAACGGAGAGTTAATAAATCGCAAAAATAGAGCTATAAAGATTGCATTGGTTGGGGCGAACGCAATAAGCGTGGATCTCAAAAGCGGTAAGATAATTGCAAACATGTCGAGTGGACGCGGCATCGTGAGCAAACCGCTAGTTGATTGCAGGGGACCAGAATGGGCTTGAGACTAAGTAAATCGTCGAGGCAGGCAGAAGCCACCGCTTACAAAGCGACCCGCCTGCGAACCTCCGTCGCCGACGACCATGCCCTCTTTTTCAAACGCCTTTTTGATATCCTTGTCGCGGGATCGGCCCTCCTCATGGTTGCGCCGCTTATACTCACCATCGCCGTCGCCATTCGCGTGCAGGATGGTGGCAAGGCTTTTTATTCCCAGCGGCGTTTCGGATTGAACGGCGAAACATTCAACTGTTTCAAACTCCGTTCAATGGTTCCTGATGCGCAAGAACGGCTCGAATACATTCTTGAGAATGATCCGACTGCTCGGCGCGAATGGGAAGAGTCGCAAAAGCTGACCCATGATCCTCGCATAACGTCACTCGGTCATTTCATACGAAAGACGTCGATTGACGAATTGCCACAACTTTACAACGTCCTGCGCGGTGACATGTCGCTGGTTGGTCCCCGCCCAATCGTCGAAAGTGAAATACCGAAATACGGCGAGAACTTCCGGCAGTACTGCGCTGTGCGCCCCGGAATCACGGGTCTGTGGCAGGTGACGGGTCGCAGCGACACGTCTTATCCACAGCGAGTCGCGACCGACATGGAATATGTTCGTAGCCGGTCTTTTTGGGGCGACGTCAAGATCGTTCTCCTGACGGTGCCAGCCGTGTTCAAATCCCAAGGCGCGCGATAGAATCGCGCTTCAGCTTCAAAACCCCCGTTGCTTGCAGGATTGAACGAATGGCCGAGACTCGCTTCAGGAACATCTTCACAAAGAGCATTGCGATTGTGCTTGCGCTCCTGGTTGCGATGATCATTGTGGCCCACTTCTGGTTTCGCGCATCCAGCACAATGGTCGTTGACCGCGGTGACGGCAAATCTTTCAACCTTTCCTTTGCCGACAGCTTTGACGAAGAAGACTGGTTTATTTCGGATTTCACCTTTCCGTCCACTTTCTACAGGGCCGGCTGGGTGAAGGACAATGTTCAATACCATGCGTCAAGTATTTCACTGGAAATCAATCGCAAACCCATTGCTCACCAACCTTTCTCAGGTGCTGAAGTCCAGAAAACCGGCTTCTATGGTTATGGGCGCTTTGAAGTCATCATGCAGGCTGCGCCAGGGTCTGGTGTCGTCTCTTCCTTTTTTACCCATACCGACGCGAATTTTGACGATCCGCACGACGAAATCGATATCGAGTTTCTTGGCAATGATACGCGCCGGTTTCAAGCGAACCTGTTCGTCAACGGAAAGACAAAAGGGCCGATTCTTATCGATTTACCTTTCGACGCCGCAGACGAACCTCATGTCTATGCGTTCGACTGGCGACCCGACTCCGTCACGTGGTTTGTAGATGGCAAGCTGGTCAAGATGATCTCTGCCGCCGACCGGCCCATTCCCCAATCGCCTGGCCGGCTCATGATGAATATCTGGACGGGCAGCGAAGATCAGTACGCATGGCATGGCCCACCGGAATTCGCCGATGGGGCTCGGGCAATCTACTACTGCGTCAGTTTTCAGGCGCTGGGAGACACTTCTTCCCAATGTTCCGATTCTGAAGCGGGCATGGCCATCAGGAAAGCTCCCAGGACCTGAACCCGGTCAAGATGGTTTTCTCCCAGATCAAGGCTCATCTGCGAGCTGTCAGTGCCGGAACGATCGAGGAATTCTCCACAGCTATCGGCGACATGTGCGCCCTCTTCAAACCCAAAGAACGCCTGGACGCCGTCAAGGCCGCATACATGTTTCACACCGAGCGCACGGCGCTCGATTCTGAACCTGGAGTATCCGTCTTGATCAAGCCCGATACGCTAGCCAAACAGCGCCATTACTCCGGAAATAATAACGCTCCAGAGAAGCGCGCTCAGTCCAACGATAATAAGCAGTCTGGCCCATATGGGCCACAGCCGTGTCGTCGCACCTGACAAATGCCCTGTTTCAGGACGTCTCTGCGTCTCGAGTGAATACTCGACGGAAGTCCTGGGGAACCGGAGAAGTCGGGAGGGTGTCATCGACATGAGTTTTGACCATCCAACTTTAACGACAGCTTAAAGCGTCATCATTTGTTTCGCGAGCACACGACAATGCTTGAGGGTGGAATCGGGCAAGAATGGGACTGAAACGCGTCATACTCCGACCTTTCCAAGCGTTAACAGTACCCCGAAAGCGAACAGTCGGGCATCAGGCCGCTTTCTGGCGGATAACGGGAGCACACTTTCGAACTTTCGCTCGCTGGCTCCCAAGGTCCTGACTGACGCAAAGCAGAACAGGTTCACCAGCGTATTGAACCTGCCCGAGAGACAAGATTCGGCGAAAGACGTCGTCAGAATAATCGCGCCGGTAATCAACAATGAGGTGGTCCTGTTTTCCTGCACTGTTTTCCGGCCTTGCGAAGGTATAACGGGGTTGTTGATCAGGGCGCTTTCTTGAGTTCGTTTCGAGTTCCATATGCTTCGTCGGGCGTGGCTTCACCAGGACCGAAAGCTTGGACAGGACAGTAACGAGACCAGCGGTCAGGCCCTTCTTGGGTCACAGGCATCGGCTCACCGCAGGGTGTTCCCGGGCAGCTGACAGGTCCTGGGAAAGACACGTGAACCGGTCGATCAGAGTGTGGGTCAAACCACACCGGAGCGCCCTGGCGGCACCAGACTACCAGACGGTCGATCGGTGTTAGAGTCACGCTGCGCGGGAACAGGTCCTATCTATTTACCGTCCCATGTTGGATATCCCTTGCGCGTTCGGGATATACCTTGGCTCACTGTCCAGGTTTCTGGGATCAGCTCAAACCTGAAAATGTCAAATCCTTGCCCAGAATTCCCAGGAAATCCTGCATCGCGGCATTTTCAGGCATGTTGAGTACGAAGATCGTTCTGGTCAGAGCCCTGACCGTTACAGCCATCAACATCGACAAGCGAAAACAGAGCCAGTCTGTCTTCGGCCACTGTGTTAGGTTCCTCGTGATTGGTGTCAGCAACAACAGCTTCCGACGGATCCGCGTAAGATGACCTCCCTCAGGTCAAATTTACACCCCGTCTCAGGACGCGATCCCGACGAAGAACATCACGCGCAGATAGCGGACGGGCGCGAGAGGCCATCGAGCGGCAGACACGTGACAACAGGCCATATCGTAACGAGCGCCTTGCGACCCCGTGCTATAAGGGTCGACGACCTCCAACAATTTTTCATGGTTGACCGGTATGGTCTGCACCATTTTCATTGTGAACGCGCCTTTATAAGTACGCGCTCCAACACCTCCGCGAAAAACCCGTTGGGTTCGACAAACACCTCGTTTGGCATCTCAAGCAACCGTTGCCGACAAGCGGCTAATCTGCTCCGATCGCTCAGTAGGGAAGCAAACAGTTCAGGCAAGGTTTCATCCAGAGGTTCTTCGACGGATATTCCGCAATCATTTCGGTTGATCCATGCGGCCGTCTCCGTGCCAGCCGGCGCGATCGCCGGGGTGGCATAGTAGCCGCCTTCGTAAATGCGGTTGGGCAGCAGCCAGCTGGAGTTGAAGCCCGCTTCCATGAAGTCCCCTGCCCACACGACGTCCAACCCGCCATATATGGCGGCAAGGTCTTCCGGCGACCGGTAACGTCCGCCGAACGCCATGTTCGCGCGCGCATAGATTTCAGACTCAAAGACTGGGATTTCTGTTCGGGCCGGTTGGCCATGCAGCCTGACTTCGAGCTGGTCAGGATAGCGATCAGCCAACGCGCACAACAAGTCAAATGACCTTTGGCATCGCAAATTGCCGACCCAGCCCAACCTGAGTGGCGCATCTGGCTTTGACGCTTGCCGGTCAATGTCGATCGGATCCGGACGCGGCCCGAAATCGCTCGCTGCCGTCAGGCGGTTCTCGACGAGGTAAGGCTCATATAGACCCCGATAGTGCTTCTCGAAATGATTGCGGAGGAAGCCCGGTGAACTCACAACCAGGCCGATCGTGCGACACAGCAAACGCCGCTCAATTCCCCGAAAAATCATGCCTATCCAATCCTTGCGCGTCAGCAGACGGTGGACATCAAGGCTTTCATAGATCACCGGCGTATCCAGCTTCGCGTATCGCTTGGCCAGGAATGCGCAAGCAAGCATGTCCAGATTGCGCGCATAAATCACGTCAGCGGCCGCAAGACCGCTTCTCGAATCAACGGCGATACGCGCTCCCGAAAACACCCGCATTATCCGCTGCAGGAACGCGCCGTCGCGGGTTTGGCCAAGATCGACATTATCCCATTCTGGCGCAACGTCACCTTGTCGGCGCATCATGAAGCCGACGACCGACACACCGCCGTCCTGCATTGCACGCACGCGCCGCAACACTGCTGCATCACCCGCATCATGACCAAAAAATGCCACCTTGATCATTGCATTTCCCTACGCATGACCGGGCACGATTTTGACATCCCCTGGCTATGAGGCTTCGCCCCGCCCACAGGAGTCTGCTTCAGGATCTTGACGTTTCTTTTTGTGATTTCGCACGAGACGTCACTTTTTCGCTGTTCACCGACGGCGAAATGGAGTTCGCAGTTGACTTCATGAAGTTATCCTTTGGCGTCTTGTTCCATCCAAAAATGGACTTCTTTGGCTCCATCGAATAATACTTGCTGTAGGCCTTGTACGCCGCTCCCGGATCATTGTGATGACGACGGCGGTTGAGATCCACCATATTGAGCGTCGTGCCAAGAAGATCAGCATTGAATGACTTCAGCAGGTGTAGCGACTGCTTCACCGCAGATCGAAGCGAACGACGCCACCGAATGACAAGGATCGTCTTGTCGGCCTTGCCCGCAACCACACGGGCTTCTGCCATCAACAGGAGAGGTCCGGTATCGATCAGGATGAGATCATACATAGAACGCAGGCGTGCCAGCAGGTCATCGAATGCCCGCGTACCGAAGACGTCATGTGGAACATGACCTGATTTCGAGAGTGGAAGTATGTCCAGCATGCTCCTGTGATCCTTGCAGATCGCATCCGACAGCTGTCCGGCACCGAACAGATGTTCGATAAAGCCGATTTCCGGAGACAACGCAGCTGCCTCGGTCAACTGGCGACGACGGAAGTCGCCGTCGATCACAAGCGTCCGGGAACCAGACATTGCAGACATGCGTCCGAGGCTCAAGGTCAGGCTGGTCTTGCCTTCGTCCGGCAGAGACGATGTGACAGCCACTGTTTTCGTCTCGCTGTCGATATCAGAGAATGCAATCGCTGCACGAAGATAGCGAATACTTTCTGCGAACGCGGAGAGCGGATTGTCCACGAGGAAGTCTGCGGGGTTCACCTGGGAGAAAGGCAACAAGCTTGTGCTGCGGATCAGTGGCACCGAACCGATCGAATTCACACCAAGCTTGCGCTCAACTTCTTCGGCCGAACTGATCTTCATGTCGAATAATTCGGCGAGCAAAGCCAGCCCACCACCGATGATGCCGCCAAGCAGGCAACCGATAATCAGGTTCAAGAATATCCGTGGCGAACTGGGAGCGCTGGGCACGGACGCTGTCGAAAGGATGTTCGCATCGGCCTGAACCAAGTCGTCCTGCTCGCGTGTCTCCTTCGATCGGCTGATGAACTCCTCGTAGAGCACGCGGCTGGTCTCTGCATCCCGCTCGAGTTCACGCAGGCGCACAAGATTGATATTGTTACCCCGCAGCTGCGCGGTCGACTGGCTGATATTGGAATTGATGCTGCTGATCTGGTCCTGAGCAACCTTGAGTTCGCTCTCAAGATTTGACGCTATCCGGTTTACTTCCGCCGTTATCTGACGTTCGATGTCAGCTGCCTCATTACGTGCGCCGACGAGCTCAGGGTGCGCGGGCCCCAACGTCGTTTCAAGTTCAGCTACGCGCCGCAATATTTGTGCGCGCTGGGTCTTGAGACTCGAGATAACGGGAGAATCCAACACTTCAGCGATGGCATCAATACCTGCGCCGCTGTCGATCTGCCGTTTCATGCTCTGATAACGGGCACGGGCACGGTTCAGCTGGGCTTCCAGCACGCTTTTCTGGTTGGTATTATAGGCAATCTGTTGCTCGGTGAGTGTCGCGCCCTGGGCAGACAACAGCCCGGTCGCTGCCCGGAATTCCTCCACGCGTTGCTCTTTCGCTTCCACTTCATCGCGCAAACCAGCCACGCGATCGGATAGCCAGGCTGTCGCGCGCCGGGTCGCTTCGAGTTTGGAATCGAGCTGCTGCACACGGTACTGGTCCGCGACGGCATTCGCAATCCGCGCAGCCGTTTCGGGGGAGCTGCTCGTCACTTCGACATCGATCAGATAGGTCGTCCCGACGCGGCTGATATTTACCTTGCCCATCAGGGTTCGGACAACTGTCTCAAGAATGGCCGACTCGCGTTCCTCAGGGCTGAGGTTTGCATAGGGCGTCACGTCCTTCTTGGCTTGACCCGTCCAAGACCTGACCTGATCAAACATGCTCGGCTTGCGCTCGACGAGGGTCCAGTTGAATTCCGGATCTTCCACGAGCTTGAGCTTGGTCGCGACCTTGGTAAGAAT
>JGI25321J50212_10003599_pt1 | contig 10633 bp, 9 predicted proteins | sample AutmiccommuBRH23_FD_50212 | JGI IMG/M metagenome (IMG submission 50212)
CAACTCAATTTGCATGAGCACCCCAGCAATGCCGGGCGTTTTGCACGAACGCTTAATGCCTGGCTTGCTTGAGGTGGCACATGCGCTCGTGACAGGCACGCAGCTTCGGCAGCTCGATGGCGAGCAGTGCTCTGATATCCGGCTCGGCGTCTCCTACAGCATCCTCGAAGGCGTGCAGAATGTTCGCTTCGGTCTGCTCCAGCTGGTCGACATAGGCGGTGTCGTGGTCGCCGATGCGTGATCGGGCGTCGGCATAGAGCTCGCGCATCCGGCCGGTCAGCGTCCCGCCCTGCGACGGGTGCTCATGGTTGGCTGCAACCTTCACGCTAAGGGCCTGGATGATCTGCGTCTTGGCCTGCGCCAGATCGCGAAACAGGTGCTGCAGCTCGACGTCCTTTACTTCGTCGGCGGCATGCTGGTAGAAACGCTGCCCGTCGCGGGTGATCTCGATGAGCTCATTGAGCTGATTCATCGACTGATTCATGACACCTCCTGCATGGTTGCGACAGATTCGCCACACGCCCGCTCGGCGGGAAGTGACGCCCTGTGTTCAGGGTCGCAAGCCCCATGCCAGGCCGGCGCAAGCGCCAGCGGTAACCAAATCAGCCACTTGGGCGATGCCATTGCAGGCGTCGGAGTGCAGCATGCAGGAAAGCCGTGCTGACACCGTGCAACTTGCAAGACTTTTCATAGACTAAGGTCTCGCCAGCAACGCAACGGCGCCGCCCGGCGCTCGACACACATAATCCGAGCAATTCAGCGACCGATACGCCTTTTGATGGGGAGCATCCATGGACCAAACGACGGACAACGGCGGGCGCATCCTCCTGGTGGATGACGAAGCGGCGATCCTGCGTACCTTTCGTTACTGCCTGGAGGACCGCGGCTACACGGTCATGACTGCAGCCAGTGCGGCGCAGGCCGAGGCCATTCTGCAGCGTCAGGTATTCGACCTGTGCTTCCTCGACCTGAGACTCGGCGAAGACAATGGCCTGGACGTGCTGCAGCAGATGCGCCTGCTCGCGCCCTGGATGCGCGTGGTGATCGTCACCGCCCATTCGGCCGTGGACACCGCCGTGGACGCCATGCAGGCCGGCGCCGCGGACTACCTGCTCAAGCCATGCAGCCCGGAACAGCTTCGCCTGTCCGCCGCCAAGCAGCTGGAAGTCCGCCAGATGGCGGCCCGACTGGAAGCGCTGGAAGGCGAGATGAAGCAACGCAGCGACGCCCTCGGCTCGCACAGCCCGGCGATGATGGCCGTGCTGGAAACCGCGCGGCAGGTGGCAGACACCGACGCCAATATTCTCATCCTTGGCGAATCGGGTACCGGCAAGGGCGAACTGGCGCGTGCCATCCACACCTGGAGCCGGCGCTCGAAGAAGGCCTTCGTCACCATCAACTGCCCGTCGCTGTCCGCCGACCTGATGGAGAGCGAGCTGTTCGGACACAACCGCGGCGCCTTCACCGGCGCCACGGAGAGCACGCTGGGCCGGGTCAACCAGGCCGACGGTGGCACGCTGTTCCTCGACGAGATCGGTGACTTCCCGCTGGCACTGCAACCCAAGCTGCTGCGCTTCATCCAGGACAAGGAGTACGAGCGGGTCGGCGACCCGGTCACCCGCCGCGCCGATGTGCGCATCCTCGCGGCGACCAACCTGAACCTCGAAGAAATGGTGCGCGAGGGCAAGTTCCGCGAGGACCTGCTGTATCGCCTCAATGTCATCACCCTCAACCTGCCGCCCATGCGCGAGCGCCCCGAGGATGTGCTGACCCTGGCCGAACGCTTCCTTGCCTCGTTCGTGAAGAACTATGGCCGCCCTGCGCGCGGTTTCAGCGATGCGGCGGTTGCCGCACTGAAGACCTACCGCTGGCCGGGCAACGTGCGTGAACTGCGCAACGTGGTGGAACGGGCGAGCATCATTTGCCCGCAGCAGATGATCGAGGTCAGCCACCTCGGGCTGGGCGAACAGGTAGGCAGCAACGCGCCACGCATCGGTGAGCCGCTCAGCCTGGAGGCGCTGGAGAAAGCCCATATCGCCGGCGTGCTGAGCACCAGCGACACCCTCGAGCAGGCCGCGCGCATTCTGGGTATCGACGCCTCGACCCTCTACCGAAAACGCAAGCAGTACGGCCTATGAAACTCCAGATGAAGCTGCGGACCCGCCTGTTTCTCGGCTTCTCCGCGCTGATGACGGTTGCGCTGCTGGGCCTGCTGCTGGCGCTGGTCAGCGTCATGCAGATGGCCAAGAGCCAGGAACAGCTGATCCGCAACAACTTCGCCATCATCGAGATCAACCAGCAGCTGCGTCAGACGCTGGGCAACCACCTGATCGTGATGCTCACCGACAGCGGTCGCAGTGAAGCGCTGGAACCGCTGAGCCAATCGTTTCAGCAGACGCTCGAACGCGGCATCGCTGAAGCCAGCGACGAGGCCGATCGGCAGGCATTCCAGGCCGTCGCCAGCGCCTACGCCAGCTTCCTGCAGCAAGTCGATTCCGCCAGCAACCAGAACCTGACGCTGCTGGAGGACAATCCGCTCAGCCAGGCCTTCAATCAGGTGCGCAGCCTGATGACCGACATGCAGCGCACGGCGTACGACAAGATCCGCGATACCGAGCTGCGCAGCCGTGACCGGGCGTCGCTGCTCGCCGGCCTGCTGGGCCTGACGGCGATCGCGGTACTGCTGATCGGCTTCATCACCGCACACAGCTTCGCCCGCCGCTTCGGCGAACCGATCGAACGGCTGTCCGCCGCCGCCGACCAGATCGGACGCGGCGACTTCAACATTTCCCTGCCGACGCCGCACATCGCGGAGCTGTCCTCGCTGAGCCGCCGCTTCGGCCTGATGGCTCAGGCGCTGCACGAGTTCAAGCAGACCAACGTGGAGGCGCTGGTCAACGGCCAGCAGCGTCTGCAGGCACTGCTCGATAGCATCGACGACGGCCTGCTGATCGTCGACCGCGACGGACGCCTGGAGCACGCCAACCCGGTCGCCCAGCGGCAGCTGGCCTGGGAGAACGAGCACCTCGGCTCGACCCTCGGCGAAGCGCTCGGCTACCCGGACCTGGACAATGCGGCTCGGCAGGTGCTGGACGACAAACCACTGTCCGACCCACCCGAAGACCTGATCATCGAGGCGGACGGCGAACGCCGCCTGCTGGCCTGGCGCATCAGCCCGGTGAGCCACCACGACGGCAGCATCAGCGGTGCGGTCATGGTGCTGCACGACGTCACCGATCAGCGAACCTTCGAACGGGTGCGCAACGAGTTCGTGCTGCGGGCCTCCCATGAGCTGCGCACGCCGGTCACAGGCATGCAGATGGCCTTCAGCCTGCTGCGCGAACGCCTGCGCTACCCGGCCGGCAGCCGCGAGTCGGACCTGTTCGACACCGTACACGAGGAAATGCAGCGACTGGTCCGGCTGATCAATGACCTGCTCAACTTCTCGCGCTATCAGAGTGGCCAGCAGAAGCTGGAGCTGGAGCAGTGCCACATCCCCGAGCTGCTCGAGGCCGCGCGTCAACGCTTCGAGGTCAACGCCGCCGAACAGGAGGTTCAGCTCAAGCTGGAGTTGCAGCAGCCACTGCCAACGCTGATGCTCGACCGCCAGCAGATCGAGCGGGTGATGGACAACCTGCTGAGCAATGCCCTGCGCCACACACCCAAGGGCGGCGAGGTTCGGCTGCTGGCGCGGCACCACGGCGAGCGGATGATCCTCAGCGTCGAGGATAACGGCGAAGGCATTCCCTACAGCCAGCAGGCGCGCATCTTCGAGCCGTTCGTGCAGATCGGTCGCCGCCGCGGCGGTGCCGGACTGGGCCTTGCCTTATGCAAGGAAATCGCTCAGCTGCATGGTGGGCGTATCGGCGTGCATTCACGGATCGGCCACGGCACCATCTTCTACGTTGCGCTGCCGATCTGACAGCGCCATCGAGGAGGCCACATGCCGAGCCTGAACCCCAGCCCCGAACAGCTCGCCGACTTCGCGGCGTCGATGCCTTCGGGCGTGCCGATCCTGATGCTCAACCTGCTGCGCTATAACGACCAGGCGACCTATCCGTCAGGTAGTCAGCACAGTCCGTGCAGTGGTCGCGAGGCCTACGCCCGCTACAGCCGCGTGGCACTGGCCAAGGTGCAGGCCAGCGGTGGCGCGGTGGAAGTCAGGACCAAGGCCCATGCCGCGCTGATCGCCCCGCCGGACGAGCAGTGGGACGACATACTGCTGGTCAGCTATCCATCCAAGGAAGCCTTCCTGGCGATGATCGGCGACAGCGACTATCAGGCTGCAGCCGAGCACCGTAGCGCCGCGCTGGCCGACTCGAGACTGATCGGCACCACCCGCTACTGAGTCAGCGCCCCGCCTGATTGCCGAGCACCTGCAGCATCGCGGCGGTCTCGGCATCGGGCTCGCCGTCGAAGCGAGCCGGGCGGTATTTCATCTGGAACGCAGCGATCACGTTACGCGTCTCGTCGTCCAGATGGCCGTGGCGCGGCACCCGGTAACCCTGCGCCGCCAATGCATCCTGGAACCAGGTGATCGTCGGCAGCCCGGCCGATGCATAGCGCATCCGCTCGGCCGCCACCGCATCGGCGTCGGGCCAGGGCAGCAGCCCCTCCTCGGCCAGGCGTTTCCAGGGGAACAGCGGCCCCGGATCGACCTTGCGCTGCGGAGCGATGTCGCTGTGGCCGATGATGGCGCCCGGCTTGAGGTCGTGACGCGCCATGATGTCCTTGAGCAGCACCACCAGCGCGTCGATCTGCTCTTCGGAGTACGGATACCAGAGCCGGCGCCCGTCGGCGCTTTCCACGTAGCCGCGGTTGACCAGCTCGATGCCGATCGATGTGGCGTTGAGCCAGGTGCGCCCGTTCCACTCACTCTCGCCGGCATGCCAGGCGCGGCGGTTTTCATCCACCAACCGGTAGATGGTCGCCGGCGATTCGCCGATCAGGTAGTGGCTGCTGACGTCGCGGCCGCTGAGCAGCTGCAGCGAGCGGGGCAGGTCGGTCGAGGTGTAATGCAGGATGATGAACTGGGCGCGGCTGTCGTGGCCGGTCGAGCTGTAGCTGGTATCGATGCGCGGACCACTGGCGCAACCGGCCAGCAGCAGGAGCATCAGGACGGCGGGGATGGTTTTCATCGGGACGACCTCTGTGTCGACGGCGAAATGACGCAGATGAGCAGCAGCCCGTTGCGCGGGGCTCCGCTCATGTCGGTGCGGTGAGGGGCGTGATTATACCGGCCGATCGGGTCCGGGCCAGGGCAGCCGGTCAGGCCGCCTCGACGCGATTGCGCCCCGAATCCTTGGCCCGGTAGAGCGCGCTGTCGGCACGCTCGAAAGCGCGCTCGGTGCTGTCACCTTCGCTGAACGCGGTCAGGCCGGCCGAGAGCGTGATGGCAACGCGCTCGCCCTTGAAGTGGAACGGACAGCTGCCGATCGACTCACGCAGCGACTCCATCAGCTGCAGGCCTGCCTCATAGGGCGTGTTGGGCAGCAGCACGACGAACTCCTCGCCACCGAAGCGGGCGATGAAATCGGTCTTGCGCAGACGCTTGTGCAGCTCGGTGCCAATGATCTTCAGCACCCGATCACCAGCCAGGTGACCGTAGCCATCGTTGACCCGCTTGAAGTGGTCGACGTCCAGCACGGCCAGCAGCAGGTCGCCGCCGTAACGTTGCCAGCGGGCGAACTCGAGCTCCAGGCGCTCGTTCCATGCCGCCCGGTTGGGCAGGCCGGTCAGCGGATCCTGCAGCGCTTTCTGACGCTGCTCCTCCAGGTGCCCACGCAGGCCGCGTGCTGCCTGTTCGAGGCTGCCGACCCGGCTGACCAGCTGCTGCAGGCGCTCACCGAGCTTCTGTTCCTGCTCGCTGCGCTGTTGCCGGTAGGTGTCCACCGTGGTCAGCAGGCCATCCAGGCGCGCCTCGACCACCTGCTTCAGGCTGGTCAGATCCTTGGCTTGGCGCATGCTGTCCTGCAACCCGCCAACCTGTTCACGCAACTCCGCATCCAGCGCCTGAGCGGCGTCGCGTCCTTCGTTATGCCCCTGGTGCGCGGCGAGAAGATTTTCCTGCATCGCAGTCAGGCGCTCGTTGAGCGTCTGCAGGTAGTTTTCAAAATCTCGCTGACCCTGGTCGCTAAAGGCGATCATCAGCATCGCGAGATCGTCCAGCACCGGCACCAGTTCATACCAGTTCAAGCCGTGCTGGATGCGCGCCCGCAGGGTCTGCAGTTGCGGCTGGTGCTGTTCCGGCAGATGAAGNCTGTCCAGCAGGCTGCCGAGGGTCGCCTCCACGCGGTCCGCGACGACGCTGAACGCGGGCTCCGGCGAATCCGGCAGGGCATACGCAGCAGCGTTCTGCTCCGCCTCGGTTTCCGCGATAGCTTCTTCGTCGGCCGGTGCCTCGGCAAGCGGCATGTCCTCGAGCAGCGGGGCAGCCTGAACGGCAGGCTTGGGCAGCCCTAGCGCTTCCACTACTACCGGGCCAGCGTCGACCTCATTGACTGCGGCGGGCGGCGGGGTTTCCTCACCCCGCTCGGCTGCAGGCGGCGCCAGCGGCATGTCCCGCCCACCAAACAGGCGCTTCAGAAAACCGCTCTGCTGCGGCGCCGCCAGCCCCTGCAGATCCAGCACCTGGCCCTGCAGGTCACTCAGCTCGCCGAGCAGCACCGGCAGCTCACGCAGCCTGGCGGCACGCTGGTCCAGCTCCTTGGCAAATCGCTTGAGCGGCTTGCGCAGCTCCGCCGGAACCGACATGCCCAGTAGCTGGGAGACCAGCCGATGCAAAGCCTCGGTCAGGCGAACGGCCCGTTCCTGGCGGTGGCGTTCGGATTCCAGCACAGCCTTCTCCAGGCGCGGCACCANCTGGCTGAGCCCCTCATCCAGATCGCCGTCGCGGAGGATCTCTCGCATTTCNTGCAGGCAGCGCTCGACCGCGGGATCGGCACCCTCCACCGCCAGGCTGCTACGCACCAGGCTGCGCCGCAGCAGATCGACGCGCTGCTCCCAGCGCGCTTCGAGCTGCTCCTGCCGCTCGGCGAGCTGAAGATACTTTTCCTTCCAGCGTTCGACTTCTTCGCTCATTTCGTTTCTTGTACCTGTACCGGCAGGGAATCGGCCTGAAGCGAGTCCGGCAAACGGATCTCCACTGCCACCGGCAGATGGTCGGAGATCGGCAGCGCCAGCACATCGACGCGTTCCAGCGTCAGGCTCGGGCTTAGCAGAATATGGTCCAGACAGCGTTGCGGTCGCCAGCTCGGGAAGGTCGCTTCGATCTGCGGCGCGAGCAGGCCGAGATCACGCAGCGGCGAATTTTCCAGCAGATCATTGGCGTGGGTATTCATGTCGCCCATCAACACCTGATGCCGATAGCCGCCAATCAGCTCGCGGATATAGGCCAGCTGGCGCGTCCGCGCCCCGCCTCCCAAGGCCAGGTGCATCATCACCACCACCAGCGCGTCCGGTCCCTCGCCGAAACGCAACAGAATCGCCCCGCGCCCCGAAGGGCCAGGCAGCGGGTGATCTTCCAGGCCTTGTGGTTCGAGCCGGCTGAGGACGCCGTTGCTGTGCTGGGCGAAACGCCCGAGATTGCGATTGAGCTGCTGATACCAGTAGGGAAAGGCGCCCAGATGGGCGAGGTGCTCGACCTGATTGACGTAACCGGAGCGCAGGCTGCCACCGTCGGCTTCCTGCAGGGCGACCAGGTCATAGTTACCCAGTACTTCGCCGATGCGCTGCAGGTTGCTGGCGCGACCGGGATGCGGCAGCAAATGCTGCCAGCTGCGCGTCAGGTAGTGGTGGTAGCGCTCGGTGCTGATGCCAACCTGGATGTTGAAGCTAAGCAACCTTAGCCGCCCATCGGCGGGCAGCCCGCTACTGGCCAGGCACTGCGAATTGACGCGCGCCTTGCCTGGGCCGGCAAGGCGCGGAGCGCTCCAACGGCGCAGCATNGCGGGTTACCGCGCTGCGCGTTCTTTTTCGATGAGGAAGTCCGCCACCTGCAGCGTACGCTCCGGGCCGCCAGACGAGCCGAGGTCGAAGCGGTACTTGCCGTTGACGATCATCACCGGTACGCCGGTGATCTGATAAGCCATGCCGAGCTTCTTCGCCTGCTCAACCCGGCCACGTACACCAAAGGAGTTGTAGGCCTTGAGAAACGCCTGCTTGTCGATGCCCTGACCGGCGAGGAAGTCAGCCATTTCCTCGGGAGTGGCGAGCTTCTTGCGCTCCTGGTGATAGGCGGCGAACACCGCGTCATGCACCTTCGGCTCGACACCCATGGATTCCAGGGCGATGAACAGCTGCCCATGCGCATTCCAGATGCCACCGAACATGGCCGGAATACGCTTGAACTGGACGTCATCCGGCAGCTGTTCGGCCCAGGGCTTGATCACCGGTTCGAACTGATAGCAGTGCGGACAGCCATACCAGAACAGCTCGACCACCTCGATCTTGCTCGGGTCGGCAACGGGGACCGGGCTGCTCAGCTCGACATATTCCTTGCCGGCCTGAAACTCCGCTGCCTGGGCTGCGACACCGAACAGGCTCGCAGCGGCAAAAACGGCAGTGAGTAGGAAATTGCGCATGAAATACTCCTGTTTACGACGGACCGATGGCGCAACAGGCTGCAGCAAAACGTCAGGACTCGCCAGCGTTTTTCATCCGCGCGTGTAAAGCCGTGACGAAGATTGTGTAGCCAGGCATGAAAACGCAAAAGGGCGCCGGAGCCAGCGGCCCCGACGCCCTTCTGTTCAACCTGCCGCTGTTATCAGTGCAGGCCCTGGATGTAGCTGGACAGCGCTTCGATGTCCTTGTTGCTCAGCTTGGCGGCGACGCCACGCATGATCATGGTGTCGCCGTCGTTGGTGCGATTGCCTTCGCGGAAGTCGGTCAGCTGCTTGGCGGTGTACGCCGCGTGCTGCCCACCCAGCTTGGGGAAGCCAGCCAGGTCGTTNCCGACGCCNTTGGGTGCGTGGCAACCGGTGCACGCCGGCATGCCCTGATCGAGCTTGCCACCACGGAACAGTTTCTCGCCCTGCTTTGCCAGAGCCGGATCGGCGTAACCAACACTGCCCTTCTGGCTTGAGAAGTAGGCGGCGATGTCTTCCAGATCCTGATCACTCAGCGGGTCCAGCATGCCGGTCATTTCCAACACCTTGCGACCTACGCCTTCCGGGGCACCCGGTGTGCTGCCAGCCTTGATGTCCTGCAGTTGCTTGAGCAGGTAACGCTCACCCTGGCCAGCCAGTTTCGGGAAATTCGGCGCCGGGCTGTTGCCATCGACACCGTGGCACGCACCACACACTGCAACTTTGCCCTGACCAGCTTCGGCGTCTCCAGCCGCGTGGGCCATACCGGTGATGCCAAGGGTCAACAGCAGACTCACGAGTACTTTGTTCATCAGCTAATCCAACTACGGCTAAGGGTTTGAAAGGAATTCATCGGGTCGCGCACGGCCATCGAACCGGGGCGACGCTCGTTATAGTGGCACGCTGGGCATCCGCATTGCGGTGGNAACTACCGCCGCACCGGCGTCCGGATCAGGCTGAACACCACACGTGGCCCGATATCAGGCCAAAGCGCACATAAAAACTGCGGCATTATATACTCCCGTTTCTGAAACGGAAACGAACCATTGCCGCACCCGCGTGCACTCACCGGAACGACCATGCTACCGAAAAACCCGATTCTCGGCCTTTGCCAACAGGCCACCTTCATGATCAGCGCCGCCAAGGTCGATCAGTGCCCGGCCGACGAGGGTCTGGAAGTAGCCTTTGCCGGCCGTTCCAACGCAGGCAAGTCGAGCGCGCTGAACACCCTGACCCATGCCAACCTCGCGCGCACTTCGAAGACCCCGGGCCGCACCCAGCTGCTCAACTTCTTCCGCCTCGATGACGAACGCCGATTGGTCGACCTGCCCGGCTACGGCTACGCCAAGGTGCCGATCCCGCTCAAGCAGCACTGGCAGCGCCACCTGGAAGCCTACCTGGGCAGCCGCGAGAGCCTGGCCGGCGTGTTCCTGATGATGGATATCCGCCATCCGCTGACCGAGTTCGACCGCATGATGCTGGACTGGGCGAGCGCCAGCCAGATGCCTTTGCACATCCTGTTGACCAAGTCCGACAAGCTGGCCTTCGGCGCCGCGAANAACGCGTTGCTGGCCATCCAGCGCGANATNCACAANGGCTGGGGCGCCGANGTCAGCGTCCAGCTGTTCTCGGCACCGAAGCGGCAGGGGGTCGAGGAAGCGCAGCTGGTGCTGGCGAACTGGCTGGGAATGCTGGACGAGGCAGCCGAAGACGAGCACGAGCCTGAGGCATAGAGTGGGTCAGGCGTCGCCGATTCCCGCAGCCCTGGGCCGGAGCTCCGGTGGATGTAAAAAGCGACATCCACCCTACGAAATCCGGCACCAATCACTGAAATCACCCGAATTTCACCCCACCAACCACCTCGCAGAAGCCGGAAAGGCGCCGAGAATCGACGCCCACCCGGCCCTCAGCGCAACTCAGTCGCGATAGGCATCCACCGGCACGCAGGCGCAGAACAGGTTGCGATCGCCGTAGACGTTGTCCACCCGATTCACCGCCGGCCAGTACTTGTGGGCACGAGCGTGGGCGCTCGGCGTTACCGCTTCGGC
>JGI25321J50212_10003609_pt1 | contig 10606 bp, 9 predicted proteins | sample AutmiccommuBRH23_FD_50212 | JGI IMG/M metagenome (IMG submission 50212)
TTTTCCAGAAAAATCCGACCCTCCAAAAAATAAAGGCGGTTCCCGGGGCCCTGGTAGCCGTAGTGACCGGGATCGCGATGAATGAAGCATTCAGGGCCAGCGGTTCTGCGTTGTATATTGGTGAAAACCATCTGGTAAGCCTTCCGGTACCCGAGTCTTTCGGGGCCTTCCTGAGCCAGTTCAGCCTTCCGGATGTCTCAGCAATCACTAACCCGGAAGTTTGGGTGGTGGCCTTTACCCTTGCTGCTGTAGCCAGCATAGAAACCCTGCTTTGTATTGAAGCTGCCGATAAGATGGACCCCCTGAAGCGTTACACCAACACCAATACCGAATTAAAGCGCAGGGGGTAGGCAATATGCTCAGCTGTGCCATAGGAGGGCTCCCCATGACCTCAGTTATTGTAAGGACCTCCGCCAACATCAATTCGGGCGGGAAGACCAAGCTCGCCGCCATCTCGCACGGCTTCTTCCTGCTTATTGCGGTGGTGAGTGTCCCAAGTTTCCTGAACATGATCCCATTGGCTTCCCTGGCTGCCATCCTGATATCCATTGGCTTTAAGCTTGCCAGCCCAAGGGTGTTCCGTAGTATGTGGAAGAATAGCAGGAAGTTCCAGTTTATCCCTTTCATTGTAACGATCATCGCTATCATTGCCACGGATCTGCTGATAGGGGTTGGGATCGGGCTTGCAGTGAGCATCTATTTCATCCTCAGGGGGAACCAGAAGCTTGCCTATTTCTTCAAAAGGGATGAGCATACCGAAGGGGAAACCATCCATATGGAACTTGCCCAGGAAGTATCCTTCCTGAACAAGGCCGCCATCAAACAAACCTTTGCGCACCTGCCGGAAAACAGCAGGCTGGTGATCGATGCCTCGAATACGGTATACATAGATCACGACGTCCTGGAACTGATCAAGGATTTCAGGACAACCGGGTCGCTTGAAAGGAACATCCAGGTAGAACTCGCAGGCTTCAGGAAGGAATACAGGATTGAAAACTCCAGGACGCATGTTACCTCTGTCATGGAGAGCAACGGACATCCGGTTTCCCCGAAACTTGCAAAAAACGGAATAAAAATCCCTTCGAATGTGCTGTCTGTGAAGGAACTCAGCGGCGCACCACTTTAATTAATATATCAACCCGCTGTTTCGGCCTTAGTGCGTAAAAGCAGCTGCAGCCAGTAAAACCCGGCCCTGATCAGGAGCCGGGTTTTTTACTGTTTCATTGTGCCTGCTTAGCATTTTTTGTGCCCTGCCTATTTCTTAAAGATAAAATATACGGCCAGCGTTAAGAAAACAAAACCTATGAAATGGTTGAACTTAAAACTTTCATTCTTAAAAAAGATCAGGGAAAACACCACAAAAACCACCAGGGTTATAACCTCCTGCAATACTTTCAGCTGTACCAGGGAGAAAGGCCCGCCGGTTCCCTGAAAACCGATCCGGTTGGCCGGTACCTGGAAACAATACTCAAACAGGGCAATCCCCCAACTGATCAGGATGATGGCAAGCAGCCCGATTTTCGCGAAGGGTTTCCATTCCCCGAATTTTAAGTGGCCATACCAGGCCAGGGTCATAAACGCATTGGACAGGATCAGCAGCAGGATGGTGTAGACAGCTTTCATTCTTACAGGATTTGCCGCAAAGCTACTGTGAAAGGAATTGAAAAAATATGGGGGTAAATAATTTATGTGAGGCGAGGGATCTGCACGCACGGGGCTTCGTTCAAAAAAGAAACTATAATTTACGATACTCCACAAACATTTTATATCAATTATAAGCACTGGAAATGCTAAACCCTTCACAAAATGACTGATTAATGACTGTTAATTCAGAAAATCTGTCAATGTATGAACTTCCGAATCTGTTCACTATCGAAAAATGAATGCTGGTTGTAGTGTCTGACATCCTGAATATTCAATCACTACCTTGCTAAAAACAGGATTTGCTTTTTTGGTAAAAAATTCAGAAGTTAAAATCCCTGGAGACCTATTATAAAAAAATACAGAACGATCAATGTCAATATATTATCTGAAGTAAATGCAGGATTGCCGCTATAACTATATGCTTTGTTAGACAAAAAATGCTTCCCGACTTTTTGGTCTTTATGCTTCCTTTTGTTCATTTCACAATTTGCAAATGGACAGGGTAAAAGGGAGATTGCTGCGTATCGGTTACAGGCTGGCGANAGCTTNAANCAGGATGGCCGGGTNACTGAAGATTTCTGGGCCAAAGTNGATGTTGCCACNGATTTCCGGCAACAGGAACCGGTGCCGGGAGATCCTGCTTCTGAGCAAACGGAGGTAAAAATAGCCTATGATGATCAATATCTGTACATTGGCGCTGTTTTCCATGATTCCGAGCCCGATAAAATAACGGCCTACCAGCGAAAGAGAGACGCTTCCCTTGATACCGACGATCGGTTTATGGTCACCTTGGATACCTATAATGATCAGCGGTCAGCCTTTTTTTTTGAAATTAACCCGCTGGGGCTAATGGGCGATGGGATCCTGGTGATAGGTCAGGGTACTTCCGTTAACCAGTCATGGGATGGCATCTGGAGAGCTACGGTTACCAAATCAGAGGCCGGTTGGTCTGCTGAAATCGTCATCCCCTTTATGACCCTTAATTTTGATCCGTCCAATGATAGCTGGGGTATCAATTTTTTGCGTACCATCAGAAGAAAAAACGAAGAAACCTTATGGACAGGGTATCAACGCAATCAGGGTATTCAAAGGCCCCAGGATTACGGCAGGCTTACCAATCTTAAAAACATTCATCAGGGAATCGGCCTGGAGGCCATTCCCTATGTTTTGCTGTCTGAATCGACCAGAAGGAACAGCCCGACAGAAGCAATGAATACAGAATTCGATTATAATATAGGAGGAGAGATCAATTACAACATCACCCCTAACCTGAAAGCCGGGATAACGGTCAATACTGATTTTGCGGAAACGGAAGTTGACGACAGGCAGATCAATCTTACCCGCTTCCCGCTTCTATTTCCGGAACGCAGGGCATTCTTTCTTGAAGGAGCCAATATATTCCTTTTTGCCCCCAGCAGTAACCCACAACCCTACTTCAGCAGGCGGATAGGCCTTCAGGAGGGACAACCGATCCCCATAAGGTATGGAGCCAGACTGATAGGCAGAATAGGGGCAACCAATGCGGGATTCCTGCATGTGCGAACAGGGGCTGATGATGAAAGACCGGGTGAAAGTTTTACGGTCGGCCGGGTCCGTCAGAATATTTCAAGCGAAAGCACCCTTGGGCTCATCTATACAAGGAGGAGTACCGATGGAGACAGCCTGCCTGTAAGACAATCCCTCGGAATGGATTTGGGGCTAAACACATCGAAATTTCTGGGTAACAAGAATTTGCAATTTGAAGCCTTTTTTGTGGGGCATACGAAGACGCATTCCGGTGATACCACCAATATCATGGACAGGTCCGTCAGGGGCCTTAGATTCAATTTTCCCAATGAACCGTGGAATGCGCATGTGTCTTACCGGGAATTTGGAATAAATTATGATCCGGCAGTTGGATTTGCCCCCAGGGTAGGGTTCAGAAGATTGCAACCCACTGTATCATTCTCCCCGCTCATCGGCAGCAGCAAACTGATCCGGGAACTAAGCTGGAGTTATGATTTTGAATACCTGATGCAAATGGATTGGAAGCCTCTGACGGTTAACCATGAACTGACCATATTGGGAATCCGGTTTGAAACCGGCGATGTCATGCAGTTTGGGCTCTTGCACAATTACGAATACCTCGACGATGACTTTGATATNCTGAGGGATGGGAGGTTTGTGATTCCTGTTGGTGACTATAAAAATATTGGTTATACAATTGGTTTGGAAACGGCCAGCTTCAGGAGGTTAGGAGGGTCGTTTTCCTATCGGAAAACCGAGTTTTGGACCGGTACACAGGATAATTTTACAGCAGATGTTTTCATACGCCCCACTATAGGCCTGAACATGTCGGCATCGTACGACTTCAGCAAGGTAAAGCTGGCAGAGGGAGATTTTGATACGCATTTAATCAGGNTGATNANCGGATATGANTTTTCACCCTGGGTGTCGGTCAATGTCAACCTGCAATATGACAATGTTACCAGGTTCCTTGGTGCCAACAATCGTTTTACCTGGGTAATCAATCCGGGAAATACCGTATTTGTGGTTTACAATCACAACTGGCAGAAATTTGATGAGCGAATAATCTCCATGGAACATAAGCTCAATATCAAGTTGGCCTATACCTTCAGGTTCTGAAGGATACAACCCATTCAGCCAGCGGACCTTCTNCGCCNCTCCCACTTGTTGCGAAACGAAAAAGCCGGCCCCACNGGGGTACGGGATCCATCCGTTCGGAAAGGATCCCCGATCTCCTAAAATTCCCTATAATCTCCGGCAAGATATTGGTTGGCTTCGGCTTCCGAAAACGCTGCCTTCTCCGCATCCCAATGCAGGGTTTGTCCCGGGAAACGGCCGGCGATAACACCCAGTAAAATGGTTTCCGTTAAACGGGCGGCATAGGAAAAAGGGGCCGAGCACTCGCCCTTACCCAGGCAGGCATCCACAAACTGGTGATAGTGCTTTTTCCCTTCGCTGTCGTAATCGCGAACCGGGGCGCCCAGGTTAAACGACTCAATATCCATCTCCCGGTACTCCCCGTCCACGATCAACTGTGGCAGTTTCTGGAAGTGCGGGAGGTAGAGCCGGCCTTTTTCGCCCATAAACATGGCGCCCTGGTCGTGCAGGGGTTCATCACCCGGCAGTTTCAGGTCTTCGTGGGCCGGCGGGGCCCCGGGGCCGTCATACCATACCCATTTAAGGGTTTCCGCCGTATAAGGGGTTTGCGGGAATTCATAGGTAACGGTATTGTTTTCCGGAAAGCCAAAGCCACTGGGAGGGCGGCAGTCGTTTTTAATGGTCATGGGCACCTCAAGTTGCAGGGCATTGTAGGGCGTATCGAAGATATGCACCCCCATATCGCCCAAAGTACCACAGCCGTAATCGAGTATTTTTCGCCAGTTCCCGGGATGGTAAAAGCCGTCCTTGAATGGGCGCTCTGCAGCCGTCCCCTGCCAGAGGTTCCAATCCAGATGCTCCGGTACCGGGTCGCTGCCTTCAGGTTCCGGGCCGTTGTAGCCCCAGTTCTTGGGCGACCAGGCGCGTACCGTATGGACTTTCCCGATAATGCCCGACTGGATAAGCAGGGTAGCCAGTTTATAGTCGTAAAAAGAGTGCACCTGTATCCCCATCTGGGTAACAAGGTTTTTCTCTGCCGCCAGTTTATTCATTTCCCTGGCTTCGCTCACATGGTGCGTAAGCGGTTTCTGGCAGTATACCGGCTTATCCATATTCATCGCCATCAGCGAAGCCGGCGCGTGGGTATGGTCGGGGGTCGACACCACCACGGCGTCTATTTCATCCCGCATGGCATTCAGCATCTCCCGGTAGTCTGAAAACACACGGGCTCCCGGATGCAGTTTGTGCGCTGCCNTGAGGTTATTCGCGTCCACGTCGCAGAGGGCAACCACATCTACGANTTCATGGGAAGACATGGCATTGAGGTCTTCTATCCCCATCATCCCCAACCCTATATGGGCGGTGCGCAACCGCGACTGTACGGTTGAGCCGTGCTTTAAAAAAGAGGGGGCCAGCAATATGCTGAGGGTCCCCAGGCCACTCTTCTTGATAAATTCCCTTTTGTTCATAATTGGAAGGTTATAGTTTTCTTAACTTGATATTTTTAAACCAAATGGGGCTCGAGTGGTCCTGCAGGGCAATATACCCGCTTTTATACTTGCCGTAATCGGGGCTGGTTTTCCACTTGTCTGAATTCTTCCGGGCGTTCCAGTCTTCGGACCAGGGCACAAAGGACAGGAGCATTTTCCCGTTGAGCCAGTGCTCTACCTTTTCGGGGGTAAAAACGATACGGCTGCTGTTCCATTCCCCAACAGGATGCAGGATTTTATCCGGACCGGGCGGGTGCATGGCATAATCGGCCCCTGTTTGCTGCAGGGGTTTCAGTTCCTCCGGTTTCTCGGTGTAGCCCAGGCTGAGGTTGTATTCGGTAAGGTCGTGGATGCGGGCATAATTGGCGTCGTCTATCAGCTGGTATTCCGGGGCTACCACAGGCGGGGCATCGTAGCCTTCTTTTACATGGTAAAAAATCCCGCTGTTCCCCCCTTCCGGCAGTTTCCACTCCAGGTAAAGCTCAAAATTATCGAACTCCTCTGCCCCGTAGATAATATCCTTTCCACCTGTGTAGTTTTGTTCAAGGCCCAATTCGGTATCAAAGGTGAGGGTGCTGTCTTCGATGGTCCACCCGGGCGGCAATTCCTCCCCGTTATAGGCACGCCACCCCTCGGTACTGGTACCGTCAAAAAGGTAGATCCAATCACTTTGTGTTTCGGCTACCTCCGCCGGTGGTTCCGGGGCCTCGTCCTTTTTTGGTTCGGCTTTGCAGGAGAANAGAANGGCTGTCAGCCCCAGGTATACTATAAACTTAGACATAGGTATGGCACTTTATTTAAGACTATGAAGTTAGACATAGCTACCAAAAATAAGAAATCCCTCCAAACATGGGCTGCATTTCAGGGGATTCTTTAGTTGCGGTTATTTGCTTCTGAAATTCAGCATTATCGGACACATGGAATAAAGCGGTGATCCGTATTTGAATAATTGGACAAATGTGCCATTCTGAACGAGGGTGGCTAACATGGCCATTTAAGAACTATACCCGGAAATTCAGTTGATTGCTTTGTTATTATGTAGAGTCGGTCACTTAAAGTTTGATTGTTATTACCTGGCATACAGCAAGTAAATATTTGTAAATTTATTTAGATAATGAACATATGGGTATTGAAGAAAATATCTGCATTCTGATGGCAGATTTATCCGGCTATACAGCCCTAACAGAAGCACATGGGGCGATTTCGGCGGCAGACCTGATTGACAGGTATATTGCAATCGTGGAAGCCTGTCTTGTAGGTGACAGCCATCTGCAGGAACGCAGGGGAGATGAAGTGATGATTGTATCTTCAGCCCCCGATTCCTTGCTGGAGACAGCGGTCAGAATTATGGATTCAACATCCAGTGAGCCTAATTTTCTCCAGGTTCATGGGGGCCTTCATTATGGAAAAGTGCTGAAAAGGGGCAACAGTTATTATGGTTCTACCATCAACCTAACCTCCAGAATCGCGGCCAAGGCAGGCCCGGGCACTTTTTGGTGTTCCCGGGCGTTCAAAGATGCGCTTTCTGATACGTCTCATATCAGGCTAATTCCTATGGGGCAGCATAGTTTTAAAAACATAAGCGGGTATCTGGAAATGTTCGAATTGCAAAGTGAAACCGGGAAAGCCGTTTATATTGATAGTGTTTGCCGGATGTTGATTCTGGATACTGCCCAGGCCATACGGCATCCAACAATTGAAGGTATCTTCTTTTGTTCAGCAGCCTGCCTCGATATCTATGAAAAAGATCAACCTGCCCATCCTGAAGTGTCCTAGGCATACTATATTAAAGCATCCGAAACTAATTATTTTTTATGGCCACGGAGTTTTGTTGGTAAAAATTATGGTTTGCAGGGGTTGTGTCCTGGCAAGGGAAAATACCATAGCCTTCGGGAGCGGCCGAACCGACCAGGGGGCGTAATTAGGAGCCTGCACCAGGCAGGCATACAAAGTGGCGTCTTAAGTGGAAAAGGCAGCAGCAGTGAAAACTCCTGTATTCGATGCCCCGGGTGAAACCGGCCAGGGCTGCTAAAACCTTAGCTGGCTGCGCTTGATTCTACCCTGCGAATTCGTTGTTTCTTTCCGTATGTCAGTGTTCTCCACAGCCATTCCAGGGGGCCGAAACGGAAGTATCTCAACCAGATCGGACTGGTAATCAGCTGAAAGAGCCAGATGGAAATTACGACATAATACAGTTCATGCCGCTCCAGTTTCCCGAAAAGGGAGAAGCCTATCCCCGTAAACACAAAGGCACAGATGATGGAGTGCATCACATAATTGGTTAGTGCCATCCGGCCCACAGCGGCAAGGGAACGTTTCAGGAAGCCCAGTACCCCGGTTTTGCAGAAGAGCATCACCAGCCCGATATGCCCGAATGCCACGGCAATCCGGCCAAAGGGATAAGTGAGGCTGGCTTGCAGAATTGCAGGCACCGAAAATTCGTTCTCAAGAAGTAGCGATGCCTCATAGTAATTAATGGATACCCCAATAGAGTAACCGATCAGCATCATGATGAGATACTTACGCCTGCTCAGGTTGCCCGTGATCACATGGAGTTTGAACAGCGCTATCCCCAAAAGCATCATTGGAAGTACATCCCAGGGGTTGTAATCATAATTGAAAACGGTTTGCACCATGCGGTTCAGCGGGGCCCGGAACAGGACGAGGTCGAAATAGCCCTGATGCATTCCCTCGGTTTGCTTCCGGATGGTTTCCTGATCTGGCTTCAATTCCGAGATGGTTGCTTCCCAGGCCTCTTTCCCCTCTTCAATTTCGTCAGGTAGTTCTTTTCCTTCCCCAAAAGCCTGTGCTTCCTGGTAATAACGGTAATTTTCCATCCCGCTGTGGTACTTGTAACCGTTCAAAGCCACCCCTATAAGCGTGAGGACCACTACGGCCCATAACAATTTTTGGGGTTTTGTTTTGCGCATTGGAAACAACAGCAGGCCAAAAAGGCCATAGGAGAACAGGATTTCTCCTGCCCAAAGCAGCAGGTAGGCATGGATAAGGCCGAAGATCAGGAGCCAGATGGTCCGTCGATAATAAATGTCAGCCACTTCGAGACCGCCTCCCCTTGAGATCATCCGGGAAGTCATGAGGAACATCCCCGCCCCGAAAAGCATGGAAAAAAGGGCGCGCATGGTTCCCTCAAAAAAAAGCTCATTCTGTATCCATACATAAAGGTTGCTGCCTTCTGCACCCCCCTGTACACTAGGGTCAGCATAGGCCTGGAAAACAAGGCCGAAGCCGGCAATGTTCATCAGCAGGATTCCGAGGGTCGCTACCCCGCGGAGTACGTCCAGGTAAAGGATACGATCTTTGGCCGTTACCGGGCCAAGGGGTTGGGTCAGGTCTGTCATACTGGTTGGGTTGGTTGGTGGATAGGTCTTTAGCCTGTGCTCCAAGTTAAAGCCAGGACGGCCATGAAGATAAGTAATTTCGATATTCAATGGATTTGTTGATGTGCGATATTTTACCCGCTATTCCCATAGAAACAAACCTTTACCTCCGCGATTGCGGCTCCATTGAATAACATGGCAAAAACACTTAAATGGTGCCTCATGCCGAAGTATTTGCCTTTAGGTAGCGCTCTTGAAGTAATCTTTCTGCACGGTTTGTCCTATTTATGCCATAAGAGCACGGGTACTATGGCAATGGAATTGGCTACCTGTATTACAAGGGGGTATTAACTGTTGCCTTACCCATGGATGTGGAAAAAGGCTTCAGTGGCTTTACCCTTAAGACAAAATAAGCTGCCAGCAATACGTCAATGGTCAGGCAAAAAATGTCATAACCTTCGGGAGCGGCGGAACTTATATAGGGAAACAGCAGGTCCCAGACCCCGTGTAAAAGCAGGCCTAATACAATGAGCATAAAATTCCACTTATAACCAAAATAGGACAATGCAACGAACAGGACAGTCCCAACAATGGCATAGATCAGGGAGCGAACATCAGGCCAGGCAAAACCGATATAAATAAATGGAATGCCAACCAATGTGAAAGCGCCGATTAGTCGTTTTTCCAAAAACCTCAGCGCTTCCACCAGGATAATAATTACAAGGGTGGTGATTAATCCAATATAAAAATCAGTCATGATGTACCTGTTTAAAATGTTTGTTACTTACCACTGTCACGGGCAATCATAAAACCGACATTTGAAGGAATTCTAGTTTTTACCGGCACCACTTACTTCTTTATAAAAAGGGTCATGGGTACTATCTTCCGTCCACCCGTATTCGATTTGTTCGGCCACCTGCCTTGCAAGGGTAATTCCGTGCCGGTCTTTTAAAAAATCGAGGGTCATATCCATTCCTGCACTCACTCCTGATGAAGTATGATATTTACCGTCAACGATCCATCGGGCCTTTCGGATCCAATTCACGTTTTTCCCATTGGTCACCACCCAATCAAAGGCAATTTTATTGGTGGTAGCCTTCCTAAAGTCCAGCAAGCCGGTCCTGGCCAGCAAGGCGGTACCCGTACAGACGGTAAGGACGTACCGGCTGGCTTCGGAGATTTCCCTGATGCGTGCTATAAGTGGCTCATTGGCCACTTCTTTCCGGGTGCCATATCCGCCGGGGATCAGGAAAATATCGACCCCGCCTTTAATTTCGTCCAGTATCCGCGTTAAGATCGTCACTCCGTGGCTGTTGGAGATGTTTCCGCCCGACAATGAGTAGAAGCTGATCGTATAATCGTCTTTAAGGCGCCCCAGGATTTCCACCGGCCCAAAGACGTCCAGGGTTTCAAATTCTTCAAAAAGCAAAACAGCTACTTCCATTTTTTCCGAATTCAACTATGGCTGCGAGCGGAGCAAGCTACCTTATCAACCATAATCCATTTCAGATCTAAATTAGACTATAACAG
>JGI25321J50212_10003627_pt1 | contig 10571 bp, 10 predicted proteins | sample AutmiccommuBRH23_FD_50212 | JGI IMG/M metagenome (IMG submission 50212)
CAACATATAAGTGCAGTGATGCCCTGCCGTTACATCTTGCCACAAGCGGGTTAACCCGCCATTATCACGGCGGGGCTGCCGGGTTATTCCCATGGATTGTTGATAAATATAAAAGGGAAGTCATATAATCGGCACCCCTGAATCGCCGCTATTCATATATTTGTAAAGGAGTCCCGCCCTGCTTGTGCCGGGCCAAATTCAAAAGCTTTGGAACCATTTATCGTATCGGCTAGAAAATACAGACCGCAGACCTTCGCAGACGTTGTAGGCCAACAGGCTATTACCCGGACGCTCCTGAACGCCATTGAAAACAACCACCTGGCACAGGCATTGCTTTTCTGTGGGCCCAGGGGGGTGGGTAAAACCACCTGCGCGCGAATCCTTGCCAAACAGATCAACCAGGATGGTACCGAACGGCAGGATGAGGATTTTGCCTTCAATATTTTCGAACTGGACGCGGCTTCCAACAACTCGGTTGATGATATCCGGAACCTGATAGACCAGGTGCGGATCCCGCCTCAGGTAGGGAAATACAAGGTATATATCATTGATGAAGTACACATGCTGTCGCAATCGGCATTTAACGCTTTCCTGAAAACNNTGGAAGAGCCNCCAAANCATGCGATTTTTATCCTTGCCACAACCGAAAAGCGAAAAATAATCCCTACCATCCTTTCCAGGTGCCAGATTTTCGATTTCAAACGGATAACCGTTAAAGATGCCGCGGAATACCTTAAATCCATTGCGGAACAGCAACAAATTGAAGCCGAGGACGAAGCACTGCACATCATTGCCCAGAAAGCGGATGGCGCCATGCGCGACGCACTGTCTATCTTCGACCGGGTGGTGAGTTTTTCGGGAAATAAACTCACCCTGAAAGCGGTCGCCGAAAACCTCAATGTCCTGGACCAGGATACCTTCTTTACGGCTACCGACCTCCTTTTGGAACATAACATCCCGGAGGCTCTTTTGCTGTATAACGACATTCTCTCCAGGGGGTATGAAGGGCATCATTTTATAGGGGGCCTGGCAAGCCATTTCAGGGACCTGATGGTATGCCGGCACGAGGAAACCATCGATCTGCTTGAAGTAAGTGAGAACGCCAAAGGAAAATTCCTGGAACAAGCCCGGAAAACTTCCGAGGACTTCCTCCTGAAAGCCATCGATATCGCCAATGAATGCGATATGAAATACAAGTCGAGCAGAAACAACAGGTTGCTGGTCGAACTGGCACTCATGAAACTGGCATCCATCAACTTCACCCCTGAAAAAAAAAACCCTGATGGCAATGGGGAAGACTTTTCCGGACTGAACGGACTGATCCCCGCATCATTTTTTCGCCAGGGACAAAGGGTAAAGAACCAGGCTACATCAGCCATAAAGGAAACGCCATCCGGTGGGGTAGCCATAGACGAATCCTTTGGTAACACCCCAACGGAAAGTAAAGAATTTCGAAAACTCACGGAAGGCCCGGGCCGGGTAACTGAAGACCAGGATGCCCTGATTGAGGCCGCCGGGATACAGAAAAAGATTCGGATAAAAGAGCGATCCAAACGGGTATCGGGCCTATCCCTGTCTAGCCTGAAGGCCAAAAAGGCCCATATGGAAAAGCAGACCGGCCCCATTGACGAGGCCAACCTCCCCCATGAGGAATTTACGGAAGCTGCCATGCTGGAGTACTGGGCTTTGTTTATTAAAAGGCTGGAAGATGAAGGTAGGAAGATCCTGGCCTCTAACCTCCGGACGGAAAAACCAGTCCTTCTTGACCTCCAAACCATCGCCCTGGAATTACCGAATTTTACGATGAAGAAGGAAATTGAACGGGAGCAGGGTGAACTTCTGGGTTACCTGAGGAAGCATCTGAACAATTATGGGATTCAGCTTAAAATAAGCGTCAATGAGGAAACTGCCAGGCGCTTTGTCTATACCCCGGCTGAAAAATACCAGAAATTACGGGAAAAAAACCCTGCCATAGACCTGTTGCGCCAGGANTTCGACCTGGAGTTATGAACGTTGGGTATACCTGATCCTAAGCGCATATACCAGCAATACCAGGGCGGTGATCAGCAAGCCAAAAGCCTCCCGGCCTCTTTCGATATTTATGATATCACCTTTGCCTATGGTGAAGCCTTCAAAATGTCCCGGCCAGGCGAACACCATCCCTACCAGATAACCTAAAGAAAGTAGAAAAGCAAAACCCCGGGACAATTTGCCGAAAACAAACAAGACGGATGCTACTGCCGGGATTCCATAAATTACATACCATACAAAGGCATCGGGATCATTCCATTGCATAATTGCCGCCCACAGGAAAAGCAGGGCGAAAAGGGAAGCGAACAGTTTGAAGAAATTCTTCATAGTGGTATGTTTTTAATTACTACACCAAAAATCAAATAAGAACCGATAACTCAACCCGTCACACACTTCTCAAGGATTCCGAACACCTCCGTAGCCGCAATTTTAGACGGAACGCCCAGTTCGNAGTTGCTGATAAATACAGGGTAATCCTCCTCGGAATCCGGAATCCGCCCGTGGGAGCCTTTAACCAGCTCCGCTTTTAACGGAATGATATCCAGTAAGGTTCGGAATCCGAGTTTCTTTTTGAGTAATTTCCAGAAAACCTTTGGATATACCAGCGGATCATCGGGGTCAGTGAACATTTCAACCGGATCATAACCCGGCTTCTTATGTATATCTACCATCCGCGCAAAATCCGGGGCTTTACGATCGTCTTCCCAGTAATAATAAGTAAACCAGGAATCCTTGTCGGCAATGACCACCAGATCACCGCATCGCTGGTGATCCAGCCCGGGTAAATCCTCTTTTTCGTGAACGGCCTCTACCCCGGGAAAAGCGGCCAGGAGCCGGCTTACTTCCTTTTTAAGGCCCGGATCGTTCAGGTATACATGGGCAAGCTGGTGGTCTGCAACGGCAAAAGCCCGGCTCGCGCCGGCATCCAGCAGTTCAAGGCCACGTTCGGTACGCAGTTGGAGATATCCCTGCTCCCTCAGGTAACGGTTAAGGTGTACCGGCCTGTGCACGTTGGTGATCCCATATTCCGAAAGGAGGATTACCCGGGTCCCTGTTCCGGAAAAATGGGTGACCAGTTTACACACCAGGTTATCGATGTCTTGCAGATCCCGGGCTATCTTGCTGAAATCCAGGCCGTTTTTCTGCAAACAGTAATCGAGGTGTGGCAGGTAGACCAGGTTAAGGGTTGGATTATATCGCTCATCCACCCTGATGGCGGCATCTGCTATCCATTGGCTGGATTTAATGGAAGCCTTTGGTCCCCAGAAATGGAAAAGAGGAAACTGCCCTAATTCCTGCTGAAGCGAATCCCGGAGTTCAGGAGGGTAGGTATACACATCGGGGATCTTCCTCCCGTCGGCAAGGTAATTGGGCCGGGGGGTAACGCTGTAGTCAACCGATGAATACATATTATACCACCAGAAAAGATTGGCACAGCTGAAGGTGGGATGGAGCGATTTCAGCCTGTCCCAAAGCTTNTCAGCCTGAACAAGTTTATTTGATTGCCGCCAGAACTTTACTTCGCATTCCTCCCNGAAATACCATCCGTTGCCTACGATCCCGTGTTCCGAAGGGAGTTTGCCGGTTANGTAAGTGCTCTGGGCCGAACAGGTAACGGCCGGCAGTACAGGGCTAATNACGGCGGAATTCCCTGCTTCGAGAAAGGATTTTATAAAGGGAGTGTGCTCCCCGATCACCCGGCGGCTTAACCCCACTACGTTCAGGACAACTGTTTTCTTCATGCTACAAATGTTCCCTCAGCCATTGCAATTCCCTTACAATGGAATCCGCCAGCGGCCTTTTAAGCGGTTCCGGAAGCACATCCCAGGTATAGGTTTCAACTTCAAGCTGCCCCGTTATTTTATGATGCTTCAGATAATCCAGTACTTCGAGGATCTGGTCCTGGGTTGATTCGAGCAGCCCGAAGTGTTCCAGAAACACCGGAACATGGAAATGGGCACGCAGTTCCCGGAAATCCCCTCGTTTTTGAAGTACCACAGGCAGGTCGGGATAGGTAATTACATCCTGGCCCCGCAGTTCCGTCACCTGGTGAAGGTAGNTGGGTTCATTAAAGACCGACAGGGCGTCCCAGGTTGCCGCCTCCAAACCATTCTTGAATTTAATTTTAAGGGCGGCGCTCACCTGGATCTTCCCTACAAGGATGCCGGCTGCTTTAAAATTACCAAAGCTGTGAGCCGGGCTTTCATATGCCAGGGAAAAGTGGCAGATATCATAACAGACCGTAATATGCCTGTAAATTAAGGCCCTGGCACTCCCCTTGTCGATCCCAAGTTCATGGCACAGAAAAGGTACGGCAACCGGTTCAAGATGGTCCCTGAAAAAGCCTACCACTTCCATGCTGTTCTCCAGCAGCCCATCGGGTTCGGGTTCAATATCCAAATGCATGTATGCCCCGCTAGCGGCTTCATGCCTGTGCAGATCCAGGACGATTCTGGCCATATTCCCGGCCCCCTCCAGCAATACTTTTTGTTTTGCCTCCGGAGTGGCGTGCCAGTGTTTATAGCTTACGGGCGAGGTGGAGATCCCCCCTGCCATGCCTTCGGGCAGCAAATAAGCCAGCTGTTCGAAGAGCCGCCTTGTATAGTGCAGCCTTTCCGGGGTTGACCAGTTGGGTGCATGAACCATATCCTTCACGGCCTCGTTGTGAAAATTCCCGTAAGGAAACCCGTTCATGGTAAAAACATACAGGCCGTGATCGTCAAGCCATTCCTTAAAATCCATGAGTTTCTCACCTGTACCGAGTTCTTCGCTTGCCTTGTTGGATAACCTGAGGCCAACACCCAGGGGCGAAGTTTCAGATACCCGGGCCTTTATTTCGGGGAGGTAAGCCTTCAGGCTGTCGGAAGTCTGCTGCCAGTCTGCTCCGGGATGAACATTGGTGCAATAGGTAATATGGTAGCTATTATTAACGAACATGGTTTTCAGACTACATGGGAGGTACAGGCGTCATTCAGTACGTGCACCGCCTTTTTCATGGTATCCAGGTCTATCTCATGCACATCGTGCTTCCTGCCAATCCCGGTGATGAGGGTTATGGTGAGTTCGCCACCCAGGTGTTCCCTGAATTCCTCAATTCCTTTGAGCAGTTCCTTTACGTCTTTTTCTTCATGAAGCGGGATGGACAAATCAAAGCCGATTTGCTCCATTAGTTTTATCACACTGTCNAGTATTTCTCTGGTGATCACCCCCATGAGGTAGGCATAGGTAACATCCAGNGCTATTCCCTTGGCAACCGCTTCCCCGTGGCGGAGTTTATAAGCTGTCAGCTGCTCCAGTTTATGAGCCGCCCAGTGGCCGAAATCAAGGGGTCTGGAAGATCCGCTTTCGAAGGGGTCACCGCCGCCGGCAATATGTTCCATATGTATCCTTGCACAGCGGTAAATTACCTCGTTCATCACCCCCATATCCCTGTCCTTCATTTTTATGGCTTTTTCCTCCAGAAAATGGAAGAACGCCCGGTCCTTTATCAGGGCAACCTTGATGGCTTCCGCCACCCCTGCAATCCAGTCGCGCTGTTCCAGGCTGGTTAAAAAGCGGCTGTCGTTAATTATGGCGTAAGGCGGGGCAAAGGTTCCTATAAAGTTTTTCTTCCCGAAATAGTTGATCCCGTTCTTCACCCCAACTGCGGCATCGTTCTGCGCCAGCACTGTGGTTGGTACCCGGATGAGCTTTACCCCCCGATGCGCAATGGCTGCCGCGTAGCCGGCCATATCGATAACAGCCCCGCCTCCTATGGCCACCACAAATGAATGCCTGCAGATGGCAGCATCATTGATGGCATGGAGGATGTTATCTACATATTTTACCGTATTCTTGGATTGTTCGCCGCCTTCCACAATCAAATGCCCGGCATATTCCAGGATATGGTTGTTTGCCGCGCAATACTCCCGGATAGATGGCAGCAACCCGGGATGGTGGTTATTAAGGCCCTCGTCTATTACAAACAATAACTTTACCGCCTTTTCGGGATTGTAGGCATGGATTATCTCTCGGAATAATTCATTCCCGGGATCGAAAAGGCCCTCGGTAAAATGCAAGGTATAGCGGTAATTAAGCGAAAACGACTGTTCTATTGGTGGTAAATGCATCGAATTTTATTAGGTAACGGCAAATATTTTAGAAAGCAACCTCGACAGCGGCCATAGCAGCAGGATTAAAAAGCCGTACCACCAGTGGGTAAAAATTACCGCAAGGGTCGCATCGAGCACAATTAGCGATAATACACCTGCAATTACAGCCTTTTTAATATTCCCTGCATTGTTCTCCCTGTAGGCCTTTGCAAGCGGCGTATATATCAAAAATGCAAAGAGTACCAGCAACAGGAAAGCCGCAAGGGCGTGTCCAGGGTGCAAAATTACAATATACAAAACGCAAAAGATAACAAGGGCGTATAATATTGCGGCCCAAATGATGTGATTTTTATTCCGGCCATGAACCTCACCCCTGCTGATAAGGGTGATGGCAAAAATATATAGCAGCGGGATAACGGCATACCACCAGTGGAGCACAGAACCCAGAACNGACATTCCAAGGATCAGGTTAAGGCCTCTGCATATACCCATGTTTAGGGGTCCAAGAAATGAAAATTTTTTAAAATAGCCGTCATAGAGGAGGATTGCAAACGCAAGCAGAAGCGCTATAAATCCGCTGAATGGGTGTGCCAGGAAGGCCAGTATTACTCCGGTTAACAGGAGGAACCCGCCAAAGACAGCTGCGGAAGTAATGGTTACAAGGCCACTGGGGATGGGCCTTTCGGGGCGTTCTACCCTATCTAGTTCCGCATCAAAAACATCGTTAAAGATTACCCCTCCCGCATAAAGGGCCACCGATGCCAGAACCAGCCATAGTCCTTTAATTAACAGTGATGTTTCCGGAAATCCCGGGTCAAACGCTTCGCCGTACAAACGCGCTATGGCCAGCCCGGCCAGAATATCGGCCGCTGCGGTTGGCAGGTTGGCAGGACGTGCCAGCCTGAGGTATCCCAAAAAGGCCGGCCCCATATTATTCGATTTTGCCGGGATCTACCCTGGGTTGCTGCCCGCGAAGTACGGAATTATCATGGTACAGTTTGGTTTGATTAATGGCCTCGGGGTTCAGCCAGTCTGATTCCTTCATCTTACCATTCCGCCCAAAGGCAAGTAAGGCATTCCTGTAGCAGGTTTTTTCAACATCGTCGCGGGAGATTCCGCGTTTCAACATCAGGGTAGCGGTTTTTGGCACCGCCAGCGGGTCACTCACCCCCCAATCCGCCGAGCTGTCGACAATAATACGGGAGCTGCCGTATTTCTTAACTACCTCCACCATGCGTTCATTCCCCATCTTGGTCTTCGGGTATATGGTAAAGGCTGCCCAGAACCCCCGGTCGAGTACGTCCTGTACGGTTTCTTCATTATTATGGTCGATAATGACATTTGCCGGATCGAGGCCGTGTTCCATGCATACTTCCATACTCCGGATGGTGCCAGCCTTCTTGTCCCTGTGGGGGGTATGTATCTGAACGGTCATGTCCAGTTCCTTTGCCAGTTCCAGCTGAGCCCTGAAGTATTTATCTTCGGCGGGGGTCTGGTCGTCATAACCAATCTCACCCATGGCCACCACATTCTCTTTATGGAGGTAGAGGGGCAGCAGTTCCAGTACCTGTTCTGCCAGGGCCTCATTGTTGGCCTCTTTGGAATTCAGACCGATGGTACAGTAGTGCTTTATGCCAAACTGGCTTGCCCTGAAGGGTTCCCAGCCCACAAGGCCGGAAAAATAATCCTGGAAACTTCCAACCTGTGTCCGGGGTTGGCCCAGCCAGAAGGACGGCTCTATGATAGCCACAATCCCCGCTGCCGCCATGGCCTCGTAATCATCCGTAGTTCGGGAGGTCATGTGAACATGAGGGTCTATATAAATCATTTTATCCTGCATGGTTATTCATTTAAATTATTCCAGGTGAGGGTGCCATCTTTTATAGCGGCAGCCAAATCCGGGTATTTACCCAGCAATCCATGGGCTTCTTTGTTGTCTGAAAAATGGCAGCAGAGTGCCGCTGCACGTTTTTCTGCCAGCTTTTCACTGGCAAACAGCCGCTTCATGTCGTTAAGGATAACCCCTTCTATGAATGGGGCAACCGGGCGCCAGAACATGGGATCCACTTCCCTGGAGGCAGCCCAGCGCTCATGCGCATAATCCGAAATGATCCTGGCCAGGTCTTTGTTGGCCCTCCTATCTGTTTCCCGGATCCGGCCCAGGTCGCGCTGCATAAATGCCGCCTTGAGGTACATCTGGTTCCATTGCTGATCATTGAAGTGCTGTGCCGGGTATGGATTATCGACGGCAATGGCATCGAAGATGATGGCAATATTGGTACGCAGCGCCTCAACGGCAACGTGGCTGAAGGCCTCCGCATGGGGTAAAAATGGTAGATAACGAAGAAAAGTCTTTAATTCGCCCGTATCGGCCAATTGTATGAGTTGGGCCACCTTCGGGATAAAATAGCCACTGTCCCCTTCAATCACCCTGCTCAGCAAATAGACCCTGGAGATCTCGGGAAGCGATGCCCCATGAGCCTGCAGGTAAGCCTGCAAGCCCGGATCCGTATCGGGGAATTTTACGGGTTGGCCGGAAGGAACCTTATTCCCCAGAAGGGTATAGGTGAGAAAAAAATCCCTGGCGGATTGCGCCGGAATTATGGTCTCCAGCCTTGCGGAGAGCCAGTTCAAAGTTTCCTCCTCCAGGTTATGTGCCAGTATTCCAAACAGTTGGTGGCTGGTTTCTGTGAGTTGCATGGTTCAAAAAAATATAAAATAAACGGGCTTCAAAATAATGCGCGCAGTTTGCTTTGTATCGCCTGTATACAAAGCTAGTTATTATAATCCATTTAGCGTAATAAATACTATATCGAACCCCAAACAGCTTTGCCCGGCTGTTGATTATTTATATTTTTATAAAAATTTCCGATGATGCTGGGGTTAAAACTGCCAACCGATCCGAGATGGGTCAATATAGTTGAAAAGAACATTGAGGAGATCCTTACGGACCATGCCTACTGCGAACAAAAGGCGGCCAGTACCGCCATATCGCTAATCGTTACCTTTCCCGAATACCCGGAACTCGTAAAGGAAATGATTGCACTTTCGAGGGAGGAAATGGGGCATTTTAAGATGGTGCACGACCGGATCCTGGCACGTGGCGGAACACTTGGGAAATATCGCAAGGACGAATATGTTATAGCGTTGATGAAGTTTTTTCCCAAGGGTGGCAGCCGCAGGGATCAACTGGTACACCGCTTATTGATCGCCGCCCTCATCGAGGCCAGGAGTTGTGAAAGGTTCCGGCTGCTTTCGGAACAACTGAAAGATGCAGACCTGGCGGCTTTTTACCACCAACTCATGATCAGTGAAGCAGGCCATTACACCATGTTCCTCAACTTTGCCAGAACCTATGGCAACCGGCAGGAAGTTGACCGTAAATGGCAGGAACTGCTAAACTATGAGGCCGAAATTATGAAAGGGTTGGGTAAAAAGGAGACCATCCACGGGTGATTTCCCACCATGTCTTTCTGTATTTTCATTGATGTCTATTCATTCAGTTTATCTTTGTAGTAATCGTACATGGCAAACTGCGACCTCAGCCTGGGGCCTTCGGATTCCCGGTATTTATTATCCTGTTCCCCGTTAAATACCCTGGCTTTTACATTATCGTTCCAGGAGATTTCAAAAGTATCTATTAGTTCCTGTTTAATTTCCTCGTCGTAAATAAAGCAGCCTACTTCAACCCGGTTGTCGAGGTTCCGTGTCATCCAGTCCGCAGAGGAAATACACACCCTGGGATCACCATTGTTCGCAAAGATGAATAACCTGGGGTGTTCGAGGAATTTATCCACCACACTGATCGCCTCAATGTTTTCGCTCATCCCCTCAACTCCTGGTACCAGNCAGCAGATGCCCCGGATAATCAGCTGTATCTTTACCCCTGCCCTGCTTGCTTCGTACAACTCATCGACCATCTGGTAGGAAGTAAAACTGTTCATCTTTATCCTGATATAAGCCTCCTTTCCTGCTTTCGCATTCTGGATCTCCCTGTGGATGAGCTTCTGGAAAACCTTCCGGGTATAATGGGGCGATACGATCAGGTGCTTGTACTTGTGGATCTTGTAGGTCGTCTCAAAAAACTCGAACACTTTGTCCAGTTCTTTCAGAATAGCCTCGTTGGCAGTGAACAGGGTATAGTCTGTATAGATTTTGGCAGTTGCCTCATTGAAATTTCCCGTGCTGATAAACCCGTAGTGCTTTATCCCGTCGCCTTCCTGCCGTTCGATCAGGCAAATTTTACTGTGAACCTTCAGGCCGGGGACCCCAAAAATCAATTTAACCCCTTCTGCCTGCAACTGTTCGGCATACTGGATGTTTGCCTGCTCGTCAAAACGTGCCTGCAATTCTATCTGTACCGTTACCTGCTTCCCGTTTTTAACAGCGTTGATAAGGGATGCAGCCACCTGCGAATTGTCGGCAAGCCGGTAAACGGTTATTTTAATA
>JGI25321J50212_10003636_pt1 | contig 10548 bp, 7 predicted proteins | sample AutmiccommuBRH23_FD_50212 | JGI IMG/M metagenome (IMG submission 50212)
CAGCTTCACACTGGAGACAGTCAGAACAAATACCGCAATTTAGACAACGACTGGCTTCCGAGACAGCATCCTCTTCAGTGAAACCTTGGTATACCTCTCGAAAATCTTGAACTCTCTCCTTGGGATCCGCCATTCCCTGCAGTAAACGAGAATTACCCCGGATGGGAGTCGTCAAAGGCGGTCCAAGCTTTTCTTCTCTTGGCACTTCTCTACCTGCTGCCAAATCTTCGCCTTTCAAAAATCTATCTATTGAAACCACTGCCTCGTGAGCTGTAGCCACTGCCTCAACAACTGAGGCAGGTCCACTAACGATGTCACCGCAGGCAAATACGCCGGTTGCTCCTGTGGCCTTAGTAATAGGGTCAGCAACAATGGTGCCGCCGCGGCCTAATTCAATACCACTATCGTCCGGAATAAATGAAAGGTCGGAGGCTTGCCCAATAGCAACAATAACCGTATCTGCTTCAAAGTCTTGTTTAACACTATCGTCAAACTTAGGATTAAATCTTCCTTCTTCATCAAAGACAGCAGTACACTTCTTCATCTGCACGCCTGTCACATTTCCGCTGCCCAGGTATTTATCCGGCCCCCAAGAAGGATTAACCTTTACCCCTTCTTCAATGGCTTCTTCAATTTCCCACTCATGGGCAGGCATCTCGTCTCGAGATTCCAAACAAGTAAGACTCACTTCATCAGCNCCCAGACGAAGCGCTGTCCTTGATACGTCAATAGCAACGTTACCGCCGCCGATGACCAGTACTTTTTTACCTACCGGGGCCTGTTGGCCCATGGCCGCTTTGCGNAGAAAATCAATGCCNCCCAATATTCCAGCCTGGTCCGATCCATCNAGTTTCAGCATACGACTATCTTGTGTTCCAACTGCAATTAAGACAGCATCATAGTCACTTTTCAATTGTTCAAGGGTAATATCCTTGCCAATCCTCGTGTTACCCTTAAACTCTATACCCATACCTAAAATCCAGTCCGTTTCCTTCTTAACTATCTCTTCAGGCAAACGATAGCGAGGAATACCGGCTCTTAACATACCACCCGGTTCAGGTAGGGCATCAAAGACAGTTACATTGTAACCGGCATATCTTAAGTCNTGAGCAGCAGCTAAACCACCGGGGCCTGCCCCAATTACGGCTACATGCCCTTCCTGAGGTTCAGCCTCTATTTGAGGAGACTCAGCTGCTTCATCCACCCAACCGAAGTCCGCAGCAGCGCGCTTCAGAAAGGCTATGGAAATTGGGTCATCATATTCTACTCGGTTACATTCACCCTCACAAGGATGATGACAAATACGACCGCAGATGCCTGCAAATGGCATACGGCGCCGTACCACTTCTAATGCTTCTTTAAACTTACCCTGGGATACTAACGCCACATAACCCTGGGCATTAGTTCCTGCCGGACAAGCAGAGCGACAAGGAGGCGTACCTCTTTTTTCTATCAGGAACTTATTGGGAACTGCCTGAGGGAACCGCTTGTAAACCGCTTTGCGCTTATCCATATTTTCATTAAATTCGTTAGAAACCTCAACAGGACATGCCTGCTCGCAATCACCACAAGCCGTACATTCTTCAATATCAATGTAACGCGGCTGCTTTTTCACCTTAACTTTAAAGTTTCCTGCTTCACCTGTTACTTCAGTAATTGTAGAACAAGTGTGCATATCAATATTCGGGTGACCGAGAGTGTCCGTCATTTTAGGCCCTAACAAACACATTGCACATTCATTTGTAGGAAAAGTTTTGTCTAACTGGGTCATCTTACCGCCAACAGATGGCGCATCTGTAACCATTTGCACAAGATAGCCCGCATCGGCTAAGTCTTGTGCTGATTGCATCCCTGCAATTCCACTACCCAATACCAAAACCGAACCTACAACTGAATTGTTTGGTTTGTTTTTTTTCATGCATCTCACTACCTTTTCTAGTAAGATTTGCCTCTAAAACTGAGCATTTTAAGCAACAAAGATATCTTAAAGATACCTCCTATGATGCAACTGACAAATTCAGTGAGCGCAGTAATGGGACAGGGTCTACGAGATGTTTCTTCAGCCAATTGCTGCTGCCTTCAGCACCAATGGCTAAACCAATTAACTCAGTAATAAAAAATATGGGAATAGTACTTCCTTCTCCACCACCAAATTTTGGCTGCCGCGAGTCAAGATTCGTTTGACACAAGGGACATGCCGTTACTATGGCATCAGCACCGGCATACTGGGCAGCTTCTACAATCTTCCTAGTCAGTTGAAGCACCAAATCCGGCTGTGAAATTGAAAGGCTTCCCCCACAACAATCAGTCTTGTAGGACCAACGTATACAGTCAGCTCCTATACCATCTACCAACTTATCCAGCTTCATCGGCTGCTCCGGATTGTCTTCATAGGCAACCACATCAGCAGGACGTGTTAATAGACAACCGTAATAAGGAGCTACTTTCAATCCGGTAAGCGGCTGACTTATCAGTTCGCTGATTTTTCCCATCATAGCAGGCTCAGAAAAAATATCCACCACGTGCTTAACCTGAATGTTGCCCTGGTAATTGGCACCCATGATTTCCTGCATATCTTTGTTTAACTTCTCACAATCATCAGCGCCGGACCGCATATGATGGTCTGCACTTTTCAATAAGTTGTAGCAGGCCGCACAGGGTACCAATACATCGTTACCCTGTTTTTCCGCAAGAACGAGATTACGCAAAGGGAGAGCATGTGCCAGATAATCATTTGTTGAATGAGCTGACGTAGCCCCACAGCAATTCCAATCGCTAAGCTCTTCCGTTTCAATCCCAATTTTGCGAAAAACTGCTTCGCTGGAAGCATTATATTCTTCAGCTGTGGAATGCAGGGAACATCCTGGATAATAAGTGAATTTCATCAGCTTTTCTCCTTTGCTTTATCAAAAATTTGTTTAATCTCTTTCACCTGGTTTATTTTTTCCGGTAAGATTTTAAGTTTGCGTTTCTTAAACATCTCTATACCCAACTGCATATCCTGAGTATAAGTTTTGGTTTTTAATTTGTATCCGGCAAGCATACCCGCCTCATAAACCCGTCCATATCTTTCAATCGATGATAGAAAAGAATCATGAAATACGGGTACCAGGTTATCGCCCAACACAACTTTTTCTTCTTTGGCCATTTCTTTTAAAGCATCCATCACGGCCGATGTATCAATGTCGTTAGGGCAGCGGTCCTTACACGTCTTACAACATGCACAAACCCAAATAGTACGGGAAGATAACAATTTTGCTTTTCCTCCCAACTGCACTTGTCTTATAACCTGGTTTGGATAAAAGTCCATGGCAAAACTCATGGGACAACCGCCGGTGCATTTCTTACACTGGTAACAGCGGCTCACCGGTTGACCAGACCTTTCTTCCAATTGTTTCAAAAAAGAAAAGGAAGGTTCAATACATTTCTCTTGCACAACCAAAAGATTTCCCTCCTTATACCCCGATAGGCGAGTATTATCACCCGCCTAGTCCGAGATAACAAATATCAAAATAATCTAATTATCTAGTTTTAAACATTTTAACATAAGAATCACAGTAGATATTCTGATTTAATACAATTTCTCCAGCAGCAGCAACCTTGATTAACTCATCGTCATTAGCGTCAGCAATAGCAGCATCTAGACCGCAGGCCATTGCCATTGCCATGTAGGTACGGTTGATTAAGTTACGGTCATTACAGTTCTGGGATACATTACTTAAACCTAATACTGTTTTAGGGGCCGGGTTAGCCAGCATCTTAATCTGACGTAATGTTTCCAGTACTTCAGGACCATGATCCTGACCTACATTAGCCGGTAAGATCAACGGATCAATATAGAGATCTTCCATAGGTAAGCCGTATTCATCTGCAGCAGCTACCAACTCCATCGCAAATGCCAAACGAGAGTCAGAGTCCTTAGGAATACCTTTTTTATCCATAGTAAGACCGATAATGCCTGCATTGTACTTTACAGCTAATGGAAAAGCAACTTCTACTTTATCTCTTTCAGCAGTAGTAGAATTGATGATAGCAGGTTTTTTACAAACTTTTAAGCCTTCTTCAATAGCGTTAAAATCAGTGGAATCCAAGCAAAGAGTTAAATCACTAACTTCTTGAGTAACTTCAACAAGCCATTTCATAGCTGCAGCTCTATCTGCCACACCTGGCCCTACGTTAATATCAAGAACGCGTGCTCCGCCTTCTTCTTGTTTTTTGGCCCATTCCTGTACCGCTGTTGGGTCACGGTCGATAAGAGCCTGCTTGATGTCGGAAAACATTCCGTTAATTCGTTCACCGATAATGAGCATCTTCATATCCCTCCCATATTTTCTAACAGGCAATCCGCCTGTACTTCTAGCTTAATTTCCATTAGCCGGGACTAAGGTAAGCAGCCCCGGCCTAATAAAATTTTAATAACTGTTATCCTTCATTAATTGTTCAATATTATTTTTAATTAAAGATACTGCTTTCGGGTGACGCATTAAAAATATGCTTCCGCCGGCCTGCAGCAAAGCGCTGGCAGTGGAGGATTCCCAAAGAATTCCTCTCTCTTCTTCCTCACCCCAACCGGGATACTCTTCCTCAGATGCACTTGCTTCTTTCGCTCTCCAAGCCTCTTTACCTACTGTGCAAAGAATAGGCATTGAAAGCATTTTATCACCCTGCAAAGCACCTAAACGAGCACGTTCCATAATGGAATAAGCGTACTCAATACCGTATCCCAAACCACCGATAGACGGGTCAATTGCAATGCGGTCATGAGACAAATTCATTTCTGTAATGAGAATGTTTAACTGCTTACAAATGTTAATGTCCAAAGGTGAACGAGCAATAATGTTATGCTTATGCACCATACATGCAGCGGTTAAGGACTTATAATTTTCTTGCTCTGCAAAACCGATTAACAGGTTTTCCCCGGCACATTCCTCTGCAACTGCAACAAGCACTTCATTATCTTTTTCTTCAATTTCACATCCGGTAACAATAAGTGGAACACCTACTGCCCCCAGCACTTCTTTAACAACAGCAACGCAGTCCTCTGGAGACTTATCGGCTCCATCAGGATGGGCGCCCTCCAATCTCACGTAGATGGCATCGGCACCATATTCGTCTACACATTTCTTAGCCCACTCGCCGGGCTTATCCAAAACACCTTCAAAATGTTTTTTTACAGTATCTGGCCAATTTGGTTCGATATCCTGAACTTCCATCGCTACAATCGGTCTATTGGCAATTTTACCTTCGAAGTGATGGAAAGGCAGTGCTGCATCTCCACCAACGGTGTAAGTTACCGCACGGGTTCCACCTTCTTCTTTGGTAGCACCCAATTTTATTTGGCCGACTTGACTAAGAATCTTTTCCTTAACAATATTAACAGCCATAACTACTCTCCTTCCTTCCCCTATGGGTTGTTGTTAAGCTTAACCTTTATAACTTAACTTGACTGAGAATTTCTTCAACTGCTTTCACTGCAACCGANTCTTCGGGCAGGTCAAATAACGGTTTNGCTTCAATATCATACTGGGTAACATTNGGATCCATGGGAATTGTCCCTATTAACTGCAAACCNGTTTTCTCAATTTCCGGCGTCAATGCTTCGATGCCATCTTCCGGTACCTTTGTGACGATAAGGAAGATATTTTTAACCGGTGAATTGAGAGAATCAACCAGTTGTTTTACTCTTCCGGCTGAACGAATTCCCCGGGCAGATGCATCACTTATTACAAAGAGATAATCTACATTTGGAATAGTACGGCGGCTAATGTGTTCCAATCCCGCCTCGTTGTCTGCAACCAAATAATCGTAATTTTGGCTCAAAGAATCCAAATGTTTCTTTAATAAGTCATTTGGATAACAGTAGCACCCTGGTCCTTGAGGGTTACCCATTACCAACAGGTCTACCGTTTTTGTCTCTATCACGGCATGAGCCATCTTATAATCAATAAACATATCCTTTGTCATGCCTGCAGGAACAGACTTGGGATCTTTAGTTTCAGCAAGAATGTCCGATATCATCACGTCTACGTCCAATCCCAATGCTTCATTCAAGTTAGCATTGGCATCTGCATCTAAAGCCATGATGGATCCTTTGTTTTTATCAACCAGGTAACGTATCAACAGGGCTGAAAAAGTAGTTTTCCCTGTCCCACCCTTACCTGCTACTGCAATAGTTACTGTCATAGCACTCACCTGTCCTTTCCCTTATTCTTTGTCCTTAACCGAGGGAAACAAGGTCAAATCCGTATGAGGTATAAATGTTGCTGAAACAAATTCTTCCATAAAAGTGGTACCCGCNGATAGTTCCAAATAGGTCATCATATGGCCTAGCTGTATGGATTCCTTATAAGCCGCCTGGGATAACAATGCTAATTTAGCGCCTTTAACTGACGTATTACCTAGGAATTCATATCTATCACGATCCACGTCAGGAAGTAATCCAATCTGTACTGCATCTTCTACGTTTAAATAGTTACCAAAGCCTCCGGCTATAATAATCTTCTCTATCATATTGACGTCCATTTGCATCGATTTTAAGAGGCTTTGAATACCGGCAAACACAGCACCTTTAGAACGTAATAGATTTTTGATATCCGGTTCGGTAATAACCACGTCTTGGTTATTACCACTTTCTTCCGCCCAAGCCAGTACAAACTCCCAACCGTCATCTGTCTTTCTCAGTCTAGGTGTTTCTTTATCTCTAAAAAATTGTCCTGTTCGATCTATTAAGCCAACTTTGTGTAGTTTAGCTAAACAATCTATCAGGCCGGAACCGCAAATACCAATTGGTGCTCCATCGCCTATTGTCTCTAACTGAACACTGTAAGTTTTAGGACTTATCAGCACTCTTTCTATTGCTCCGTTCATAGCCCGCATGCCAAATGTAATACCGCCGCCTTCAAAAGCTGGCCCTGCGGAGCAAGCACAGGAAATCATAAACTCTTTGTTCCCCAAAACAATTTCACCGTTAGTACCGATATCAATAAATAAGGTCATTTCATCAGTCTGCGATATTTTTGTTGCCAAGACACCGGAAACAATGTCTCCACCAACATAACTGGCAACGGCAGGGAAGTTAAGTACCCATGCCTCGGGATTAATGTTAATTCGTAATTCCTTAGCCTTAACCGGAGGAAGCTCCGTAGCTGTAGGAATATAGGGTTCCAAACGAATGTACTTTGGCGGCAGCCCCAGCAGCAAGTGCGCCATGGTACTGTTGCCCGCCATAATCGCAACATGAACATCTTCAGGAGAAAGATCATTTTTTTCCAGCAGTTTGTCAATTAATTCATTTAATGAACCGATAACAGCCTGCTGCAGTTCCTTAAGTCCGCCTTTTTCGCNGGCATGAATCATCCTGGAAATTACATCGTCTCCGTATTTAGCCTGTTTGTTATAGGTGCCAAGCTTGTCGATGGTTTNGCCATTAGACAAATCCACCAGATAAACCACAACCGTGGTGGTCCCAATATCAATGGCTAAACCATAACCGTCATTGGCCACATGGCCCGGTTCGACCTGAACAATTTCAGTAATCCCATTCATACAGGCTAACGTAGCAGTAACCTTCCAATCATCCTGCCTTAGTGTTTCAGCCAGATGCTGCAGTACCGGTAGGCCGACAACTAGTTCTTTGCAGTCAGTCTTCTGTCTAAGCTGAGCCTGCAGTCTTGTTAAATCACTGGTATTTTCCGTCAAAGTCGGCGGTTCCAAGGTAAGCTGAACCTTTCTGCAAAGGGGTGAAAATTCATACCCCTCCAATATATCCACTTCCTTGGCCTTCAGAACTTTACCGTAATTTTCGTTTTCCAACACTACCTGATGTTCATCTAAACGAGAATCCTTTGGAACCTCGATTGTTACATCGCCCTCCACAATAGTTTGACAGGCGAGATTTAGTCCCTGGTCCTTAAGTTTTTTTGACCGATTGCCTTCCTCATACCGCACCTGGCCATCTAATACTTTTATGGCACAACGTCCGCAGCTTCCTTTCCCACCACAGGTACTTTTTATCTCTATCCCTGCTAATGAAGCTGCACGTAATATATTGACCCCTGCATCGACTGTTGCTGAAACATTATCGGGAACGAATTTTACCAGATGCTTGCCCATTCAATCACTCCTAGGAAAACTGACTTTTTGCAAACGCAACAATTCCTGAAGCTTCTCTCGGTCCGACAATTACGTTCCAACCGGACGCTTCTTCTAATTTACCTTTTAAAACAGCAACGTAGCCCGGAATAATCATGTTGCGGTGTTTAACTTTATCGTCCAAACCAACCTTCTTCATAACTTCAGCGATTTTCTCTGCTTCGTACTTACCAGCAGCATATGCGGTCAATACCGAAGTACCGTCCGTGTCTACTGATAAAATGTAACTCGGTATCTTTGTAGATTCCACTTCACCTTGTACAGAGTAGTAAGTTAAGGAGAAGTTAGTAGTCAAGTAAACCGGTGAATCTTCGTTTACTTCACCTACTTCATGCAGCTTTTGTTCTACCTGGATNGGAACCTGAGGATCCGTATAAAGGTTTTGTCTCCAGGATAATAACGGTAAAACATGAGCTTTCTTTGTGGTATTCAAAATAATAAGACTAGCATACTTACTAACGTAAGTGATGGCCTGAGTAATTTCAGCCAACGGGTCTTCTTCACTTGTAAATACAATTGACGGGTAACCAAAAGGACGGAACTTCTTCTTAATAGCCTGGCGACGCATTTGTACCAAATCAGCCACAACTGCCGAAGCTTCCGTTTGGCCACTATCAATAACCAACTGCTTATGACCAAGAGCTACAACTTTTTCAACCAATTCAGCCAAAGCTTCTAATCCTTCAGCCTTTACAACCAGCGGACACCCTTTACCTTTAGCCAGTTCAGTCATTTTCTCATAGTTATCTGCCGTAGCAGCATAAATTAACGGTTTCTTATCAGCAGCTATTTCTAAAGCGCCTTCCAAAGCCGTTGGATCTTCAGACACCAACATTGGTGTAACAGAGGTATTAGCAGCTACTTTAGCAACAGCATTTTTGAAAGTTTCGGCATCTTTCGAGTCATTGACAACTGCAACAAACTGAACCTTATACTGTAAACCAACACGCTCGAATACCAAATCCTCAATCTCTTTTGCCTTAGCTTCTAACTCTTCATCATTAAGACTATCACTTACTTTAAAGCCCACAGAAGTTTCATGATAAAACTTCTTGTCGTGACGGAATAATTCTGTTTCGTCACCCATTTCCACTTGATTATCGCCACCACCTGCTTTAACTAAAGCAATGGGCGGAGCGGAAGCAGACTCTAAATTNGCNTTTGCTTCATCCGATACATAAGGACAAGCATCCAATTGGGCCTTCCCGTTTGCCAGTGCCATAGCGAATGCCAGACAGGTCGGAGGGCCACATTCTCCGCAATTTTTCTTTGGTAACTGTTTGTAAATTTCAAGACCTGTTAAACCCATACACCTAACTCCTTTCCTAATGAATTATCAGGCTTTAAGCCTCAATAATTAAACACCTGAACTAACTTGAATAGAGGAAGACCACCGGCATTTAACCGGCGTCTCCCCTACCAATACCCCAATTATATCATAGGATCCATAGTTAATGCAGGATGACCCTTTTCTTCCAAGAATGATAGGATTTCCTCTGCATTGGTTCCTACGGTTTCATCAGCAACCTTATCAATGAAGTCTTCTCCCAAGCCTTCTTCTTTACTGCGCTCGACAAAATCTTCGCGCAAGAATTCTTTTAGCTCCTTAGGCATCCAAACAATACGTCCGATACCACCGTCTGCAGGAATAAATTTCTTACTATTAATGTAGGTACGGCCAATACCCATGAAACCAGGAGTTTGGAGACCGCCGCCTACAGTACCGGCTAGCGTAGAGAATGTCATACCACAAGGCGTCATTCCACCGTGCTCACGGGTGGTAATCATCAGACCGTTAGCTTCCGGCACAATAGCCATAATGGCTTCAAAACAACCGCAGGAAGTCATTGGTCTATCCATCATCGAATAAATATTAACTTCATCCAAATTTCGGTTTGACTCTTTGTAAACATACTGGTTCACTGAATTCCACATACCTTTCACATCATCTAATGCAGAACCCTTTTCAATAGGTTGGTTAGGTCCGGTATTGTCAATTTCAAAACCAGCTTTTGCATCCAACCAACTAACAGCACCACAAAGCCCTACTCTTTCAGGAGTTACGATACATACGTGGTTCGGAGCAAAGGATTTACACAAAATACAGCTGTAGAAAGTTTCTACATTCTCATCGGTTAAGCCTCTTAAGCGCTCATCCCGTTTAAGGTAAACTTCTCTTGCTATCTTAATCTTTTCTTCAACTAGTGCTTCGTCAGTATAGATAGTTACCTGAACACGGTCAACGATAGCAGGGAATTCTTCTTTCATTTTAGCTATCAGAATCTCACCATAATGTTCAAATTTAAAACCTTTTGCCACAGCTTCCTTACTGATACGCAGCCAGTTAATGGCACGCTGTCCTGTATGCCATAAACCTTCGCCGTAGTTAACGAAGTC
>JGI25321J50212_10003640_pt1 | contig 10535 bp, 9 predicted proteins | sample AutmiccommuBRH23_FD_50212 | JGI IMG/M metagenome (IMG submission 50212)
GCTGCCTTTGCAGTAGAAACCCCCAGACTGCTGCTTCATTCCGCATGTTCCCAGTTTCCCAATGGTATGGCCAACAGCAGCGGCTTAGTAGGTAGATACCTAATGCCTCATACCGGGCATGATATGTATGCCAAGTTTGACCATGAGGTTAGACTGTATAAGGGTACTCCAGTATTAGCTACCTGCCAGGAGTTTTATGAAACTGACGAAAGCCGTGGCTTTGCCAGAGGATATACTCTTCATGCCCATGGTTCGAGGCCGGTGGAAATGGCTCAGGGNTTGGCNAAAAGTGCCGGGATTTGGGGTAAGGACTTGTACGAGATTATGCGTGATTACAATTACTATGGTCGAATTACTCAGGTGGGCGAGGTGCTGCCGGACATCAATAACTCCGTGTCTTTGGGGCAGGAAGCGGATGAGTACGGTATGCCCAAACCGGTCGTTTCTTTTAGTTATGGAGAGAATGACCGTAAACTCATTGACCATGGTGTTAAGAAAGCTAATGAAATTCTTCAAGCAGCAGGTGGTAAACCTGCTTTCACAGTACCTGACACCGCCCACCTGCTGGGCGGGGCAAGGATGGGAGAGGATCCTAAGCAATCTGTTGTAAACAAATTTTGCAGAAGCCATGACATTCCTAATTTATATGTTTGCGATGCCAGCGTCTTTGTAACCTCCGGCGGGGGCAATCCCACGGAAACCGTAATGGCTATCGCTAGCCGCACGGCAGACCATATCATCGAGCAGGCCAAGGCTCAAGAATACTAAAGAACTGTAAATTAACAGCCATATCGGCCGGGAATTTCATAGTCTCCCCTTTTCCACTTTTGCAATTGAAGCATCATTTGAATTTATTTATTACTTTTGGTCCTCGGAATAGTTTTCCGTGGGCTTTTTGTTATGTAATCGGATATGCTTTTTGTTTGGTTGAAAAATCCATGTTGCTAAAATATTTTAAATGTTATAATGAATTTGAATTACATAGTTTAATAATCGAATCACTAGAAAAGGTGATGAGTTTCATATGCAAGAAAACCTTTTGGACAGAACTTATTTAAATGATATGCTAGGTAGTTTTGCTAGGACAACTGGATTGTATGTTGAAGCCGTTAATAACGATGGGGAAACTATTTTTGTACCGGATAACCGGGAAAGGTGTCAGTTCTGTAAGTTTGTTCGTCAGCATCCAGGGGGACAAGAGAAGTGTCGTGAATCCTATCAACGAGCCAATGCTGAGGCTGCAAAATGGGAAGAACCATATTTTTTTAGATGCCATGCGGGTTTGGTTATATGGGCGGTGCCGATAATTTTAAATGGTTCTTCCATCGGCAGTATTATTTGTGGACAAGTTCTAATGTGGAGGCCTGACGAGTTTTTCTGGCAGGAATTTAAAATACTAAATAGTGATATAACTAGTTTTAATAAACTAAAGGAATTTGCTGGACAATTAGAAGTGGTATCACCTGAACGTACTCAGGCCGCAGCAGATATGCTGTTTGTGGTAGTGAGTTATCTTGTTAAAAGAAATATTCATATTTTGGAAGAAAATGAGGCCATCCGCATACAGCGCCAGGAGATAAGACGGCAACTTGAGGAAAGAAAGCAAAACACGGGACTAAAAATCAATAATTATCATGCATACTTAAAGAAAGAAAGGAAGTTATTACGTTTTATTCGGCTTGGCGACAGAACACGGACAGAAGAAACCTTGCACAGTTTGCTGGCGGATTTGTTTGCTAAGGCGGCCGGAGACAAAGAAACAATCAGAGTGCGCATTTTGGAACTAGCTACACTTGTTTCACGAGCTGCTGTTGAAGGTGGAGTAGATGCCGAACAAGCTATGGTCATGTTAGAAGAATTTAATGCGGAAATTAATAAACTTGAAGAAATAGAGGAGTTCTTTTACAAAATTTACAGCATAGTAGAAGAACTATTGAGTAATATTTTCGCTTTAACAGATAAGAAGTATTTGAGTTTAGTTAAGGAAGCAAGAACTTATATTATGGAAAACTATTACAAAACAATTCAAATAGAAGATGTGGCAGAATCCTTGTTTATTAGTTCGTCTCACTTGAGTAGACTGTTTAGACAGGAAATAAATTGTACTGTTAACGAGTATTTAACTCGGGTCCGCATAGAAAAAGCAGTCGAACTAATGAAAAAACCTGAGCTTAGTGTAGCTCAAGTGTCGCAAGCGGTAGGAATTAAAAACCAGAGTTATTTTGCTAAGGTTTTTCGTAAATATATAGGAGTTACTCCATTGGTGTATCGAAATAGTCTTTTCTAGGAAGGGAGTGACAATAATAGTGTATCCATATAAACATATCAGTCAGGCTGTGGTAGAAGGTGATGCGGAGACCACCATTAAAGTTGTTAAAGATGCTTTGGCGCAGAAATATCCTTTTGATAGTATATTGAATAAAGGTTTAATTGCCGGTATGAATCTAATTGCGGAAAAATTTCGAGAGCAAAGGGTTGTAGTACCTGAAGTTCTGATGTCTTCCAGAGCGATGCACGCAGGACTTTTCCTGTTGGAACCATATTTTAAAATCCAAACGATCAGAACAACTGGTAGAATTATTATTGGAACGGTAGCAGGGGATCTCCATGACATAGGTAAGAATTTGGTAAAAATGATGGTTATGACCTGTGGAGCGGAAATTGTTGACTTGGGTATTGATGTAACTGCTGAAAAATTTTCTAAAGAGGTCTCTGAGAGAAAACCGGACATTCTGATGTTGTCAGCCTTGTTAACTACCACTATGTGGAATATGAATGAAGTAATTGAAAAGTTAAAGGCGAAAGGCCTGCGCCATACAGTGAAAATTATCGTTGGCGGGGCTCCGGTAAATGAAGATTTTGCTCAAAAAATTGGTGCAGACTACTATTTTGAAGATGCTTTTGATGTTAAGGAATTTCTCGACCATAATTTAGCAAAAATTATTAAAGCAAAGTCGGTGTAAACCGGCTTTTTTATTTTGTCAAAACTATCTAGGTTCACTCATGAATAGGATTCTATCAAAAGAAGCAGAAATGCATCTAACTTTTGGCTCTATTTTAGTGTTAAGCTCTTGTTAAGAAGCAGTTTCCGGTCATAACTTTGAATTTTCAGCAAGGGGGGTAAAACAATTTGATACTTGTGGGAGAAAAAATTAATACCAGTTTAAAGGGAGTAACTGAAGCAGTAGAAAATAAAGACGTTGATTTTATTCAAAATAGGGCTATTGCCCAGGCAGATGCTGGAGCTGACTATATCGACGTTAACTGTGGGACCTTAATTGATGCAGAGGAGGAAGGATTAGCTTGGTTGGTGGAAACTGTACAAAAGGCTGTTAATAAGCCGTGTTGTATTGACAGCCCCAACCCTTATGCGCTTGCAGCGGGGTTAAAGGTTCATAAGGGCAAGGCCTTAATTAACTCCATTACTGCAGAAAAGGAGAGGTATGAAGGGATATTGCCTCTTGTTAAAGAGTATCAGGCTGGGATTATTGCTTTAACTATGGATGACGAACACGGTATGCCTAACGATGCAGCGGTCAGGGTTGATATTGGTGTCAAACTTATCAGTGAATTGAAGCATGAAGGGGTACCGATTAATGATATTTATATTGATCCGTTAATTCAGCCAATTAGTACAAATGGAGAAATGGCTTTGGTAGCGATTGATACCATTAAGGGAATCAAAACTGCCTACCCGGAAGTTCATTTCATGTGCGGCCTTAGTAACGTCTCATATGGCTTACCCAAAAGGGCTCTTATAAACAGGACCTTCTTAGTCATGTGTATGTTAGCTGGGTTGGATGGGGCAATAATGGACCCGGGAAATAAAAAACTGATGGCAAACATAAAGTCTGCAGAAATTTTACTAAATAAAGATGAATTTGCTCAGAACTATCTAAAAGCTTTCAGGGAGGGATCCCTTGACTGCTAGCACGTTAAAGAAAGGGGTATTAGTAGATGGATATTATTAAGCAAATTAACCAAGCGGTTATGAAAGGCGACGACCAACAGGTTATCAGCCTGGTTAATAGAACATTAGAAGAAAAAGTTAAAATCAGTATAGTTATTAATCAGGGTTTAATTGAAGCTATGAGCGTAGTAGGTTCTAAAATGGCNTCTGGTGAGATGTTTGTTCCGGAAGTATTAATGAGTGCTAGAGCTATGAAGGCGGGGTTGGAGATTCTTAAACCTCTGATGGAAAGTGGAGACATGGATAATTATGGTACAGTGCTTATAGGTACAGTTAAGGGTGACCTTCATGATATAGGTAAAAATCTGGTTGCGATGATGTTGGAAAGCTCAGGTTTTGAAGTTATTGATTTAGGTGTTGATCTAACTAAGGAAGCTTTTATTAACGCTGTCCAAGAACATAAGCCGGAAGTCATAGGGTTATCAGCTTTATTGACCACAACCATGCCGGCAATGCGTGATACAATTGAAACACTGAGAGAGTGTGGTGTTAAGTCCAAAATAGTTGTGGGCGGGGCGCCTGTATCAGAAAGTTTCGCACAAGAGGTTGGCGCCGACGGATATGCTGCTGATGCTGCAGGAGCAGTAGTTTTAGTTAAAAGGCTGGCAAAGAAAGAATAGTTTCGAATCAAGGGTTTCCGGTAAATTTTAATAATTTTAATATAAAGCAGGATTTACTGAACATATTGTCGAAAGTTTTTTTAATATTCCATGAAAACGTTTGCACAAAGGATTGCAAAAACTGGAGAGGTGATTTTGCTGTGGATAAGGAGCAATGTTTACAAAGAATTATTAAAACAGGAGTTATTGCGGTAATTAGAGCTGAAGGAGCGGATCAAGCCATAAAAATTGCTGAAGCTGTCCACCTGGGGGGAATTGATGTAATTGAAATAACAATGACCGTACCAGGGGCAGTAGAAGTAATAGCCCAATTAACTCAAGCTTTTAGTCGTGATGAAATTGCAATTGGAGCGGGTACTGTATTGGATAGCGAAACTGCCCGATCAGCAATATTGGCCGGCGCTGAATATATTGTTAGTCCTCACCTAAATTCAGAAGTAGTCAAATTATGCAACCGTTATCAAAAGTTATGTATGCCAGGGGCGATGACTATAACAGAAATTGTCACGGCCATGGAAATAGGTGCTGATGTTGTGAAGCTGTTTCCTGGGAATGTTTTAGGCCCTGATTATGTCAAAGCCGTTAAAGGTCCTTTACCACAAGCTAAATTAATCCCTACAGGCGGTGTAAATTTGGACAACGCTGATCAATGGATTAAAAACGGCTGTTTGGCTGTGGGTGTGGGTGGGAAACTGACAGCAGGAGCCGCCGTTGGTGATTATGCAAAAGTGACAGAAACTGCAAAAAGTTTTGTGGCAGCAGTGAAAAATGCCAGAGGGCTCTAGCCTACTAGAACTTTTGGAGGGATTGTTTAATGAAAAAAGTAGTGACTTTTGGGGAAATTATGTTAAGGCTTTCACCACCAGATTATCAACGGATAGTACAAGCTAACAATTTGGATGTGACCTACGGTGGTGGGGAGGCAAACGTTGCAGCTTCATTGGCTAATTTCGGTGCTGATAGTTATTTTGTTACAAAACTGCCGGAAAACTTACTTGGTCAGGCNGCTATCAATCACCTGCGTCGTTTTGGTGTTAGCACTGAATATGTTTTAAAAGGCGGAGAAAGGTTAGGTATTTATTTTGCGGAAAAAGGAGCGTCTCAGCGACCATCGGTTGTGGTTTACGATAGAGCCTATTCATCTGTATCATCTATCAAGAACGGTGAAATAGATTGGGAAAAAGTTTTTTATCAAAAAGATTGGTTTCATTTCACAGGAATAACTCCTGCTCTTGGTGATGGCCCCGCAGAGGTAACNAAGGAAGCTGTTAAGGCTGCAAAAAAGCTTGGTCTTACGGTAAGTTGTGATTTGAACTACAGAAAAAAACTTTGGTCTCAGAAAAAAGCAAAGAATGTGATGTCTCAATTAATGGAATATGTTGATGTTTTAGTAGGCAATGAAGAAGACGCAGAAAAAGTTTTTGGCATCAAAGCAGAAACGGCTGACATTGTTGGCGGTAAGTTGGATGATGACGGCTACAAACGGGTAGCAGTAAAGCTTGCTAAAAAATTTAACTTTGATAAAGTTGCGATTACGCTTAGAGAAAGTTATTCTGCAAGTGATAATGGATGGTCCGCACTGCTTTATGACGGTAAAGATTTCTACAAGTCTAAAGAATACAAAATTCATATTGTAGACCGAGTTGGTGGCGGTGATTCTTTCTGTGGTGCACTAGTTTATGCGCTGCTTGAAAACAAATCACCTCAAGTAGCGGTGGAGTTTGCTGTAGCAGCATCCTGCTTAAAGCAAACAATACCGGGAGATTTTAACCATGTAGATGTTACTGAAGTGGAAACACTTGCAGGTGGGGACGGGTCCGGTAGAGTACAACGGTAACAAAAGTTAGACCCATCATTGGTTATTCCAAAGGACTTCCTTAAATATTGACACGAGCAGGAATAGTTGTGAAAATTGTCGAAGGATAGTTTTAGAATTCGTTGCAAACGATTGCACAAAGGTTTTCAGTTTGGATTTTAATGTGAAAGGGGTCCTTAGGGTGGTTACAATTAAAGATGTGGCTGAAAAAGCTGGTGTTTCTGCAAGTACAGTGTCAAGAGCGTTAAGCGGAAATACCCCAGTAGATGAAACAACTAAAAAAAGAGTGATGCAAGCGGTTCAAGAACTTAATTACCGTCCCAATGAATTAGCTCGGGGATTGAAGGTTGGAAAGACCAAAACCATTGGATTGGTTATGCCTAACGTTCGTAACCTAATGTTTCCGGCAGCAATTCAAGGTATTACGGATGTTGCACGTCAGCACGGGAGTACGGTGATTCTGTGTAATACTGATGAGGATTTAGAAACGGAGATGGCTCAGATTGACAGCCTGCACCAGAGGCGAGTGGACGGATTGATATTTTCAACTGCAACTTCGGACAGCGACCATATATTGGAGTTAAAAGAATCGGGCTTTCCAGTAACATTGTTAATACGGCATATGGGGGAAGATGTTGATGCAGTTATTGTTGATAACTTTACCGGTGGCTATGATGGTACTCAATTATTGCTATCCAGAGGATTTCGTCGTATTGCGTTAATTAACGGAACATTAAAACTTGATCTATATCAACAAAGGTATGAAGGCTATAGGCAGGCCTTAACTGATGCCGAGGTACCAATAATACCCGATCTGATTCATCATGAAAGATCAGGTTGGATGGATGGCTATTATTCTATGCTCAGTATTCTGGAAAGCAATGTTTTACCCGATGCAGTATTTGCCACTAGTGACCCTAAGGCGTTGGGTGTTATAAAAGCTATTAAAGAAAAAGGCTTAAAGGTTCCGGAAGACATTTCTGTACTAGGGTATGATAATCTGGAAACTTCCCAGTTAATGGATCCGCCTTTAACTACGGTTGCCCAGCCTTTCTATGAATTAGGACAAACTGCTGCTAAACGGTTGTTTAAGTTGATAAACAGCAAGCGCAGATTAAAACCCAAGGTGGAAAAACTACCAATTAAACTAGTTCTTCGAGATTCGGTAGCGGAAGCATCAGGGGCTTCAGACTTGATAGCTTCTGATAAATGAATTACAAGGGAGTGACAAAATGAAACCAAAGGATAGGATGGCTCAGGTTTTTTCAGGGAACAAAGCTGACCGTATCCCGTTTGTGCCTACAATATATGAACATGCTGCGGCGTTGTTAGGTAAAACACCTTCCGATTTGGCACGGAACGAAGATCTATTAGTTGAAGGCCAATTAAAAGCTTTTGATTTGTACAGACATGATTTAGTGGTTGTAGGAATTGACATTTATAACCTGGAGGCAGAAGCGTTAGGATGTAAGGTAGAATACTATGATTCTGCAGATATCCCCGGTATCGTTAGTCATGTTCTAGAAGATGGTAAAGAAAAGTTGGTAAATTTGACAGTACCCAATCCAGAAACAGATGGACGTATGCCCCTATTATTAAACGCTGCCAGTCGTGTACATGAGCAAATTGGTGACGAAGTAGGCGTTAGTGGCTCAATTGTTGGTCCATTTACACTGGCCGCTCTAATTCGCGGATTCGAAAAGTTTGTTTACGATTTGATGTTGGAGCCAGGGTTTGCGCATGAATTGCTGCAGTTTACTACAGAAATAAGTGTTGGCTTTGGCAAAGCATTTGCAAAACGAGGCTTAGGTGTTGCCGTTAATGAATCGTGGATAACACCACCTTTACTTTCACCAAAATTATATGAGCAGTTTGTATTTCCAAGGCATCAGGAAATGATTAGCCGATTAAAAGCGAACGGATTGGGAACTGTAGGTCTTATTAGTGGTGGCAATACTACTGCAATATCTGACCTTTTAGTAAAAACGGGTTCGTCCATACTGTTAGCGGACTATAATACAGACTTGAAACAATACAAAACCAAGTCAATGGAGGCCGGGGTTGTTTTAAGAGGTTCTATCGATTCAAAATTGGTGGAGGCTGGAACTCCTGCCGAAATTACTGAAGCTGCTGATAAGGTGTTATCAATTGGAGCTCCAGGTGGCAAGTTTATTATGGGTTGTGGAGTCGTAAGTTATCATACTAAACCGGAAAATTTAATGTCATTTAAAAAAGCAGTAGAAGAGTTTTCTAACTTTTAATGGGGGTTTAGCAATGAAAGCAAAAGCTATGGTGTTGGAAGAGTTTAATGGTCCTTTACTTGGTAAACTATTAACTCTTCCCCAGGTGGACCAGGGACAGGTACTAGTCAAGATTAAGGCCTCAGGAGTTTGTGGCTCAGATGTGCATATGTGGCGTGGAGAAGACCCGCGTACTCCGTTGCCCATTATCTTAGGGCATGAGGGAGTTGGTGAAGTAGTAGATGTGGGAGGCTCAGTTAGTACTGTTCAAGGTGAACAAATAAGGCGGGGTGATCTAGTTTTATGGAATAGAGGGGTCAGTTGTGGTCGCTGCTATTACTGTGTTGTGCTGAAGGAACCGTCTTTATGCAACCAAAGAAAAGTTTATGGTATCAACAGGTCCTCCGATGAATATCCCCACTTAAATGGGTGCTATGCTGAGTATGTTTTACTTACGGCAGGTACTGATCTCTTTAGAATAGAGACGGATATAGACCCTGCGGTATTGGTTTCTGCATCCTGTTCAGGTGCAACAGTAGCTCATGCTTTTGATTTGGAGGTACCTAAAGTCGGTGATACGGTAGTAGTTCAAGGCCCAGGCCCTTTAGGCTTGTATTCAGTGGCATTTGCCCGGGCGTATGGAGCTTCTCAGATTATTGTCATTGGCGGCTCGCCTTCACGTATGCAGTTATGTGAAAAATTTGGTGCAACTATGCTGCTCAATCGTAAAAATACTACGGTTGAAGAGAGAAAACACAAAATACTAAGTGTTACAGGTGGTAGAGGGGCTGACATTGTTGTTGAAGCAACTGGCTACGCTAGTGCTTTGGTAGAAGGTGTGAATTTAGTAAGGCCCGGGGGCGCCTATCTTTCCACAGGGTTTGCGCAACCAGTTGGAAACATTGAATTGGACCCATATACCCAAATAGTGCGAAAAAACGTAAAAATTCAAGGTGTTTGGGTTAGTGATACTAGCCATACTTACCGGGCAATGCAGTTGGTTCTAAGCCAGCCTGAATTATTTAAGCATATGATTACTCATAGATTTAAACTGGAGGACGCCAACCAGGCTTTACAAAGTATGGCGGATAAAATGGCTTTAAAAGCTGTTCTGACACCATAAAAATAGTTATTTTGTCAAAGGAGGGATGTTTTAAGGTAAAAGAGTAGCGGATGACTTTTCTCATGAGAAAAATGGGGGTCAAAAAAACTTCAGTGAAAATTGGGAGGGAAAGACATGAAAAAAATTTTAGTTGTTCTTCTGGTTTTAGGATTAATGGTTACTGCTGTAGGTTGTGGAGATAATTCTGAACAAAAGCAAAGCGGAGATACGTCAGAACAAATTCTTATCGGTAATATGCAGGATATGAGCGGCCCTACTTCAGTTTGGGGAGCTGCCGTGACAAGTGGTATTGAAATGGCTATCGAAGAAGTAAATGCTGAAGGCGGTATTGATGGTAAAGAGTTAAAATTAATAACCTACGATACTAAACTAGACGTTCAGGAAGCCATAAACGCCTATAATCGTTTGGCCACTTCTGACAAAGTTTCAGCTATAGTCGGACCGCCTATTAGTAATATCGGAATTGCAGTAGCCCCGGTCAGTGAAGATAAGAAGGTTCCTTTAGTAGGTAGTTTCTTGGATGAACGTGCTACAACCAAGGAGGATGGCACCCCTTATAAATATATGTTTCTGATGCAGCCTAGTGCTGGTCAGCAGGCACAAATTATGGCTGGTTATGGGTTAGAAAAACAAGGGCTTAAAAAGTTTGCCGTATTATTCAATCAAGCTAATGCTTATTCGGTATCNTTAAGCAAGCCGTTTATTGATTATGTTAATAATAACGGTGGAGAAGTAGTAATCGAGGAGACCTATAATGCTAGTGATA
>JGI25321J50212_10003645_pt1 | contig 10522 bp, 7 predicted proteins | sample AutmiccommuBRH23_FD_50212 | JGI IMG/M metagenome (IMG submission 50212)
TCGTCGGAGGCGAAGTCGTAGTCCATCGACTGGCTCGGGCCCTGCAGATAATGGCCCTGGATGTAGCTGACGCCGGCTTGCCACAGCGTAGCGAGTACGGTCGCGCTTTCGACGAACGGTACGATGCTCTGCTTCTGCTGCTCGTGCAGTTCGGCGAGCAGGGCCTTGAGCGCTTCCTGGTCCTGGCGGGTCAGATCCTGGGTGTAGGAGCCATCGACCTTGATGAACTCGGCATCCAGATGCTTGAGCGTATTGAATGGGTTGAGCACGCAGCCGAACTGGGCGAGCGCGGTGCGGCATCCGAGGCCGTTGAGTCCCTGGGCCAGCGCCTTGGCCGGTTTGAGATAGGCCACGGCATCGGCTTCACCGAACTCGAAGGCCAGCGAATCGCCTGGCAGGCGCGAAGCCTTGAGCACGACGCCGAGCCAGGGCAGCAGGCTGGGGTCCTGGATACTGGCGGCGGACAGGTGCAGGAACAGTCGCGTGCGATGGCCCTTGGCGCGGTGCTCGGCGAGCAGTTTGATGGAATTGAGAATGACCCAGCGGTCGATCTTGGCAGCCAGGCCGGCGTCGGCCGCGGTACTGAGGAACTCGTTCGGCGGGACTTCCACACCCTGCGGATCGAGTAGCCGCAGCAGCACTTCGTAATGCTCGAAGCTGTCGCCGCGCAGGCTGATGATCGGCTGGAACAGCAGGCGGAAGCTGTTGCTTTCCAGCGCCTGCTTGAGCATCGCGACGATGTCGCCGCGGTTGGCTGCTGCCGCCAGTTCGTCGGCCGGGTTGTAGAGCTTCAGCGCATTGCCGTCGCTCAGCTCATCGGCACAGCGGTGCGCGCGCTCGATCGCGTCTTGAGCCTTGGCGGTCTTCTCGTCGAGGCCGGCAACGCCGATGCTGAGGGTGGTTTGCACCGTGCGACCGCCGACATCGAGCAGTTGGCCTTCGACCTTGGTCAGCAGCTTGCGCAGCTCCGGTTCGGCCTGCTGCGGAATGACGCCGGGTTGCAGGACCGCAAAGACGTCATCGGCGAAGCGAGCCAGCTGGGCTTCGCCGGGGAAGTGGCCCCGCAACAGGGTGGCGAGCTGGTTGAGCAGCTGGTCGGAGTCGGTCAGGCCGATGTCTGCCTGCAGCGCGGCGAAGCGATCGACGCGNATGTAGGCGAGGCTGGCGGGCTGACCGGCATTGATCGCGCGCTCTACCGCGGCGTCAATCACTTCGAGGAAGCTGTTGCGGTTGAGCAGGCCGGTTACCGGGTCCTGGCTGCTGATCTCGCGCAGCTTCTGCAGTTCGGCACTGTCGTTCTCGGCGCGGATCACCACCTGAATGCAGGGCTCGCCGTCATAGGCCGCCGGCGAGAAGTGCATGCGNGTCTTGAGCGTGTCGCCATCGGCGCGCACGCCGCCACAGGCCAGTTCGGCGCTGCCTTCCATGCTCTGGTAGTTCTTCAGGAAGGTCTTGAAACGGCTCTGGTCGGTGCCGCTGATCAGATCGATCATCGGCATGCCTTCCAGATCCTCCACGTCGTCGTAGCCGAACAGTTCGAGGTAGGCGCGGTTGGCGTAGATGTGCATGCCGTCGTGCACGTAGGCAATGGCGTCCACCGAACTGTCGAGCAAGAGCTGGCAGCGCTTTTCCGCTTCACGCAGGGCCACTTCGGCTGAACGGCGCGCGCGGCGCTCTTCGAGATTGGCCAGTTCGCGATTGGCCACCAGCAGCAGCCACTCGTCCTCGCCCTGCGGCAGGGCATCCTGGGCACCGAGCATCAGCGCTTCGGTGATTGCTTCGGCGTCGTTGCCTGCGGTTAGCTGGAGGATCGGGATGTCCTTGGCCTGCCGGCGAATGGCGCTGATTGCCTCGCTGGGGTCGAGATTCTCGCTCTGCGGTGCGTTGATCAGCAGATCCCAGGTCTGTTTCAGGGCTTCGGCCAGATCGTCGCTGGAGGTCAGCCGATGCACCCGGGTCGCCTGTCCGGCATTGCGGAAGAGGCTGACCAGACGCTCGGCCTCGTTCTGCGAGTCTTCGAGAATCAGCAGGCGGATGGTTTTCTTTTGCAGGGCCATGGCAACAGCTTAAGTGCGCGCCAAAGCGGCGCGGGCAGGCAGGAATGCGAGAGTCGGCAATCTACAGCGACTTCCAGAGTGAGTCAAAATCTTCATCCCCGCCTGCAGTGTGGGTTTTCCAGCCTGTGACAGGCGTCTCTCGCTCCGGTGCGACCTGTCCGAGGGAGCGGTATTCGAACTGATTGTAGTTGCCGGTAGCCGCACGGCGTTGGTTCAGCACAGCGCGCTCTTCCTCGCCGTTACGGTTGATCTGAACCTTGTGCCCCTCCTGGAAAGGCAGGCGTGGCGCGATCAGCGTTGCCGGCTGGGAGATCGCGGCGATCTCCGGCAACAGCAGGGCGCGCAGGTACTCACTGCCCTGGTCGACCTTGCGCAGCAGGCGCAGACCACAGGGCTTGGCCTGCGGTGCGATCAGTTCGATGCCCAGCTGCGTGCTGCCGCCGCGTACCTGGCGAATCCAGCGCACCACGGCGACGCTCCAGGTTTGCCCGGTGTCTTCGCGCAGTCCCAACAGCTCGCCGGTCTGCAGCAGGCTGGGCACCTCGCCTTCCCAGGCCAGGCAGTAACCGCCGGGGCTATGATCCACCAGCTGGACCTGATAGATCGGATGATCTTGGTTGCTGGTGGACTTACCTTTCGTCGATGCAGACGCGGCTGCTCTGGTCGCTGGCGCTGCGCGTGAAACATCGGGTCTGACGAACTCGATGTGGTCGCTGTCCGGCAGGCGTTCGATGCTGTTGCTCTGTGCATCGAATGCGTTGGCCCAGACATCTGCGGCGCCGTTGTGCAGCTTGAACACGGCTCGATTCGAGGTGCCGGGCAGTTCGAGCACTTCGTTGAAGGCGCGCTGACCGGCGAGCTGATAGTGCAGCGCGGTCATGCCGATGCACAGCGCCAGCGTGCCCTTTGCCGGCGTGCGCTGGAAGGTTCGTTCGGAGATGGCGCCCCAGGCCGAGTTCAGGTGGCGCAGCAGATCGTCGTCCAGTCCTGCGGCGGCTGGCAGACGGCTCAGCCGGCGGTTGTCGGGCGCCAGGCGCAGGTGCTCATCGATCATGCCGACCAGCATCCGGGTATCGATGCCGAGCAGGTTCTGCTGATTTCTGTCGGGAAACAGCGAACGGTAGCGCGGCGGCCCGTCCACCAGCGGAGACAGGAGGAAAAGGCTGCTGGCGGCGCTGGCTGCCTGGATCTGCGCCATTGCGCCCCAGGCCTCCAGTGCCGCGGCCAGCTTGACGATGCTCTGCTGACGCAACTGATTGCAGCGCGCGCAACCGAGCAGCAGCGCTGCGAGGTAGCTCTGCTCAGCGGTGAGATCCTTGGAGTATCGCGCCAGCGGATCGCGCAGCAGCAGGCGCTCGGTGCCATGCTCGACTGCCAGCTGATAGAGCTGGTGCAGTTCGAGCCACAACCCGGCAGCAGCCGGGCTGTAGAGCTGGGTGGAGCGGATCAGCAACGCGCCGAGGCTGTGAATGGCGCGTTGCAGCGCGATCGACAACAGTTGGTGACGATCGCGCTCGGGTTGGGAAACCACACGCACCACGATCAGCTTGTAGCCAACCGCGAGGTGATTCTGCAGCGCCTGGCAGAGACCGGCGACTTTGCGTGGTCGCTCGCTGAGCACGATGGGCTGGTTGACGAAGTGCTTTTCCAGCTGGTTGCAGACGAAATGCACGTCCGGCCGCAGCAGTTCCAGCATCTGCAGGCGGGTTTCCGTGGCGATGCGCAGTTGGTTGAGTTCGATCAGCGCCTGGTAAAGCTGGCGCGCGGTTTCGCCTATGTTGGCTTTCGGCAAGCCGGCGAGCCAGCCGGTTACGCCGCGCACGCTGGCGTCGCAGAAGGACAGGGTCTGCCGGGTGGGCGCTGGTACGCGCAACAGCAGATGATGGCTCTGTCTATCCAAACGGTTGGCTCCGCGGCGGTCAGGGCATAATTAATGAGAACTCTATCAATATCTGCCGCAGCGGGCAGGACTGAATGATGGCTTCATGATATTAGCCGACGTTCGGCAGTTATGGGCTGCCGAACGTCGCTGAATCAGAGGGTTTCGAGCGGGTCGGCGACGGTTGGGCTGAGCGTCGCCTGGCCCAGCGCTTCGCCCATGCACACGGGGCTCAGCGGCCCCAGTTGTTCAGCCCAGCGCACCTGTTCCGGCCCGAACAGCAGAATCACCGTCGAACCCAGCTTGAAACGGCCCATCTCGGCGCCTTTCTCAAGGTGGATGGGCGCACGCGCCGCTTCGTCGTAACGGAAGGTCTTCAAGGTACGCTTGGGTGGTGTGACCAGACCGGCCCAGACGGTCTCGATGCTGGCGACGATCATCGCGCCGACCAGCACCATGGCCATCGGCCCGTGCTCGGTATCGAACAGGCAGACCACCCGCTCGTTGCGCGCGAACAGCTCCGGCACGCCCTGCGCCGTGACCGTGTTGACCGAGAAGATGCGCCCCGGCACGTAGACCATTTCCCGCAGCGTGCCGCTGACCGGCATATGCACGCGGTGATAATCCTTGGGCGAGAGGTAGACCGTGGCGAACGCGCCGCCCATGAACGGAGCAGCGCGTTCGTGATCGCCGCCAAGCAGCTCCATGGCGCTGTAGCTGTGGCCCTTGGCCTGGAAGATACGGCCTTGTTCTATCCGGCCCAGCTGGCTGATGGCGCCGTCGCAGGGGTTGAGGATGGCTCCCGGAGTCTGATCCAGCGGGCGGGCACCGTCTCTCAATGCGCGGGTGAAGAAGGCATTGAAGTGCTCGTAGGCCGTGGGCTCCTCGACCTGGGCCTCGCGCATGTCGACCTGAAAATGCCGGACGAACCACTTGATGAAGGTGTTCTTCACCCACGGCAGCCGGCACTCGGCCAGGCAGCCAGCCAGGCGGGAGATGAGGTGATGGGGCAGCACGTACTGGCTGATGACGAACAGGCGATCTTTCATGNGGGTCCTTTTCATTGCTGCACCGGTGTATCAGGCAGGTTGCCCCATTCGGACCAGGAGCCGGCATAGCCCTTGACGCGTGGGTAGCCGAGTGCCTTGGCCAGGAGGTAGGTGAGGCCGGAGCGATGATGGGTGTGGCAGTGGGTTACGACTTCCTTTTCCGGGACGATGCCCAGTGCCTCCAGCTGCTCGGCGATGTCCTCGCGGATTCGGAGGTCGCGAGCACGGTCCATGGCGGCGGTCCACTCGAAGTTGATTGCCCCGGGTATGTGGCCGCCCCGCGCGGCAAAGAGTTTTTCGCCACGGAATTCGGCCGGCGAGCGCGCGTCCCAGATCACCAGATCGTCTGCGCCGAGGCGGCTTTCGATGTNGCTGCGGGTCGCGATTGGGGCGNGGTCCAGCGTCAGGTTCGGCAGGCCGGGCGCCGCCTCGGGTATCTGCTGGGTCAGCGGTCGNGCCTCGCCGAGCCAGGCGTGCAGCCCGCCGTTGAGGTAGTGGTAGTGGTGATGGCCGATCACGTCGAGCAGCCAGATGAAACGACCGGCCCAGCCGCCGCCTTCGTCGTCATACACCACNTACACCGCGTCGTGCCGATGACCCAGTGCGCCGAACAATCGCTGCAGTTGCGCAATATCCGGAAGCAATCCCGGCGCTGGCGGCTGGCCGAGCTGGGTCTGTTTGGGATNGACGAAGCGAGCGCCCGGCAGGTGGCCTTCGGCATAACGGGCGGCGCTGGTCAGGTCGACCAGAATCAGCTCCGGCGCGTCCAGGCGTGCGGCCAGGTCGGCTGGCTCGATCACCAGCGGCAGGTTGGAAAAGGCAGACACGGCAGCCCTCATCTAGTCGTAGAAGGGGCGAAGTCTAGCGAAAAAGCTCAGACCCCGCGCCTGCTGAAGGTAGCCAATGCGCGCTCGATGCACTGCGTTGTTTTAGCGAATGTTTGCAGGGTAGTGTCGGAGAAGGGTGCGCCGTTCTGGTCGGAAACCACCAGCATCAGCACGCGCCCGTCGATGCCCAGCGAGCGCAACAGCAGATGTTCGCCGCTGAAAAGCGCTTTCAGGCTGCCGGGCAGCAANGCCGAGAACTGNGCCATGTTGGCCGGCTGCAGGCGCAGCTGTGCCGGCTTTTCCAGCAGNCGGCGCACGATCTGGCTCTGCTCGGGGGTGAGGGTAAGTCGCGCAGCATCGCTTGGCAGGCCGGCCGATTGCTGGGCGACCAGGCGGTTCTGCTTTCGGTCGAACAGCAACACCAGTGTGCGCTGCATGCCCGCGCAGGCAAGGGCTTGGCTGGCGGTAGCGGTCAGCTGCAAGACGTTGCTGAACGGCGTCGGCTCGCTGAGCAGGCGGCGACAGTGCTCGCGCCATTCGGCCAGATCGGCGTCGCTTGCTACCGGCGCAGCACGCAACACCTGAAAACGGGTGCCGGTAGGCCACAGCAGGCCTTGAGCCGGATGCCAGAGATCGGTCCGGCCGATCTCCCGAGCGCTGGTCGCCGCCTGCTGGTGCACCATCTGCTGCAGATCGGCGAGCGACACCTGCAGATACAAACCGGCCAGGCGCTGCCAGCGCAGGCTGTGTACGCCGCTCCAGCTATGGTGCGAGGACAGTGCCAGGCCGTTGGCCAGCACGATGGTGTTGCTCGGCAGCGTCAGCCAGCGGCGCAGGTCGGGGTCGGCGTCGAGCATCTGCTGCTGATGCAGCGGGTGCTCGTTGTCGTGGGCAATATGCAGGGCCTTGATCAGGCGCCGCCGATCGGTGCCCAACAGGCGATAACCCTGAATGATCCAGTCCGGCAGCCGCCAATGCTCAGCAAGCCTTAGGCACAGCTCCAGCAGGGATACGCCGAGCAGCTCGCGCTCGACCCTGCTGGCCGGCTCGCCCTTGACCAGTACCCGCTGCTCCCAACTGTCGAGCAGATGCGGATAGGCGCCTATCAGCGCCCAGGCGGGAGACAGGAACAGCAGGCTGCCCCAGTGAATGTCCTGCCACAGTCGTGCGAGGCGGGCGGCGAACAGTCCGTTGGCCTGCTGGCTGGCGTGGCGGCTGATTAATACCAGTTGCCGCAGTGGCTGCGGCATGTCGGCGGCCTCCATGGCCGGAATGCGCGCCAGCAGCGCTTCGGCGCGCTGCAGGCCGATGCGGCTGAGCGCGACCTCCAGGCTCTCGGCCGGCTGGCTGTCGCCGATGCCTCGATTGGCCTCCTGGATGAAACGCAGCGCCAGCACGGGGCTGTCCTGAATAAGTTCGGCGATCTGCCGCATCGACTTGCTGCTGTCGCGCAGCGCCAGTCGCACCTTGCCATGGACGCCGGCAAACGCGGGAAGGGGTGCATCGTCGAGAGCCTTGATCCAGGCGGGTATCGTGCGTGGCAGCGGAGGTGTGGTGGTCATGGCCGAACTAGCTTTTCATCGGGATGGCCTTTAGTCTGGCGCAAAAGTTCCGATAACCAGAACAATTCTTCCAACATTCCTTTCGCAAGGTCGTCTGGTGGCGATTCTGGGCGTTTATTTGCCCTTGATCCGGACGGCTCGTAACCAGGTTTTAGACGTACCTCCTATGGTCAAAATAATCGGGATTATCGTCGTGTTCGCCAGCGTGCTGGGCGGGTTCGTGCTCTCTGGCGGCAAGATCGGCGCGCTCATCCATCCGTTCGAGGTGATGATCATCGGTGGTGCGGCGCTGGGCGGTTTTCTGCAGGCCAACCCCGCCAGCACCACCATGCTGGTGTTCAAAAAATCGCTGAAGATGTTCAGCACCCGTTTTACCCATACCTATTATCTGGAAGTGCTCAGCCTGCTCTACTCGATCCTCAACAAGAGTCGTCGTGAAGGGATGATGGCCATTGAAGCTGACCTGGAAGATCCCGCCGCCAGTCCGCTGTTCAGCAAGTACCCGGGCTTCCTGCAGGACGAGCGCATGACCGCCTTCACCTGCGATTACCTGCGCATCATGTCGTCCGGCAACATGGCGCCGCACGAACTCGAAGGCCTGTTCGACATGGAACTGAACAGCCTGAAGGAAGAACTCGAACATCCCTCCCATGCGGTCGCCAAGGTGGCGGACGGCCTGCCGGCGATGGGTATCGTCGCGGCGGTACTGGGCATCGTCATCACCATGTCGATCCTCGCCGAGGCGGATAACGCGATGATCGGTTACAAGGTTGGCTCGGCGCTGGTCGGTACTTTCCTCGGTATTCTTGCCTCCTATGGCTTCTTCGGGCCACTGGCCGCGGCACTGGAGCACGACGCCAAGGAGGAGCTGAACGTGTACGAGGCAATCAAGGCCACGCTAGTCGCCTCGGCCTCGGGCATGCCGCCGACGCTGGCCGTCGAGTTCGGGCGCAAGGTCCTTTATCCGGCGCATCGCCCGAGCTTTGCCGAGCTCGAGCAAGCCATGCGCGGCAGCTAAAGGCTCGTCATGGACAACACTCAACCGATCATCGTCAAACGGGTCAAGAAGGTTGCGGGCGGCCACCATGGCGGCGCGTGGAAGATCGCCTTCGCCGACTTTGCTACCGCGATGATGGCGTTCTTTCTGGTGATGTGGTTGATGAGTTCGGCGACGCCTGAGCAGAAGAAACTGATCTCCGGCTACTTCCAGGATCCGATCGGCTTCACCGAAAGCGCCAGCCCGCACGTCATCGACCTGGGGGGGACGCCGACACCCTCGCCGGACCGCACCCTCAATCCAGAGCTGGAGCCGGCGCAGAGCGAAGCGCAGATCGATAGCGATCAGGTGGAAACCTTTGCCGAACAGCTGGAGCGCGAGCGCCTCGAGCTGCTGTTGCAGGAGCTGCAGAACAAGGTCGACGAGAACCCCGAACTGCAGAAGTTCAAGGACCAGATCCTTTTCGAAATCACCCAGGACGGCCTGCGCATCCAGATCATGGATGCCGAGAACCGGCCCATGTTCGCCCTCGGTAGCGCCCAGTTGCAGCCCTACTTCGAAGACATCCTGCTGGCGCTGGTCGACACCATCGCCGCGGTGCCGAACAAGATCAGCGTCAGCGGCCACACCGATGCGAAGCCTTTCTCGGGGCGCAGCGACTTCGGCAACTGGGAGCTTTCGGCCGGGCGTGCCAACGCTGCACGCCGCACGCTGGTGATCGGTGGTTACCCGGAAGATCAGATCGCGCGGGTAGTGGGCTACGCCTCGTCCGCGCTGTTCGATCGCAAGGACCCGCTCAATCCGGTCAACCGACGCATCGATATTCTGGTGCTGACCAAGAAGGCGCAGCGTTCGATCGAGGGTGAGCAGCCCGCTGCCACGGATTCGACCGGTGCTGCCGAAGGCGAAGTCGCGCCATCTGGCGGCGCGGCGCCGGCTGGGGAGGAACCGTTACAGCCGGAGCAACTGCGGGAGCGGTTGAACATCTTCGAAGATGGCGTGCTGCAGTTCAGTCAGCCCGGCGAGGGCTGAGCGCCAGATCAATAATCCGGTTCTGGCAGGCTGCTGAGAATGTGTCGGTAACTGCTCATGCGCTGCGGCTGGATGCGCCCGTCCTCCAGCGCCTGGAGCAGGGCGCAGCCGGGCTCGCGATCATGCTTGCAGTCGCGGAAGCGGCAGTGCCCGAGCAGATCCTGGAATTCGATGAAGCCCGCTTCGACGTCGGCGCGACTGACGTGGCCTAAGCCGAATTCGCGGATGCCGGGGGAGTCGATCAGTTCGCCGCCACCGGGAAAGTGGAACAGGCGTGCCGTGGTGGTGGTGTGGGTGCCCTTGCCGGTCATTTCCGACAGCGCCCCGACGCGGGTGTCGACGCCCGGCAACAGGCTGTTCACCAGCGAAGACTTGCCTACNCCGGATTGCCCGACGAAGACGCTGACGTGGCCGTCGAGCCGCGCCTTGAGCGCTTCCATGCCGCCACCACCGTGGGCCGAGACTTCCAGCAGCGGATAGTTCAGCTGCCGATAGACTTCCAGCAGGCGATTCAGCGCGGCTTCGTTCTGCTCGTCGATCAGGTCGACCTTGTTCAACAGCAGCAATGGCGTGATGCCGGCGTGCTCCGCGGCGACCAGATAGCGGTCGATCAGGTTGGCGTGGGGCTCCGGTAGCGGCGCGAAGACGATGACGATCAGGTCGACGTTCGCCGCCACGGGCTTGAGCTGGCCACGGGTATCCGGGCGGCAGAGTTCCGAATGTCGCGGCAGCTGCGCAACGATGACNCCGATGCCCTGGTTGCCCGGGCGCCAGACCACACGATCGCCGGTGACCAGNGCCGGCAGGTTGGCGCGCAGGTGGCAGCGAAAGACCTGCCCGCTGTGTTCGCCTTCCAGTGCTTCCACCTCGACCTGCACGCCGAAATGCGCGATGACCAGTCCGGTCTGCTCCGGGCCAAGATCGCCGCCTTCGAGTTCTTCGAGTGCACGACTTTCGCGACGCGCGGCGCGGGCGGCGCGCTCTTCCTGGATTTTCTCGATACGCCAGTTCTGCCGGCGGTTGAGTTGGCGTTTGGCCATGAATTCGGTTGTCTCTGAGGTTGGTGAGCGAGTCTAGCATGCTGCAACCCGCCCACTTCGGCCTGTATCGCGCTGAAGC
>JGI25321J50212_10003647_pt1 | contig 10521 bp, 9 predicted proteins | sample AutmiccommuBRH23_FD_50212 | JGI IMG/M metagenome (IMG submission 50212)
GCTGCCAGCACTTCGTCCAGCATCGACTCGATGGCGCCGGAATCAGTGACCTGCTTGAGGCCCTTCTTCTCGATGATCTCGTCAGCCGAACCTTCGCCGGCGGCCATGGCCTCGAAGACCATCTTGGCGATCTTGCCGCTGATGGTGTCGTCCTTGATGCGCAGGATCATGCCGCCCAGCTGCTCGGCGCTAACCGGTGACTGCTCGATCTCCAGGGCTTCCTTGTTGAGCAAGCTGGACAGCTCGCCCATCACCCAGTTGGCCGCCAGCTTGGCATCGCTGCAGGTGGCATTGACCTGTTCGAAGTAGTCGGCCAGTTCACGGCTGGCCGCCAGCACGTCGGCGTCATAGGCCGACAGGCCGAACTCGCGCTCGAAGCGTTCGCGCTTCTGTACCGGCAACTCGGGCAGGCTGGCGCGCACTTCGTCGAGGAAGCTCTGCTCGATCACTACGGGCAGCAGGTCAGGGCAGGGGAAGTAGCGGTAGTCGTTGGCTTCTTCCTTGCTGCGCATCGAGCGCGTCTCGTCCTTGTTCGGGTCGTACAGGCGGGTTTCCTGCACCACCTTGCCGCCGTCCTCGATCAGCTCGATCTGCCGCTGCACCTCGTGGTTGATCGCCTTCTCGATGAAGCGGAAGGAGTTGACGTTCTTGATCTCGGCGCGGGTGCCGAACTCGGCCTGGCCTTTCGGCCGCACCGAGACGTTGCAGTCGCAGCGCAGCGAACCTTCGGCCATGTTGCCGTCGCAGATGCCGAGGTAGCGCACCAGGGCGTGGATCGCCTTGACGTAGGCGACCGCTTCCTTGGCCGATCGGATGTCCGGCTCGGAGACGATCTCCAGCAGCGGTGTGCCGGCGCGGTTCAGGTCGATCCCGCTCATGCCGTGGAAGTCTTCGTGCAGGCTCTTGCCGGCGTCTTCTTCCAGGTGCGCTCGGGTGATGCCGATGCGGCGGGTGCTGCCATCTTCCAGGGTGATGTCCAGATAGCCCTTGCCGACGATGGGATGGTCCATCTGGCTGGTCTGGTAGCCCTTGGGCAGGTCGGGGTAGAAGTAGTTCTTGCGCGCGAAGACGTTCTTCGGCGCGATCTCGGCATCGATCGCCAGGCCGAACTTGCAGGCCATGCGCACGGCTTCGGCATTGAGCACCGGCAGTGTGCCGGGCATGCCGAGGTCGACCAGGCTGGCCTGGGTGTTGGGCTCGGCGCCGAAGGTGGTGGCGCTGCCGGAAAAGATCTTCGACTGGGTCGCGAGCTGTGCGTGGATCTCCAGCCCGATCACGGTTTCCCATTGCATCTTCAATCTCCTCAGAATCCGGCCGGGGCGCGCATGTGCCAATCGGTGACTTGTTGATACTGGTGCGCCACATTGAGCAGGCGCGCTTCCTGGAAGTACGGCGCCAGCAGTTGCACACCTACCGGCAGGCCATCAATGAAGCCGGCCGGCATCGACAGGCCGGGAATGCCCGCCAGGTTGGCGGTGATGGTGTAGATGTCTTCCAGATAGGCCGAAACCGGATCGGCGTTCTTCTCGCCCAGCTTCCAGGCCAGGTTCGGCGTGGTCGGGCCGAGGATCACGTCGACCTGCTCGAAGGCAGCGACGAAGTCCTGCTTGATCAGCGGCGGATTTTCTGCGCCTTGAGGTAGTAGGCATCGTAGTAACCGGCGGACAGCGCGTAGGTGCCGACCATGATGCGCCGCTTGACCTCGTCACCGAAGCCTTCGGCGCGCGAGCGCTTGTAGAGGTCGGTGAGGTCGACCGGGTTTTCGCAGCGATAGCCGAAGCGTACGCCATCGAAACGCGAGAGGTTGGAAGAGGCCTCGGCTGGCGCGATCACGTAGTAGGAAGGAATCGCATGCTGCATGTTCGGCAGGCTGATTTCCTTGACCGTGGCGCCGAGCTTCTTCAGTTCCTCGACGGATGCCATGACGGCGTCAGCGATCTTCGGATCGAGGCCGGCGCCGAAGTACTCCTTCGGCAGGCCGATGCGCAGACCGGCGAGCGGCTGGCTCAGTGCGGCGAGGTAATCGTCCAGCGGCTGGTCGACGCTGGTGGAGTCCTTGGCGTCGAAACCGGCCATTGCCGACAGCAGCAGCGCGCAGTCTTCGGCCGTGCGTGCCATCGGGCCGCCCTGATCGAGACTCGATGCGTAGGCGACCATGCCCCAGCGCGATACCCGGCCGTAGGTCGGCTTGAGGCCGGTGAGGTTGGTCAGCGCCGCCGGCTGGCGGATCGAACCGCCGGTGTCGGTGCCGGTCGCGGCAGGCAACAGTCGTGCGGCGATGGCCGCGGCGGAACCGCCGGAGGAGCCGCCCGGTACCCGGGTCAGGTCCCAGGGGTTCTTCACCGCGCCGTAATAGCTCGACTCGTTGGCCGAGCCCATGGCGAATTCGTCCATGTTCAGCTTGCCGAGGGTAACCGTGCCGGCAGCTGCGAGTCGTTCCACCACGGTGGCATCGTAGGGCGCATTGAAGTTGTCGAGAATCTTCGAGCCGCAGCTGGTGCGGATGCCCTGGGTGCAGAACAGGTCCTTGTGGCCGATCGGTGCGCCGAGCAGGGCGCCGTTCTCGCCGGCGGCGCGACGCGCGTCGGCGGCCTTGGCCTGTGCGATGGCAAGCTCGTCGGTCACGCTGATAAACGCGTTGAGCTGCGGGTCGAGCTGCTCGATGCGGGCCAGCAGGGTGCGCGTCAGTTCCTCGGCGGAGAAGTGCTTCTCGGCGAGGTTGCGGGCGATCTCGGCAAGCGTCAGGTTGTGCATGTCGGAATCCTTCATCATCACTCGATCACTCGCGGAACCAGATAGAGGCCTTCTTCCACGGCGGGTGCGATGGCCTGGTAGGCATCACGCTGGTTGCTCTCGGTGACTGCATCGGCACGCAGGCGCTGGGTGGTTTCCAGCGGGTGGGCCAGCGGCTCGATACCAGTGGTGTCGACCGCCTGCATGCGGTCGATCAGGCCGAGGATATTNTTGAGGGTCTCGGTGGTGCGGGGCAGGTCGGCTTCAGACAGGCCCAGGCGGGCCAGATGAGCGATCTTCTCCACCTCGGTGCGTTCAAGCGCCATCGGGTATCTCCAGCGGAAAGCGAATCGGGACTGCACCTTCCGTCGACTGGACGGGGTGCATGGCAGCACGGGACGAGCCNCGGCAATGGGCTTTCTGGCCCGGAAAAGCCGTCAATCTTACATGCCCGAGGCGGTTATCGGTAGCGTGGACGCGGTGCGCGGCCTTAGGATGAGTGGCGACCACCGTCATGCGACCTGGCACGCAATGCCTCATTTCTGGCGCCACGCGGGCGGACTCTCGCCTTGCCCTAACTTCGCACCATTGTTAGAGTTTGCGGCACTTTTTTCCCCACGCGTTTGCCCCAGGGCCCTTTTCCCATGTTCAAGAAACTGCGTGGCATGTTTTCCAGTGATCTGTCGATCGACCTGGGCACTGCCAATACCCTTATTTATGTGCGCGATCGCGGCATTGTTCTCGACGAACCCTCTGTAGTCGCCATTCGTAGCCACGGCAACCAGAAGAGCGTTGTCGCCGTCGGCACCGAGGCCAAGCGCATGCTGGGCCGTACCCCGGGCAACATCAACGCGATCCGTCCGATGAAGGACGGTGTGATCGCCGACTTCAGCGTCTGCGAGAAGATGCTGCAGTACTTCATCAACAAGGTGCACGAGAACAGCTTCCTGCAGCCCAGCCCGCGCGTGCTGATCTGCGTGCCCTGCAAGTCGACCCAGGTCGAGCGTCGTGCCATTCGTGAGTCCGCACTCGGCGCCGGTGCTCGCGAAGTGTTCCTGATCGAGGAACCGATGGCCGCTGCGATCGGTGCCGGTCTGCCGGTGGACGAGGCCCGCGGCTCCATGGTCGTGGACATCGGTGGAGGTACCACCGAGATCGCGCTGATCTCCCTCAACGGCGTGGTCTACGCCGAATCCGTGCGAGTCGGCGGTGATCGTTTCGACGAATCCATCGTGACCTACGTGCGCCGCAACTACGGCAGCCTGATCGGCGAATCCACTGCCGAGCGCATCAAGCAGGAAATCGGTACCGCCTTCCCGGGCGGCGAGGTCCGCGAAGTGGACGTCCGTGGCCGCAACCTGGCCGAAGGCGTGCCGCGCAGCTTCACCCTGAATTCCAACGAAGTGCTCGAAGCCCTGCAGGAATCGCTGGCGACCATCGTTCAAGCGGTCAAGAGCGCGCTGGAGCAATCTCCGCCGGAGCTGGCCTCCGACATCGCCGAGCGCGGCCTGGTGTTGACAGGCGGCGGCGCGCTGCTGCGTGATCTGGACAAGCTGCTCGCCCAGGAAACCGGTCTGCCGGTGATCGTCGCCGAGGAGCCGCTGACCTGCGTCGCCCGTGGCGGTGGTCGCGCGCTGGAGATGATGGATCGTCACGCCATGGACCTGCTGTCCACGGAGTGAGCCTGCGCCGCTGTGCTCATGACAAGCCGAAAGATCCGGTCGCACCGGCTTTCGGCTTGTCGCGTTTAGTCTCAAGCTTTTACTCGTGAGGTAGTTGCAATCAAGCCGCTATTTGCCAAGGGACCTTTGCTCGGTGTGCGCCTGCTGGTGTTCGTCGTGCTTTGTGTCGTGCTGATGGTGGTGGATGCACGCTTCGACGCGCTGAAGACGGTACGCAGCCAGATGGGGCTGGTACTGACGCCGTTCTACTGGGTCGCCGACATGCCGGTGCGGATCTGGAGAGGTGCGACCGAGCAGATCGCCAGTAGCAGCAGCCTGATGGCCGAGAACGAGAAGCTCAAGGCCGAGGCGCTGCTGATGCAGCGGCGCCTGCAGAAGCTGGCGATGCTCACCGAGCAGAACGTGCGCCTGCGCGAGTTGCTCAACTCGGCGGCGCTGGTGGATGACAAGGTCATCGTCGCCGAGCTGATCGGGCTCGACCCGAACCCGTTCACCCATCGCATCCTGATCGACAAGGGCGAGAAGGACGGCGTCTTCATGGGGCAGCCGGTGCTCGATGCCAGCGGCCTGATGGGGCAGGTCGTCGAGGTGCTGCCGTATGCCGCGCGCGTGCTGCTGCTGACCGATGTGACCCATAGCATTCCGGTGCAGGTCAACCGCAACGGACTGCGTGCGATCGCCGTGGGCACCGGCAATCCGGACTATCTCGAGCTGCGCCATGTGGCCGAAACGGCTGATGTCAAAGCAGGAGATCTGTTGGTCAGTTCCGGGCTCGGTCAGCGATTCCCAAGCGGCTATCCGGTGGCGCAGGTGACCGAGGTGGTGCACGGCTCCGGCCAGCCGTTCGCCATCGTACGTGCGGTCCCGACCGCCATGCTCAATCGCAGCCGCTATCTGATGCTGGTCTTCAGCGATTCGCGGACGCCGGAAGAGCGGGCCGCCGACGCTGCCGAGGCCCAGGCCGATGCCGATCAGAAAGCCGCTGCCGAAGGCGCGGAGGCAGCCGCACCTGCGCCCGCACCCGCTGCTGAGGCGGGGGCTGAAACGAGCGATTCCGAGCAGGCGCCCGCCGCTTCGTCGTCGACAACGGTATCGGAGGAGGCGCAATGATCAGCGGGCGGCCAAATAATGGATGGGTCATCTGGTTCAGCCTGACGATCGCGCTGCTGCTCAGCGTCGCGCCCATGCCCGGCAGCGCGGAGATCGCACGGCCGCTATGGCTGGGGTTGGTCATCGCCTTCTGGTCGTTGGTTCTGCCGCATCGCGGTGGGCTGGGCGCCGCGTTCTGTTTCGGGCTCGCGCAGGACGTGCTGGCCGGCACGCTGTTCGGCCAGAGCGCCTTGCCGCTGATCCTGATCGCTTTTCTGGTGCTGAGCCTGCAACAACGCCTGCGCATGTTTCCGCTGTGGCAACAGAGCATGGTGCTGCTGGTTGTGCTCGGCCTCGCCCAGTTGGTGCAGCTCTGGCTGAACACGCTGACCGGTAATCGGCCGCCGACGCTGCTGTTCCTCGTGCCTGTGCCGGTCAGCGCATTGCTCTGGCCTTGGGTTTATGTCGCGTTGCAGGGGCTGCGTCAGCGATTTGCGGTGTATTGACCAACGCCCGGTCAATTTCGTCCGTCGTACTCTGCGCTGAAAAAATCTGATCTTTTGTGTGGGTTTGTGCCGCCGGGCACGGCTTACGCCTTGCTGCTCCAAAGCAATTCTGAAATCATGCTGCCGCTATGGCGTTCCGCCATTACTGGTTTCTGCTTCAGAAGACGATAAGCACAACAGCACGGGCGATGAGTATGGAAGCTGGCAGTTCGATTTTTTCCAGGCCGCAAGGCTCTCGTGGCGCCCGTGCGGTGCTGGCTGCCGGCGCGGTAGGGTCGCTGCTGATGACGCTGGTCATGAGCACTGGTTACTCTCAGGCCGATAGCGCCCCGCAGGCCCCTCAGTTGGCCAAGCTGTCGGCCCCAGATACGCTCTCCACCGTTGCCGCTCCCTCTGAGTCCGCTGCCGATTCGCCTCGCGCCGAGCAGCTGGCCGGCAAGATTGCAGAGCTCGACGCCATTCTCCTTGAAAAGCAGAAGCTTGAAGATGCGCTGCGGGCCGAGAAGAGCGAGCTCGCTGCCGTGCAATTGCAGCTGGCCAACAGCAAGAAGCTGATTCGCCTGGAGGTCGACGACTTCCTCGGTCAGAGCGCCGAGCGCAAGCGTCTCGATGAGCTGCTGGACGAGCACAAACGTAGTGCCGAAGCCGAGAAAGCCATTGGCGAACGCGTCGAAGCTCTGGAGAAGGATCTCGGCAGCCAGCACCTGAAGTTCTCGCTTGCCGCGCGTGACGTCGATCGTCTCAAGACCCAGCTGGCGGCCGAGGTTCGCGAGCGCAACAGCAAGAAGATTCAGGCCATTGCCCGCAAGCTGGACAAGACCATTCGCTTCGAGCAGTCGGTTTCGTTCCGCTGTTCCGCCAGCAAGAGCCTCGCGGCCTGCCTGGCCGAGCACCGCAACGATGGTCAGATGTCGCAATGGGTGCTGGAAAACTACCAGCGTGTGCTGGCCGAGGATATCCGCGAGCAGGTTGCCGATGTCGGCCTGGATACCGCCTGGTACCGCTACCGCACACGTACCGATTTCGCCCAGGCAAGCATGAGCCTGGACGGCACCGTCAACGCGCAGATGAACGTCGAGGCGACCATCACGGCGAAGAAGATGATGCCGTGCGCGATCCTCGATGTGCCCTACGAGCAATGCGACAGCAAGACCCACTCGCTGATCGTGCGTAGCAACAAGTACGACGATCGGGTCCGCATCAACGACCAGGAGCATGGCGCGACGCCGGTTTCGCTGGTGCTCGACAGCGGTGTCTATGACATTCAGGTCACCTCCGGTGGCATTACCCAGAAGCGCACGCTGTCGCTCAAGGGTGATCAGGTGGTCAACTTCAAGTTCTGATCCATGCCCGGCGTAGTCCTTACGCCGGTCCTCTGCGCCTTCCTCGACGTACCCCGGATATGCGACGCTGTCGCTTTACCGTCTGAGGAACTGCCATGGGCGCTCTGTTTCTTGCCTCGGCATCACCCCGCCGCCGCGAATTGCTCGCGCAGATCGGCGTGCCGTTTTCTCTCGTCAGTGTTTCCGTCGATGAAACGCCCTCGCCAACCGAGTCGCCCGAGGCGTATGTCGAGCGCGTTGCGCGCGACAAGGCGCTCGCCGGGCTCGTCAGTCTGGGGGATCGCGACGGCTGCGTGCTGGGTGCCGACACCAGCGTGGTGCTCGATCAGCATATTCTCGGCAAGCCTGCCGACCGTGCCGACGGGCTCGCCATGCTGGCGGCGTTATCCGGGCGTACGCACCGGGTCATGACCGCCGTCGCGCTGGCCAGTCGAAGTGCCTGCGAGGTGCGTGTGGTCATCAGCGAGGTGACCTTCCGTACCATCGACGAAGCNGAAGCCGAACGCTATTGGGATAGCGGAGAGCCGGCGGACAAGGCGGGCGGTTACGCCATCCAGGGCTGGGGCGCGGTGTTCGTCAGCCAGTTGCACGGCAGCTATTCGGCGGTGGTTGGNCTGCCGTTATGTGAAACGGCGCAGCTGATCGACGCCTTCGGACTTCCACGTTGGACCAAAGGCTCAAGCTAGAGCCTGTGGCTTCGGCGCGCAGGCCGGTTAGAATCGACTCAACCACCAGCTAGCGCTGCACATCAAGCCACCGCCGAGAACAACAATGAGCGAAGAAATCCTGATGAACATCACCCCCATGGAGTCGCGGGTGGCGGTGGTGGAGAACGGTGTCCTGCAGGAGGTGCATGTCGAGCGCACCCAGCGCCGTGGCATCGTCGGCAACATCTACAAAGGCAAGGTGGTGCGCGTCCTGCCGGGTATGCAGGCGGCGTTCGTCGACATAGGGCTGGATCGCGCCGCGTTCATCCATGCTTCCGAGATTTCCGCCCGCGAGGGTAATGCGGTCGAGCCGATCAACGCCCTGGTTCACGAAGGCCAGAGCCTGGTGGTGCAGGTCACCAAGGACCCCATTGGCACCAAGGGCGCGCGCCTGACCACGCAGCTGTCGATCCCATCGCGCTACCTGGTGTACATGCCGCGCACCAGCCATGTCGGCATTTCCCTGCGTATCGAAGATGAAGCCGAGCGCGAGCGGCTCAAGCAGGTCGTTGCCGAATGCGTTGAGGCAGAGGGCATCCAGGAAGCCGGTGGCTTCATCCTGCGTACCGCGGCTGAAGGGGCCGGCAGCGACGAGATACTCATGGATATCCGCTATCTGCGCCGTCTGTGGGAGCAGATCGCCAGTCAGATCAAGACCGTCGAAGCGCCCACGGTGATCTACGAAGACCTCTCTCTGGCCATGCGGACCCTGCGTGATCTGGTCAATCCGCGGATCGAGAAGATCCGTATCGATTCGCGGGAGAATTTCCAGAAGGTCACCCAGTTCGTCGGCGAGCTGATGCCCGAGCTGGGCGACCGCCTCGAACACTATCCGGGCGAGCGGCCGATCTTCGATCTCTATGGCGTCGAGGACGAGATCCAGAAGGCGCTGGAGCGCAAGGTCATGCTCAAGTCAGGCGGTTACCTGATCATCGATCCGGCCGAGGCGATGACCACCATCGACGTCAACACCGGTGCATTCGTCGGTCATCGCACGCTGGAAGAAACCATTTTCAAGACCAATCTCGAGTCGGCCACTGCCATTGCCCGCCAGCTCAGGCTGCGCAATCTGGGCGGCATCATCATCATCGACTTCATCGACATGGAGGACGAGGAGCATCGTCGCCAGGTCCTGCGCACGCTGGAGAAGCAGCTCGAGCGCGATCACGCCAAGACCAACATCATCGGCATCACCGAACTCGGCCTGGTGCAGATGACCCGCAAGCGCACCCGCGAAAGCCTCGAACAGGTGCTGTGCGAACCCTGCATGTGCTGTCAGGGGCGCGGCAAGCTGAAGACGCCGGAGACCGTCTGCTACGAGATATTCCGCGAGATCCTGCGTGAGGCGCGGGCCTACCAGGCGGAAGGCTACCGGGTGCTGGCCAATCAGAAGGTGATCGATCGTCTGCTCGACGAGGAGTCGGGCAATGTCGCCGACCTGGAGGCCTTTATCGGTCGCTCGATCAAGTTCCAGGTGGAAAGCATGTACTCCCAGGAACAGTACGACGTGGTGTTGCTCTGAACAATGGTAGACCGGGCCGCAAGGGCCAGGATGACCGGAGCGCATCCAGATGAACCGCCTCGCTGCCTTCCTCGTGACACTGTCGCGCCAGCTGTTCTGGGTAATCGCGTTCGGGCTGATTCTGGCCGCGCTCTACGTGAGCCTGGGGCGGCAGCTGGTGCCTGTAATCGCCGAGTACCGGGCCGAGGTGCAGGAGAAGGCGCAGGCGGCGCTGGGCATGCCAATCGCGCTGGGCAGGCTCGAAGGCCGCTGGGAGGGCTTCGCTCCCCGTTTGCTGGCGCATGATGTATTGCTCGGCGAGGGTGACAGCGCGATGCGCCTGGACCGTATTGCCATCGTCCCAGACCTGGCGGCCAGCCTCTGGGCGCGAGCGTGGCGGCTGAGCCGGCTGGAGTTTAGCGGCGTGCAGCTGTCTGTCGCTGAAGATGCCGAGGGCAAGTGGCGAGTGGAGGGCTTGCCGGCCCGTACCGAGCAGAAACCGCCCGAACCGCAGAAGATTCTCGAGTCGTTGCAGCGGGTGCGTGGGCTGGCGGTGCGCAACAGCCAGATCACGCTGGAGCCATTCGGAGAACCGCCGCTGACCCTGAGCTACACCGATCTGGGCCTGCTCGTCGACGGTGTGCGGCTCCGGTTGGACGGGCGCAGCATCCTGCCGGATGGCCAGCCCCTGGCCTTGAGCATTGAGGGGCGGGTGCAGCCGCAGCGCTGGCAGCACGCCGAGGCGCAGGTTTATCTCAGCCTGCCACAAAGCGACTGGGCCGCCTGGTTGCCGCGCCGACTGACTGCCGACTGGCATCTGCAGACGTTGAAGATGGGAGGTGAGCTGTGGGCAACCTGGCGCGAAAAGGCGCTGGAGCGTGCTGTTCTACGGATTAACGCGCCGCAACTGATCACGTCCTTTGCCGATCGTGAGCCTGTTCAGCTCGAGGACCTTGGGGG
>JGI25321J50212_10003657_pt1 | contig 10506 bp, 12 predicted proteins | sample AutmiccommuBRH23_FD_50212 | JGI IMG/M metagenome (IMG submission 50212)
CGACAGCGCCTACAGCCTGGCGGGCAACAGCGTCATCGGCAGGCGGCTGCAGTCGATCGACGAAAACATCAGCAAAATGGAGGGCCGGCTGCAGGAAGTGGAAAACCGCTACTGGCGGCAGTTCACCGCCATGGAGCAGGCCATCAGCCGGATGAACGCCCAGAGCGCCTGGCTGACCCAGCAGTTCGGCGGCGGGGAGTAGGCCGGGACAGGCGGTTTTTTCCGCCCGGCGGCCTTCCGCCCGGCAGCTCCGGGAGGCGGTCTCTTTGTAAGCGGCCGGCAGCCGGGCGGCCTTGAGCCGGCGCGACCGGGACGGAGGGCGTTGAAACGGGCGCTTTTCCGGGCGGGCGCCGCGACGGGGGCGGCTTTTTCCGGGGGGATTTTGCCGCAACTATTGATCGGGGGTGGGTTCAGTGTCCGGTATTAATCCTTACCAGCAGTACCAGCAGAACGCGGTCATGAGCGCGGGCAGGGGGGAGTTGACCCTGATGCTCTATGACGGCGCCGTGAAGTTTATCAAACAGGGCATTAAGGCCGTCGACGAGAAAAACATCGAAGGGGCGCACGGCGCCATCGTCCGGGCGCAGGAAATCGTCCTGCACCTCGGCGCTACTCTGAACATGGACTTCGAGCTGTCCAAAAGCCTGGCCCTGCTTTACGACTATATAAACCGGCGGCTGATCGAGGCCAACGCCAAAAAAGACAAGGCTGTCCTGGCCGAAACGCTGGGCCTGGCGGAAGAGTTGAGGGCCGCCTGGGCGGAGGCGGTCAAGCTGGCCGGCCCGGCCGCCGCGGCGAACTTGTAGGGAAATGGCACGGGAAGCGGTGGCCGGCGCGCTTGACCGGATCGTGGCGCTTTTGGTCCGGAAGAGGAATTTGACAGAAGAGATCCGGCTGATGACCGCGAGCCAGTCCGCGCTTCTGGTTCCGGAGAAAACGGAGGAACTCCTGGCCGTCGCTGAAAAAAAGCAGTGTTTGATAGACGAGGCCGGCAGGATCGACGCTGCAGTGTCAAAGCTGGAAGAAGATATTAAAAGCGCCGCCGGGGCGGCGGAGCAGGAGAAGACCTTTGAGGAGCGATTGGAAAGAGCAGGTGAGCTGCGCCGGGAAATCGTTTTTATTTTACAGGAAACCCGGCGGTTTGATGAGCGAAACAGGCGGAAGATAAACGAAGAGTACCGTAAGCTGAGAGACGAGATGCAATCCCTGCGCGCCGGAAAGGGGCTGGTCAAGGCTTACCAAGCGCCTGCCGGCCGGTCTGGCGGATGCTTTATCGACAAGAAAAAGTAAGTTTCGGGGGTGATTAAAGTGAAAGTACAGGGTGTCGGCAATGTTTCATCGCACTTGCAGCGGGAGACGAAAGCTGAAGTTTTGCCGGGTGGGCAGGAGACGAATTCAGCCGGGGCAGCAGCCCGGCCGCAGGAACAGGCGGGCCAGGCCGGGGAAAAGGAAAAAATTGACCGGGCTGTCCTGGAGGAGGCTGTGGAGCAAACCAACAAAACAATGGAAACGTACCGCACCGAACTGCGCTTCAGCATCCACGAGGCCAGCGGGGAAATGGTGGTAAAGGTTATCAGTCTCAGGGACAACTCGGTCATCCGGGAGATCCCCCCCGAGCGCGTCCTCGACTTCGTGGCCCACGTGAAGGAAATGCTGGGTATTATTATTGATAAATTCATTTGAATCAACGATTCATGTCATTCATGTGTACTCTATTGATGAAACCGCGGTCCGCGTTGCAGCGGGCCGTTTGTATTTCCCCCGGAGGATCATTTCTTCTGTAATCCTTACTGGTTGGGGATTATTTCTTTCATCGTCTGAATAAAAGTGCAGACTTCTTTTTCCATGCAGCCGGCTGTGTGGGAATACTTGTTGAGTAAATCGCCGCCTTTAAAATCGATATTTTGACAAAATCTCTGTTAATTTTTTTTTTATTGCAGGAAAAAGTCATTTGTTGTAGAATGCAATATATGCCATTACAATAAAATATTTTCCATCCGAAAGGGCAAACTTCCCGAAAGGGAGGGGCGCAAAGCTGACGGGCCTAAAGCCAAAATAAGAATCGGTCGTCAGACATCAGTCGTCAGGATTAAATCTTTTTTTCTCCCGACGTCCGACGTCCGGCGTCCGACCTCTGAAATTGGCCAGGGCGGCCGGGTTGCCGGGTATGATGTTGTACCAAGCCCTTTCATTTACGGCTTGGTTTTTATGTTTTTTGACGAAAATTATCGTTATGGAAAGAACGGAGGATGGCCGGTGGACCTTTTTTCAAGTCCGGCAATGGTTGGCCTTAAAAAGGGACTGGACGCGGATGCCTTGCGGCAGAAGGTGATCGCCAATAATATCGCCAACATGAACACGCCTTACTTTAAAAAATCCGCCGTTGCCTTTGAAGGTTTGCTTAAAAAAGCGCTGGGGCGGGAACCCGTCGAAATGGTCACCACCGATCCGAAGCATTTCGGCGGCGCTCCTCTGCTGGCCGAGCTGCAACCCGAGGTCAGCCTGAACGAAGCGACCTCCATGCGTTCTGACGGCAATAATGTCGATATAGACGAGGAGATGGTCAGCCTCGCGGCCAACGGCATTCAATATCAGGCGACCGCGAGGGCGCTGGGTGACCGTTATTCCCTTTTAAGCTTTGTAATAACCGGTGGGAGGAGGTAAAAAAGTGGGCGTTTTCAGTTCTTTTGCCGTCAGCGCGTCGGGCCTTACGGCGGAGAGGCTGCGGCTGGACCTGATTTCCAATAATATCGCCAATATGAATACGACCGGCCGGATCGGTGATCCCGCCAATCCCCCTTATGTCCGGAAGATCCCCGTTTTTTCGCAAATGCTGGAGCAGATCGAGGGCGCCGGCGAGTTGCGGCCCCGTTTCAGGGGCGCGGGGGTGAGAGTGGCCGGCATTGTGGGGGACGGCCGGCCGCCCCGCCTGGTGTACGAACCTTCCCATCCCCGGGCCGACGCAAAAGGATATGTGGCCTACCCGAATATCAACGTGGTCGACGAAATGGTCAACATGATTACGGCCACCAGGGCTTACGAAGCCAATGTGACAGCCTTGAACGCGGCCAAGGAGATTGCCTTGAAAGCCCTGGAAATAGGGCGCGGTTAAAAGGGGGTAATAAAAATGCAGGTATCGCCTGTTGGGCCGTTCCTGCCGCTGCAGCCGGCGGGGGCCGGGGGAAAGCAGGAGGCCGGGGGCGGGTCATTTTCCGATGTGTTGAACAACGCCCTGAAAGAGCTCAATGATGCCCAGATCAAGGCCGATAATTTGACCCGTGACCTGCTTACCGGTGAAATTCAGGACATTCACCAGGTAACTGTCGCCATGCAGGAGGCCAGGCTGACTATGCAGCTTGCGGTGGAAGTAAGGAATAAAGTTGTTGAGGCCTACCAGGAAATTGCCCGCATGCAGGTTTAATACATCCTTGTCAGTTTCGAGGTGGTTTGATTGACCCCGGGTGTCCTCATAGCCAGGTTCGGGGAGAGATGGCATAATTTAAATCAAACTCAAAAGATTATCTCCGCACTGGTCGCCGCAGGGATCGTGGTCTGTCTGCTTTACCTCGGAAAGGTGGCGGCCGGGCCGGCTTACGCTCCCCTCTTCTCCGGGCTGGAGCCTAAAGATGCCGGTGTCATTGTCGAGAAATTGAAAACCATGAAGATCCCTTATCAGCTGGCGGATCAGGGCAAAACCGTGAAGGTTCCGGAACACCAGGTCTATGAGGCCAGGATCCAGCTGGCCAGCGACGGGACTCTGGGCGGCGGCGGGATGGGGTTCGAGCTTTTTGACCAGAACAAGTTCGGCCAGACCGACTTTGAGCAGCAGGTCGGCTACCAGCGGGCGCTGCAGGAAGAGTTGAGAAGGACTGTCGTTCAGCTTGACGGGGTGGAGCAGGCCAGGGTTCACCTGGTGCTTCCTCAAAAGAGCGTTTTTGTCAATGCTCAGGGTACGTCCACCGCTTCGGTGGCGCTGAAACTCAAGCCCGCGGCCCGGATAAAACCGGAGCAGGTGCAGGGAATCGGCGATCTTTTCGTGGGCAGTGTGGAGGGACTCAAGCCGGAAAATGTTCATATCGTAGATACCGAGGGAAATGTGCTGAGCGACGACCTGAAAACAAGTGACCCCAAAATTTTGACTGCCAGGGCCACCTTTGACCAGCAGAAGGCCCAGCGGGATTATGAAAAGGAACTCGAAAAAAGGGTGCAGTATATGCTTGCCCGGGTCATGGGGCAGAGCAACGCTGTCGCCATGGTCACCGCCGACCTTGACTTCAACCAGCAGCAAACTACCAGCAACGTTGCTTCAAACCCGGATAAGCTGAAAATAAGCGAACATACCGTCAAGGAAACCGGAGCGGGGAAAGAAACCGGCGGGGCTCCGGGCACCGATTCGAATATTGCCACAACCCCTTTTGTTCAGGGCCTGGGCTCGTCAGATTACAGCCGGGAAGAAAACACCACCAATTATCAGGTGAGCACCAGGCAGGAGACCGTGGTTAAAGCGCCCGGGGGGGTCCGGCGTTTATCGGCCGCGGTGGTGTTAAACGAAGCGACGGTCCCGGCGGATGTCCAGAATGTCAGGGATGTTGTCGCGGCGGCCATTGGGTACGACCAGAGCCGCGGTGATCAGATAAACGTATCCAGCATGGCTTTTGACGACACGTATCAGAAGAAAGTTGAGGCCGAGATGGCCCGGGCCGAATCGGAAGACAGGGCCAGAGAGCGTCTTTTTGTCTATGCTCTGGCCGGCGCGGCCCTGCTGGCCGCCGTCCTGGCGTTAATCCTCATCCTGCTGCGGCGTCGCGGTGTGCAGAGGCTTGACGAAAGCGAGCAGGATGAATTCATGGCGGTAAAAGATCTGGAAGCCGAGCAGCCAAAAGAGATCAGGGAAGAGAAACGAGACCAGATCAGAGATTTGGCCGGTAAAAAACCGGACGAGGTCGCAGAGATTTTGAAACTCTGGATCAAGGAGTAGGGGGGATCGGCATTGCAGCTTACCAAGCTCACCGGTGTTCAAAAAGCGGCGGTCTTGTTGGTGGCCCTGGGTTCGGACATGTCTTCCCGGGTGCTGAAGCAGGGCTTCCATGAAGGCGAGATCGAACGGCTCACCAAGGAAATATCCAACATGATCAAAATTCCGCTGGAAGTGAAGAACGCTGTGCTGGATGAATTCATGGAACTTCAGCGCGCCCGGGGGTTTCTGATCCACGGCGGCCTGGATTATGCCAGGGATATGCTGCAAAAAGCCCTGGGGCAGCAAAAAGCTGCGGAAATATTGAATAAGCTGACCAGCGATATGAATGCCGTTTCCTTCAGCGCTCTTCGCAAAACCGACCCCAAACACCTTTTTAACTTTATCAGGGAGGAACATCCCCAGACCATCGCCTTGATCCTGGCTCATCTGACCCCGGACCAGGCGGCGGTTATTCTGGCGTCCCTCCCGCCCGAAAAGCAGAGTGAAATTTCCAGGCGGGTTGCCATCATCGACCGTTTTACCCCCGATATTATCATGGACGTGGAGAAGCTGCTGGAACAGAAAGTATCGTCCGTGATCCAGCAGGATCATACTGTGGTGGGCGGAGTGCAGTCTCTCGTGGATATTCTGAACAGGGTGGGCCGCAGCGCGGAAAAAGTGATCCTGGAGGGTTTGGAGCAGGAGGACCCCGAACTGGCGGAAGAAGTCAAGCGGCGCATGTTTGTATTCGAAGACCTTGTCCAGCTCCCGGACAACTATATCCAGCGAGTGCTGAAAGAGGTCGATCCCAAGGACCTTGCTCTGGCCATGCGCGGCGCCAACGAAGAGGTGAACACCAGGATTTACAAGAATATGTCCAAACGCGCCGCCGAGATGCTTAAAGAAGAGATCGAATACATGGGATCAGTGCGCCTGAGAGAAGTGGAGCAGGCGCAGCAGAAGGTCGTCACCGTCATCCGCAGGCTGGATGAGAGCGGTGAAATAATTATTTCCCGGGGTGCCGATGATGTCATTATCTAGCAGGATCATCAGGGGCGCCACGGTGTGGGACAGCCCCGGGCAGGCCTTGCCGCTGAGGCGCTGCGTTGCCGGGGAAGATCCGGCGATAATAAACGATGGCGGCAACGGTTCCGCCGGCGGCAATGATCATGACGATGCCCGGCCGGACCGGCAGGCTCTGGCGGAGGCGCAGGCTGAGGAAATTTTGAGCCGGGCCCGCGCCGCGGCTGATGAAATAACCGGCCGGGCCGGGCTTGAAAGTGAACGGATCAAGCAGCAGGCCTACCAGAGCGCCTTTGACCGGGGGAATCAAGAAGGTTATGAGCAGGGCTACAGTAAAGGGATGGCGGATGCGGAAGAAGAGGCGTCTTCCATCCGGACCCAGGCCCTGGATGTATTGAAGCAGGCGGAGAAGGTGCGCCGCCTGACGCTGGAATCTCTTGAGGGGGAAATCATCGACCTGGCCCGGGAAATAGCCGAGGGGCTGCTGCTGGCCGAGCTCTCGCTGAATCCGGAAACCGTGTTGAATGTGGCCGTGCGTTCGCTGCGCCTGGTGGCGGACCGGCTCAACGTAATATTATATATTAATCCGGCTGAGCTGGAACTGGTCGAAAGCAAGAAAGACGCGCTCAAAAACCTTCTTCCGGCGAGAGCGGAGCTCCAGGTGATAACGGACCCCGCAATTCGGCCGGGGGGCTGCAAGGTTGAAACGGAGCACGGGTTTGTGGACGCCACCATGGAAAAAAGGAGGGAGGAATTGCTCAAGGCGCTCTACGGAAGGGATAAATAGCATTCTAATAAGTATTTTTAGGGGGTGATAAGCATGAAAATGAAATACTTTGGGTTTTTAATCATGTTGTTGATTGCCTTTGTGCTTATTAGCGGCGGTGTCACCGGCGGTTCGGTGGCGGAAGGGGTCTATTTGCCTCTGCCCGGTGTATCGGAATATGTATATAAAGCGGATTTTGCCACCAAAGGGTTGTCCAAGTTAAGCGCCATCAACAAGAACGTGGAGATCAACTTCGGCAAGGACAATTACTTGTTGGACGGCGGCACTGTTAAAGGGACGGGCATCGGTGTTTATGTAAGGCCGGACAGTGAGCTTCCGAAAAATACTAATAATTTTTCTCAGGCTTATGGCGGCATTCAAAAGTATTGGATCATCAAGCCGCTGTCCAAGTTGTACACCATAAGACCGGTTGATGATTTGTCAGACTTCAATAATGTCAGTGGCACAGGGGGTCATACTGATTACAGTATGATTTCACCGGCCGCGATTACCTTGAAGTATGATATTTATTTCTCTGATGCTTATGACAATGTTGCCGTTCTGTATCGCAAAGACGACGGCAGTGCCTGGGAAATTTTGCCCGCGGTGGTGAATGCCGGCGCGAAATCAGTAACTGCGACTTTTTCCAAAGACGGCTTCGGCAGTTATTGTGTGGTCAACATGGACTGTAATTTCAGAGAGTTTTCCGGGACGGGGATCCCCGGTGTCAACTGGGCGCAGCAATATGTAACGCCGCTATGGTCAAAAGGACTGCTGAGCCAGACCAGGGACAGCGGTTACTTTGGATTGGTTTACGGTTCTTCACCCGCTGGGTATGGCGAGTATAAAATGACCCGGGGTGAGTTCGCCTTTGTGTTGGTGAAGGGAATGAGGCTTCCGCTGGACGACAATCTGAATGATATTTTCTCGGATCTGAATGTGACTTTACAAGAAACAAGTCAGACACCAAATATAAACTATGATTATTATTACCCGGATTGGGACGATTATGCTTACACCTCTGCAAAATATGGCCTGTTCAACGGCTTTAGAGACGGCGATAACCTTACATTTAAGCCCAATGGCTACATCACCCGGGAGCAGGCCGCGGCCTTGATTGCCCGGGCGGCAAAGCTGAAGCTGGAAACGGATAATGAAGATGGGGGCAAGGTCGATCAGGGACTGGCTAAATTGTATAAAGACTATGCGAGTGTCAGCCGGTGGGCAAGGCCTTATGTCCTGGCCGTTTCCAAAGCAAAGTATATGGAAGGGATACCAGATCCGGCCGATGCCAAGAAAAAGGACAAGTTGTTTGAAGCCACAGATCCGGTTACCCGCGCTCAAACCGCAAAAATCATGTATAAATTTTTGAAAAACTTAAAAACCATATGATTAATTGGCTTGTTAATCTGGTTTTTAACCATCTCTTTTAGAAAAGGATGATATCGCTTGGAAAGTGTTTCCGTCGATCTTTCCCCGTGGCGGTCCCGTTTGAAGGAGGCCAGGCTGCTTAAACTTACCGGCCGGGTGGCCCGCGTGATCGGGCTCACTGTCGAGGTCCAGGGAATCAACGCCTCGATTGGCGAGGTCTGCGGGATCGTGGTGCCCGGTGAGCCGGAACCGGTCCGGGCCGAGGTGGTGGGTTTTCGCGATGGAAGTACGCTGCTGATGCCCCTGGGGGAACTGCGGGGAATTTACCAGGGGTGCAAAGTTGTTCCCGGCGGGAGATCATTTACTGTAAAGGTCGGGGAGAAGCTGCTGGGCAGGGTCTTGAACGGGCTGGGGGAGGCCATGGACGGTCTGGGCCCCTTAAACGGGTGTTTTGCCGATTTACCGGTGGACAACCGCCCGCCCAACCCCCTGATGAGAAGACGGATCACCGAGGTGTTTTCAACCGGGGTACGGGCCGTGGACGCGCTGCTTACCTGCGGCCGGGGCCAGCGCATCGGTATTTTTTCAGGCAGCGGGGTCGGCAAAAGCACCCTGCTGGGGATGATTTCCCGGTATGGCAGCGCCGATGTCAACGTTATCGCCCTGATCGGGGAGCGGGGCCGTGAGGTGCTTGATTTTATTGAAACCGACCTCGGTCCGGCAGGCCTGGCCCGCTCGGTGGTGGTGGTCGCCACATCGGAGCAACCGGCTCTGGTGCGCCTGAAGGGCGCCTTTGTGGCCTGTGCCGTTGCGGAATATTTCCGCGACCAGGGCAAGGACGTGTTGCTGCTGATGGACTCGGTGACCAGGTTCGCCATGGCCCAGCGGGAGGTCGGCCTGGCCATCGGAGAGCCGCCGGCCACCAAAGGTTACACTCCCTCGGTGTTCGCGCTGCTGCCCCGTCTCCTGGAGCGGCCCGGCATGTCCCAAAACGGTTCGATCACGGCCTTTTTTACGGTGCTGGTGGATGGGGATGACTTGAACGAACCGATTTCCGACGCGGTGCGGGGCATCCTGGACGGGCATATTGTCCTCTCCCGCTCTTTGGCCGCGGCCAACCATTTTCCGGCGGTGGATGTATTGAACAGCGTCAGCCGCCTGATGCCCGACATAACCACGGAAGAGCACCGGGTCCGGGCCGGCCGGTTGCGCGACCTGCTGGCGGCTTATAAACAGGCGGAGGACCTGATTAACATCGGAGCTTACGTGGCGGGTTCAAACCCGCGTGTCGACGAGGCCAGAGCTTCCTATCAGACTATTGTTGATTTTCTGCGGCAGGATTTGCACGAGCATTCCGAATACGGCGATTCGCTGGAGAAATTGAAAGCAATCGTATCCTAAGGGGGTAACGTGTCATGGCTGAGTTTCAATTTCGCCTCGAACCGGTGCTGCGGCAGCGGGCGGCAAAGGAGGTTTCCGCCGAGCAGGCCCTGGCCCGGGCCCATAATGACTACAACCGGCGCCTGACCCTGCTGGAGGACACCAGACAGCGCCTGGAAGAAACAGCCGCGCCGGCTGGAAAAAGTGAAAGTGAACTGGATATTTTTGAGGTCATGCACCTGTCCTTTTACCGGACATCTCTCAGCGCGAAAATCAGCGACCAGGAAAAAGGGGTGAAAAAAGCCGGCCGCATGGTTGAGGACAAACGCAACGAGGCTGTTCAGGTCAGGCAGGACCGGCAGGTTGTGGAAAAGCTCAGGGACAAGCATCTGCAAGACTACAGGTGTGAGGCCGCGCTCAGAGAGCAAAAAGAAGTGGATGAGCTGGCCCTCTATGCCCATCTGCGCCGGGTGAAGCAGCTTCGGCCGCGTCCAGTCTAGAAAAATTTATTTGAGCTGCTTGGGAAAACTGAGAAACACCTCTTTTTCATACTTTGTAAAAAACTTAAAAGAAAGGTGGTGATAAAAGTGCAAATAGCAATTGTGAATGATACTGTGGCTTCCCGGAAAAGCAGCGGATCAGTTTCAGGCGATCCGGCAATTACAGGGGAATTCAACCTGGCCATGGCTGAGGTGTTGGCGTTGCTCAGGCCCCTTCCGGGCGACTTGCCCCAGGCTCAAAACGAACCCTGCGGCGGAAATGCTCCTTTAACCGGGGCGGATAATTTTAGCTGCATTGACCCAACAATCTTGCCCGGTGGTTTAACGGGAGACGCTGCTGTAAAAAAACCAGCCATCGGCTGGCAAGGAGTACAACCGGTAGTAAGCGAAGTGGTGGGTGATTCCGGCAAAGATGTGGAACAAACGCCGGCAGAAGCAAAACTCCCGCTGGATTTGCTAACAATTTCAGTTTTGCAGCAAAACTCGGCCCAAATGGCGGCGCCTGTAAA
>JGI25321J50212_10003662_pt1 | contig 10493 bp, 11 predicted proteins | sample AutmiccommuBRH23_FD_50212 | JGI IMG/M metagenome (IMG submission 50212)
AATTTGCAGACTTAGTAAAATTGTTTTTATTTTTACTAACAATCTTTAACCTCTTATTTCCCTTGACAAAAGCTATTTGTTATTGTTAAAATTACAAAGAATGTCTAAGAGTGATATTTTGTATCCTCAAGAGGGGGTGTAAATAGATGAGACCTACATTTCAACCGAATGTTCGCAAAAGAAGTAAAGTTCATGGATTTCGCAATAGAATGAGTACTAAAAATGGTCGCAGGGTTTTAAGCGCTCGCCGTAGAAAAGGTAGAAAAGTACTATCAGCATAGGCCACCTTTAAGTGGTCTTTTTTTCTCTTTATTGGCAGCAAAACTATGGATGTAGGAGTTGAAATAGGTTTATTTTTTTCTTTATTTACCTATACTTCACGTAGATGCCTTTTTCTGAGTACATCTTACTTCTGTCTGGAGGTTTTTTGCTTGCATCGGGATATCAGATTAAAGAAGAGAAAAGATTTTAAGAAGGTTTATAGTTATGGGCAATCTTTTGCTAATAGAGAATTAGTTCTTTATTTTAAGTCCTCTAATCAACTCGGTTACCGTATTGGGATTTCTGTAAGCAAAAAGGTTGGTAATGCTGTTGTGAGAAATCGAATTAAGAGATTGATTAAAGAGGCGTTAAATGCCCAGATCAAAATGTTTGGAATAAAAAAAAATACAGATATTGTTATTATTGCTCGAAACCCAACTGTTGGGATGAGTTATGCTCAAATCGAACGAAGTCTTAACCATCTATTCAGAAAAACAAAGCTGTTTGAACGATAATAGTTTTGGGAATTCAGCAATTTGGGATATAGATTAGGAACTGAGGTGTTGATCATTATCAAAGGAGTTTTTCTTCTTCTCATTCGTTTCTATAGAAAGTTTATCTCTCCAATGAAACCACCTAGTTGTCGATTTGCACCAACATGCTCTCAATACGCTATTGAAGCAATTGAGGTTCATGGAGCGGTAAAGGGAGGATGGTTGTCTGTTAAGAGAATCAGCAAATGCCATCCATTACACCCTGGGGGTTTTGACCCGGTTCCAAAGAAATAAAACACACTTTAGAGGAGGAGTTAATTTGAAAAAACGCTCTATAATTGGCCTAATGTTAATCGTTATAGTTCTATTAAGTTCAGGATGCGCTGCAAGCCCTGACACTCCGGTTGATCCAAGTAATGGAATATGGGACAAATTTTTTGTCTACCCTCTTTCTATGGCTTTAGATTTTTTTGGAGACCTATTTCTAAATAATTATGGATTATCCATTATACTTGTTACAATTTTAGTTCGCTTTTTAGTACTACCTTTGATGATTACTCAAATTAAGAGTACTAAAGCTATGCAACAGCTTCAACCGGAGATTAAGGCTATTCGAGATAAATATAAGGATAATTCACAAAAAATTCAAGAAGAAACAATGAAACTGTTTCAAAAGCATAATGTAAATCCTTTATCCGGCTGCTTGCCATTATTGATTCAAATGCCGATCTTGATTGCTTTTTATCATGCAATAATGCGAAATCCGCACATAGCTGATTCGTCATTCTTATGGCTGCAGCTGGGTGAGAAGGATCCTTTCTATATTTTACCTGTTCTTGCTGCTGTAACTACTTATCTGCAAACAAAAATGATGAGCGCAGGTACTAGTACGACCCCACAAGCAGCTCAACAGCAAAAATTAATGACGATTATGATGCCGGCGATGATTTTATTTTTCAGTATTCAATTCGCATCTGCTTTGGCATTGTACTGGGTAGTTGGGAATATTTTTACCATTGTGCAGACCAAAATGGTTAAGGGAATAAAATAGCTTTTAGGGGGCATTGATATGGAAAAAATTACAGCTTCCGGCAGGACTGTGGAAGAGGCTATAGAATCGGCTCTTCAACAGTTAGGGGCATCAAGGGATAAAGTAAACATTAACATAGTCGAGCAGCCGGGAAAAAGGTTATTTGGACTAATGGGGAAAAAAGATGCTGTTGTCCAAGTTGAACTCATTTCAGACCCCTTTGAATCAGAAAAGGATCAGGTTCCTCTTAAAAAAGCTCCGGCGAATAATCAATTAGCTGAGGCTAAGAGTTTTTTAAATGATGTTTTTGATTCGATGGGATTAACTGTCCAGATTGAAAAGTTAAGCTCTAAGGAGCAGGTGCTTTTTAACCTGATCGGTAGGGATTTGGGTGTTCTGATTGGAAGAAGGGGACAAACTTTAGATGCTTTGCAGTATTTGACAAATATTGTTGCTAATAAGCATACTAAGGATGAGCGTGTCAGAATTGTTCTTGATGCAGAGAATTACCGGGCAAAAAGAAAGGTTACTTTAGAGAGGTTGGCTGTTAAATTGGCTGACGGCGTTATCAGAACTGGCAAAGAGGTTGTATTAGAACCGATGACTCCTTTAGAGAGAAAAATAATACATACTCAATTGCAGGATCATCCGAAGATTCAGACCTTTAGTATTGATGAGGAACCTAATCGTAAAGTGGTAATTTCCTTGAAAAGAAATTAATCATTTTTCCAAAATCCCTGTTGCAGGGATTTTTTTTTTAAAAGGACTTGTAAACACGCCAAGAATTTTGTTTTTTCTATTTTTTGTGATATTCTTATGATTTAGATAATGTGAGACCCCTACACGAGAATTGCGGGAGTTATCTGAAAAATGAGGATTAATTCTAGTCAGCTGGAGTGATTTGAATGGAATATGATACTATTGCGGCTATCTCTACTCCGATAGGAGAAGGTGGGATTGCTATAGTTCGTCTTAGTGGAATTGATTCGCTAAAGATTGTTGATAAGCTGTACCAGGGGAAAAGGAGCTTGCACGACGTTCCCAGTCATACGATTTCTTACGGTCATCTATATGACAACCAGACAATTGTAGATGAGGTTTTAGTTACCGTTATGCGAGCACCCAATACTTTTACTAGAGAGAATGTTGTGGAGATCAATTGTCATGGAGGTTTAATTCCAGCTAAAAGGGTACTTGATCTCATTTTGGCTAATGGAGCCAGTTTAGCAGAGCCGGGTGAATTTACTAAGAGGGCTTTTTTGAACGGCAGAATTGATTTATCACAAGCTGAAGCTGTAATGGATCTTATTCGTTCTAAAACTGATCGAGCGATGAGTTTTGCTATGAGGCAGGTTGAAGGTGAATTATCAGCCGCAATAAAACTAATTCGTCAGAAATTATTAGAGGCTCTTGCCCATATTGAGGTGAATATCGATTATCCCGAGCATGATGTTGAGACGATTACTCGAAGCTTTCTTCAAAACCATGCTGACAGTGTAAAAGAGGGGATTGTTAAGCTTTTAGTAAATTCTCAGCAAGGAAAGATTTTGCGAGAGGGACTTTCTACAGTTATTATTGGGAGACCTAACGTAGGTAAATCATCCCTTCTTAATAAATTAATTAGGGAGAATAAAGCTATTGTAACGGATATTCCTGGAACTACGAGAGATGTAATTGAAGAGTATATCAGTATTCGGGGTATCCCTTTAAAGCTGGTGGATACTGCTGGCATTAGAGATACTGAGGATATAATCGAAAAAATTGGTGTGGAAAAATCTCGTAAGGCTCTTGGTTCAGCCGATTTGGTTCTTTTAGTTTTAAATCACAGTGAAGAGCTTTCAGCTGACGACCTGCAGTTAATTGAATTAGTTAAAGGATTAAATGTTATTGTTGTTATCAATAAAACGGATCTTCCTAAGCGCTTGGATATTGATTTGATTATCGATAGACTTAGTAATAAAAAGGTTATTTTAACTTCCATCACTCATGACAAAGGTATCGATGAGCTTGAAGAGGGAATTAGCGACCTGTTTTTCTCGGGACACCTCCAAGGTGACGACTTAGCATCTGTTTCTAACTCTAGACATATTGCCTTATTACATAANGCCAAAAATAGTATTGAAGAAGCAATTGATTCTATTCGGGATGGGCAGCCCATTGACTTNGTAGCTATTGATCTTAAAAATACCTGGGAGCTGTTAGGTGAAATAATTGGTGAGGCTGTGAGTGAAGATTTAACCAACCAGATATTCTCACAGTTTTGTGTTGGAAAATAGTTATATCTATAGTTGAAATATTTTTATAGGAGGATTTTAGCATGAGATATCGGGCGGGTAATTTTGATTGTATTGTAGTTGGAGCAGGACATGCAGGAGTGGAGGCTGCTTTGGCAGCTTCGAGAATGGGAGTTAAAACCCTATTATTAACTATAAGCCTTGATACTATTGCTTTTATGCCCTGCAACCCTTCTATTGGCGGTCCAGCAAAGGGACACGTAGTAAGGGAGATAGATGCCTTAGGGGGCGAAATGGGTAAAAACATTGACCAGACTTATATCCAAATGCGCATGCTGAATACTGGAAAGGGGCCGGCAGTTCACGCTTTAAGAGCTCAGGCTGATAAATTTCTTTATCAACAGCGGATGAAAGAAACATTAGAGAAGCAGGATAATTTAACCGTTAAACAAGCAATGGTTGATAGTCTTCTTGTTGAGGATGAGACAGTAAAGGGTGTAGTTACAAACACAGGAGCCGAGTATCTTGCTAAAACTGTCGTCTTAACTACAGGGACTTATTTAAAAGGCAAAGTAATTATCGGTGACTTAATTTATGAGAGCGGTCCAAACAACCAACATCCATCTATAAAGTTATCTATTTTTTTAAAGCAAATAGGGTTTGAACTAGCTCGTTTCAAAACTGGAACGCCACCTCGAATTCATAGCAATTCTGTGGATTATACCAAGCTGGAGATCCAACCCGGGGATCAGCAGCCACGGTTTTTTTCTTTTGATTCTAAAGAGTACCGAGTTGAACAAATACCTTGCTGGCTGACTTACACGAATAGTCAAACGCATCAGGTGATTAATAGCAATCTTCATCGCGCCCCTTTGTTTTCGGGGACAATTGAGGGAACTGGTCCAAGATATTGTCCTTCAATTGAAGACAAGGTTGTTCGTTTTAGTGATAAACCTAGACATCAGATTTTTCTAGAGCCAGAGGGTGAGAACACTTCTGAAATGTATGTCCAAGGCTTCTCTACAAGTCTGCCTGAAGAGGTGCAGATTGAGATGCTTAGAACAATAGCCGGACTAGAGAAATCAGAGGTAATGAGGCCTGGTTATGCTATTGAGTATGATGTAATAATACCAACACAGCTATGGCCTACACTGGAAACAAAAAAGATAAGCAACCTATTTAGTGCCGGTCAGCTTAATGGAACCTCTGGTTATGAAGAAGCAGCGGGCCAAGGTTTAATTGCTGGAATTAATGCTGCATCTAAGGTATTAAATATGGAGCCATTTATTCTTGACCGCTCTGAAGCCTATATCGGGGTATTAATTGATGATTTAGTTACTAAGGGGACTAATGAACCATATCGCCTGCTAACCTCTAGAGCAGAGTATCGCCTTCTTTTGCGACATGATAACGCTGATTTACGTCTTCGCGAGAAGGGTTATAGGCTGGGAATTATTGATGAAGAAAGGTATCAAAACTTTTCAAAGAAAAAAGAGTTAATCGAATTGGAAATTGAACGTTTAAGGACTACTAAAGTCCGACCTACCGCAGAAGTGCAGACGATGCTACGAGAGCTCGGAACGGCAGAGTTAAATAATGCTATAGATCTGGCAACCTTACTAAGAAGACCAGAGGTGTCTTATAACAATATTGAAGCGATTTCTCCTGCGCCAGTTCTATTAACTGATGAAGTTAAGGAGCAAGTGTTGATTTCGATCAAATACTCTGGCTATATCGAAAAACAACTTTTACAAGTTGATAAATTAAAAAAGCTGGAATCCAAAAAAATACCCGACTGGGTTGATTACCGCAAAATAGGTAGTCTCTCACTTGAGGCAAAAGAGAAATTAAACAAGATAATGCCCTTAAATATTGGTCAGGCTTCACGAATTTCTGGAGTTAGCCCGGCTGATATATCTATTCTTCTAATCTATATCGAACAGGGTCGGAAAGAATTGGAGATAAAGTAAAATGATCAATTACTTAAAAGAAATATTTANTAATCAGGAGATCCCGCTTGACGATAATCAACTAGCTCAATTCCAAGCTTACTTCGATTTGTTAGTTGAATGGAATAGTAAAATGAACTTAACAGCAATTACTGAACCAAGGGAAGTTGTAGTTAAGCACTTTTTTGATTCTTTAACCCCCTCATTCTTTTATCAATTAGCTGGGCAGCGGATGATTGACATTGGGGCAGGGGCTGGATTTCCTAGTATTCCAATAAAAATCTGTTTTCCGCAAATCCAGCTGACCTTACTTGATTCATTAAATAAGCGAGTTAAGTTTTTAGCTGCTGTTGTTGAAGAATTAGGATTAAATGATGTTCAGTGTCTTCATGGAAGGGCGGAGGAACTAGCTGTTAGGGTAGATCATCGTGAGAAGTATGATTTAGCTATTTCTCGAGCAGTTGCTAGACTTAATGTACTTGCAGAGCTTTCTCTGCCTTTTGTTAAATTGGGTGGGAAAATGATTGCCTTAAAGGGAACAAAAGCCGAGGAGGAAGTTGCTGAAGCCGAACCTGCTTTTAGAATATTAGGTGGAGGTTCAGCTAAGAGCTTCCAGTTGCTGCTTCCTGATAATTTTGGTGAAAGAACAATTATCTTGATTGACAAACAGAAAAGTACGCCCAAAAAATATCCTAGAAAAGCTGGATTGCCTTCTAAAGAGCCACTGCAATAACAGTGTTTCACGTGAAACATTATTATTGACGGTTACTTATCTATAGTACTATTTTAGATTTGTTGAAAACGTAGATTAAGTGAATTGATCAAGTTCTTGTTGCGGAGGCTAAAAGATTTTTTGATTATTTTCGATATTTTTTTGAAATTTAGCAGGATTTATTTTGAATAAACGAGAATAAAGGATAATGAACGAAAAAGTAGGTGGGTGGATTATAATGAAAGAACCGTTTTCTAAAATCCTCGGTATTTCCGAAAAGGATAAAGAGGAAGTTAAGCGACTCCCTGTTGAAGTTATTGATGCCAGTCCTTATCAACCAAGGACGATATTCAATGACGATAAGCTGCAGGAGTTATGCCAGACCATTAAAACACATGGAATAATTCAACCGATTGTTGTACGGGTCAAAGATGACAGATTTGAATTAATTGCTGGTGAAAGAAGACTTAGAGCGGCAAAAATTCTTGGCATGGAAACTATTCCAGCGATAATTAAAAATTTTAATGATGCGCAAACAGCTTCTGTTGCTTTGATTGAGAATCTGCAAAGAGAGGGCTTAACAGCTATTGAAGAGGCAACAGCTTATCAACAACTTATTCAGCTTCATAATTTAACGCAGGAAAGTCTGGCGCAGAGGTTGGGCAAAGGTCAATCGACAATTGCCAACAAAATCAGGTTACTAAATCTTTCGCCAACCATTCAAGAAGCACTATTAAGCAGAAAGATTACTGAAAGACACGCAAGGGCATTGTTGCCGCTAAACGATCAAACAGTTCAAGAAAAAATATTGCGAGAAGTAATTGAGAAAGAATTAAATGTCAAGCAGACGGAAAACAGAGTTAAATTTTTATTGGAGGCAAAAGCAGAGCCAAGTACTACAAAACCAAAGAAGCTGGTAGTTTCTAAGGATGTGCGGATTGCTATGAATACTATTAGACAGTCAGTAGAGATGGTGTTAAAAACCGGATTAGCAATTGAGACAGATGAACAAGATTATTCTGATCACTATGAAATCGTTATTAGAATTCCTAAGAAATCTTAAATGTGCTACATATTTATTTATTTTGTCATGATCGCGGAGAATAAAAAGCGGCAAAATTTATTTTTGCCGCTTATTTAACTAAAATATTTCTTAAGCAGCACGAAATACTATTCAGTTTTAATGATGGGGTGAATTTCATTGGGGAAAGTTATCGCAATTGCAAACCAAAAAGGCGGAGTCGGTAAGACAACCACTTCCGTTAATTTAAGTGCCAGTCTTTCTAAATTAGGNAAGAAAGTATTACTGGTTGATGTTGACCCGCAAGGCAACACGACTAGTGGAATAGGGATTAATAAAGCTGATGTACAATATTGTATTTACGATGTTTTGATAAATGATATACCTTTAAGAGATGCCATTATCAGAACAGAATCTGAGGGATTGGATGTAATTCCGGCGACGATTCAGTTAGCAGGTGCCGAAATCGAGTTGGTGCCAACTATTTCAAGAGAAGTTAGGTTAAAAAGAGCATTGCATCACATCCGAGAGCTGTATGATTATGTAATAGTAGATTGCCCTCCTTCGTTGGGAATTCTCACAATTAATTCGCTTACAGCTGCTGATTCTGTTTTGATCCCGATTCAATGCGAATATTATGCATTAGAGGGTTTAAGTCAGTTATTAAATACCATTCGACTTGTTCAAAAGCATTTGAATACCGAGTTGAAGATTGAAGGCGTACTGCTTACCATGTTTGATGCAAGAACTAATCTTGGTATTCAAGTTGTTGAGGAGGTCAAAAAGTATTTTCAGGATAAAGTCTATTCAACAATAATTCCTCGGAACGTGCGTTTAAGCGAGGCGCCTAGCTATGGTCAATCAATCATTGCTTATGATGTGAAATCTAAGGGTGCAGAGGTATATCTGGATTTGGCAAAGGAAGTGGTGGACAATGAGTAAACGTCTTGGAAGAGGCTTGGAGGCCTTAATTCCTTCGTTAGATGTCAACGAAACAGATCAAGTAAAACAGGTAGATCTAAGAAAAATCAGACCAAATCCCTATCAACCGAGGAAGGCTTTTAAGGAGGATCAGCTTCGGGAATTAATGTCATCCATAAAAGAGCATGGCGTAATTCAGCCGATAATCGTTAGAAAATCACTAAATGGTTACGAAATTGTAGCTGGTGAAAGAAGATGGCGTGCTTGTAAAGAACTTGCCTTAGAGACTATACCGGTAGTTGTCAGGGAGTTCTCTGATCAACAAGTTATGGAGATCGCCTTAATTGAAAATTTACAAAGAGAAGATTTGAACCCGGTTGAAATAGCTGTGGCTTATGAAAAGTTGATCAAAAAATTTAATTTTACGCAAGAAGAATTAGCATTAAAGTTAGGAAAAAGCAGACCTAATGTAGCTAATTTTCTCAGATTATTGCAGTTGCCTGAATCTATCCTTCAAGAAGTGAGTCAAGAAAAAATCTCGATGGGACATGCCAGAACTTTAATCACTCTGGATAATGAGAAGCAGCAGATCTATTTTGCTAAAATGGTTGTCGATGAAGGTTGGAGTGTAAGAATCCTAGAAGAAAAAATAAAACAGCACAAAACTGTTGTTTCACGTGAAACAACAGAGACAAAAAAAACTAAAGAACCAGAGAATAAACAAATCAAACAAGCTGAAAGTCTTTTACGGGATAAGTTAAACACAGCTGTAAAGATCAAGAATGGGAAAAATAAAGGAAAAATAGAAATTGAGTATTATAATCAAGGTGATCTGGAAAGAATCCTGGAGATGATGGGCTTAAGTTAAATATGAAAAACTCTGAGAATGGCGGGAGTCTTGCTAAATCAAAAGATAAATAAAGAGCAAATAAATTATCAAGGGGAAGAGTGAGAGAGATTGGTATTAGAGGGGACAATAATAAATGCTCTGGCGATCGTTCTTGGGGGAGTTATTGGGAGCTTTTTATCAAATATTCCGAACAAGATTAAAACAACTGTAATACAAGGAATTGGGCTGGCTGTATTGGTGCAAGGCGTAGCGATGGGATTAAAAACCGAAAATTTTCTGATCGTAATTATTAGCTTGGTGTTTGGAGGGGTTATTGGCGAACTCCTAAAGATTGAGGATAGATTAAATGGTTTGGGGTCTTGGATCGAGGGGAAAGTAAAAGTAAGCGCCAAAGGTGAAAGCAGCATTGCCATAGCGTTTGTAACAGCTACCTTAGTATATACTATTGGAGCGATGGCGATAATTGGTGCTTTAAATAGCGGTTTAATGCTGGATCATAGTCTATTGTATTTGAAGGCGATGCTTGATGGGTTTTCAGCAATTATTTTTGCTTCGACATTAGGGATTGGCGTAGTATTTTCGGCAATACCAGTGTTGGTATACCAGGGAACAATCGCAATCTTGGCAAGATATATCAATGTTTTGGTTAATCAAGAGTTATTAGATGCCATGATCTTAGAGATTACTGCAACAGGTGGGCTCTTGATAATCGCCATAGCAATAAATATCATGGATTTAAAGAAAGTGAATGTTGCAAATATGCTCCCGGCTGTTTTAATTGCTCCGCTTGGGGTTATCGTAATTGAATTTATCAGAAGTGTTTTTTAAGAAGTTGGACTATTAGGACAAGGGTCATCATAATAATTAAGGAGAGATAATATGGAGAGTATCCTGATTTTTTTTCAGACAAATAATTGGGTATTTTTGGTCGTAACGGCTTGTATATTTATCTGGAATCTTGTTCTCACTTTTAGATTAGGGAATCTTAAAAAGCGTTTTATCAGATTTACTCGTGGTGGCC
>JGI25321J50212_10003671_pt1 | contig 10466 bp, 7 predicted proteins | sample AutmiccommuBRH23_FD_50212 | JGI IMG/M metagenome (IMG submission 50212)
CTGGCATAGGTGTAGTACAGCCGGAACTCCGGCCGCGCCCAGAAGCCAGGGCCGGCGGGTGACCAGGTCGGCGCGATGGTGAACTTCGTCAGTTTGCGCGTNCCGTCGGTGGCGTCGATCTGNTCNTGGCCGACCTCGGCGACGAGCTTGAACTGCTCGCTGAACGCATAGACCGGGCGAGCCCCCACCGACCACCAGTCCTGATCGCCACCGTCGGCGCGCTTGTCCTTCTGATAGACCACCTGAGCCTGGCCGCCGAAGCGCGGGGTCACCTGCCAGTCGAAGTACTCCACCACCCGCCAGCTCTTGGCGCTGTCGTCCAGGGTCACGTCNCCGGTATAGCCGAGGCCGGTGCCCGGCCCTTCACCGTACTGCAGTGCCAGTGTGTTCTTGCCGCCTAGAAAGTCCGACTGCACGTGCTGCACCGTCACCGCCCAACCACTGTTGGCGTCGTCGCGACTGGGCTTGTCGAGGTAGCTCAGGCCGAATTCCAGCTCGCCGCCCGGGTTGCTGTCGAAGCCGCCGACGTTGAAATCGTGGCGAGTGACGTACTCTTCCTGGAACACGCTGTCCTTGCGCGAGAAGGCATAGCTGTACTTCAGCCCGCCGATCTCCATGTCCTCGACGCCGGCGCCTGTAGCGCTCTGGTTCCAGTAGTAGAAGTCGGAGATATGGATGTCGTTACGCTTGTAGAAGCGCCGCCCGGCCCACAGCGAGCCGTTGTTCAGCGCCGGCACCTTGCTCCACTCAGCGTAGGCCTGGACCATCCGCGCCCAGCCGTGGTCGCCGGTGAATTCCGGGGTGTGGTTGTACTGGTTGTACAGCGCCGCCATGCCTTCCAGGCTCAGTACCGAGCCATCGGCGAAGGTGTAGAGGTCCTGGCGCAGGTCCAGCTCGGCGTACTGCTCGCACTCGTTACCGAGGCGGTACTTGCTCGGCGCGCCGGGCAACTGGAAGCACGATTGCGAATCGCTGTTGACCGATTCACCCACGCCGCTACGCATGTAGCCGGTGAATTCCAGGGCNTGGCCGCTCAACGGCAGGGCCATCCCGACAACGGCAGTCGCAACGCCCAGGGCTGTCAGTGTTTTTTTCATATCCACTCCGCTTTTGTTGTTATTGATCGCTGGATCGAGCCGAGACGGCTCTGTTCATTCCTGTAACCGTCCACTTTCATCGACCGCCTGCTGGCAAGGCAGGCGGCAGTTCACTGCGCTGTGCCCGCTCCGTTGGAAACCAGCCGGGTGACCTTGCTCTCGCGCACCGGCTCCGGCTGCACAACGCCAAGCCGCTCGCCGGTCTGCGCATCGAAGAGCAGCGCCTTGCGCGGGTCGAACTGCAGATTGAGCGTCTCCCCCACTCGCGGAGCCTGGTCCGGCATCAACCGGCAACAGGCCTTGACCTGATTCAGCGTGAACACCACCAGGGTGTCTGGCCCGGTGGGTTCGACCACTTCGATGTCGACCGCCAGCGAAAAATCAGCTGTTCCGACTCCGGCGATGCCGATCTGTTCAGGGCGAATGCCGAGGATGAGTTCGCGATCACGCAGACCGTCATCACTGGTGATCGGCAGCGGCAGCTCGCAGCTGCCCTGCTCGCTGTTGAGCACGCCTACCCAGCGTCCGTCGCGCTGACGAATACGCAGCGGCACGAAGTTCATCGGTGGCGAGCCGATGAAGCTGGCGACGAACAGGTTGGCCGGGTTGTTGTAGATCTCGTGCGGAGTACCGAACTGCTGGATCACGCCGTCCTTCATCACCGCGACCTTGTCGCCGAGGGTCATCGCCTCGATCTGATCGTGGGTGACGTACACCGTGGTGGTCTTCAGGCGCTGGTGCATCAGCTTGATTTCGGTGCGCATCTCCACCCGCAGCTTGGCGTCCAGGTTCGACAGTGGTTCATCGAACAGGTAGATCTTCGGCCGCCGCGCCAGCGCCCGGCCCATGGCCACGCGCTGCTGCTGGCCGCCGGAAAGCTGCGCCGGCTTGCGCGCGAGCAGCGGCTCGATCTGCAGCAGCTTGGCGACCCGCGCCACCTCCTCCTCGATCTTCGCGGCCGGCACCTTGCGCATCTTCAGGCCGAAGGCGATGTTGTCGCGCACGCTCATGGTCGGATAGAGCGCATAGGACTGGAACACCATGGCGATGTCGCGATCCTTCGGGCTGGCCTGGCTGATGTCCTCGCCGTCGACGAGAATCTCGCCGCCGGTGATGTTCTCCAGCCCGGCGATGCAGTTCATCAGCGTGGATTTACCGCAGCCCGAAGGCCCGACGAGGATCAGGAATTCACCGGCGTCGATCTTCAGCGCGATGTCCTTCAGCGTTGCGATCTGGCTGTTGCCATAACTCTTTTGAACGTTGCGCAGTTCCAGGGAAGCCATCGTTGTTCTCCTCAACCCTTGACGGCGCCGGCAGTCAGCCCGCGCAGGAAATATTTGCCGGCGACTACGTAGACCACCAGCGTGGGCAGGCCGGCGATCATCGCCGCGGCCATGTCGACGTTGTATTGCTTGGCGCCAGTGCTGGTGTTCACCAGGTTGTTCAGTGCCACGGTGACCGGCTGGGTATCACCACTGGCGAACACCACGCCGAAGAGGAAGTCGTTCCAGATCTGGGTGAACTGCCATCAGGCAGACCATGATGATCGGCACCGACATCGGCAGCAGAATGCGCCCGAAGATGGTGAAGAAGCCGGCACCGTCCAGCCGTGCTGCCCGCACCAGTGCGTCCGGCACGCTGACGTAGAAGTTGCGGAAGAACAGCGTGGTGAAGGCCAGGCCATAGACCACGTGCACCAGCACCAGGCCGGTAGTGGTATTGGCCAGGCCGAGCTTGCCGAGGGTGAAGGACGCCGGCAGCAGGATTACCTGAAACGGCAGGAAGCAGCCAAACAGCAGCAGGCCGAAGAACAGCTGCGAGCCACGGAAACGCCACATCGACAGCACATAGCCATTGATCGCACCCAGCGCGGTAGAGATCAAAACGGCCGGAAGGACGATCTTCACCGAATTCCAGAAATAGCCGCCGATACTGTCCCACGCCGTCAGCCAGCCCATGGCGCTGAACGCTTCCGGCCAGCTCAGCAGGTTGCCGGTACGGATGTCTTCCGGGGTCTTGAAGCTGGTCAGCAGCATCACGATCAGCGGCACCAGGTAGACGGCGCAGGCCAGCAACAGGGTGGCATGGATGGTCAGGCGCCCGAGGGTCAGGCGCGGTTGCGCGAAGTCAGACATGGCGCTTGTTCCTCAGCTCGGAATACAGGTACGGCACGATGATCGCCATCACCGCGCCGAGCATCAGCATGGCGCTCGCCGCACCNAGGCCCATCTGGCCGCGGGTGAAGGTGTGGGCGTACATGAACATCGCCGGCAGATCGCTGGAATAGCCCGGCCCACCGGCGGTCATCGCCGCGACCAGGTCAAAGCTCTTGATCGCGATGTGCGCGAGGATCATCAGCGCGCTGAAGAACACCGGCCGCAGACTCGGCAGCACGATGCGCAGGTAGATGGTGGGCAGGCTGGCGCCGTCCACCTGGGCGGCGCGGATGATCGACTGATCGACGCTGCGCAGGCCGGCGAGAAACAGCGCCATGACGAAGCCCGAGGCCTGCCACACCGCTGCGATCACCAGGCAGTAGATGACCCGGTCGGGGTCCACCAGCCAGTCGAAGCGAAAACCTTCCCAACCCCAGTCGCGCAGCAGCTTGTCCAGGCCNAGACCGGGATTGAGCAGCCACTGCCAGGCGGTGCCGGTGACNATCATCGACAGCGCCATGGGGTACAGNTAGATGGTGCGGATCAGCCCCTCGCGGCGAATGCGCTGGTCCAGCAGCACNGCGAGCACCACGCCGATCAGCAGACTGATGNCGATGAACATGCCACCGAACACCAGCAGGTTCTGGCTGGCGACCCACCAGCGATCGTTGTCCCACAGGCGCTCGTACTGCTGCAGGCCGGCCCACTTGTAGCTGGGCATGAAGCGTGAGTTGGTGAACGAGAGCAGGAAGGTCCAGCCGATGTAGGCGTAGAAGCCGACCAGTACGATCAGCATGCTCGGCGCCAGAACCAGCTTGGGCAGCCAGCGCTGCAGGGCGTCGAGCGGCGAGGCTTTGGCAGGCCTGGCTTGAAGCGCGATGGAGCTCATGGGTGTGATCCCTCATGGAAANCGGGGATGTCNTCGCCCGCGGCACAGACCGAGGCCTGTGCCGGGACGAACGTTTCGGGAAGCGGGCGGAACGGTCCGCCCTCAGCGTTACTGCACGGCCTGGATCGCCGCCGCCAGTTGCTTGGCCGCCTTTTGCGGGTCGGCCTTGGGGTCGTTGAAGAAGTTGGTGACGACGTCGAACACCGCGCCCTGCACATAGCTCGAAGCCGCCATGCCATGGGTCAGGCTGGGCTGCAGGCCGCTGCCCTTGGCGGCCTCCTTGAAGTCGGTCATCGACTGCTGGGCGCAGGCGTCGAACTCGCTCATGTCCTGGTCCTGGCGGACCGGGATAGAGCCCTTGTTCTGATTGAAGAAGGTCTGGAACTCCGGTTCCAGCACCGTGCGCGCCAGGTCTTCCTGAGCCTTGCGGTTGTCATCGTTGCTGAGCTTGAACATGGCCAGCGAATCGATATTGAAGGCGAAACTGCCCTGGGTGCCGGGGAACGGCAGGCACTGGTAGTCCTCGCCAGCCACCTTGTTGGCGGCGGTGAACTCGCTCTTGGCCCAGTCGCCCATGATCTGCATGCCGGCCTTGCCGTCGATGACCATGCCGGTGGCACGGTTCCATTCGCGCCCGGCCGCGTCGGCGTCGATGTAGTCGCGCAACTTCTTCAGTGCGGTGAAGGCCTGAACCATCTTGTCGCCGGTCAGGGTGTCGTTATCCAGCTCGACGAAGGCCTTGTGATAGTCGTCCGGGCCAAGAATGCTCAGTACAAAGCCCTCGAACACGGTGCCGTCCTGCCAGGGCTGGCCGCCGTGGGCAACCGGAATGAAGCCGGCAGCCTTGAGCTTGTCGGCTGCGGCGAAGAATTCGTCGAGGGTCTTCGGCGGCGTGGCGCCGGCCTTCTCGAACACCTCCGGGTTGATCCACAGCCAGTTGACCCGATGCACGTTGACCGGCACCGCAACGTAGGAACCGTCGTACTGCATGATCTTGCGCACCTGCTCGGGCANCATTTCGTCCCAGCGTTCGGCCTTGGCGGTGTCATCNAGATTGGCGAGCAGGCCGAGTTCGCCCCACTCCTGGATGTCCGGGCCCTTGATCTGTGCGGCGGACGGCGGGTTGCCGGAAACNGCGCGGGTCTTCAGTACGGTCATGGCAGCCTCGCCACCACCGCCGGCGACGGCGAAGTCCTTCCAGGTATGGCCTTTCTGCTCGACCAGCTTCTGCAGGGTGTCGGCGGCGCGCTTCTCGCCACCGGAAGTCCACCAGTGCAGAACTTCGACCTCGCCGGCATGGGCGAGCAACGGCAGGGCAAGGGAAACGGAAAGAGCGAGACGATGGATCGCTTTCATGTAGAGGCACCTTCTTGTTTTTATCCGGCAAGTCATGGTCGCTTGCGATGGACCGAGTCTATGCGCAGGGAAATGGACACTGGGTAACGAAGGGATGGGCGATGGTCACAGAGCCGTTACAAAGCCGCAGCGATCGTAACGAGGTGCACTGAGCCGGATCAGCGCGGCAAGGTCAGCGTCACCCTCAGCCCTCCCTGCTGCAGATTGCGCATGCTCAGTTCGCCACCGTGGGCGTGGGCGATATTCCGTGCGATACCGAGCCCCAGCCCGTAGCCCTGCTGCTGCCCCGAGAGCCGCACGTGGGGTTCGAAGACATGCTCAAGACGCTGCTCGGGCACGCCCGGGCCCTCGTCATCGACGTGCAGCACCAGCGACTCCTTGCCGTCCTCGACATGCAGGTGGGCGCGCTCACCGTACTTCAGGGCATTGTCCAGCAGATTGCCGATGCAGCGCTTGAGCGCCAGCGGTTTGCCCGGATAAGGCGCCGAAGCCCGGCCGTCCAGGGTCACGCGGGTCTGGTCGCAGGCCTGATAGGGCTCGACGATATGCTCGAGCAGCAGATTTAGATCCACCGCCTCGATGTTCTCGTGGATGTCGGTGTCCTTCACGCATTGCAGTGCGCCCTTGACCAGCAGCTCCAGCTCGTCGAGGTCACGGGTGAACTTGATCTGCTGGGCTTCATCTTCCAGCAGCTCGACACGCAGACGCAGGCGCGTGATGGGCGTGCGCAGGTCATGGGAGATCGCGCTGAACAATTGGCCTCGCTCGGTCAGGTAGCGACTGATGCGCTGGCGCATGTTGTTGAAGGCACGGCTCACCTCGACGATCTCGCTGGCGCCGGCCTCGGTCAGCGGCTGCACCTCGGCGCCCAGCGACAACTCCCGCGCCGCCTTGGCCAGGCGCTTCAGTGGCCGGCTCTGCCAGCGCACCAGCAGGCCGATGAACAGCAGCAGAAAGGCGCTGGTAAGCACGATGAACCACAACTGCTGGGCCGGCAGCCCCTCGTCCTCCAGGCTGACGTAGGGAGCTGGCATCAGCGAGGCCAGATAGAGCCATTCCTGCGGGGCGATCTGGATCTGCGTCACCAACACCGGCGGTGACAGCGGTTCGAGGCCCAGCGCGTAGTGCGCCCAGGAGCGCGGCAACTCATCGAGCGTGATGCCGCTGTTGAAGATGCGCAGGTCATCGGGGCTGACGAACTCGATGTTCAGGTCCACCGCACCGCCCAAACGCTGGCGCAATACCTGCTCCACCTCATGCAGGACGGCACGCTTGCGCGGCGTTTCCGGGAGGATCTCCATGTCCAGCGGCTTGTCGTTGAGCGACACGAAGAAACGTGTACCGCCCATGCTGCGCAACTGATCGAGCACCAATGGGCGATAGCCCAGCGGCAGCGAACGGAAGTAGCTGACGCTGGCCGCCATCGACTGCGCCAGGCTGCGGGCGCTGGTGAGCAAGCCTTCCATCTGGTTGGCGCGCAGCTGGGACAGCCAGATCAGGCTCGAAAGGCCCTGGGCCAGCAACACCGCCAGCAGGGTCAGCAACAGCATCCGTCCGAGCAGCGAACGTGGCACCAGCCGCAGACGCCGCCGCTCAGTGCGCAGATTCATGGTGCGGCGTCACCTGGGTAGCCAACAAGTAACCGCTGCCTCGTACCGTGCGGATCAGCCGCGGCGACTTGCCGGTGTCGCGCAGGCGCTGGCGCAGGCGACTGACCGCCATGTCGACGATACGCTCCAGCGGCATCACCTCGCGGCCACGGGTGGCGTTGGCGATGGTGTCGCGGTCGAGGATCTGCTGCGGATGATCGAGAAACAGCTTGAGCAGGGCGAAATCGGCGCCGGAGAGAAAGACCTCCTCGCCGTCGGCGTGGAACAGGCGGTGGCTGATCATGTCCAGCCGCCACTCATCGAAGGCCAGAACATCACTGCCGCGTTCCTGGGCAAAGCTGACGCGTCGCAGCAGTGCCTTGATCCGCGCGAGCAATTCGCGCGGGCTGAACGGCTTACCCAGGTAGTCGTCGGCGCCCAGCTCCAGGCCGACGACCCGATCGGCCTCGTCGGAGCTGGCGGTGAGCATGATGATCGGCATCGAAGCCAGCCGCTCGTGCTGGCGAATCCAGCGGCACAGGCTGAAGCCGTCCTCGTCGGGCAGCATCACGTCGAGAATCACCAGATCGGCCGGCTCGGCACACAGCGCCGCGCGAAACTGCCCGCCGTCCGGCACGCCGCGCACATGAAAGCCCGAGCGGCTGAGATAGGTCTGCAACAGTTCGCGGATTTCCTGATCGTCGTCGACCAGAAGGATGTTCTTACCTGCTTGGCTCACGTCACGTCCCTTTTCTTGTTGTTATGGGGTCACCCGTCGACCCGCCATGTCGCAGCCTAGGCTCCCTCCAACAACGGTTGCAATGCCACGCCCGCGCCTTCCAGGCCCGGATACGGCGCGGTCACCAGCCAGACCGGCAGGCGATCGAAATAGCGGCTCATCTGCCCCTTCTCACGCAACGCCTCGCTGAAACCGCTGCGCAGGAACATCTCGGCGAAACGCGGAACCACGCCACCGACGATGTAAACGCCGCCGCGGGCACCGAGGGTCAGCACGTTATCGCCGACGATACGCCCCAGCCAGCGGCAGAACTGCTCCAGCACCGCGGTCGCATAGGCGTCGCCCGCCAGCGCGGCCTTGGTGATAGCTGCGGGCGAATCGAACGCCACCTGCTGCCCATCCAGCGCGCAGCAGGCGCGGTAGAGCGTCAGCAGCCCTGGACCACTGAGCACTGCCTCGGCATTTACATGGCCGAGCGAACGATGCAGATGCGCCCAGATCGCAGCCTCGCGCTCGCTGCCGACGGGAAGGCAGATATGCCCGCCCTCGCCCGGCAAGGCGCGCCAACCGCCGCCAGACAGTGGCAGCAATCCGGCGACTCCGAGCCCGGTGCCGGGCCCTATGACCAGCCGCGGCCGTCCCGGTTCAGGCTCGCCATCGCAAACCGTGATGCGCTCACCATCGTGCAGCCGCGTCATGCCGAGGGCCATGGCGGTGAAGTCGTTGATCAGCAACAGCTCCTTCACGCCCAGCTCGCGGCAGAAGGCTTCGCGGCTCAGCTGCCAATGGTTGTTGGTGAAACGAAACAGGTCGCCGCCGACCGGCCCGGCACAGGCGAGGCACACCGCCTCGAGGGTTTCCAGCGGCTGATCGACTTCACTCAGGTACGCGAGGATCGCCAGCTCCGGCCGCGCATGGTCGGCCGTGGGGATCACGCGAATCTGCTCGATGCGCTGGTCGCGCCACAGCGCGAAACGTGCATTGGTACCGCCAATATCTCCAACGAGCGCCGTCTTCACTTCAGCGCCTCCAGACTCTCGGTAAATGCACTGGCGCCCTGCTCTGCTGTGCTGAACGAGGCGCGCATGAAGGCAAAGAGCTCCCGACCGCAGCCGATGCCCATGTCTTCGGGCCGAATCGCCGGTTCCCGTGCATCCCATTCGGCGGGATCGACCAGTGCTCGCAGTTCGCCGTTCTCGCCGTCGACGCGGAGGATGTCGCCATCGCGCACCCGCGCCAGCGGCCCGCCGTCCAGTGCCTCCGGGCAGACATGAATGGCCGCCGGCACCTTGCCCGAAGCACCGACATGCGCCCGTCGGTGACCAGCGCCACCTTGTAGCCGCGGTCCTGCAGCACACCGAGGAACGGCGTGAGCTTGTGCAGTTCGGGCATGCCATTGGCTTTAGGCCCCTGGAAACGCACCACGGCAATGAAGTCGCGCTCCAGCTCCCCGGCCTTGAACGCCGCCGCCAGCTCGCTCTGATCGATGAATACCCGCGCCGGCGCCTCGACAAAACGGTGCTCGGGCGCCACGGCAGAAATCTTCGTCACGCCGCGGCCGAGGTTGCCTTCCAGCACGCGCAGCCCGCCCTCCGGCGAGAATGGCCGCTCGGCCGGGCGCAGGATGTTTTCGTCAAGGCTCTGCGCCGGGCCATCGCGCCACACCAGCTTGTCACCGTCGAGGAACGGCTCCTGGATGTAGCGCCGCAGGCCCTTGCCGACGACGGTATGCACGTCCTCGTGCAACAGACCGGCGTCGAGCAGCGTGCGCACCATGAACGGCACCCCGCCACAGGCGTGGAAATGGTTCACGTCGGCCTGGCCGTTGGGGTAGACCTTGGCCAGCGTCGGCACCACCTCGGAAAGATCGGCCATGTCCTGCCAGGTCAGCTGGATGCCGGCGGCGCGGGCGAACGCAGGGATATGCAGGGTGTGGTTGGTCGAGCCGCCGGTGGCGTTGAGCGCGACCACCGAATTGACGATGGATTTCTCGTCGACCACCTGACATAGCGGTGTGTAGTTGCCGGCCTGATGGGTCAGGCGCGTGACCTGGTGCGCCGCCTCCCGGGTCAGCGCATCGCGCAGCGGCGTGTAAGGGTTGACGAACGACGACCCTGGCAAGTGCAGGCCCATGATCTCCATCACCACCTGATTGGTGTTGGCGGTGCCGTAGAAGGTGCAGGTGCCAGGGCTGTGATAGGACTTCATCTCCGACTCCAACAGCTCCTCGCGGCTGGCCTTGCCTTCGGCGTAACGCTGGCGCACCTCGGCCTTCGCCTTGTTCGGAATTCCCGAGGGCATCGGCCCACCCGGCACGAAGATGGTCGGCAGATGGCCGAAGCGCAGCGCGCCGATCATCAGACCCGGGACGATCTTGTCGCAGATGCCGAGCATCAATGCCGCATCGAACATGTTGTGCGACAGCGCGACTGCCGTGCTCATGGCGATCACTTCGCGGCTGGCCAGGCTCATTTCCATGCCCGCCTCGCCCTGGGTCACGCCATCGCACATCGCCGGGACGCCGCCGGCGTACTGGCCGACCGAGCCGATCTCACGCAGCGCCTGGCGAATCATTTCCGGAAAATGCTCATAGGGCTGATGCGCCGAGAGCATGTCGTTGTACGCCGAGACGATGGCCAC
>JGI25321J50212_10003673_pt1 | contig 10464 bp, 10 predicted proteins | sample AutmiccommuBRH23_FD_50212 | JGI IMG/M metagenome (IMG submission 50212)
GCGAAGACACCGTCTTCGCACGGGTTAACCTTCTTGCAGCACTGTCTTCGCACGTATTAGCCTTCTTGCAGTATACAACAAAGTTATACTTTCTGATTAGTACAAAAAAACACCCTGAATGACACTCCCGTCAAAAGGAGTTGATATTATGTTTTCAAAGTATTCTCTATCACTGTTCAATTTAGAGTATGCCATTTATTGGTATGAATTCTTCTCTTGTTATTAACAGAAGATATAACAAACAACTTAGCAAGTAAACATCTAAGCTCTTTAGGAATATCTTAAAAACTTTTGCAAAATTACTATAGTTTGTTAGAAAGCTACAACTTATAAGTTTTCTTTCATTTGGATTTGTCAAATCTACGGAGCGGAAAATTCTACATAGGAGGATTGGATATTATGAATAGAATAAAGGATTCTATGTTAGTTGGAATGCTAGGCGGATTAGTGGGTGTTATTTGTATGGATTTTTCAAGTTTATTATTATGGCGTAATCAAAAAACGGAAGGCCTTTTCGGCCATATTGCTGGTTCAATGATTATGAATCCGTTTAGACTAAATAAAAGGAAGAACTTTCTAATTGGTCAGCTATTTCATATGTCGGTGGGATCAGGTATCGGAATAGGTATGGTCGAAATTTTAAAGAAATATGGGAAAGATCATCATATTGTTAAAGGTGGATTCTTATCAATAGCTGTATGGTCAATTCTATACAATTTCGGCCAAAGAATGGGTTTTTATAGAATGAATCCTCGTTTAACTAGAAGCAGCTATTCAACCATTTTGAATCACCTTATATATGGTCTTGTAACTTCAAATACTATCGTTGCTTTAGCTGATCCAACCATTTTTCAAAAAAAAGAATCTTCAATTAATCCAGTGACAGTACAAAGAAACAATTCCGGGCAATCTGCTCAATCTATATACTCAAAGGTAAATATAAGCGAAGAAAAAGGAACTACAAAATACATGTGATTTTGGCCAGCAGATAATTATTTACATTATCCGTTATCATACACGAGATTTATTGCACAGGTTTGTTTTAAAGATTATGCCAACGCATCGAATACAGATTTGTCCTTCTATTTCCTCTGGAATTCCGTTTCTTTTCGTCTCATAATAAACTGACTTCTTTGTTAGCCGTTTATTATGAGACGAAGGGGATAGCTATACTAAGCCATCCCCTTCACTAATTAGCTGTCTACATTTATCAAAAATAACAAACGGCACATCCATCTAAACCCCGTACCACTTACTTCCCCGTGCTCTGTAGTGTATCTGCTTATCCAAAAATTATATGCAATATCCACTATCGGACACTTTCAAATATTTTTGTGTCTTAAGACAGCGAAAGGAATGGATCTTGAAATGATAGATTTAAACAAATTAATATACGAATGTACCATAAAATTAAAAAAGAATTAACTAGAATGCATTTCAACCGCTTAGTTATTTAATGGAAGGAAAAATTGAGTTTTGGATTTTTTAGATGTTCTAGAAATGGCGGTCGACAGCTGTTGCCACAACTGCCGATCGGAACATAGTATACAGCGTATCCTACAAAGGTAGCTTGACTCAGCTTAATGTTTCTATAAAGACAAACTTTTTGCCTCATAACTTTATTACGTCTATGGACCACATTATTAGGGGGTCAAGGATTCCTAGCTGCATAAAAGGTTTTAATATTAACTCTTTATACATACATTAATATGCAGCATATTTTAGGAGGAATAGCTTTGATTCCAGACTATTCTGATTTCGGCTATAGAACAGAATGCAAAAAGGTTCCAATAACCTTTCCACCTCAACACCAGCCAGTACAGCCTGGATTGGAGACTTATGTATCCAAAACCCATATTCAATAATCCAGCCTATATTGGAAGCGGCAAATTAAAAAATAAAGTCGCTTTAATTACTGGTGGCGACAGCGGTATAGGAAGAGCTGTTTCATTGGCCTTTGCCAAAGAAGGCGCAGATATTGCAATTGTATACCTATGTGAGCATATAGATGCTGAAACTACTAAAAACTTAATAGAAAGCCTAGGTAGGAATTGTATCTTAATTCCAGGAGATCTGCGGGAGGAAAGTTTTTGCAAAAGGACAGTAGAAATAACTATATCCGCCTATGGTCATTTGGATATTCTCGTAAACAATTCAGGTGTAGCCTTTCCACAAGCTAACCTTGAAGATATAACGACTGAACAATTGGAAAACACTTTTAGAACCAACATTTTCCCTTTATTTCATGTTACAAAGGCTGCACTACCACATTTAAAAAGGCGAAGTTCCATTATAAACACAGCATCATTAGCTGCTTATTCAGGATATAACCTTCTAATCGATTATTCTTCCTCGAAAGGTGCTGTAGTATCGTTTACCAAGTCTCTTGCTCTAAATCTAGTCGATAGAGGTATCAGAGTAAACGGCGTCGCTCCTGGTTGGGTTTGGACACCTCTTATTGTGTCCAGCTTTTCGGCAGACTTTGTTACTACTTTTGGGCTTGATAGCCCCATGAAGAGAGCAAGTCAACCAGTTGAGTTAGCACCAACATATGTATATTTAGCCTCTGATGACTCAACCTATGTAACTGGCCAAATTCTTCATGTTAATGGTGGCGCTTTATAGGATCCTATACATCCATACTATCCCATATTTAGGGAATACGCTGTTGTACGACGTATCGTGCCCTGTGACTCAGCGTTTCATTTGACTGTGTTTATTACCATAACTAATCTATTATACATGTAGGTTGACATTAGCTTATACCCCTTTTCATTTGGATGAAGTCCATCCGACAACAATACACCCAAGGTAACTTGATCTTTAGGAAATGCACTCCACACATTTAATAAGTTTACCTCAGTCTTGGCAGATACATCTCGAATTGCTGTTCTGATACCCAAAAATAAAGATTCGTCTGAAGAAACCATAGGAGGTTCAACAATGCAAAATATATCTGCATTAGGAGCTTTACGTTTAATGACACGGATTAACAGTGAATATTTTTTACTGAACTGATATGGCGTGTAAACATTTCTATCGTTTCTTCCTACGCAAATAAATACAGCGTCTGTAGTACTTTCTATCTCTGTTGCTCTCTCTAAGCAATAATCTACAAGAGTTCCTGATGAAGCTTTGTTGTCCCACACTATGTTGTTTGAATACTTCTCTAATAAAGATGTATTAAGCTCAGAATTCCATCCAGTTGTTAAGGGATATGAAGCACCTTGACTAACAGCAATTGAGTCCCCAAGAATCACAGCGTTAACTGTACCTCTTTTTAGCTTTCTAATGCCTGTCAAGGTATTAGCTTTAATAACTTTTTCAGTGATCACAGTTCTCTGTGCTGCTTGTACTGTTTCTGGAATACCAAGACTTGCCATAGTAAACACCAGTGTTGCAGATAATAAATACATGATTACTTTCTTCATGGTCCTTACTCTCTTTCTTGAGCCTGAAACTAGACTTTTTTTAATTACTTCGTCTTTAAATCTAAGCCATATAAAAAATGTCCTGATCTTTCTGCATAGACCTTAAAAAGATCTATTTCTTCATAGTTCCTCAATATTCCTGCATTAATTACATATACCCACTCAATTCTCTAACAGTTTTTAAACTAATTCTAATACATGTTTTATCCAGATCGTAAGACTCCCACTTCAAGTGGGAGTGGTACAGCTTATTCTGCTTCGGTGGGGGTAGAGTCCATCCTTCGCTGCTGAGTGTACCTTTTGGGATCAGCGGCTTCGGCGATACTCTCCACAGGAGACTATTGTCACCGAAGACTCGATGTTCAACTTTAGTTGAACGAGTTCACTTCTCATTCATGGTTCATCTTTCTAAAAAAGGATAATTCTTTCTATAATCAAAACGACAGCAATTGCCAGGCTGATCGCGCCGGTATGTGAGATCGAAAAGGATGTCCACGAAATTAAGTCGTAACAGACCACAAAGGAATACTGTACCAATTATAATCTACATAGCAAAAATGAAGGGGAGCAAAGACTGAAAAATCCGCCCTACAGCAAGGGCGGGTTTTTCATCTTTTTCATGGCGTTTTTTCTATCGAATAAGAATCTTCTGCTATTAGAATACAATAGAGTTCTAAATATTTAAAGTTGATTATGTCAAGAATCCATTAAGAATTCATTTCATTTATCAGCGGTTCCGCGGAGCGGCATGGGGATCTGGCCAGTAAAAGAAAAGATCCCCGTAGAAGGAGATCTTTTTGCATGATATTATACGGCCATAAAAGCTGCCTTTTCTATACACAATACTAGCTAGATCTTTGAAAAAAGCCCCTCCGAATTGCTGTCCCCGGAGGGAAAAAGAGGAGCATAATACATGAAAAAGACGTAAGGACTTATAAGCCCCTTAGACATATCATACCATATTAGATTAAGTTATTGTTGCTTTGGCCACTGGTAAGTTATAGGTAATAGTCGTCGCTCTTTAGGGCGGCTCTCAGCGTCGTGCTAATTTAATTTTGATATTGTTCGCTGGGGAGCCACGCCCTGAATAAGGAGGGTGTAATGCCGATTAATAGCAAAATAATAATTAATTTCATACTTTTGCACATCCTTTTTAATTATAACCCCTTAAATCTACGGGCAATCATCTGTTGTAATTATTGTAGTTTAGATTTGTTACCATTCCGTGACCTACATATGAAGAATATGTGAAGTTTAATGATGGAAACCTGTTTACTTAGCCTTGCTTAAAGGGTTAAGACTCAGGTACTCTATTTTATCGCTTGGAATTGATCAGACCTCCGCGGGTGACCATGTCTCAGGAAGAGAAATACAACCGGGCGATATTTCTAAGGCTACGATAATATTCTAATGTTAGTGAAAAATGTCTAACAAGCAAAAAGATAGTAACAATGAAGCATGAACATTCATAATAAGACGAAAGTAATTTTTAATATGGAAGGATATACCATTTATATCTTGAAATGTTTACTTAGATTTGTTTAATGGAGGTTTAAGTAATGAAACACTATACTTTAATTGCAAGCCCGCTAAATGAGGAAGGACTTTGGTTAGCAGAAATACCCGAAGTTAAATGCTGTAAAACACAGGGAAAAGATCTCTTAGAGGTAATCCAAAGAGCAAAAGAATTAAAAGAGGCCATTGATACAATTAACGGACTTCAATTTCTAGAGGAGGAGCAAACAGAGGACAATCAAGAGAAGAATGATAACGATGTTATAGGCTACTTTGTATCACATAGGAATAAAGCCAATGGGTCTATCTGCTCTGATATAAGTGAAGTTCTGGGGATCATCGAAGAATTTGACATTGTAGATGACAGAGGTAATAAGGCATTTAGAAGACATCTAGGGATTATAATGACTCATCTATGTCTAGAAATTCCTACTCTTAGTATTGGACCTTGGACAATACAGTGTAAATCTATGAAAAGACAACTTGACAATGCACCCAAATGGGATGGTTGGAAGGATAAATGGAATGGAAATGAGGAAACGGCATAAGCAGAGGTTCTCTGAGGGATCTCATACACAGCAAAATGGGACAGCTATTGCTGCCCCATTTTGTTGCGTATTTTTTACGATATCCCTAACATGATATGAAAGTTGAGCCCTATTTGGTGTTAGGACCAGCGAAACGAATATCGGATGAAACGTCATCAAATTTAACGAAATTCTGGCAAAAGCTCTCTGCGAGAGAGTACGCGGTTCTGTCATAAGCCATTGTATCTTCCCAAGTATTACGCGGATTTAAAATTTTAACTGGCACTCCAGTTACCGCTTCTGGAATTAGAATTCCAAAAACCGGATCTGGATGATATGTAACCTTCTCCAACTCTCCATTTAAGGCTGCAGTTATTATAGCTCTGGTATATGGGAGGTTTATGCGTTTACCAACTCCATACGGTCCACCTGACCAACCGGTGTTTACTAAATAAACTTTAGAATTATGTTCATCAATGCGTTGTCCCAACATTTTCGCATAAACAGCCGGACTTAGCGGTAAAAATGGTTCTCCAAAACAAGTAGAAAATGTGACTTGGGGTTCTGTGATTCCTCGCTCCGTACCAGCCAGCTTTGATGTGTAGCCAGATAGAAAATGATACATGGCTTGCTCTTTGGTAAGTTTTGCGATCGGCGGCAATACCCCGAAAGCATCCGCGGTCAAAAAAACAACCACACTTGGATGACCGGCCAGACCCGGTATTAAAGCATTATCAATATAGTTTATAGGATACCCCGCCCGCGTATTTTCAGTAAGCGAGCTGTCACGATAATCTGGCACCCTAGAATCTGTATTGAAAACAACATTTTCAATGACTGTCCCGAAACGAATGGCATTCCAAATTTGAGGTTCCTGTTTTTGAGACAGATCAATGCACTTAGCATAGCAACCGCCTTCAAAATTAAATACTCCATCTCTGGACCAACCGTGCTCATCGTCACCAATTAGATTACGCTCTGGATCAGCTGACAGGGTGGTTTTGCCCGTGCCCGATAGACCGAAGAAGAGTGCTACATCACCTTTATCTCCGATATTTGCTGAACAATGCATTGGTAAAACCTCACGAAAAGGCATGAAGTAATTAAGGACACTAAAAATTGATTTTTTAATTTCCCCTGCGTACTCTGTGCCACCCAAAATGATGACTTTTTTCTCAAGAGACAGAACGATATAAGCTTCAGAGTTAGTTCCGTCTGTTCGGGGATCCGCCGTTAGCCCCGGCGTACAAATCACGGTAAATTCCGGCTGGTGGTCCATTAATTGCTCAGTTGTTGGTCTAATAAACAACTGCTGGACAAAGATATTATGCCAGGCATACTCGTTAAGGACTCTTATTGGCATACTGTATTTGTCGTCTGCTCCAACAAACCCATCAAACACGAAATACTCTTTAGTTTCCAAATAGGCTAAAGTTCGTTCATATAAATGTTCAAAGGTCTCAGGACTGATTGGCTTGTTAATGCTTCCCCAAGCGATTTGACTATGAACAGAAGCCTCGTCAACAACAAAGCGATCTTTCGGAGAGCGACCTGTGTATTTTCCCGTAGTGCAACAAAGTGCACCGGTATCCGTCAGCACTCCTTCTTGTCTAGTTAATGCAATTTCCACTAGCCTGCTTACAGGCAAGTTCCAGCCGACAGGAGGCTTTATAGTGAACAGGCGATCTACACGGGAACTGGTATCCATCTCTATTAACCCCCCAGATTCTTCAATCTGCATCAAGCATACTAACATGAATGTGATAACCAAAACACGATTTTATAAATCATTTGCTGCGAAGATTCACGATTTATTGACTCTATACGTTATATTAACAGATACCGCCGGTCTTTTCCAAGGTTTTTTTTGTCTGGATAGAATAGCGATTTTTGATGAAGTATTTACTACATTATGGCTTAAAGTAGTTTGAAGAATCATTCTAATTGACCATTATCGCTTGATCTTGTTAAGAAAACATAAAAATCTCTAATTTATTCACTCCCACTTTTTCATATGATTAATCATAAAAGCCATCACCTTCAGGATGATGGCTTTACGATTTATCAAATTCCATGCGTAAATTTTAGACACTGGATGATTTAGAAAACTTGGCTAGCGCCCGCGCGAAGACACTGTCTTCGCACGTATTAGCATTCTTGAGGCCTTCAGGTGAAGGCGGTAACCATAGTTGCACTTATGCGCTGCCATGGATGGCCGGAATCCCTTATTACTTACCTTTTCGGATTAAAACTGATAACATTTCTTTCGTAGCTTCATGAATAGTGTCCAGCTTGTACTTTTTATTTTTCTGGGTAACCCCAATAAAGTCAAACTTTTCGGATTTTACATGGGTGAAGAGTCTCTCCATTGAGGTAAGACATGAAGTTAGTCCATTGCCGCTACCTCCTGCTGCAGCTACGGCAATCACTGGCTTTTCTTCAAAAAATGTCTTTTGTTTTTTCAAAGCCTCGCAACGTCTTACTCTGTCAGTGAAAGCTTTCGCTGATTCACTCATTTCTCCCCAATAAACTGGGGTTATCAGGACAAAGGCATCAATATCAGCCATAGATGCATGTAAATTCTGAAAATCATCGTTTATTTGACAATGGTGCTCGTTCCGACACGGTCCCCAGCCATTGCCACAAGCTTGGCAGTTGCCAATCCGTTGCTGATTAAGGTTTACCATTACGACTTTTGCGCCAGTCTCCTCCGCTCCTACTTTGGCTGCATTACCACAGGCAGCTGTCAACCCTTCAATATTCGGACTACTTGTTAAAATCATCACTTTCATATTTCTCATATCCTTACTTTAATTTAATTCACGAATTTAATTTTACGTCTATTCTATCAGGAAAACATTGTCCCTGGGAAGGATTTAATCGTTTAATCCCTAGATTATATCTTAATGTGAACAAGCCTAAGTTAATCTTGTATGATATGCAATGTCTGTATGGAGCATTAAATGACTGTTATTATAACAGTTCAAAAATAGCGACTATATATATAATATGCTCCAGCAATACTTGCTGGGATCGCACAGGCAATAATGTATGCTAAAATTGTTGGTTTGATTAGGTCGTTCCATACTCTATTCTTTATCATATCTTTCACCTCAGATCCAGTCTGCCACCTGAAATTTCTGAACATACTTTTTGACGGAAAAATCATATTTAATACTCCAGCTAGCGTCCATTTGTTTGAACACTAGCGGAGCTCTTATCTTATTCGTCAAGACAAGATATTATTAGCATTTATACTCACTGTTTTGAATTTGTGTCATTGAGCCCTTTCATAATCCCCTCATTATGCAGCACTTCATTAACCTCTAACGAAAGTATGCCTCCCTTAGAATTTTTACCCCCATTGTTGCCATACTTCAGTGTTTTATCATCATTTACGACACTCACCACCCCGGCCGGCTCCCAGGGCTGGCGATTTAATTGAGATGCATGTTCTTTATTATTTTCATTACCCATTAAACTTGCCTCCTCAGTGTTTATTGATCATTTGTTAACTTTAGCATAGCTCGATCTCCATCATTTTTAGATTCCCCCATAAGAATTATTATTACTCATAGACTAATTTCTGATTATGTTATCTGGTGATTATAATATTCGGCATTTTTTGGAAATATTTTATACATTAGGTATCCTATCTTTCTCTTTATGACATAATATAAAAGCTTTAACGATATCTAAAATAGAGGACAGAGGCGGATGCAAATGAGTATACAACAATTTTATGTCACCACAGACACATCTATTCCCAAACATCAATTTACGGAACTGCTCTTTGTTGAAGATCAGTTACAGGCTGTACTCCAGAAAGCTGATGGTCTTATTCAACAAACCTGCATCAGTTTGTTGCAATCCGGTGGCAAAAGAATTCGACCACTCCTTACCCTTTATTGTGGGATGTGCTTCGCTCCCTTAAATCCACTGATGATTCAAGCGGCAGTTGCGTCAGAACTTATTCACATGGCTTCCCTGATTCATGACGACGTAATTGATGAATCAGCTACTCGGCGTGGTAAACCAACAGTAGTCTCTCAATATGGTAACCATGCAGCAATACTAACCGGGGACTACCTCTTCGCTGAAGCCTTTAGTATTCTATCTAGGCAACAATTGTTATCCTGTATGTCCTATCTTGTTGAGGCCATACAGGCTATGTGTTATGGGGAAGTAACTCAAGCTGACGAGCAATTCTCCAGTTCAGTTGACACCGAAGGGTATTTTAGCCGAATTGCCAATAAAACTGGTATTCTTCTTGCTGCATGTTGTCAATCTGGCGCCATCCTAGCTGGTGCTTTGTCAAAAGAAATAACCCTTATGCGAGAATACGGCCTAAACCTAGGCTACGCCTATCAAATCACTGATGACATCTTGGATATCAATGGAGATGTAGAATCTCTCGGTAAACCAGTCGGATCTGATTTCGTCAATGGAAACATAACTCTCCCGATGCTTTATCTATTAGACAAACCAATTTATGGGAGCTGGCTAAGGGAGATTATAAATATGCGTAAGATCACAGATCAAGGCATCCAAAGTATTAGAGAAGCTCTTATCAGCACAGGGTGCATTGAACAAGCCTATGCAACTGCCATTCAATGTATCAATAATGCTAAAGCCAGCTTAGATACAATTCCTTCGAGCCATAATAAAACAACACTTTTAAGTCTTGCTGATTCGATCTTACACCGCAAAGCTTAAATTCATCAACTTCGCGAAGGGATCAATCGTGGTCAAATCTTTTTATCGACCATAATTGATCCCTTTATACTTTATGTTTCTATGACCTAATTATCCAAATCGTAAGACTCCCACTTCTACAAGTGGGAGTGGGACCCCCTGCTCCGCTTCGGTGGGGGTAGAGTCCATCCTTCGCCGCGGAGTGTACCTTTTGAGATCAGCGGCTTCGGCGATACTCTCCACAGGAGACTATCGTCACCGAAGACTCGATGTTCAACTTTAGTTGAACGAGTTCA
>JGI25321J50212_10003677_pt1 | contig 10460 bp, 9 predicted proteins | sample AutmiccommuBRH23_FD_50212 | JGI IMG/M metagenome (IMG submission 50212)
ATAAGGACGGGAGGCTTGCACAATGGGGTGATATGCGTAATTATATGTCGTACGCAAATACAGCCCATCCTTTTACACAAATTCAGATTACCGAAAAGGGGCTCGACATGCTAGCCGAACAGGTGTCGGAAGTACGTGATATGGTAGGATGGGAGGTTCCTATCTCTACAGACCATTACGGACATTTCGACCTGAATAATGGCATCCGCCTCGGTAAAGCCCTGGATAAATACCGCCTGGCCTGGCTGGAGGATATGATCCCCTGGCAGCATAGCGATGAGTGGCGGACTATCTCCGAGGCCCTGGAGACACCAACCACCACAGGAGAGGATATTCATTACCTGGAAAATTTCAAACCGCTCATCCATAAACGTTCGGTAGATATTGTTCACCCCGACCTGGCATCCTCGGGAGGTTTACTGGAAACCAAACGCATAGGCGACTACGCCGAGGAATACGGCATCGCTATGGCCATGCACCAGGCCGGTACCCCGGTATCTTTTATGGCCAACGTGCATTGTGCCGCCGCAACCCAGAATTTCCTGGCCCTGGAGCACCATTCCGTGGATATCCCCTGGTGGGAGGATTTGGTGAAAGTAGTAGGGGGCGGGAAAATGATCGATAAGGGCTTTGCCCCGGTACCCCTTACCGCCCCGGGCCTCGGGATTGAATTGAACGAAGATGTGGTGAAAGAACACCTGGATTCCAGGGATAAGAGTTTCTTTAAGCCTACCCCCGAGTGGGATGAACCGCGTTCCCATGACCGGACTTATAGCTAGAGAAATATCCGTATCCCAGGGCAATACCCCGGGGCCGTTCCTTTAAAAGTCAGTTAAACAATTACTTATGATTCCTAATAAGGCTACTTAGGGAACAAAGGAATTCAGGATCGCTATCAACATGAATAAGAACCGAAGAAATTTCTTAAAAAAAGGGACTGCCGTGGCAGCCACCCTCTCCCTGGGCCCGCTAGGGTACGCAGGCGGCCGGGAGGCCCTGAAACGATATACGGCTCCGGATCCTAAGTTATCCGGCATGGCCCTGGACGCCGGGATGGAGATGAGCAATGCCTATTTCTGGGGTATGGAGGCCCATGAACACCTGATAGCCCTGGCAAAACAGATGGGGGCCTATGGGGCCGTAGCAGGGATAGATGCCCGCCTTTTTAAAAACCCCGACGCTGCTCCATGGGAGTTCGAGGCCGTAAAAAATGTGGTGGATGCCTGGAAGGCTGTCGGCCTGCATTATAATGTGGTGGAAGGGCCGCCTTCCCTGGGTGCGAAAACCAAACTGGGCCTTGAAGGACGTGATGAGGAAATAGCAAATTTCATCACCTTCATGAAAAACCTGAAACGTGCCGGGGTCGACTGTATCTGTTACAACTGGATGCCGGTTATAAGTTGGGCCCGCACCTCTGTAGACAGCCCCGGCCGTGGCGGGGCCCTGATGACCGCCTTTGATTACGAACTGATAAAAGACAAACCGTTAACGGAGTACGGGGCCTTTTCGGAGGCGCAGCTTTGGGCCAGCCTGGAGTATTTCCTAAAGGCGGTGGTGCCGGAAGCGGAGGCGTTGGAAATGAAACTGGCCCTGCATCCCGACGACCCTCAGGTGCACAGTATCCAGGGGATTCCCCGCATCATGAATACCGTTGAAAATTTTGACCGCATGCTGAATCTAGTGCCAAGTGATTACAATGGGGTGACCATGTGCCAGGGGAATTTTTCACTGATGCAGACAGACATCCCCGCCCTGATACGCCGGTGGGGGCAGGCGGGGAAAATCCATTTCGTGCACTTCAGGAACGTCAGGGAACTGAGCGGGAACCTGCCCAGTACCCGTTTTACCGAAACCTTCCACGATGAGGGCGACATAGATATGTATGAGGCCATGAAAGCCTATTACGACATAAAGTTCCGGGGGGCTATCCGGGCCGACCATGTACCCACCATGGCCGGGGAAGAAAACATCCGCCCGGGCTATATGACCCTGGGGAACCTATTTGCCATCGGATATATCCGGGGCCTGGCCGAAGCCGTTAGCAAGGAGCGGGGAACCAATCAGGAATAATAGCTATTATCTATAACAAAATATTATTTTTATGAACCATTACACATTTAAAATGAGCAGGAAAATCAGTTTTGCCCTGGTTTTCAGCCTGGGTATCTGGTATGCGGTCGCCCAAAGGGTAGGGGCAAGCCCCGAACATATAAAAGCGCTTACTTCCCAATGGGAAGGTGAACGATTCGCCGACGGCCGCCCAAAAGTATCCGACCTGGTNNTGNAGCGTCTTAAAAAGGCCACCCTTGAACAGATATGGGGGTATATGTACCGCCGTGGTTACCGCAACCAGATAGCCAAGGACTGGATCATCCTTAAACCAGGGGAAACCATGACAGGCAGGGCGGTGACTGCGCAGTTCATGCCTTCCAGGCCCGACCTGGACAGCATCGTTGTGGCCCAGGGCAGGGCCGAAGGAAGGTCACAGCAAGGCGGGATTAACATCTGGCCCATAGACATCCTCACAAAAGGGGATATTTACGTGGCCGATGGCTACGGGAAAGTGAAGGACGGGACCCTCATCGGCTCCAGCCTTGGGAACGCCGTTTATGGCCGTACAGGCAACGGGGTGGTATTTTACGGTTCGGTACGCGACATGCAGGAATTGAAGGATACGGAGGGCTTTAATGCCTGGATCAAAGGCCATGACCCTTCCTATATAAAGGATATGACCCCCACAGCCATTAATGCCCCGATCCGGATCGGGGAGGTCACAGTGTTTCCGGGAGATGTGGTTTTTGCCAATGAATATGGCGTAGCCTTTATCCCGGCGCATTTGGTGCAGGGCCTGGTTTCCGCTTCGGAACTCACTGCCCTGCGCGATGAATTTGAGAGGGTGCTGTTGCAGGAAGGAAAATATCCAAGCGGGGAGATCCATGGCGATTGGTCTGAAAAGATCAAGGACGAATACCGAGCATGGTTTGCCAAGTATCCTGGCGAACTTACAGTAACAAAAGATGATATTGAGAAATACCTCGCCAGCATGGGCAATGATTAGTACCTGAATAAGAATGCAGCCTCCCCGAAGGCTTCCCTTTATTTGAAATTAACCTGTAAACCAGTATACACCAATGAACCCGAAATATGCTTACCTGCTTACGTTATTGGCTTTTTTGAGCTTCTTCCCGCAACTTTCCGCCCAGACAATCCCCAGAGACGAACTTGTTTTCCTGACTTCGGAATGGAAGGGGGAACGCTTTGAGGACGGAAGACCGAAAATACCGGATGGGCTGTTGGATCGGGCTGAAAAAATCGGTATTGATGATGCCTGGACGGTATTGAAAAACGAAGGTTATACCAACCAGTTTGAAGGTAACTGGAAGATGGTGCACGACGATGTTCCGGTTGTAGGCAGGGCCCTCACTGCCCAGTTTATGCCCGCCAGGCCCGATGTGGAAAAACTCATCAAAGCACGGGGGAATGCCTCCGGGCGCAAGGGTAATACGAACTCATGGCCCATAGAGATGCTTTCTCAAGGTGATGTGTATGTGGCGGACGGTTTCGGGAAGATAGATGCCGGGACCCTGATGGGGGCGACACTGGCCACCTCGATTTTTAGTAAATCAGGCAATGGGGTGGTTTTTAACGGGGCCGCCCGCGATCTTGAGGCTATAGGTGAAATTGAAGGATTCAACGCCTTTGTCCGCGATTTTCACCCTTCTTTCCTGGAAGAAATGGTACTTATGGGCCTCAATGCGCCCATCCGTATAGGGGCGGCAATTGTTTTGCCCGGAGACCTTGTCATAGCAAAGGAAGAAGGCGTTCTTTTTATCCCGGCCCACCTTGCCGAGCAGGTGGTATCCACCGCCGAATTTGTAAACCTTAAAGACCTGTTTGGTTTCGAGATGGTTAAGTCTAACCGGTATTCAACCGGGGAGATCGATAGTCAGTGGACCGACAAGATCAAGGATGATTTTTTAAAATGGCTAGGGTCGCATCCCGAGCTGGGGGCTATGAACAGGGAAGAACTGGACAAGGTGCTGAGCAAACGAACCTGGTAACGGTGTGTGGCGGTGATACGGCCAAACGGAAGCAGCGTGATGTACGGGAAAACCAAGAAGCTGTAACCCGCCTCGAACTGTTATGCCTCGCAGCTCATTTACCCTTTTATAAACCCTAACCACTAAACTGAAGCATTTTGAAGAAACTAAACATATATTCAATTTCCCTGGGCCTTGCCCTGCTGCTCTTAATGGTGGCCATCGTGATGATGGCAGGCGGTGGGCTTCCGAAGGCAGGCCCTGTAATCATAGCCTTTTTTGCCTTGCTGGCCCTGGGGTTCGGCGGCTATAAATCCCTGAATGGCTACGTGTTTACCGCGATGATCTTCGCCGGTGTGACCCTGGCCATGTATTATCCGCAGCATTTTATTTATGTCGGGGACTTCAAACTTACCGCACTGATCATCCCCCTTATCCAGATCATCATGTTCGGGATGGGTACTTCCATGAGCCTGAAGGATTTCGGGGCTGTCATCCAATCCCCCAAAGGGGTCATGGTAGGGGTGAGCGCCCAGCTGATGATTATGCCCATAATGGGATTTATTCTTGCCAAGGCAAGCAATTTCCCCCCGGAGATCGCTGCCGGCATTGTCCTGATTGGCTGTTCACCCAGTGGGGTGGCTTCCAATGTGATGGCCTATCTGGCCAACGCCAACCTGGCCCTGTCTATTACCATTACTTCCGTCTCCACCCTGCTGGCCCCCTTTGTCACCCCTCTTCTGATGAAACTGCTTGCAGGGGAATTCATCGCCATCGATGTTTTGGATATGATGTGGAGCATTGTTCAGATGATCATCCTTCCCATAGCGGCGGGTTTACTTTTTAACCGAATCTTTGGCGGCAAAACAAAATGGCTGGACAGGGCCATGCCCATCCTCTCCATGCTGGCTATCGGTATCATCATCGTGATCATCACGGCGGCCGGGCGCGACAGCCTGATCGATATTGGCGGACTGTTACTGCTGCTGGTACTTATCCATAATGTCTTCGGCTACCTGCTCGGCTACTGGTATGCCAGACTGCTGCGGCTGGGAGAGCAGGACGCGCGCACCATCGCCCTGGAAGTGGGGATGCAGAACGGGGGACTGGCCTCGGGCATCGCCAATTCCCTCGGCAAAATTGCCACTATGGGCCTGGCGCCGGCCGTGTTTGGCCCCCTGATGAATATTACAGGGTCCATCCTGGCCTCCTACTGGCACAAGAGAACGCCTAAAAGTACGAATTACGAGGCACGAAGTACGAAGAAGGTTTGAATTTGCATGCCCGGTGCTGGTTGGTGGATGTGGTGATAGGTGTATTTGTTTATTTGGAATTTGTGATTTGCGCCTTGGAATGTGTTATTTGGAATTTGGAATTTGAATTTGTGATTTCTTTTTAGGAACCCCGCCCCCCGGTGGTAAACAAGTCCCGTCAGGGACGACATATTGGTAGAAAACGAAGTACGAAGGAGGCCTGAATGTGCATGCCTTACAATAGATGTTTTTGGAATTTGAGTTTTGGAATTCAACGTGTGTCCCCGATATTTATCGGAGTGAAAAGTTGGTATGAAAAGCGCCATTAATGTGCGAATATCGTAGCCCCTCCTTACCAAGGAGGGGAGTAGCTACCCCCATGTCAGATAAGTTGGCAGAGGTTGGTGGATGTGGTGACAGGTGTAGTTGTTTATTTGGAACCTGCCTGCCGGCAGGCAGGTTTGTTATTTCCCTATTCGGATCCCCGCCCCCCCGGTGGTAAATAAGTCCCGTCAGGGACTACATATTGGTAGAAAACGAAGTACGAAGGTTTGAATTTGCATGCCCGGTGCTGGTTGGTGGATGTGGTGATAGGTGTATTTGTTTATTTGGAACCTGCCTGCCGGCAGGCAGGTTTGTTATTTGGAATTTGATTTTTGAACCAGGTCCCTGGTAGGATTTTATTAGATTAACGAACCATAATTAAAATACAAAATACAACAAGCATGAAAAAAGTAGTGACTTTCGGAGAGATCATGTTGCGCCTGGCACCTCCCGGTTTCCTGCGCTTCTCCCAGGCCAGCCACTTCGAGGCGATCTATGGCGGAGGGGAATCCAACGTGGCGGTTTCCCTGGCCAATTACGGCATCCCCACCGACTTTGTAACCCGCCTTCCCGATAACGACATCGGGCACTGTGCCCTTATGGAAATGCGGAAAAGGGGGGTGGGCACCGATAAGATCATCTTCGGCGGCGACCGCCTGGGGATCTATTTCCTGGAGACCGGGGCCGTGAGCCGGGGCAGCAAGGTGATCTATGACAGGGCACATTCGGCCATGGCCGAAATCAGGGCCGGGATGATCGACTGGGAAGCGGTCTTCGATGGTGCACAGTGGTTCCACTGGACCGGCATCACCCCGGCCATCTCACAAGGGGCGGCCGACGCCTGCCTGGAGGCGGTCAGGGCGGCAAGGAAACTGGGCCTTACCGTTTCCACCGACCTGAACTACCGGGCCAAGCTCTGGAAATACGGCGTAGAGCCCGAGGTCATCATGACCGAACTTACTTCCTATTGCGATATCATCCTGGGGAACGAGGAGGATGCCGAAAAACACTTCGGCATCAAACCTGAAGGCCTGGATATCACCACCCAGGGGGAACATGTGAAGGCCGAAGCCTTTTTATCAGTCTGTCAGCAGATGATGCATAAATTCCCGAATGCCAAAAAGGTGATCACCACCTTAAGGGGTTCTATCTCGGCCTCCCACAATACCTGGGCCGGGGTACTCTACGACGGGAAGACCCTGTTCAAATCGCCCGAATACCAGATTACCCACATCGTAGACCGCGTAGGTGGGGGTGATTCCTTTATGGGCGGGCTGATCTATGGCCTGATCAAATACCCCGATGACGACCAGCATGCCCTGAACTTTGCCGTAGCAGCCTCCTGCCTGAAACACACCATTATGGGCGATGCGAACCTGGTAAGCGTGGAGGAGGTACGGAAACTTATGGGGGGCGATGCTTCCGGACGGGTGTCGCGTTAAGGAAAAAACACAAACATTTCACGGGTCAAACTATCGCTTTCATTTTTACAGCCCCATTATTCTTAGTATCTTTAAAAGCTTTGAGCCGATGGGTAAGAACCCCGGCTTTAACCCGAACCATATGAACAGACGAAAATTCGTGTACGCCTCCATGGCTGCAGGTACCATGCCTTTTATGGCTTCGGCCGGCAATCATGCAGCCAGGCCCGAAATGAACAAGGAACTTTACGAACTCAGGACCTATGAAATTAGATTCCGGGGGAATCAGCAGCTCTTAAAAGACTACCTGGAGAATGTCCTCAGACCTTCCTTGCAGGAAGAGGGGGTGAACCATTTTATGGTTATGGCGGAGTACGGGCTGTCTGATCCAGCGAAGCTGCATGTGTTGATCAGTTATCCTACTGCAGATATTTACCTCAGGGCCCAGCAACTTCAATCAGATCCGGCCTATCTTGCCCTGGCAGCCGAATACAATGCCCTTTCACCCGAAGATGCCCTGTACAACCGGTACACCTCTTCGCTCTTACTGGCTTTTGACGGGATGCCAAAAATGCAACAACCTTCAGAGGGAACGTCCCTTTTTGAGTTGCGCACTTATGAAGGCTACAGCGAAGATGCAGTAAGGCGAAAAATTAAGATGTTCAATGAAGGGGAGATCGATATTTTCCTGGAAACCGGCTTGCATCCGGTATTTTTTGGCGAGGTAATCGCCGGCCCCTATCGTCCCTGCCTTATCTATATGCTCCACTTCCGGGATATGGAGGAACGCGACCTGAACTGGCAAAAATTCGGCCCGCATCCCGACTGGCAAAAATTAAGCGGCATGGAGGAATACGCCAATACGGTCTCCAATATCCGGAGGACATTTTTAACGCCGGTTGGCTGAAAGGTAATTATAGGATGAAGTTCCTGAAAATAATTGGCAGTCAGCTGTTGCTGTAATGCCTGCATGCTTTCGATAAAATCTTAGTACCATGATACATAAATTCAAGACATACCCGCTCAAGTGTAAAATCGCCGTTTTGTTCAGTATCCTGCTTACCCTCGCTGTAGTTTCCTGCGGGGAAGGGGAGAAAAAGGAAACTCAGGAGCCAGGTTTAAAAATAAGTCCGGATAACGCCGGGATTAAAGTCCCCGATGGTTTCGGGGTGATTGAGGTCGCTGATTCACTTGGCGCACCGCGCCATATCGCCGTAAATTCCAGCGGGGGCATTTATGTGAAACTTCGCCAGCCAGTGGATGGAAAGGGGATTTTATACCTGGAAGACACAGACGGGGATGGGATTGCGGATTCAAAAACAGGCTTTGGCAGTTACGGGGGAACGGGAATAGATCTGGATGAAACCCATTTATACGCCTCCTCCGATGAGGAAGTCTTTCGATACCCGCTAACGGGGGGGCAGGTTGTTGTGGATACAGCTGCGGTGGATACGGTTATAACGGGCCTGATAGCACGCAGGGCTCATGCGACCAAATCATTTGCCCTGGACGGAAAAGGGAACCTGTATGTAAATATTGGCGCCTACTCCAACGCCTGCCAGGAAGAAGACAGGACCCTGGGCTCTCCCGGGATGAAACCTTGTCCCATTCTCGATTCGGCCGGAGGTATATGGATGTTCCGTACCGACAAAACACTTCAGAGCTATGGCGACGGGCTTCGCTATGCCACCGGCCTGCGAAATGTGGTGGGCCTGGATTATAATAAATCAACGGATCAACTCTATGTTACCCAGCATGGCCGTGATCAGTTGAACACCTTGTTCCCGGATTTATATGACCAGGAGGCATCGGCCGACCTTCCGGCCGAAACATTCTATGCCATCAATGAGGGAGACGATGCGGGCTGGCCGTATATCTATTACGATCATTTGAAGAAGGAAAAAATATTATCCCCGGAATATGGGGGTGACGGTGAGCAAACCGCCGGGGAAGATGCCATTGACCCCCTTGTTGCCTTCCCGGCGCATATGGCACCCAATGCCCTGCTTTTTTATACCGGGGATATGTTCCCGGATCGCTATAGGAACGGGGCCTTTATTGCGTTCCACGGCTCCTGGAACCGGGCACCGGAGGAACAGGAAGGTTATTATGTTGCCTTCGTGCCTTTTGAAAGCGGGGTACCAGTAGGGGACTGGGAAGTATTTGCCGATGGGTTTGCAGGCCGGGATACGATTTATTCCCCGGATGAGGCCGCACACCGGCCAACCGGGCTCGCACAGGGCCCGGACGGATCCCTGTATGTCTCGGATGATTCAGGAGGGACTATCTTCCGGATTGTGTACACCAAAGAAGAAGCGGAGTGAACTTATTACCGTGCCGCGACCTGCTTTTTGTCATCCGGATGGTGCTGTGCATTGCCGTTGGTACACTTTATTCCTGCAACGGAGTAAAAAAGGAAGCCAGGGAGGGCACGGAACAGCCCGCCGCTGCAGAGCCGGCACTAACTGAAAAGTCAACACCAGATCCGCTGCCGGAATATATGGAAAAGGGGAAGGAGTTATATGGGCAGCACTGCCTTGTCTGCCACCAGGCTACTGGTGGGGGGGTTACGGGCCTTAATCCCCCGTTGAAGCAAACCGAGTACGTAGTAGGGGATAAAGAAAGGTTGATCAGCATTATTATCAACGGCTCCAACAAAGGGCTGGAGGTCAACGGCATGACCTATTCCAACGCCATGCCGGGTTTCCCGGGCCTCAGCAATGAAGACATAGCCTATGTAACCTCTTATATCAGGAATAGTTTTGGAAATGCTGCCGNTNCGGTTACGGCATCCGAAGTGGAAGCGGTGAGGAAGAAGGGTTAATATACACAAACCCGCCGGGTAGCATGCCGGATCAATAGAAACATAATCTTTAGCATGGAATACAGAAAACTGGGAGAGACTGATTTGAAATTATCCGTGATCACCTTTGGCGCCTGGGCAGCAGGCGGCTGGATGTGGGGCGGGAGCGACAGGAGGGAGGCGGTTAAGGCCATAAGAAGTGCCTATGACGCCGGGGTGACTTCCATAGATACCGCGCCGGTATACGGGCAGGGGACCAGTGAGGAAATTGTGGGGGAGGCCATCAAAGGGCTGCCCCGCGACAGCATACAACTGCTGACAAAATTCGGGATGCGGTGGGATCTTCCCAAAGGCGATTTTGCTTTTAACAGCAAGGACAATAACGGCAGGGATATAGCCATTTACAAGTATGCCGGGAGGGAAAGTATTAAAAAGGAAGTGGAAGATTCCCTGCGCAGGTTGGGAACGGATTATATAGACCTTTACCAGATCCATTGGCCGGAATATACAACCCCCATCCGGGAGACTTTTGAAACGGTGGCCGAGCTTATTAAAGAAGGGAAAGTGCGCTATACGGGGGTTTGCAATTACGATGTTGCCCAGATGGAGGAGGCCGAAA
>JGI25321J50212_10003680_pt1 | contig 10456 bp, 8 predicted proteins | sample AutmiccommuBRH23_FD_50212 | JGI IMG/M metagenome (IMG submission 50212)
CGCTCGTCGATCAGCAGAACGATCAGGTGGCACTCGGGGTTGTTGCGGGTGATGTTGCTGGCGATGTTCTGCAGCATGATCGTCTTGCCCGCCTTTGGCGGAGCGACGATCAAGCCGCGCTGGCCCTTGCCGATCGGAGCACAGAGGTCGATTACGCGACCGGTGAGGTCTTCGGTGGAACCGTTGCCGGCTTCCATCTTCAGGCGCTCGTTGGCGAACAGCGGGGTCAGGTTCTCGAAGAGGATCTTGTTCTTCGCGTTCTCCGGCCGATCGTAGTTGATCGAGTCGACCTTGAGCAGGGCGAAGTAGCGCTCACCTTCCTTCGGAGGGCGAATCTTGCCGATGATGGTGTCACCGGTGCGCAGGTTGAAGCGGCGAATCTGGCTGGGCGAGACGTAGATATCGTCCGGGCCGGCCAGGTAGGAAGAATCCGCAGAGCGCAGGAAGCCGAAGCCGTCCTGGAGAATCTCCAGCACGCCATCACCGGAGATTTCCTCGCCGCTTTTAGCGTGCTTCTTGAGCAGGGAGAAAATCACGTCCTGCTTGCGCGAACGGGCCATGTTATCGATGCCCATCTGTTCGGCCATTTCCAGCAGTTCGGTGATGGGCTTTTGCTTGAGTTCAGTCAGATTCATAGAGAGAGTCAGGAAGGATGTAGAAAGCGATTAGCTTGAGAAGCCGCGCAGCAAGAGACGAACAGGTTCGTTGTGCTTTATGAGGCTGAAGTGCGTCGGCGACGGCGTGCAGAGGGCGACGGAAGAATGCGTCGCGAGGCCGAATTTAGCACCGTGCAGACGAAGCGTCCACCCTGCCGATGAAAAAAGCCCCCGCGACTGCGAGGGCTTTAGAGGGGAACTTCGGCGAAGTCAGATGTTGCTGTCGAGGAACGCCGCCAGCTGCGACTTGGACAGTGCACCGACCTTGGTCGCCTCGACGTTGCCGTTCTTGAACAGCATCAGCGTCGGGATACCGCGCACGCCGTACTTCGGCGGGGTTTCCTGGTTCTCGTCGATATTGAGCTTGCAAACCTTCAGACGACCTTCGTAGTCCTTGGCGATCTCGTCGAGTACCGGCGCGATCATCTTGCACGGACCACACCACTCGGCCCAGTAGTCGACCAGTACGGGACCGTCGGCCTGGAGGACGTCCTGCTCGAAACTGCTGTCGCTGACATTGTTGATGTATTCGCTCATGGATTTTCTCCAGGGTCGGAACGGAAAGGTCGCCATCATAGCCCTACTGTGAGCGGATCGAAAGCTGCAGACCCTCGGGTCGGCGACGATCGCCCGCGAGCAGCGCCTCCGTGCGTCAACGACTGCGTTGGCGGATGGGGGCGATCATGTCAGGATGTCTGAGTTTTGCATCGAGACTGCCCAATGCGCCATAACACCGCTGAGACCTTTCCCATGATCGCCGCCCTGGATCTGGGCTCGAACAGCTTTCACATGGTGCTNGCGCGCACCAGCAATGGCGAAATGCGCATCCTCGAACGGCTCGGCGAGAAGGTCCAGCTGGCTGCCGGGATCGACGAAAACCGTCTACTCGACGAGGCCGCCATGCAGCGTGGGCTGGACTGTCTGCGTCGCTTCGCCCAGCTGGTCAATCATCTGCCGCAGGGCGCCGTACGCATCGTCGGCACCAACGCACTGCGTGAAGCGCGCAATCGCGCCACCTTCATCCGCCGCGCCGAAGAGATCGTCAACCATCAGGTCGAGGTCATCTCCGGCCGCGAAGAAGCGCGCCTGATCTATCTCGGCGTGTCGCACACCATCCCGAGCAGTTCCGGCCGCCGNCTGGTGGCAGACATCGGCGGCGGCAGCACCGAGTTCATCATCGGCGAAGGGTTCGAATCGCAGCTGCGCGAAAGCCTGCAGATGGGCTGCGTGAGCTACACCCAACGTTTCTTCCGTGACGGCAAGATCACCCCGGCACGCTACGCCCAGGCCTACACCGCCGCGCGGGTAGAGCTGATGGGCATCGAGCATGGTCTGCGCCGGCTCGGCTGGCAGGAATCCATCGGCGCGTCCGGCACCATCCGAGCCGTCGGTCTGGCGATCAAGAGCGGCGGCTTCGGCAACGGCGAGGTCAACCTCGAAGGGCTGGGATGGCTCAAACGCAAGCTGTTCAAGCTCGGCGACGTGGAGAAGATCGACATCGACGGCATCAAGCCGGACCGTCGCGGCGTGTTTCCTGCGGGCCTGGCGATTCTCGAGGCGATATTCGATGCGCTGGAGATCAGCAGCATGACCCACTCCGAAGGCGCCCTGCGCGAAGGGGTGCTCTACGACCTGCTAGGCCGTCACCATGACGAGGACATCCGCGACCGCTCGCTGAGCTTCCTGATGGAGCGCTACCACGTCGACATGGAACAGGCCGCGCGAGTCGAAGCCAAGGCGCTGGAGGCGTTCGACCAGGTGGCCGAGGCGTGGAGCCTGGATCAGGACTGGCACCGGGAGCTGCTCGCCTGGGCTGCACGGGTCCATGAAGTGGGCCTGGATATTGCGCACTACCACTACCACAAGCATGGCGCCTACCTGATCGAGCATTCCGACCTGCCCGGCTTCTCCCGTCAGGATCAGCTGATGCTGGCGCTGCTGGTGCGCGGCCACCGACGCAATATTCCTCAGGACAAGTTCGGCGAGACCGGGGTCGATGCCGATGCACTGGTGCGACTGTGCATCCTGCTGCGCTTCGCCATCCTGTTCCACCACATCCGCGGTGCCAATGCCGTCTCCGAGGTGCAGCTAAAGGCGACCGAACGGGGCCTGGAGCTGATCTTCCCGACCGGCTGGCTGGGCGCGAACCCACTGACCAGGGCCGACTTCGAGGCCGAAGCCGCCTGGCTCGCGCGCGTGGGCTACGAACTGCGGATGAAATGAAACAAGGGCCCTAGGGGGCCCTTGATGATACAGGTAACCAGTCTTCGCCTCCTGAGCCAGGCCGACGCGGCACGCGCCAGCCACATGCCTGAAAACGCACCGTGGGAAACACCCGACTCAGCGCACGCCGACCTGCGGCCCGGTGAGACGCTCCAGCAACGTACTCTGTATGTTGCGCGCATTCTGATTACCGGTGGGNCTGTTGCGCAGGTAGCTGCCGTCAGGCTGCAGAATCCAGCTCTGGGTGTTGTCGCTGAGGAAGCCTTCCAGCTCCTTCTTAACCCGCATCACCAGTTTCTTGCCTTCCACCGGGAAACAGGTTTCCACCCGACGATCNAGGTTGCGCTCCATCCAGTCGGCACTGGACAGGTAGAGCTTCTCGTCACCGTCATTCTGGAAGTAGAACACCCGACTGTGCTCAAGGAACCGGCCGATGATCGAGCGCACATGGATGTTGTGCGAGACACCGGCGATGCCCGGCCGCAGGCAGCACATGCCACGCACGATGAGATCGACGCGCACGCCGGTCTGGCTGGCCTTGTACAGCGCCTTGATCATCTTCGGATCGGTCAGCGCATTGATCTTCAGAATGATATGCGCGGGCCGCCCCTCGGCCGCGTGCTGGGTTTCCTGCGCGATCAGGTCGAGCAGCGTCTTCTTCAGGGTAAATGGCGCGTGCAGCAGCTTCTTCATGCGCATGGTCTTGCCCATGCCGATCAACTGACTGAACAGCTTGGAGACGTCCTCACACAGAGCGTCATCGGATGTCAGCAGACTGTAGTCGGTATACAGCCGGGCGTTGGCCGCGTGGTAGTTGCCGGTGCCCAGATGCGCGTAACGGCACAGCTCGCCATTTTCGCGACGCAGGATCAGCATCATCTTGGCGTGGGTCTTGTAGCCGACCACGCCATAGATCACCACCGCGCCGGCCTGCTGCAGGCGGCTGGCGAGCTGCAGGTTGGATTCCTCGTCGAAGCGGGCGCGCAGTTCGATCACCGCGGTAACTTCCTTGCCGCTGCGCGCCGCATCGACCAGCGCATCGACGATCTCCGAATTGGCACCCGAGCGATACAGCGTCTGCTTGATCGCCAGCACGCACGGGTCCTTCGCAGCTTCACGCAGCAGATCGACCACCGGCGTGAAGGACTCGAACGGGTGCAGCAGCAGGATGTCCTGCTTGTTGATCACACTGAATATCTTGTCGCTGTTCTGCAGCAACTTCGGAATTGACGGTGTGAAGGGGCTGTATTGCAGCTCCGGGTGGCTGTCCAGCCCGGTGATGCTGAACAGGCGGGTCAGGTTGACGGGGCCGTTGACCCGGTACATTTCGCCCTCGCCCAGACTGAACTGCTTGAGCAGAAAATCGGCCAGGTGCTGCGGGCAGGTATCGGCCACTTCCAGGCGCACGGCATCGCCATAACGACGCGAGATCAGCTCGCCACGCAGCGCACGTGCCAGGTCCTCGACGTCCTCGGTGTCAACCGAAAGGTCGGCGTTACGGGTGAGGCGGAACTGGTAGCAGCCCTTGACCCGCATGCCGTGGAACAGGTCGTCGGCATGGGCATGGATCATCGAGGAGAGGAAGACGAAATTGTCGCCGGCGCCGCCGACCGACTCCGGCACACGGATCACCCGCGGCAGCAGGCGTGGCGCCGGGATGATCGCCAGACCGGAATCGCGGCCGAAGGCATCGACGCCTTCCAGCTCGACGATGAAGTTCAGGCTCTTGTTCACCAGCAGCGGGAACGGATGGGTCGGATCGAGACCGATCGGCGTGACGATCGGCGCAATCTCGTCGCGGAAATAGCGGCGCACCCAGGTCTTGAGTTTGGCCGTCCAGTGCCTGCGGCGAATGAAGCGGATCTGATGCTCGGCCAGCGCTGGCAGAAGCACGTCGTTGAGGATCGCGTACTGGCGGTCGACCTGTTCGTGGACCAGCTCGGAGATGCGCGCCAGCGCCTGATGCGGCTGCAGGCCGTCGGCGCCCGCCTGTTCGCGGGCGAAGGTGACGCGCTTCTTCAGTCCGGCGACGCGAATCTCGAAGAACTCATCGAGGTTGCTGGAGAAGATCAGCAGGAACTTCAGCCGCTCCAGCAGCGGATAGGACTCATCCAGCGCCTGCTCGAGCACGCGGACGTTGAACTGAAGCTGCGAAAGCTCGCGATGGATGTACAGCGCACTGTCGTCCAGGTTGGTCACCAGCGCGACCGGCGTCTCCTCGACGACTTCCAGTGGCGCAGACACCACCTCGGGCAACGTCTGTTCCAGCACCTCGCCGACCACGGCGTCCTGCAGATCCTTTTCGCTGAGTCCCTGGTTGATCATCGCTTTGCCTCGAAAGGGCTCACTGGCCCCGTTTTAATTGTTGTGCCGCCTGTTTGGCGAAGTAAGTCAGGATGCCATCGGCCCCGGCACGCTTGAAGCCGACCAAAGACTCAAGGATGACGGCCTCGCTCAGCCAGCCATTCTGGATGGCGGCCATGTGCATGGCGTACTCGCCGCTGACCTGATAGACGAAGGTCGGCGCCTTGAAGGCATCTTTGACCCGCCAGACGATATCCAGGTAGGGCAGACCGGGCTTGACCATCACCATGTCCGCGCCTTCGGCCAGGTCGGCGCCCACTTCGTGCAGCGCCTCGTCACCGTTGGCCGGGTCCATCTGATAGGTATTCTTGTTGCTCTTGCCGAGGTTGGCGGCAGAGCCCACCGCATCTCGAAACGGGCCGTAGTAGGCGCTGGCGTATTTCGCCGAGTAGGCCATGATGCGCACGTTGTGGTGTTCGGCCACTTCCAGCGCCTCGCGAATCGCCTGGATACGACCATCCATCATGTCCGACGGCGCGACCACCTGAGCGCCGGCTTCGGCGTGGGACAGCGCCTGGCGGACCAGCGCGTCGACAGTGACATCGTTCTGCACGTATCCGCTGTCGTCGAGAATGCCGTCCTGGCCGTGCGTGGTGAATGGATCGAGGGCTACGTCGGTGATGATCCCCAGCTCAGGGAAACGCGCGCGCAAGGCGCGCGTGGCGCGCTGGGCGATGCCCTCCGGGTTCCAGGCTTCGGCCGCATCGAGGGACTTCTTCTCCAGCGGTGTCACCGGAAACAGCGCCAGCGCCGGAATGCCCAGCGCCACCAGCTCTTCGGCCTCCTCGAGCAGCAGGTCGATGGACAGGCGCTCCACTCCCGGCATCGACGGCACCGGCTCGCGGCGGTTCTCGCCGTCGAGCACGAACACCGGCAGGATCAGGTCATCGACGGTCAGCACATTTTCGCGCACCAGACGGCGGGAAAAATCGTCACGCCGATTGCGACGCAGACGAGTAGCGGGGAACAGCCGGCTGGCAGGAACGAAACTCACGACGGACTCCTGGCCCGCAGAACGGGCGAATATGACGTTTATAGGCCCGACACATGACGAAATGATGACAACGCCAGGCCGTCGAGCCTCCGAAACCGCGCCCATTGTCGCCAGCCATGCCGGCGACTGCCAGTGCTTTGATCAGGCGCAAACTGCCGCGCCAGACCTGCGGCAATGAACACCGGCGCATCGCGCGAATCCAACGGAACGTGTGGGGCTTACCTGGAACCGTCCCAGGTATTAGCATCGAACGCATCCGCCGTGCCCGACGCAGGGCCGCTGAACTTGACCAGGAGTACCACCATGAACAAGAAAGTCGCCGTGATCCTCTCCGGCTGTGGCGTCTACGACGGCTCGGAGATCTACGAAAGCGTCATCACCCTGCTGCGCCTGGACCAGCGTGGCGTCAAGGTACAGTGCTTCGCACCGAACATCGCGCAGATGCATGTGATCAATCACCTGACCGGCGACGAGATGCCGGAGTCGCGCAACGTGCTGACCGAGTCCGCTCGCCTGGCCCGCGGCGAGATCAAGGATCTGCGCGAGGCGCGCGCCGAGGATTTCGACGCGCTGATCATCCCCGGCGGTTTCGGCGCCGCGAAGAACCTCTCCAATTTCGCTACCGAAGGCGCCAGCAGCAAGGCACTGCCGGATGTGGTGGCGCTCGCGCAGGCCTTTGCCGAGGCACGCAAGCCGGTCGGGATGATGTGCATCGCGCCGACCATGGCCGCGCAGATCTTCGGCGCCGGCGTGGTCTGTACCCTTGGCAGTGACGAGGCCGATGCCGCCAAGGCGGTCGCGCAGATGGGCGCCGAGCATCAGGCGTGCGAAGTCAGCGACATCGTCGTCGACAAGCAGCATCGACTGGTCACCACACCGGCGTACATGCTGGCGCAGTCCATCAGCGAAGCCGCTTCGGGCATCTACAAGCTGGTCGACCGGGTACTGGAAATGACCACCGAAGACTGATCCGAACGCCGCCGAATGATCCCGGGTCCGCCCGGGATTTTTTTGCGCGAAAGCCGCCAAAGCCGCGGCTGCTCGTGCCGCCACTCTGTTCAGCGCGAACATCCTCGGGCAGCTTGATCGCTCATCCACAGGAACGCCGACCATGAACCACGACGACGCCCTGCTCGCCGAGCAGGCCCAGGCGGTACGCCAGATGTTCGAACGCATCCCCTTCAACCAGGCGCTGGGCATCGAACTGGACGAGGTATCGACCTCCCAGGTCGTCATGCACCTGCCGATGAAGCCGGAGCTGGTCGGCAACTTCGTCCACGGCATCCTGCATGGCGGGGTCATCGCCTCGCTGCTGGACGTGGCCGGCGGGGCAATGCAATGCTCGGCGCCTTCGACAAGCATCGCCATCTGACCACCCAGGAGCGCGCCGCACGGCTTTCCCGGCTGGGAACCATCGATCTGCGCATCGACTACCTCCGCCCAGGCCGAGGCACCCGCTTCAGTGCCAGCGCGATGCTGCTGCGCTCGGGCAACAAGGTCGCGGTGGTGCGTTCTGAGCTGCACAACGAACTGGGCACCCTGATCGCCGTGGGCACCGGCACTTATCTTTGCGGTTGATCAGCCGATAGGAGATTGGCGGCCAGGGTGACCTCTCGTACACTCTGCCGCAGATGGCCATGCGCCACTATTCTCACGAGGCAGGACGCCCGACTGTTCGAGTGCCGCCGCGTGTCCAGACTTCTGTTTTCCGACCTTCCCGCCGACCAGATTGCCCTGCTCGGCCACAGTCACGACCCTCTGCTGGTCGTTCTCTCCTACCTGGTCGCCAGCGCGGCGGCGTTCACCGCACTGGCGCTGGCCAAGCGGGTCAGCCGCAGCGGCAGCCCGCGCGGCCGCGACTTGTGGCGTTGGGTCGGCGCGTTCGCTCTGGGTGGCGGCATCTGGTCGATGCATTTCATCGGCATGCTGGCCTTCAGCGCGCCACTGGACATCAGCTACGACCATCGCATCACCCTGCTTTCGCTGCTGATCGCCATGGCCGTATCTTATGTGGTGATGCGTCTGCTCGGCCGCGATCGCCTCAGCGTGCCGCAGTACGCGCTGGCCGGCACCGCCGCCGGCATCGGCATCGCCGCCATGCACTACACCGGGATGGCGGCGATACGCTCGCTGGCCACGCTCTACTACGCACCGCTGGCCTTCGCCGCCTCTGTTCTGATCGCCATCGGCGCCTCGATCGCCGCGCTGGTGCTGGGATATCACTTCCGCGCCAGCCAGAGCCGGCACCAGCACTGGCAGCGCCTGCTCTGCAGCCTGTTGATGGGCGCGGCGATCGTTTCGATGCACTACACCGGCATGCATGCGCTGACCCTGGCAGTCCCCGCCCACATGCTGGAGCACACCGCCCCGTTCGGCAGTCATGGCGGCCAGCATGCCGTCCTCGCCTCGGCAATCGGTCTGGTCGCNCTGCTGGTGATCGTCACCGGCATCGCCGCCAGCTGGGCCGAGCAGCGCTTCAGCGAGCAACGCCAGGCACTCGACCAGGCCGAGCACCAGCTNAACGCGATGACCCATTACGACCCGCTGACCAACCTGTTCAACGGTCGCGCCTTCACCGAGATGGTCACCCAGGTCCTGGCCGCGCGCGAGGAACGTCAGGCGCTGGCCGTGCTGGTGGTGGATCTGGACAACTTCAAGCGCATCAACGACAGCCTCGGCCACCGCAGCGGCGACCTGGCATTGCAACAGGCGGCGCATCGAATCCGCGCGGTACTCGGTCAGCACGACATGCTGGCGCGCTTCTCCGGCGACGAGTTCTGCGTGACCCTCGGCCAGTGGGAGCAGGCCCAGGCGCTGGCCAACCACATCCTCGAACAGCTGCGCCCGCCCTTCACCCTCGGCGACACCCAGCTGCGCCTGACCGCCAGCATCGGCATCAGCCAGTACCCCGAAGACGGCCTGAGCTTCGATGCGCTGTTCCGCCACGCAGGCCTCGCGGTCGGCCAGTGCAAGGCCAGCGGCCGCAACCGCAGCCTGCGCTTCAGCCCCGCGCTGGAACTGCGCGCCCAGGAGGATCTGTCGCTGGAACAGGACCTGCGCCGGGCACTGAACGAAAACCTCCTCAGCGTGAACTATCAGCCCATCGTCGATGGCCGCAGCGGNGAGCCGGTGAGNCTCGAGGCGCTGGTGCGCTGGCAGCATCCGCAGCAGGGTTTCATCAGCCCCGAGCGCTTCGTCGGACTGGCCGAGCAACACGGTTTCGTCGCCGAGCTGGACGCCTGGGTCGCGCGCCGCGCCTGTGCCGACCTGGTCGCCTTGCTCGATGAGGGCTACGACCTGCGGGTAGCGGTCAATTGCTCAGCGCTCAACCTGTCCAATCTGCAGATGCCGGAGGTCGTCGCGCGCATTCTCGAACGTACCGGTCTCGACCCGGCGCGGCTGACCGTGGAAGTCACCGAGAATGCGCTGATGAACAGCCTTGGCGCGGCGGTGCGCACCCTCGATGCCGTCCGTGAGCTCGGGGTGAAGGTGTCCATCGATGATTTCGGCAGCGGCTATTCCTCGCTGGCCTACCTGCGCAAGCTGCCGGTGGACACCCTCAAGGTCGACCGCGCCTTCGTTCAGGAAATCGCCGANCAGGCNAATGACCGNGCCATCACCGCGGCGATCATCGCCATGGCGCATAAACTCGGTCTCAAGGTGGTGGCCGAAGGCGTCGAGGAGGAGGTACAGCTGGCCTACCTGCGCGAAAACGGCTGCGATTACATCCAGGGCTACTACTACAGCCGCCCGCTGCCATTGTCGGCACTGCGCGACTGGCTGGCCGCGCGGCGGCCGCTCACTGCGGGCGCGACAATCGCGTGAGCAGGCGGTCCAGGGAATTGGCGAAGGCCTGGCGGTCGCGCTCGCTGTAGGCCCCCTGGCCGCCGCCCATCTGGCCCTGATCGCGTAGATCGGTGAACAGGTTGCGCACCGCCAGCCGCTCGCCCATGTTGCGCTCGTCGAACTCGCGACCGCGCGGGTCGAGCGCCGCGACGCCCTTCTTCACCAGTCGATCGGCCAGCGGAACGTCGCTGCAGATCACCAGGTCACCCGGGGCGGCATGTTCGACCAGATAGTCATCGGCTGCATCCGGCCCGCTCGGCACCACGATCAGCCGCACGCAGGCGAACGCCGGCTTGACCTGGCTCTGGCCGGCAACCAGCAGCACCTCGAACCGCCGTTTGAGGGCGAACTTGATCACCTGGTCCTTGGCTGC
>JGI25321J50212_10003682_pt1 | contig 10455 bp, 5 predicted proteins | sample AutmiccommuBRH23_FD_50212 | JGI IMG/M metagenome (IMG submission 50212)
GCGGCGGGCGGAGGCGTCGCGGCTGCCGCAGCCGCCGGAGGGAAGCCGGATAGACCTTCTCCGGTGAACATCTGGGCTCCGCAGCTCTCGCAGAAATCACCCTCCGCCTGGAGATTCCCGCACTGTGGGCACGCACGCGGTCCGGGTTCTGACAAGGTGCCTCCTCTCCACGTTTCGAGGAACAGGTCTGTCCCTCTGAACGTAAGCCTAGCTCCCCTTCACTGCCCGAGTCAAATCGAGACGTTGCCACCAGCGGGCGCGCGGCCTAAGATTGCACGGTCGCTGACAACGCGGGCGGCTGGGCGCCGGGAGGCGGCCACATCGAGGACGACGCACGACTCTGGGCGACAACAGCCACAAGGAGGCGACATGGGAACCCTTATCACGGCGATCATCGTGACACTGGTGGTGCTCCCACTGATCATCGGATCGGTACTCAAGGGCGCACTCGTGGGACGGAAGATGTTGAAGACGGGCAAGCTCCAGTTGGGAGGTGAGGGACCCCAAGAGAAGGAGAGCATCTTCCGCTCTTGGGGCCCGTGGGCCCTGGGCTGGGCGGTAGGCATCGTCCTGCTGCTCATCATCTCGCTCGGCAGCGCGTACACCCAGGTGGAGGCGGGCACGGTGGGCGTCGTGAAACGCCTCGGACAGGTGCAGGCCAAGGTGTTCGACCCCGGCTTCCACTTCAAGTTCCCCTTCGTGGACGAGGTGGTCGTCTACTCCACCAAGGTCACGAGCTACGAGGCCTCCGAGTCCCCGGAAGGCTCGATGGCCAACTACACCGACTACGTGGTGGACAGCACCACCAGCGACGGTCAGACGGTGCAGATCACCTTCACTGTCCTCTTCCGTATCCCCTCCGAGGGAGCCGCGGCCATCGCCCAGGAGGTGGGCGACATGGACTCAGTGGTGGAGAACGTGATCAAGGCGTTCGCCCGCTCGATTTCGCGCGAAGTGCCCAAGGGTCTCTCGGCCGAGGAACTGTACACGCAGAAGGGCCAAGCCGACGCTCAGGCGCTCATCCAGGGGCGTCTCGAGAACGCCTTCTCGCAACATGGCGTGATCATCGATCAGTACCTCGTCCGCCGCATCACCTTCGCCCCCGACTACGTGGCGGCGGTGGAAGCGAAGCAGATCGCCAAACAGAACGCCCTGACCGAGGCGAACAACATCGCCCGGCAGGAGGCCATAAAGAAGCAGACCATCATCAACGCCGAGGGCGAAGCGGAGAAGCTGAAGATCGAAGCCGCAGGTGAGGCGGCGGCCATCAGCCTCAAACAGGAAGCCCTGGCGCAGAACCCGCTCGTCATCCAATACGAGTTCGTTCAGCGACTCTCTCCCAACATCGAGTGGGGCATCCTGCCCGACAACATCATCCCGCTCATCGACGTGAAAGGCCTCACCGCCGGACAACAGTAGGCGCGACACGGGGCCGTGCGCGGGGAGGCCAGGCTGCTAGCGGAGCCCCGTGCGACGTTCGAGCACCCACGCCAGTACGCAGGCCACCTCACCCCGGGTGGCCTGCGCCCACATGTCGTAGCCCGCGTCTATGCCCTCGAGACCGTCCAGCATCCCGCTCCACGCCGCTCGCGTGGCAGCCGGATCGTGGACGGGCGAGAAGGAGCCGAAGGGCGGGCGGTAGCTCCCGGGCGCCTCCCGCACTCCGCCGGGCACGGTCGCGTCGAGCGCGCGCACCGCCATCGTCACCATCTGGGCCCTCGTGATGGGCCCGTACGGGTCGAACAGAGGGGGATCCACGCTCGTACCGGTGGTGATGCCGAGTTGCGCCGCGAGAGCCACGTAGTGGTCGGGGTAGAGCCCGGTGGAGGAACGGGTCACGTCGTTGAACGGAGAGATCATCTCCTCGGTGGGGGTCAACCCAAGGGACAGGAGGATCATCTTCGCGAACTGCTGCCTGGTGACGCGCTTCTCGGGGCCGAAACTACCGTCTCCGAAGCCGTCGACCACACCCGCCTCGGACAAGGCAACCACCGAGAGCGCGTACGGATGATAGGGGGGGACGTCGGGGAACGCCACGGGTTCCCAGGTGGTGGCCGCGGCCACCGCTTCCTCGGCGTCAAGAAGACCCCAGCCGTACTCGTCGTCACGGCCTGCACGGCCCCGGTCCTCGGCCGTCCGGGTCAGTATGTATTCGACGTCGGCCGGCCCCAGATCCGGGTTCACCGACAACATGAGAGCGGCCACACCGGCCACCAGGGGCGTCGCGAAGGACGAGCCCTCCCTGTTTTCCACTTCCCATGCCCGTGCGCCGAGTGCCCAGGTGGCGACATCCTCGCCCGGAGCAACGATGTCCAGATCCACGCCCCGGGCCGAGAAGGAGGACCGCACCTCGCTGCGATCGACGGAACCCACCGACACGACGCCCGCATAGGCTGCCGGGAACTCCACCCCATACGCCGGCCCATAGTTCCCCGCCGCCGCCACCACCACCGCACCCCGGTCCAGCGCCCAACGCACCGCCACCTTCTCCGCTTCACTCTCGTCGCTGCTGCCGAAGCTCATGTTGATGACCGACGCGCCGTGTTCGACCGCCCAGACCACACCGGCGATCTCGTCGACGAGATCGAGGTAGCTACCCTCACCAACCTTCACTGGCATGACCCCCACATCCCAGGCAGCGCCCGCAATGCCCACCCCGTCGTCTCCCGTCGCGGCGGCGATGGCGGCTGTTCCCGTGCCGTGGCCGAACGTATCGACCCACGAGTGTGGATACTGGTCACCCGTCAGGACGCTATACGGATGCACGATGCGGCCCGCAAAGTCGGGGATCGCGGGATTCAGACCCGTGTCGATGACCGCGACCGTCACTCCGCGGTCGCCGATGACGGAATCCCAGGCCTCAGGAAGACCCACCGCTCGAGGTCCCCACTGTTCCGTCCAGAAGACGTCGTCGGGTACATAGGAGAACCAGCGCGGCTCTGCCGGTTCCACCCACTGGAAACGTCCGCTGTCGCGTAGGAGTCGGAGCACCTCGGCGGGGTCGCGCGATCCACTGCCCGCCGTTGCCACAGCGGGGCTGAGGTCGGATTCGAGCACCCAGAAGCCGAGTTCGGGGATCGCCCCCGTCCTCCGCACACCGAGATCGGCGAGAGCCTCGACGGCTCCGAGCGACGCCGCGGTCGATACCGGCAGCGCCAAGAGGCGAAGCGCCGACCCACCGCGGGCGCCCGCAGCTTCCTCATGAGGGCCCGCGACGGCGGGGCCGATCGGAGTCCCCACCAGAACGCACAGCAGCACCGCGGCGACCGCCAGCGCCGCGCGCTGCGTGGGACCACGTGCGGGTGACGTCGATCCGCTCATCTTGGCCAGGATATCAGCCGGACTGAGAACACGCAGCTACGGGCGCCGCGGGAGGGCGTTGATGCCCTCTACCGCTGGAATCCTTCGAGCGCGCGGCCCACCTCCGCCACCAGCTCGTCCCCCGAGAACGGCTTGGCTAGGAAGAGAGTGTCGCTGAGCCGTTCGTCGCGCTCGAGGACGGCCCCCGCCGTGTAGCCCGACATCAAGACCGCGGGGAGGGACGGCCGTAGGCACCGGAGCGAGGTGAGCAACTCGAGGCCCGTGCCCCCGGGCATGATCACATCGGAAACAAGCAGATCCGCCGGGCAGGACCTCCACGCGGCCTCGGCCTCGGCCGACGATGCCGCCGAAACGACCCGGTAGCCGTGAGCGCGCAACGCCCGCTGCACGAAGGCCCGGACCCCCGGTTCGTCGTCCACCACAAGGATCATCGCGCTGGTGTTGGGATCCGCGGGCGGAGCCGCCGCCGCCCGCCCGCCCGCCTCGGGTTCCGGTTGTGCCGGAGGGCCTTCGAGCGCCGGTAGGTACACCTCGAAGACGGAGCCCATCCCAGGCTCCGACATCAGGGTGAGGAACCCTCCGTGCTGCGACACCACACCCAGAGTCGAGGCCAGCCCAAGGCCGCCGCCGGCGCCGTCACCTTTCGTGGTGAAGAAGGGTTCGAAGATCTTCTCCCTGCTCTCCGCGGCGATGCCCGGCCCGTCGTCGTGCACTCTCAAGACCACGTAGCGACCCGGTTCGACCTGCCCGTTCACCGCGATGATCCTCTCCGATACCGTCCTGTCCATGGCGCCGAGCACGACACTCCCCGTGTCTCCCACAGCCTCCACGGCGTTCATCACCAGATTGAGGATGACCCTCTCGATCTCCACGGCGTCGGCATGCACGTCGGCCAACCCCAGCGGCGCCTCCACCTCGATCCTCACTCCCGACGGGGCGACTCCTCGAAGTGTCTGCGCAGCCCTCGCCACGTGCGGCCGGAGATCCAACGGTTCCCGCTCGAGCACCTGGTGGCGACCCACTCCCAGGAGCTGTCGGCCGATGCGGCCGGCCCGCACGGCGGCGTCCCGAGCCACGCGCAGATCCTCGCGCGCGTCGTCCGGGAGCTTCAAACCGTCCGCGAGCTCCAAGTGGCCGATGACGACCGCCAGCAGATTGTTGAAGTCGTGAGCGACACCCCCGGCAAGACGACCTATCACCTCCAGGCGCTCACCCGCGGCCACCCGTTTCTCGAGCTCGGCCTTCTCGCCCTCCATCTCCCGCAGCGCCGCCACCGCCTTCAGCCTCAAGCCCCGCCACACGGCCAGCGCGAGAGCCGCCAGGAAGACGATCGCCAGGCCGGTGATGGCCGATCCGAGGTGTGCGGTGTCGCGGATCCCGGCGATCACGAGATCCTCGGGCTGCCGATTCACAAAGCCCATCCCCAACTTCTGCGACCAGAACCCGGCCGCCAGCCACATCCGTCCCGCACGGTCCTGCTCCCCCGCCAGCCACGAGATCCCCCGAGACGCCCGCGACACGACCCCCAGCCTGGGGGCCTCGTCCTCGTCCAACACCGCGCCCTCGAGCCCGGGCGGGTCGCTGGCCACGACCATCGGATACCCCGCCGATTCGTGGACCACCATCGACTCCACGGCCGTGTTCTCGCCGCTGCCCACCCGGTTCAAGCCCAGGACCCGTGGGAGCGCGGCGCGCGCCGGGTCCACCATGAAGACCACCCCGCCCACGAGCTCACCGCGTGCACCGCTCACCGGAGCAGCGAGATACACGGGATGCAGCCGCCCCCCTGCGTCCGTGCCCCCCTCCATATCCGAAGACACCGCGACCGCACCGGTCCCGGTACGCCACGCCTCTCCGAGCGTGTCCTCCACGACGGCCGGCAGAACCGTCCCCTCGCCGAACTCGGCATTGATCGAGGGTCGGACCAACAGGATGACCCCCTTCGGGTCTACGAGCATGGCCGCCTGATAGTCGAAGGTGGCTGCGAGCTTGTCGATGAGACCGGTTATCTCAGCGGGTGGGGAGACAGATGTCGCCTTGGCGACGAAGTAGTCGGCCATGGCCGGAGCGATCGCCACGACCGCAGCGTCGGCGGTGCGCTCCGCGAGCCACTCGTCCATCTGGGCCGACTGTGAGGCCCCCAGTGCCTTGAGATCGCTCAGCCGATGCTCCACCAGGGCATCTCTTTGGAGGTTGTACAGACGGCTGCCGAGCCCCCCGACCCCGGCGAGAATCAGGATCGTGAGGCCGACGATCAGAAGGGAGATCCAGCGACTCCGTTTCTCGGAACGTTCCATACCAAGACGCACTATCGGCAGGGCACTTCCCACACTGAAGACACCATCTTGCCCAGGCTCGTCGGGAAGGAGTATTCGGCGCGACAAGCACGGACGTGACCCGGGGCCTTCCAGGCGCCGAGCAGCGGGGCTGTCAGCGGGGCGCGAGCGGCTCCAGGTCGCCGCTGAGCACGGCCATGATCTGGGCGTACATGGCCGCCGTCCAATAGCCATAGAGGGCGTCGATCTTCTGACCGGGGTACCCATCCCGGGCCAGCCCGGCCGCCTCGTAGTACATGACCGGCAGCGCCGGGTCGGCCCGGCGCCGGGACGCGAGAGCGATCAGCTTCTGGCCGCGCATGCGGGCGAAATCGAGGGCCTCGACCAGCGCCTTCTCACTAACGAAGCCCGTGATCTCGCCGTCTTCGTCGTACTGGGCGCCGTAGGAGTAGTGCTCGGCCACCGAGGCGGCGCTGCCGGCGTAGCCCACCAGCGCCGCGCCCAGGACCGCGTAGTCGCGATTGGGGCCCTCGGGCAGACTGTTCAGCAGGTAGTTCTGATCGCCCACCGCCGCCTCCGCCTCAGCCAGGTTGACGTCCTCTTGGAGGAGCGCGCTGTAGGCTTCGTCCTCGGTCATCCCCCATTGGTCGGCTACTCCCGGCAGCACCAGCACCTGTACGGTCTCGAGTGTCGCCTCCGCCACCCGGCGGTACACTTCGGCGAGCTCGGTGAGCCGCTCCTGGCCGCGGAGGGGCTCACCACGCAGCACCTTCCCAAGGGCCAAGGCATCGTAGGCCGAGTCTCGAGACACAGTGGCCAGGGTATAGTCGAACACCGCCGTGTAGATGTCGTCGAGCCGGCCTTCCACCTCACCCTCCGCGTCGGAAAGAGTGGCCATGAGATAGTCGGCCTCGTAGGCGAGCCGGCCGGCCACGCTCCAGTAGCCCCAGGCTTCCACCAGCGTCACCGCCTCGCCCACGTTGGCGGGCTCCACGGCGATCAACTCGTCCATGAGCACGTTCAGCGAATCGGTGACCCCGCTGGCCGCCAGGGCCTGCCCCGCTGCATACTGTCCCTGCTCCTGGACGGACTGCTCCACCAGGGTGTAGTTGACGGCCAGGAGGGCCTGCCGAGCCGCCTCCGTGGCCGAGGAGAGCGACGTGGCCACCAGGCCCTGACCGGCGTAGCGGTCGGCTTCCTGCAGCGCGTCCCGGGCGTACTGCACTCGCCCGTCCTCGTAGTCGCTCTTTGCGGTATCGGGGAGCGCGGCGTACTCCTCCAATTCCTGGTTGCAGTAGTCGATCCACGAGACCGCCTGATCGAGCAGCACCTGATGGGCCGCCGCGGAAAGGACGGGCTCTCGGGCAACCACCCGCGGCTGCGGCAGGGGCATGCCCGTCATGAGCTGATACGCCTCGAAGACGTCCCCCACCTCGATCACCTCGACGCCCGACGCCGAGCCGCGGTCCACGACGTCCACCCACTCGTCAAGGTTCTCGTCCACATCCATCCGTTGCCCCGTGGGGATGAGGAACCGGGTCTTGCCCGCCTTCACCGCCGCTTCCACCTTGTGCGGGATGCCGCCCACCGGGCCGACGGTGTAGTCGGGGTTGATGGTGCCGGTCATGGTCACGTCCGGGAGCACCTCGTCGCCCAAGAGCGCCGCCAGCGTGGCCACGGTGAGAATGGCCCCGGCGCTCGGGCCGTCGATGCGGCCGGCCACCTCGTAGGTGATCTTGTAGTCGGACAGGTCGACGCTCAGAAGGTTGCTCGCGGCGAGCGCGGCGCTCCAGGCGGCCACACGCCACTGCGGTCCCGTGCCGAACACCTCGCCCTCGATCACACCCACCGCTATCCGCCCCGTCGTGCTGGGGGCCACGGTGACCGTCTTGTCTGTGGGCTCGCCGCGAGAGCCGTCGGGCCCGGAGTAGACGGTGACCCCCTGCACGGTCACGGACCGCGTCTCGATCGGCGGCGCCGAGGTGGTGGTGGGGGACGGAGCCGAGGCTCCGGCGGTCGTGGTGGTGTCGTCGTCGCCGAGCTGGAAGGAGCAGCCGCCCGCGAGCAGCGCTGCCGCAAGCAGCGCTGCCGCGAGGAGCATCCCACAGAGAGCGCCTCCCGCCCGTCGCCCGTGCCGAACGCTCACCGATCTTCCCCCTTGATGCGACCCGATCGCCGTCCTGGGTAACTCTACTACCGCGACCACGCCCGTGTCACGAGGCGGGAGCAGCATGGGGGGCGCCCGGGGCGGCGCCCGGGAGGCGCCCGGGGCGGCGCCTCCCCACCACGCTCAGGCGTGCCTAGCAGGCTGTTGAAGAATGACGCCTCGCCTCGGGAGTGCAATGGGTACGCGCAAGGCAAGGACGCAGGGAGCGCTCGTAGCAGCGCTACGGGCGCGACCGAGGACGCCGCATGGCGCCACCCAGTGCGGTCCCGAGGCCGGGGGCTTCGTTTTTCAACAGCCTCCTAGGTCAGATCGCCCACCAGCTCCGAGAGCCCCAGCTCGCCGATGGTCGCGGCGAGTGGGATGCCGGTCTCCGGATCCCAACCGAGTGCACGGTAGCCGGCCTTCTTGATGGCCGTGAAGTCGAGATGGCGGCCCTGGATGGGGCCGGTGGCCGGCGGGCCGTCGAGCCGCGGAGGGATCACCCACGTCGTGGTGTCCGCACCCTCCCGGATGTTGAAGGCCTGCCGCAGCGCCTGGATCCTGCGGCCCGTCTTCTGGGCCTCCTCGATGGTGAAGTCCCAACCGGTGATGGCGGCGATGGCCTCCACCAGGGGCAAGGTTTCCGGATAGGTACCGAACCAACAGAGCCCCGCCGATGTGGACACCCGGTCGAGGTCGCTGCAGGTGGCAAAGACGTCGGCGTACGCGTCGTAGTCGTGAAGATCGACCTTGGTGATCTCCAGGTTCGGCGACATCACGAAAGCCACGTCCTCGTCCACACCGTCGATGAACTGGGTGGCGGTGTGGCGGCCCGGCGTGGGGTCGACGATGTACCCCCACCCGTGACCCACGCTCGTGCGAGGATCGTGCGCCGGCAGATCCTGACCGCCCACGTGCACCGCCCAGGCCTCCGAACCCTTCCCGATACGCTCGGCCGCGAACTTGCTCCCATCGGCAAGCACCGCGCCAAAGCCCTCGCGGCGGCACATGAGCTCGAGCATCTCGAGCATAGCGTCGGCGTTGCCCCACGTGAGCTCGATGCCGCCCGTGTCCTCAGCGGTGATCAGACCGCGTTCCCAGCACTCCATGGCGAAGCCGAGAGCGCTGCCGGCGCTGCACGTGTCGAGCCCGTACACATTGCAGAGATGATTGGCCTTGATGAGAGGCTCGGGGTCGTCGATGAGGAGGTTCGAGCCGAACATGCCCAGGGTCTCGTACTCGATCTTGGAGGCGCTCGCCACCGCGTACTTCCCGCCGTCTACCTTCAACTTACCTTTGCAGGCCAACGGACAGCCCAGACACGACTCCTTCTTCTCCTGGTAGTGGGTGATGGAATCGCCGTGGAGGTTATTCCAGTTGGGGAAGCCCTCCTCGCCGAAGAGGGTCCAATTCTTGATCGGGCAGTCGCCCATCAGCAGGTAGCTCTCGAAGAAGGAGCAGGTGCCCCAATTCCGAAAGAGCGGCACCCACGGGTGAGGGGACTGCCGGAGGTCCTTGCGATACTCACTGCGGAGCCGCGCCACGCCCTCGGGGTCGGCCACTTCCACCTCGCGGGTGCCGTATGCCACCACGGCCTTCAGTTTCTTCGAACCCATGACAGCCGCCAGGCCCGAACGCGCCGCGGCGCTCCCGCGATGCATGATGGCGGCCGCGAACGACTGCTTCTCGCCGGCGGGTCCGATGCAGATCACCCGCGCCTTGGCATCACCAACCTCGGCGCGGAGTGCCTCGTCGGTGGCGTAGCTGTCGGCGCCCCACAGATGCCCGGCGTCACGCACCTCGACGGAGTCGTCACTCACGTGAAGGTACACAGGATGCGCCGCCACGCCGGTGACGAACACTCCGTCGTACCCGGTGGCCTTCAGAGCCACGGCGAAGTCGCCGCCCACGTTGGAGTCGCCCCAGCCCCCGTAGATGGGCGACTTGCCCACCACCTGCAGACGCGCCCCGTGGAATCCCGCCCCGGTGAGAGGGCTGGAGAGGAAGCCGATGATGTTGTCGGCACCGAGAGGATCGGCCCCCGGCTTCAGGCTCTCGTACAGAACGCGGACGCCGAGACCCTGCCCGCCGATGAAGTCGCGGTACGCAGTCTCGGGGAGCTCGCGCTCGGTGGCGACCCCGGTGCCGAGGTCTACGAACAGAACCTTCCCCATGTATCCGTGGATCATCGTTGACTCCCTGTCCGTGGTTATCGGCGGCCCGCCCGTGGGGCGGCCACGCCCCCGGGTGTAGCCGCTCCGCGGCGTGAGTGGATCGGTGGGCAGCGCGCGCGGGCCGCTCAGCGCCAGTGAGGATAGGTGACGTAGAAGAACCGTCCGTACGACTCGGAAGCGAACGACACCACCAAGCCCTCCTTCCGGGGCACGTACACCACGTCACCCACCTCCAGATCGCGGCGCGCTCCGTCCTCCGTGAGAAAGATCGTGCCTTCCACCATGAAGCAGACGGCCGCATCATCGTCGTATTCGAAGTCCACCGCGTTGCCGGCCCGCACCTCGCAGACTCCGGCCGAGAAGGCGGCTCCCTCGGCTTGCGCGAAGAGATCGACGAGCCTCAGATCACCTTCGGGCGGCGTGACGAAGGGTTCGGTTGTGATGCTGGAAGCTTTGACGATGCGCATTTCCACGAGATAGACCTCCTTTTGGGTTCTCCGGGCTCGCTCGAGACGGGCGGGCGCCCCGAGGGGCGCCC
>JGI25321J50212_10003698_pt1 | contig 10430 bp, 8 predicted proteins | sample AutmiccommuBRH23_FD_50212 | JGI IMG/M metagenome (IMG submission 50212)
CGGCGCCGGCGGCTCCATCGGCTCGGAGCTCGCCGCGCAGGTGCACCGCCTCGGCCCCGCCAAGCTCATCCTGCTGGACCGTGACGAATCCGGCCTGCACGGCGTGCAGCTCGAGCTGTACGGCAACGGCCTCCTCGACACCGACGACATGGTGCTGTGCGACATCCGCGACGAGGAGGCCCTTCGCCGGGTGTTCCTCCAGCACCGGCCCAACGTGGTGTTCCACGCTGCCGCGCTCAAGCACCTCCCGATGCTGGAGCGCTTCCCCGAAGAGGGCTGGAAGACCAACGTGCTCGGCACCCGCAACGTGCTCCGCGCCGCGTACGCCGTGGGTGTGGAGCGCTTCGTGAACATCTCCACCGACAAGGCGGCCGCCGCCACCAGCGTCCTGGGCCGTACCAAGCGCCTCGCCGAGCGGCTCACCGCCTGGTACGCGACCGAATATCAGGTGCCCTACCTGTCCGTGCGGTTCGGCAACGTCCTGGGTTCCCGCGGCTCCGTACTCATCGCGTTCCGCAGCCAGATCGAGAAGGGCGGCCCGGTCACGGTGACCCATCCGGATGTCACCCGCTACTTCATGACCATCCCCGAGGCGTGTGAGCTGGTCATGCAAGCTGGCGCCATCGGCCGCCCCGGCGACGTGCTGGTCCTCGACATGGGCGAACCCGTCAAGATCCTCGACGTGGCCAAGAGGATGATCGCCGAGTCGAAGAAGGACATCGAGATCCACTTCACTGGGCTGCGTGACGGCGAGAAGATGCACGAGGTGCTATTCAGCGGCGTGGAGTCCGGCTCGCAGAGCGAGCACCCGCTGATCAGCGAGGTCCACGTTCCGGCACTGGATCCCGATGACCTCGCCTACGACAGCGAAGAGGGCATCTCCCAGATGCTGGACGCTGAGCCCACGGGCAACCCACTGTCCTCGACTTCTGCAAAGGTGAACTAGTGGCCGACCGCATCTACTTGTCCTCTCCGGACGTCACACAGGCTGAGGAAGACGCGCTGGTCCGCGCCATCCGCTCGGGGTGGGTCGCTCCCCTCGGCCCCGAGGTGGACGCGTTCGAGGAGGAACTGGCGGCCTACACGGGGCGCAAGTACGCGGTCGCCCTGTCCTCCGGCACAGCCGCACTGCACCTGGCCCTGCTGAACCTAGGCGTCGGTCCCGGCGACCTGGTCCTCACCTCCAGTCTCACCTTCGCAGCGACGCCCAATTCCATCGTCTACACCGGCGCCGAGCCCGTGTTCATCGACGCCGACGAAACCGGCAACATGAACCCCGACCTCCTCGAAGCGGCGTTCGCCACCTTGGCGAAAGAGGGCCGCACCGTGAAGGCCGTGGTCCCGGTCGACCTCCTCGGCAAGGTGGTCAACCACGAACGCATCGACGCCGTCGCTGCGGCACACGGCGTCCCGGTGCTGTCGGACGCGGCCGAATCCTTGGGGGCCACCCGCAATGGCCGTTCCGCCGGCGCGTTCGGCGTGGCGGCGGCGATCTCCTTCAACGGCAACAAGATCATGACCACCTCCGGCGGCGGCGCTCTCCTCACGGACGACGAGGAGTTCGCCAAGCGCACCCGCTACCTCGCCACGCAGGCCCGTCAGCCGGTGGTGCACTACGAGCATACCGACATTGGCTACAACTACCGGATGTCCAACATCCTCGCCGCGCTGGGCCGCGCCCAGCTCTCGCGCCTGGACGAGATGATCGAGCGCCGCAGGCAGCACCGCCTCGCCTACCGCGAACTCTTCGCGGACGTCCCCGGCGTCACCATCTTCGGCGAGCCGTCCGGAGCCGACGGCGGCGACACCCGCGACAACTTCTGGCTGACCTCCATATTGGTGGACCCCGCCACGGCGGGCTTCACCGCTGGCGACATGCAGGCCGCCCTCAGTGCACAAAGCATCGAGTCGCGGCCCCTGTGGAAGCCGATGCACCTCCAGCCGGTCTACTCCTCAGCCAGTGCCTTTACGGACGGTTCGGCCGAGGGGCTGTTCCACCACGGTCTGTCCCTCCCCAGTGGATCCGTCCTTGACGAGGCGCGCATGACTCGTGTCCGTGAGGCGATCGGCCAGTTCTTGGAAGGTGCGGATGCCGCAGCATAGATCGCGGCCCTACGACAGGGTAAAGCGCGGCCTCGACATCACCGCCAGCGCTGTTGGCCTCATTGTCACCGCCCCGCTGCAAATGGCCATCGGTGCCCTGGTGCTGATTAAGCATGGACGTCCGGTGCTATTCAGGCAGCAGAGACCGGGGCTGAACGGCGAGATCTTCGAGCTCGTGAAGTTCAGGTCCATGAGGCATCCGGACGCTGATCACGTCACCGACGAGCAACGTCTCACCCCGTTCGGCAGGGCACTCCGAGCGACCAGCCTCGACGAACTGCCGACATTGTGGAACGTCCTCAAGGGCGACATGAGCCTCGTCGGCCCCAGGCCGCTCCTGGTCAAGTACCTCCCGCTCTACACCGAAGAGCAGGCCCGCCGGCACGAGGTGCGACCAGGCATCACAGGACTCGCGCAGGCGTCAGGACGGAATGCGCTCACTTGGGAGGAGAAGTTCAAGATGGACGTCGACTACGTGCACCGCCGGAGCCTCGCTCTGGACCTGAAGATTCTCTTGAGGACCGCGCTGGCCGTGCTGAAGCGTGACGGGATAAGCGAGGAAGGCCAAGCGACCATGACCGAGTTCAAGGGAACGGCAACTACTGGTGGCGCCGATGCGTGAGCAAGTTGTGGTGGTTGGCGCATCTGGTTTCGGTCGAGAGGCACTGGACACCTTGGACGCCATGATCGCGAACGGCACAGATCTTGAGGTTCTGGGCGTGGTCGACGACGCCCCTTCCGACCTGAATCTGGATCGACTCGCCGCACGCGGAGCCAAGTACCTCGGCACCATCGATGCCTGGCTCGCGACAGCACCACGCGCCCGCTTCGTCTTAGGAATTGGCTCGCCATCGGTTAGGCGACGTCTTGTGGAACGCCTCGAGAGCGCAGGCCTCGCAGCGATCACCGCCATGCATCCGACCGCCACAGTTGGGGTCGCGGCTGAGCTAGGCACGGGTACTGTGGTCTGTGCGGGAGCGGTCGTCTCGACAAACGTGCGAACTGGCGCGCACGTCCACATCAACCCAAATGCGACGATCGGCCACGATGCAGTCCTCGCTGATTTCGTGTCGGTCAACCCTGCTGCGGTTTTGTCCGGCGAGGTCCACCTTGGGGAAGAAGTCCTTGTGGGTGCCTCTGCGACCGTCCTCCAGCGACTGGCTGTGGGTGCGCGCAGCGTCATAGGCGCCGCTTCCCTCGTCACCAGAGACGTACCCTCCAACGTGGTCGTGAAAGGCGTGCCGGGTCGATGGAGTTAGCAGGCAGGAGAACGATCATGCTGGTCGTCACCGCGGCACAAACAGCTTCCTTGTTCGTCTCAGGTTTTGCATCGCATTTGGCGGATCGCGGCCATCGCGTAATCGTCGTGGCAGATTCACTTGGGAGCCTCGAAGCTGGGGCGAACAAGGCTGGCATCGAACTTGAGCCCATCCCGATGCGCAGGAACCCGAGCCCATGGCACGACCTGCGGTCGCTCATCACCTTGCTCGCCGTGATTCGCCACGTGCAGCCGGACGTTATCACCTACGCCACACCGAAGGCCTCGCTGATCGGATCTATCGCTGGCAGACTCGCAGGCACCAAGACGCGCGTGTATCAACTCTGGGGGCTGAGGCTTGAAACCATGGGGGGGCTCTCACGCTGGGGCCTCGGGGTTTTCGAACGACTAACGAGTTGGCTTTCAACGAGCATCGTCGCGAACAGCCCAAGCCTCGCGCAACGCTACCTAGACCTATCGCTCAATGCTGGTCGCGAAGTTGACGTCCTAGGATCAGGGTCCTCTCACGGAGTCGATCTGCAGCGCTTTAGCCGTGACGCCCCTATCCCAGAACTGGAGCAAGCAACTGCCAACTTCCTAGGACGCAATGCGGGCCTTGTTGTTGGGTTCGTCGGTCGTCTTCATGTGGATAAAGGGCTCCTGGATTTGAAGGAGGCCGTGCGCCTCTGTCATCAGGAAGGTCATCGGATTCAGTTGCTATTGGTTGGCCCCGATGAAGGGATAGGGGATCGAATCGTCGAGGATGACGATGACCTATCAATACACCTGGCCGGCGAAACGGACGACCCCCGTCCTTATCTTGCTGTCATGGACGTCCTTTGCTTGCCCAGCCACCGGGAGGGGTTCCCCAACGTCGTGCTAGAAGCGGGCGCAATGGGAGTGCCCGCAGTAGTTTCGAACGCGACGGGCGCCGTCGATTCCGTAGTGCCGGGGGTGACTGGAATGGTCACGCCTGTAAGGGACCCTGCCCAACTGGCAAGAGCCCTCAGCATCCTCGCGACAGATCCGCAATTGCTCAACACCCTGGGCCGTGGCGCCTTGAACCACGTTCGCACCAACTTCGATCAATACAAGGTCTGGAACGACTACGCCCGATACCTGCTGAAGTGAACGCTACTAGCACAGTTGGCATCCGTTGATTTCCCGAGAATCCCTTCCAGAAGAGGACATTTTAGGAAGATGAGCACACCGCAGCCTGAACCCATCGTGATTATCGCTTGGATTGAGCGCGCGATAGATGGAACTGCCGCAGGGCAACACCTCCGAGGGACTATCGCACGAGTACAAGGTATTCCGGGGGTCTACCTCGAGCGAGTAATTGCGGACATGGATTCTCCGGATGGAAGGGAGCCACTGACACGGAAGCTGCACCGCCTCGCCTCGCTCGTCCTCCGCACAGCGCTTGCCGCGCGACGAGAACGCGTACTTGTAGTGCGCCACCATCCTCTCCTTCTCCCCGCGCTGCTCTACTGGCGGCTCAGGGGGGGCAAAATCGTCTCTTCCGTGCAAGGCTCCCTTGATGACCTCGCCAATGAGTATCCCCGCCTAGGGAAGTCCAAGCTTGTCCGACGCATTTCGGTCGCCAGCGCTCGCTCTGCTCACGTGCTAGTAGCGGGGGCCCCAGTGATCACCGATCATATTCGCCACGAGATGGCTTCCAGATCCACCCCAGTGATTCCTCTAGCCAACGGTGTTTTCGTCAGAGACTTGGCCAGCGCTGCAGACGAGCCGTCACCTAGGGACGGCGACTACGTCGTATTCGTCGGGAACCTGGCCGCCTGGCAGGGGATCGACGTGATGGCGCGAGCCGTTCAGCACGAGGCATGGCCTCATGGCGTCCCCCTGGTCGTAGTCGGTGACGGAGTAGAGAGGCGTCTGCTCGAGGGAATACCTAACGTGGAGCTCCTCGGTCGGCTGCCCTCCCGCGAAGCTGCTGTTTGGTACGCTCACGCTACGTGTGCACTGTCCATGAAGAAGTCGATCGGATCAGTTGCTCAACATGGGTATTGGCCATTCAAGTTGATCGAGAGTGCTGCTGTCGGCGTACCTATCGTCTGCTCCGATGCGAAGGGCATGGCTGAAGCAGCTCAGAGCCTGGGCAACGGCGTCGTTGTACCCGCTGAGGACGAGGGCGCCTGCGCACGTGCAGTGCGAGCCCTTGTGTCCGAGCCCGAGCGCCGGGCAGCTTTGGCTGCCGCTGGTCGTATTGGAGTTCAGCGCTTCGATTGGTCCAGCGGCGCACCGACACTTCTACAAGCTATTCAGCTTGCGCAAGGCGAGCCTCATCAAATCGACGAGCGGCCCTGAACGAGACAATCCATGTAACGACGTAAACGAGACAAAGCGCTACCGTAATCCACGCGGCCACTTCAGCTACCGTGAAATTCTTCCGCACTGCAAGCGCCATGACGGACACGAGCGCCAAGACTCTCATTGCGTCGATGGCTAGATTCGCTCCCGCTCGCTGGAGCACCAGGAGAACTCTCGCAACAGGCCCTGCGACGAGCCTAAATCCCGTAGACACCACCAGGATCATCGCTAGCCTCACCGACTCCTCCCATCCGGGACCCAGGAGCCAAGGTAGGACAATTTCAGCCAGCAGCAGGACCCCGAAGATGAGCGCAACAGCGCAAATCAGCAGGATAGCAGTCGACTTCAAGAAGAGGGGCATCATTGCCTCCCCTCCTCGCCTGAGATGTGAAGCGAGACGAGCCTCAAGGACTTGCCCAGTTGCCAGCCCAATAAGGAGCACCGGCGCGGCAAGCAGGCGATCGGCCATTCCCCATTGCCCTGCAGCTTGAACTCCGTATTGAGTGCCGATGAACAATAGGGGCAACCCCAGCCCAAGCGCATTCAACAGTGCAGAAGGTGTGAAGATTGCAGGAAACCTCCAGTACCGACATAGCACCTTCGCCATGAAAGACGGTGGGAACTTGCTCAACAATCCTCTTGATGAATAAAGCACAGGAAGGATGCCGGCTAAGCGTCCTAGGACTTGTCCCACGACCAAGCCTCCGAGCGGTAGCACGAAGAAGAGAGCGAGCTGGCCAGCGGTGGCGACGACCGCTTGATGGACACTCCGGCGCGCCACAGCTTCATACAGTTCACCTCGAAGAGCCAACTGGCTCACTAAGGCAAACACTGACGTGAGAAACACAAGGGAGGCCACCCACCACGCAAAATGCTGCAAGCTTGCCAGGTGGGGCAGGAATCCAAAATGGAAAGAAACCGCCAGAACGATGCCACATGCGACGCTGATCAGGGCCGAGGCTAGGGCGGCGGCGACGAAGACAGCGGTTGCCTGTCGGTCTGACTTAGGCAGCAATAGTGCCGATTCAAGTTTGAGACACGCCGCTGGAGCAACAGCGGAAGCGGAGGCGAGCGCTAATGAGAGATATCCAAAAGCGTCAGCGTCATAGATCCGGGCTAGCACAGGAGTCGCCGCAAAGACGATCACTTGCGCCATCAGAGTTCCGCCCACCAGAGTCACGCCCCCTCGCAGAGTTTGCGAATGAAGCCCGCGCTTGCGCGACCACCCACTCCATATACTGTCTTCAACGCCCACGTGTGCCCCCCTTCGAGCGAACAGCCCCCCGCCGGCGCGGACTGGGGAGAGGAGCAGCGAGCCGTACGGCGAGAAGGACGAGTAGCATGAGCAGGAATGCGCCAACGGTGAAGACTGGCCCCGTATAGCAACTCTGAGCCAGGACAGCCAATAGGCCAGCTCGGACGCCCGTTTCTAATGCTGCCTCACGAGACCATCGCAACTTTGCCACAACCGTGACGAACCCCCCCCATATCATGGACAGTGCAATTAATCCAACTACTCCGAAGTTGATGTAGGCCTCTGTGTAGAAATCGGGCGCCGCGGTCCAACCAGCGTCGACTCCGGACACCCTGCGGTAGAACTCGACAGGGAAACTCTCACCTGGGCCTGGCATGTAGGCCGTCAACGACATCAGATACGACGCGCCCTCTAGCTCGCCAGCTCGAAACGCTCCGATTCTGTAGCTTTCGAGAGACATATACGACTGGTCATAGAAGATTCTTCCAGCTAAGTTGCTGACAGCAGACAGGACGGACTGCCACCACGAGGCGAACTGAGTGTTCGTGCGATTCTGCATGACCGTCATTGCGATACCCAAGATTGCGACCACAGGGAAGATCTTTGCAGCGTTACGCCATGACCTCGTTCCGCTGCTGAGGCTGAGGGCTGCCGTAAGCGCCAGAGCCAGATAGGCTATCGGCCACCGCTGGCCAGCCAGGAGGACGGTCAGTATCGACGCGCAGAGGACAGCAAGTCGGGTGCGGGTGTACCCATACTTCACCCACTGGGACAAGGAGTAGCTGGCTACGATCGGGGCGCCGATGTTCCGGGCCAGTTCCATCAAGCCCTGCATTGGAATGTGCGTAGCCTTCGCAGACACGTATGCATCTCGGCTGAGACGTGACGCTTGAAGTGCACCTGCTCCCTCCAAGCCGTTTGAGGCCATGGCCGAAATCCCTTGAAATAGCGGGACGTAACCGAGAAGTAGGAAGTAGAGCCAAGCAGGAACCAAGGTCACCGCGGCCACGACAACCAGACGACGGACAGCCAGTTCTTGACTCACGGGCGGCCGTTCAGTTTGTTCATCATTCCTTCGGGTCGCCGACGATCTTGCGTCAATTCGCTCACCCAGAGCAAACATTTCGCTCATCCGAGACCCAGCCATGAAGCAAAGCAGCCCCAAGGAGACGACCAGGGTGCCATCCCAAGCCCAAGTCCGACTCGCTCCTTCGAGTTGAACGGCGCGCGCGAAGAATCCCACATTGATGAAGACTAGACTGGAGACCACAAACCACAGTGGCGCATCTCCTAAACCGTGCGACCGCCCGCGGCACCAGACAAATACTCCTGCGACCAAGAAGACAACCGCAGAGAAGAGGAACTCCACTGTGTCAACTCCTCCCCAAGATCATCTGGCCGGTGCGGTCATCCTCCCTGCTCCGGCAAGACCCCGAACGGGGGGCGCCCAGTGGCGGGCGCAAGGCTGGCACCTCTTCTCTAGGGAGCCTTCGCCGCGAACCACGGCTCATCGCGCGTCTATGGGTTCGCCAGACGAGTGGTAATAGCCATAGGAATCGGCACGCGATCTGGTGACGCCGTTGAGAACCAAACCCAGGACCGTCGCTCCGGCAGAATCCAACGCGTCGAGAGCTGCGGCCAGCTCTTGGCGTCGCACCTTACCTGACCGGGAAACCACAACCGCGCCGCCGGTCTTGGCAGCAAGTATGACGGCGTCGGTCACCGGCAGCAGCGGCGGGGCGTCAAGCAGAACGTAGTCGTACTGGCGCTCCGCGGTGGCCAAGAGATGTTGCATGGCCTCTGAACCCAACAGTTCGGATGGGTTTGGCGGAACAGTTCCCGCGGGCAGGACCGAGAGGTAGCTGGGCGCCACGTCGATGACCAGATCCTGCAGCAATCCTCGGCCGGTTAGAACGTCGGAAAGGCCCAGCTCGCTGTCGATTCTCAGCCGCTCCCCCACCTGTGGACGGCGCAAATCTGCGTCTATGAGGAGCACGCGCTCGCCGGCCAGCGCCAGCACGCGGGCTAGGTTAGTGGCCGTCTCCGTCTTTCCCTCTGACTCGACGGACGAGGTGATTACCATCGACGAACGGCGCTCGCCGCCCAGGCCAACGAACCCGATGCTGGTGCGCAGCTTGCGGTACGCCTCGGCGCTCGCCCACTGGATTCCTCCGCCCGCGGTGGCGGCTCGGGTGGCCACCTGGGAGGGTTCGTGGTGCTCGATGGCCGCGAGGACGGACGCATCTGTCACCTCAGCCACGTCGTCGACGGTCCGCACACGGGTGTCGAGGACCGTACGCAGTACGGCCTGGCCGAAGCCGAGGAGCAGCCCCAAGAGGCCGCCCAGCGCTAGGGTCCTCGCCGGGCGCGGCGCCGAGGGCGTGGCCGGTGCCACGGCCTGGTCGATGATCGTGGCGCTCACGAGCCGGTTGCCGTCTGGGCCCGGGGGCGCGAGCTCTTCCGTGGACCGCTGCAGGCTTGCCGCCACGGCGTTGGCGAGGTCCGCCGATCGCTGAGCGGACTCGTCGTTCGCAGCGACCTTGATGATGGACGTCGCCGAGGGGGACGAGACGCTGAGCTTCTCCGCGAGCTCCTTGACCGACAGGTCGAGGCCCAACTCATCGATGACGGGCTGCAGGACCATGGCCGAGGTGGCGACGGAGACGAAAGAACCCACTTGACGCTCGGCGTAGGTGGCGCCCTGAGATAGCTCGCCGGCGGTGCCGCCGCTCTCGACAGAGATGAACACCGACGAAGTGGCGGTGTAGCTGGGGCTCTGCAGCACAGTGAAGCCGGCTGCCAGGGCGATGCACAGGAACACCGTTGCCAGCGTGCTCCTCCAGTATCGGCGAACGATCTGCAGGTACTGCTGCAACTCCATCAAAATCCTGTCCGGCCAGGGCGCTCCGGATGGCTCCAGAGGCTCATGTGTCGATTCTCACGGGATGTTAGTGCGGCGACGGGTCACCCCGAGCCCTACCCTAGCCCGAAGTGCCCTGAGTAGCCGATTCGCGGCCACCGCATTGGCTTAGGCGTGGACAGGGCCGCCCCGTCACGTCAGAGCATGTGCCTGAGGAACTGGCCCGTGGCGGACTCCGCGACCGTGACGATGTCCTCTGGCGTCCCGGTCGCGACGACCTCGCCGCCGCGGGTGCCGCCGTCGGGGCCCATGTCGATGATCCAGTCGGCCGACTTGATGACGTCCAGGTTGTGCTCGATCGTCACCACAGTGTTCCCCGCGTCCACGAGGCGCTGCAGCACGGCGAGCAGCCGCCGGATGTCCTCGAAGTGGAGGCCGGTCGTCGGCTCGTCGAGGACGTAGAGCGTGCGGCCCGTGGACCGCTTCTGCAGCTCGGCGGCCAGCTTGACGCGCTGCGCCTCGCCGCCGGACAGGGTGGTCGCGGGCTGCCCGAGCCGCACGTAGCCGAGACCCACCTCCGTGAGCGTCTGCAGGTAGCGCGAGATCGAGCCGATGGACTCGAA
>JGI25321J50212_10003701_pt1 | contig 10426 bp, 18 predicted proteins | sample AutmiccommuBRH23_FD_50212 | JGI IMG/M metagenome (IMG submission 50212)
GGTGTGACGAGAACGGCTATCCCGGCTATACCTCTTATGCCTCGCTCAGTGATCTGCCCTGGCGGTTTCCGATCTTTGCCGATCTGGTCAAGGTGCTGGATGCGCATGTCGCGGCCTTTGCCGAGGATCTGGAGTTTGATCTGGATGGCAAGGCATTGAAGCTGGAGGATATCTGGATCAACATTCTGCCCGAGGGGGGCATGCATGCGAGCCATATCCATCCGCATTCGGTGATTTCCGGCACGACCTATGTGGCGATGCCCGAGGGCACGAGCGCGCTCAAGCTGGAAGACCCACGGTCGGCGCGGATGATGGCCTCTCCGGTGCGGCGCAAGGATGCGCGGCAGGAGTTGCGGACGTTCATCTATGCCAAACCGGTGGTGGGCGACGTGCTGCTTTGGGAATCATGGCTGCGCCATGAAGTGCCGATGAACATGTCGGAAGAGGACCGGATCAGCGTGAGTTTCAACTATTCCTGGGGCTGAAGCCCGGAATCGCCCCATATGTTCTCAAAGTGTTCTCAAAAAAATTCAGTAATTTATCATTCTCCCTTGTAAATTGATGCGATTTCGGCCATATGCAGGGGGCTTACGTTATTCTATTTCGATCATCTGTCTCCTCTAAACCGGCTGTCAGTACCTCGATCCAGACCGACCACGCCGCGACTGCCGCACTTACGCGGGCAGCACTACATAGGAGACGACACGATGGCCAATGGCACCGTGAAATGGTACAATTCCACTAAAGGCTTCGGCTTTATCGCACCCGACAATGGCGGCAAGGACGTTTTCGTTCATGTCAGCGCAATCGAGCGTGCGGGCCTGACCGGCCTTGCTGACAACCAAAAAGTGACCTTCGACATCGAATCCGGCCGTGACGGCCGTGAGAGCGCGTCGAACCTGCAGCTCGCATAAGCGATCTGATCTGACTTGAGTGCGGCCTCGGGGAAACTCGGGGCCGTTTCTCGTTTTGGATGGGGGATTGTGCCGTGATGCGCTGATTGCCTCAGGGACCACAACGCGCCGGCGCAAGGAGCAGAGGCGGGTAGAGGTGAGAGCGTCGTGCGTACCGCGTTTTAAACTCTTGCTGCTTGCATAAACGGAGCTTGCCAAAGACATCGCCAATTTCCATATTGCAGTTACGGTTCCGGAGTACGAAATGGCAACCAACGTCAAGAAAACTGCCGTCAAAGGTGGATACATCGTCCGAAGTGCCAAGACCGGTTGCTTGGTTGAAGTTGGCACGCCTGCCGGTGCGAAGAAGGCGAGTGTTAAAACGCTATCAACCGTTAAAAGCGCTTCGGAAAAGCGCAAAGCTGCGTTGAAGCGCTTGGCCGATCGCTAGGTCGCATTACAAGGTAACGCTGGCCGATGCGATCACCGCGCATGACGAGGCGCTGACATTTGGTGGCCGTGAAGGTGTGAGCAGTCTCGGGCTGATCGAGTCTGCTTTAGGTCGGCCATATTCCGGGTATCACAGGCCAATTTATCGTAAATCAGCGGCTTTGCTGCACAGCATGGTTGGAAATCACGGGTTCGTTGATGGCAACAAGAGAACGGCTTGGCTCGTTGTTGAAATTTTAGTTGATCGCAGCGGATACATCCTGGCGATTGATGATGACGAGCGTATTGACGATCTCGTGGTGAGCGTCGCGGACGGTACTCTGGATTTTGAAGAGCTGTGCGTATGGTTCAGGGATAGATTGGTGAAGTCCTGAATGTATTGCCAACGGTCCGCTTTTGAACTTTGGGCTCAAAGGAGCCAAGCGGGTTCTATTTTGCGATGATCCGACTTGAACTTCTTCCTTGCCCTCTGAGAGCGCCTCCCGTATAGAGCCCCAATCCGCGAGCCCCGGCATGTCCGGGGATTCGCGTATTTGCAATTCATCCACCGGGTTTTGGGTTACCCTGAAGCAACCGTCAGGGGCCGTCCGGTGTTTTGAGAAAGGAACAGGCGATGAACGCCAAGGAACTGCGTGACAAGACCCCGGACCAGCTCCGGGAAGANCTCACCAACCTGAAAAAGCAGCAGTTCAATCTGCGTTTTCGGGCGGCCACAGGCCAACTTGAGAATCCCGCTCAGATGCGCACGGCGCGCCGCGATGCCGCGCGCGTTCTGACGATTCTGAACGAAAAAGCCAACGCGGCAGCAGAGTAAGGAGCCTGAGATATGCCCAAACGTATTCTTCAAGGCGTCGTCACCTCTGATGCCAACGCCCAGACCGTCACCGTATCGGTCGAGCGCCGTTTCAAGCACCCCGTGCTTCAGAAAACCATTCGTAAGTCCAAGAAATACCGGGCTCACGATGAGAACAACACGTTCAAAGTGGGCGATGCCGTTCGGATTGTCGAATGCGCGCCCAAATCCAAGACGAAGCGTTGGGAGGTGCTGCAGGCTTAAGCCTCGGCGCCTTTCGGCATTAATCGAAACCCTGGGGATTAGGCATTGCATCGCCCCCCATAGGTCGGGAGAAACCAAATGATCCAGATGCAGACCAACCTGGATGTTGCTGACAACTCTGGCGCTCGCCGNGTTCAGTGCATCAAGGTCTTGGGTGGTTCCAAGCGTCGATACGCATCCGTGGGCGACATCATTGTCGTCTCGGTCAAGGAAGCCATCCCCCGCGGCCGCGTGAAGAAAGGGGACGTCCGTAAGGCCGTCGTCGTGCGCACCGCCAAGGAAGTCCGTCGTGAAGACGGGACCGCCATTCGTTTTGACCGCAACGCCGCCGTGATCCTGAACAACGCAGGTGAGCCGGTCGGCACCCGTATTTTCGGGCCGGTTGTGCGCGAGTTGCGGGCCAAGAACTTTATGAAAATCATCTCGCTCGCCCCGGAGGTGCTGTAAGATGGCTGCCAAACTGAAAAAAGGTGACACCGTGATCGTTCTGTCCGGCAAGGACAAGGGCCAAAAAGGCACGATCACCAATGTCGATCCGAAATCCGGCAAGGCCGTGGTCGAGGGCGTCAACATGGCGATCCGCCACACCCGTCAGAGCCAGACCAGCCAAGGCGGTCGCATCCCCAAGGCGATGCCGATCGACCTGAGCAATCTGGCGATTGTCGACAAGAACGGCAAACCGACCCGCGTCGGGTTCAAGATTGAAGGCGACAAGAAAGTGCGCTTTGCCAAGACCACGGGGGACGTGATCGATGCTTGATACCGCAACCTATACCCCGCGCCTCAAGGCCCACTTNCGTGAGGTCATCAAGCCCGCTCTGAAAGAAGAGTTCGGCTACAAGAATGACATGCAGATCCCGCGTCTGGACAAGATCGTTCTCAACATCGGCTGTGGTGCCGAAGCTGTGCGCGACTCGAAGAAGGCAAAGTCGGCTCAGGAAGATCTGAGCACGATCGCCGGTCAGCGCGCTGTTGTCACCAAGGCTCGCAACTCCATCGCCGGGTTCCGCGTTCGTGAAGACATGCCTCTCGGGGCAAAGGTCACGCTGCGCGGCGACCGCATGTATGATTTCCTTGACCGTCTGATCACCATCGCGATGCCGCGTATCCGCGACTTCCGGGGTGTGTCGGGCAAGTCGTTCGATGGGCGTGGCAACTATGCCATGGGCATCAAGGAACATATCATTTTCCCCGAAATCAACTTCGACAAGGTCGACGAAGTTTGGGGGATGGACATCGTCATCGCAACCACGGCGAAGACCGACGCTGAAGCCAAGGCGCTGTTGAAGCAATTCAACATGCCCTTCAACAGCTGAGCCGGGGGAGGATAGATCTATGGCTAAGAAATCAATGATCGAGCGTGAAAAGAAGCGCCAAGTGCTGGTGGACCGTTTCGCCAAGAAACGCGCCGCGTTGAAAGTGATCATCAACGACCAGAGCAAGCCGATGGAAGAGCGGTTCCGCGCCTCCATGAAGCTTGCGGAACTGCCGCGCAACAGCTCGGCCACTCGGCTGCACAACCGGTGCCAGCTGACGGGTCGTCCGCATGCGTATTACCGCAAACTCAAAGTGTCCCGGATCATGCTGCGCGAGCTCGGCTCGAGCGGGCAGCTGCCCGGCGTCGTGAAATCGAGCTGGTGAGGAGGTCAGAGATATGAACGATCCTATCGGCGATATGCTCACCCGTATCCGCAACTCGCAGATGCGCGGCAAGTCCACGGTCAGTACCCCGTCTTCGAAAATGCGCGTGCGCGTTCTCGATGTGTTGGCGTCCGAGGGCTATATTCGTGGCTATGAGATGACAAAGGATGCCAATGGCCATCCCGCCATCGAAATCAGCCTCAAGTATTATGAAGGCACCCCCGTCATTCGCGAAATGAAGCGGGTTTCCAAACCCGGTCGTCGCGTCTATCTGGGTGTCGATGACATTCCGCAGGTCCGTCAGGGTCTCGGTGTGTCGATTGTCTCCACCTCCAAGGGTGTGATGTCGGATGCAGCAGCGCGCGCAGCCAATGTTGGCGGCGAAGTGCTCTGCACTGTCTTCTAAGGAGACCTGGACATGTCACGTATCGGCAAACAACCCGTGTCTCTGCCGGATGGCGTCANCGCGACGCTGTCGGGACAGACGATCGAAGTCAAAGGCCCCAAGGCGACCAAGAGCTTTACCGCGACGGATGATGTCACCATCACCATCGACGGCAGCGTCATTTCGGTCACGCCGCGCGGCAAATCCAAACGTGCCCGCCAGCAGTGGGGGATGACCCGGACGGTCATCGCCAACATGGTGCACGGCGCCAAGGATGCCTTTAAGAAAGAGCTGGAAATTCGCGGTGTGGGCTATCGTGCCCAGATGGCGGGCAATGTGCTCAAACTGAACCTCGGCCTCAGCCATGACGTCGATTTCCCCATTCCGGAAGGTGTGACTGTTACCGCACCCAAGCCCACCGAACTGGTGGTCGAGGGCACGGACAAGCAGCTCGTTGGACAGGTCGCGGCNAATATCCGCGACTGGCGACGCCCCGAGCCCTATAAGGGCAAAGGCATTCGCTACAAAGGCGAGTATATCTTCCAGAAGGAAGGCAAGAAGAAGTAAGGACGCGACAGATGGCAAACAGCAAAAGAAAACTGTTCCTCAAACGCCGCCTGCGCGTTCGGAACAAACTCCGCAAGGTCAATGCAGGGCGCGTGCGCCTCAGCGTTTTCCGCTCCAACAAGAACATCAGCGTGCAGCTGATCGACGACGTCAACGGTGTGACGCTCGCCGCNGCCTCGACCCTCGAAAAGGATCTGGGCATGGTGGGCAAGTGCAATGTGGAGGCGGCCGCCAAGGTCGGCACCNCGATTGCCGAGCGGGCTCAGAAGGCCGGCATCACCGAGGCCTATTTCGATCGGGGCGGCTTCCTGTTTCATGGTCGCGTCAAGGCAGTTGCCGACGCGGCGCGTGAAGCTGGCCTGAAGATTTAAGGGGACGAGAGAATGGCAAGAGAAGACAACCGTCGTGACCGTCGCGAGCGCGACGAAACACCGGAATTCGCCGACCGTCTCGTGGCGATCAACCGCGTGTCGAAAACTGTAAAGGGCGGTAAGCGCTTTGGGTTTGCGGCACTGGTGGTCGTGGGCGATCAAAAGGGCCGCGTCGGCTTTGGCAAGGGTAAGGCCAAGGAAGTTCCCGAGGCAATCCGCAAGGCTACCGAGGCCGCCAAGCGCGCAATGATCCGCGTGCCGCTGCGCGAGGGCCGGACCCTGCACCACGACATGGAAGGTCGCCATGGCGCCGGCAAGGTCGTGATGCGCACAGCCCCCACCGGGACCGGCATCATCGCCGGCGGTCCGATGCGCGCCGTGTTCGAGATGTTGGGAATTCAGGACGTGGTCGCGAAATCGACCGGGTCGCAGAACCCCTACAACATGATCCGCGCCACGCTGGACGGTCTCAAGAAAGAGACCAGCCCGCGTATGGTGGCGCAGCGCCGTGGCAAGAAGGTGGCCGACATCCTGAAAAAGGGTGACGAAGCGCCGGTTGCCGAAGCGGCAGAAGCGTAAGGAACCGGACAAATGGCAAAAACCATCGTCGTCAAGCAGATCGCCAGCCCGATCCGCCGCCCCGAAGATCAGCGTCAGACCCTCATCGGTCTNGGGCTCAACAAGATGCACAAGACCCGCGAGCTTGAGGATACCCCCTCGGTGCGCGGNATGGTCAACAAGATCCCGCATCTGGTCAAGATCATCGANGAGCGCGGCTAANNCCNCGCGCACGGGAAGGGGTGACATCCGCCCCTCGGANATCAGAACGCCCCGGCCCGAGAGGACCGGGGCGTTTTCGTTTGTCCGCTGGTGTCATCCTTTAGTCGCGTCCGACCAGAATCAGCGCCGGGGTCCGGCGTGGTGCATGATAGGTTGAGGGCCAGGGCGGATCCGGGGTCTTAAACCCAGGGTCGCCCATCCGCATCGCTTTGAGGAGGAAGGCCGATGTCTGACACAAGTTCCGGTGGTTGCGACCACATCCATACCAAGACGACCCATGCGCCGATTGACAATCACACCTGTCATTGTTCCGTGTGCAAAAGCGTAACCGGGCAACCGACGACGCATGTTGTGTTTTTCAAGCACGGCGATGTCGTGGTTGACAATGAGGCGGGGCTGAACCGTCAGCCCTTCAATGCCAGTAATCCTGAGGGCCCGCTTGAGCTTTGCACCTGTGCGACATGCGGGACGCCGATCATGCTCGATGACAAGCAGCACCGGATCAGGGTGATCGTTCCCAACCTGATGGGCTATGGGGACCAGATCGAGGCCGCGAGCTATCATGCGTTCTATGATCCCGCCACCGGCGTGCCCAAGCCATCGGACGGGCGTCCTGTCCATGCCGCGCTGCGGCCGGATTTTGTCTGGCCTGATCCGTCCTGAGCGGCGGCTTGGCCGGGACTGTTTCAGCCCCGGCCGTGCGGCATCTCGAGGTCTAGCACCGGGTTGATCGGGATGATCCGGTTCGGATTGATCGTATCGTGGCTGTAATGATAGTGCCGGACGACATGGTCGAAATCCACGGTCTCACGCACCCCCGGCCATTGGTAGAGTTCGCGCAGATAGCCCCAGAGATTGGGGTAATCGACGATCCGCGCCCGGTTGCATTTGAAATGCAGGTGATAGACCGGATCGAACCGGATGAGGGTGGTAAAGAGCCGCCAATCGGCCTCTGTCACGCGCTCCCCCATGAGATAGCGGTTTTGAGCCANGNGGTTTTCGAGCCAATCGAGGCTGTCGAAAAGGGGATAGACGGCCGCCTCATAGGCCTCCTGCGTGGTNGCNAANCCCGCCTTGTAGACGCCGTTGTTGACGGTGTCGTAGATCCGTTCGTTGACCGGTTCTATGGCGGCACGCAGATCCTCGGGCCAGAAATCAAGCGTGTTGCCGGTGATCCCGTCAAAGGCGGAATTGAACATGCGGATGATCTCGGCGCTTTCGTTCGAGACGATGGTCTCGCGCTCTGTGTCCCAGAGGATCGGCACAGTGACGCGGCCTGAAATCCCGGGGTCGGCCTTGAGGTAGATGTCGCGGGCGAAGGGCAGGCCATAGAGCCGGTCGCCGGTAGCGCCGGGGAAGTTGGTGCGGAATTCCCAGCCCTCCGAGAGCATGTCGGGATGCACGACCGAGACGCCGATATGATCCTGCAACCCCTTGAGCGCGCGAAAGATCAGGGTGCGATGCGCCCAGGGGCAGGCCAGCGACACATAGAGGTGATAGCGCCCGCTCTCCGCCTTGAACCCGGCCTCGCCTGAGGGACCGGCGCTGCCGTCTGCGGTGATCCAGTTGCGGAACTTCGCCGTCGAGCGCACGAATTTCCCGCCCGTCGATCCGGTGTCATACCAGGTGTCTTGCCATTCTCCGTTGACCAGTTGGCCCATGTTCAAAGTCTCCTCTTTGTCCATAACCTAGGGCCGGGGGTGCGGGTCGGGAATGCACAGCACCGCGCAGCCGCCGTGCAGGGCTGCACATGTCGCGAACGGGGGCGGGGGCTTCGTTTCTTCGTTTGCAGGCGCGCGGGCCAGCGCCTATAACCGGGCGATGACGAAGCCCGCGACCGGGCCGGAAAGGTGTGCGACGATTGGCTGACCCATGTCGGGGGCGGATCGCGCGTCGTCGGGGCCACGTGGCCCGCCGCCCCTTTTCGCCCTGTCGCGCGACCGAGNATAAGGGGACTGCCATGCGATTTGCCACCATTCTGACNGCGCTCTTGAGCGGCACCGTTGCCAATGCCCATCCGGGCCATCTGGCCGAAGTTGCCGGGCATGGCCATTGGTTGGGAGCCGCGGCGCTTGGGGCGGCGATCGCGATTGGCCTCTGGTCCGGGNTGCGGGCGCGCAAGGATCGCGCGGCGGACGAGGCCGAGGATGAGGCCCCAGAAGAAGAGCCGCAGGAGGCATGAGCATGGTCAAGACGGGTGTGATGATCTGTGGACATGGCTCGCGCAGCCAATCGGCGGTCGATGAGTTCAGCGTGTTGGCGGACAAGCTACCGGGGTATCTGCCCGATGACTGGGTGATGGAATATGGCTATCTCGAATTTGCCAATCCGGTGATCCGCGACGGTCTGGACCGGTTGCGCGCCGCCGGCTGCGAGCGGATTCTGGCGGTGCCGGGGATGCTCTTTGCAGCGATGCATTCCAAAAACGACATTCCCACCGTGCTCAACACCTATGCCGCGACGCATGGTATCGAGGTGCGCTATGGCCGCGAATTGGGGGTGGACCCCAAGATGATCGCCGCCGCTGGCGCCCGCGTGCGCGAGGCGATCGACCGCGCAAATGTCAAACATGGCGAGGTCAGCCTGCATGACACCTGCCTTGTGGTGATCGGGCGCGGTGCGTCGGACCCCGATGCCAATGGCAANGTCGCCAAGATTGCGCGGCTCTTGCAGGAGGGCATCGGGTTTGGCTGGTGCGAGGTGGGCTATTCCGGTGTTACCTTCCCCTTGGTGGAACCCTGCCTGCAGCATGTGGTCAAGCTNGGCTACAAGCGTGTTGTGGTGTTTCCCTACTTTCTCTTTTCCGGCATCCTGATCGACCGCATCTATGGCTTTACCGACCGGGTTGCGGCGGAGCATCCGGAGATGCAATTCGTCAAGGCCGGGTATCTGGGCGATCATCCCAAGGTGTTGGAAACCTTTGCCGAGCGCATCACCGAGCAGCTGAGCGCTGTGCCGCCACCCAATTGCGGCACTTGTCAGTATCGCACGCAGATCCTTGCCATCGAGGGCGGGGCTGTGCAGCGGATCACGCCTGAGCAGCGCGCCGCCCTGGCCGAGGCNCGGGGTGCAGGGCATCCGGCGTTTGGCGATGTGCCGCCGCCCACCTGCGTCATGTGCAAATACCGCACGCAGGTCTTGGGGTTCGAGGCCGAGGTTGGGGCGGTGCAGGAAAGCCATCATCACCATGTCGAAGGGCAGGGTGCCTCTGCGCCCGGCTCGAACGTGGTGGATTGCACGCTCTGCGATACGTTCTGCACCGGGCTGTGCCGGTTGGAGGCGCAGGCGGCCCACCATCATCACCATGATCACGATCATGACCACGATCACGATCATCCACATGACCACGGGCATGATCATCCTCATGACTATGGGCATGACCATCACCACGATCACGATCATCACCACCATCACGCGCCCTATCCTCATGCCAGCCATCCGCATGGACCCGAGAGCGCGCGGCGAACCAAGGTCTGATCACCGCTTTTTCTTGGTGAAAATACTCCCGCCGGAGGCTCCGACACCGGCCGCAATTGCAGAGGGTTGATTTTGCGTCCCTATGAAAAGAATCCCTCGGCCATCTATGAGATGAGCTTTGCCACCGTTCGCCGCGAGGCGCGGCTGGATCGGTTTGGAGCCGGAATGGAAAGCCTCGCGATCCGGCTCATTCATGCCTGTGGCATGGTCGAGGTGGCGGATCGGTTGGCGTTTTCCAGCGGGGCCTATGCGGCGGGTCATGCCGCCTTGCAGGCCGGTGCGCCGGTGTTTTGTGATTGCGAGATGGTGGGGGCGGGGATCATCCGCCGCTATCTGCCCTGCCAGAACGACGTGATCGTGACGCTGAACGACCCGCGGGTGCCGGGCATTGCGGCGGGGATCGGCAATACCCGTTCGGCGGCGGCGGTCGAATTGTGGGCGGAACGGCTGGAGGGGGCTGTGGTGGCGATCGGCAATGCGCCCACCGCGCTCTTTCACCTTCTCGAACTGCTCGACGAGGGTGCACCGCGTCCGGCGCTGATCCTCGGCTTTCCGGTGGGATTTGTCGGGGCCGCCGAGAGCAAGGCCGAACTGGCGGACAACCCGCGCGGCTGCGAGTTTGTCGCCCTGCGCGGTCGGCGCGGCGGGTCGGCGATGGCAAGTGCCGCAGTCAATGCGCTGGCGGCCGGGCTGCCGGAGGTGGGCGCGTGACGGGCGGACTGGATCCTTGGCTGCATATCGTGGGCATTGGCGAGGATGGGATGGCGGGGCTCTTGCCTGCCTCCCGTGCCATTGTCGAGACGGC
>JGI25321J50212_10003724_pt1 | contig 10393 bp, 7 predicted proteins | sample AutmiccommuBRH23_FD_50212 | JGI IMG/M metagenome (IMG submission 50212)
TGCCATCTCGCGCTGCGCGCTCCGCGAACCCGCCCCAGCCGCACCCGATTTCAAGCAACCGCCCGGCGCCATCCGGCAACAGCGACAAAAGCCGCTCGTATTTTTTCTGTTGCGCATCCTCAAGCGAGACCCCGCTTTGCTCAAACAGCGCGCTTGAATAGGTCATGCTTGGATCGAGCCACAGGGAATAGAATTCATTGCCGACATCGTAATGGGCATGAATGTTGCGGCGACTGCCGAGACGGTTGTTGCGGTGCACGACGCCGTCGACAAAGCGGAACATCATTCGCTGCAAACGCCCGCCGCCGGAGACTTGCTGACTCAGGCTGGCGTTGCGCAACACCAGTTCAAGCAGCGCGGCGACATCCGGGCTTTCCCAAAGCCCTTGCACATAGCTTTCGCCCAGCCCCACATCGCCGCGGCGGATGACGGCGGAAACGAACGACCAGTCGCGAATTTGAATATCTGCCTTCGGCTCGCCATCCCCGAATACAATCATATTTCCGCCAGGCGTTTGAACCTGCAATGCACCGGCCTGAATCCGCTCGCACAGAGAAAAGAATAGCCTTTGAAGCGACATATTGGACATGCGATCAACCCAAAGCTGCTGCCTGTCGAATACCGGAACTCTCTCCACAAATGCGCGCCGCGCCGGTTCGTTCCCATCCAGCCGAATAAGGTCGCTCGGCCAGTTGAAATGGCGGCGAAACGCCACGCGGCCGGTCGTGAACCGGGGGGCTGAAAGCAGCCGAGAGCGGCGTATTCAGCCCGCTGACGCGCCCTCATGTTACCAATGGATGGCCTGAAAGACCAGCAACCGAAAATTGCGTGCCTGGAAGGAGAAATATCGAACCCGAAGGGTTCGCAAGGCCGACTGGCCAACGCCCGAAGGGCGCCTATCGGAGGCGTACGCGAAGCGCACCGCCGCGAGATATGTAAAATGGTGGAACTGAGCGGAGTGTCTTCGAAACGGCTGCATCAAGGCCGAGCCTGCGGTCCGGGCGGTCAGCCCGCCCCCGCGGAGGACATGGCGAAGCGATAGTCTGCGAGCGAAAAAATGGTGGGCGGTGACGGGTTCGAACCGCCGACCCTCTCGGTGTAAACGAGATGCTCTACCAGCTGAGCTAACCGCCCGTCCCGGCGGGCGCGCTGCGGCGCTGCGGGGCGCATCTCCTAGCGCGGCGATGCGCGCGGATCAATGTGATTTCGACAAAAACTCATCAAACAAAAACGCCGGCGGGAGGCCCGCCGGCGGTTTGCATTCAGTATTCTGCGGCTCCTAGTTGAGCGCGTCCTTGAGGCCCTTGCCGGCCGAGAATTTCGGCTGGATCGAGGCTGGAATCTGGATGGTTTCGCCGGTGCGCGGATTGCGCCCTTCGCGAGCTTTGCGCTTGGCGGCGGAGAAGGTGCCGAAACCGACGAGCCGGACGTCGTCACCCGCTTTCAACGCATTGGAGATGGAATCAAAGACAGCATCAACGGCTTTGGCTGCTTCCGATTTGCTCATGTCCGCCAAATCGGCGACACGATCGATAAATTCGTTTTTGTTCATTCCTCCGGCCTTTCTTTGTTTCGGGAATTGAAAACGTCGACCTTCGCGGGATTTTACGCGGGGGCCGCCGGGCAAAGCCAAGGAAAAATGGCGTAAAATAAGGGTTTGCTTTCCCCACCCCGCCTAAGTGATTGTTTTAGCGAAATTAAATTTTTGACGGATTCTTCGGCGGCGGCCGCAAAAAGCCCGGAAAATAAGGGATTTCACGAAAAAGCCGCCCCGTTTCCGGGGCGGCCGATTCGTTTCAAGCCTCAAACGGCGGCTTCAGTGAGTGACCACAGAAGCTCCATCTCCGGCGTCGGAAGACGGGGCCGGCTCCACCGGCTCGGTCCATTCGATCGGCGTCAGCTTTTGCGTCAGCGCATGCGCCAGCACCTCATCGACGGTGGCGACCGGAATGATCTTCAGGCCCTTTTTCACATTGTCCGGAATTTCAGCGAGGTCTTTCTCGTTCTCTTCCGGTATCAGCGCCGTCTTCACCCCGGCGCGCAGGGCGGCCAAGAGCTTTTCCTTCAGCCCGCCAATGGCGAGCACCCGGCCGCGCAGGGAAATCTCGCCGGTCATGGCGATATCCTTGTGCACCGGCACGCCGGTCAGGACCGAGACGATCGCCGTCGCCATGGCGACGCCGGCGGAAGGACCATCCTTGGGCGTCGCCCCTTCCGGCACATGGATGTGGATGTCAGTCCTGTCGAACAGCGGCGGTTCAATGCCGAACTCAGCCGAACGGCTGCGCACATAAGACGACGCCGCCGAAACCGATTCCTTCATCACGTCCTTGAGGTTGCCGGTCGGAGTCATCTTGCCCTTGCCCGGCATCTTCACGGCTTCAATAGTCAATATCTCGCCGCCGACCGAAGTCCAGGCGAGGCCCGTCACGACGCCGATCTGGTCTTTGCGATCAATCTCGCCATGGCGGAATTTCGGAACGCCGGCATAGTCGGCCAGATTCTTCGCGGTGACTTTGACGGATTTCGCCGCACCGGTTTCAAGGTCGCGCACCGCCTTGCGCGCAAGCTTGGACAGCTCGCGTTCAAGGTTGCGGACGCCCGCCTCGCGCGTGTAATGGCGGATCAGCGACGTCAGGCCGGAATCTTCCAGCTTCCACTCGCCTTCCTTCAGCCCATGGTTTTCCATCAGCTTCGGCAGCAAATGACGGCGGGCGATCTCAACCTTCTCATCTTCCGTGTACCCCGGAATGCGGATGATCTCCATCCGGTCGAGCAAAGGCTGCGGCATGTTGAGCGAGTTCGCCGTGGTGATGAACATCACGTCCGAAAGGTCATAATCGACCTCCAGATAGTGATCCGCGAAGGTGGAATTCTGCTCCGGGTCCAACACTTCAAGCAGCGCCGAGGCCGGATCGCCGCGGAAATCCTGACCCATCTTGTCGATTTCATCGAGCAGAAAGAGCGGGTTCGATTTCTTCGCCTTCTTCATCGACTGGATAACCTTGCCCGGCATCGAGCCGATATAGGTGCGGCGATGCCCGCGAATCTCGGCCTCATCCCGTACGCCGCCCAGCGACACGCGCACGAATTCGCGGCCCGTCGCCTGCGCAATGGATTTGCCCAGCGAGGTCTTGCCGACGCCCGGCGGGCCGACCAGACACAGGATCGGGCCCTTGAGCTTGTTCATGCGTTTTTGCACGGCGAGATATTCGACAATCCGCTCTTTGACTTTTTCAAGCCCGTAATGATCGGTGTCGAGAACTTCCTGCGCCTTGGCGAGATCGTTTTTCACCTTGGAGCGATTGTTCCAGGGGATCGAGGTCAGCCAGTCGAGGTAGTTCCGGACCACTGTTGATTCCGCAGACATGGGCGACATCTGGCGCAGTTTTTTCAGCTCGGCTTCGGCCTTGGCCTGGGCTTCCTTGGACAGCTTTGTTTTCTTGATCTTGTCTTCGATCTCGGAAAGCTCGTCGCGGCCGTCATCGGTCTCGCCCAGTTCCTTCTGGATCGCTTTCATCTGTTCGTTCAGATAATACTCGCGCTGGGTCTTCTCCATCTGGCGCTTGACGCGGTTGCGGATCTTTTTCTCCACCTGCAGGACGCTCATTTCGCCTTCCATCAGCGTGTAGACGCGCTCGAGCCGCTCGGCGGCGCTGGCGATTTCCAGCAGTTCCTGCTTTTCGTGGATCTTGATGTTGAGGTGCGATGCGACCGTGTCGGCAAGTTTTGCATGTTCGTCGATCTGGCTAATCGAAACGATCACTTCCGGCGGCACGCGCTTGTTGAGTTTCACATAGGCTTCGAACTGCGAGACGACGGAGCGCGACAGTCCTTCCATCTCCGCTTCATCGCCTTCAGTCTCGTCCATGTAGGTGGCTTCGGCTTCGAAATAGTCATCCGTCCGCACATAGTTTTGGATGACCGCGCGCGCTTCGCCCTCAACCAGAACCTTCACGGTTCCGTCGGGCAGCTTCAAAAGCTGCATCACCGAGGCGATCACGCCGATCTCGTAAATGTCCTCAACCTGCGGATCATCGTCGCTCGCATCCTTTTGCGCGACGAGCAGAATTTTCTTGTCGTTCTGCATCACGTTTTCGAGCGCGGTGACGGATTTCTCGCGTCCCACGAAAAGCGGCACGATCATGCCGGGGAACACGACAATGTCGCGCAGCGGCAGAACTGGATAGGTTACGGTCTCGCTCATCAACTCACTCCGTTTGGCGCGCCCTTCAGCTTTTGGCGCACGCCCAGTTATTTCGCGCCATCCCCATGAGGCCTGCCCTATTAGGGCGGCGGTTCGTCTCAATGCGCAACGCTCTGGGGAAAGCCGCTGCGCCCTTTCGGCGAACCGGCCGCGAGGCCAGCCAGACCACATTTATACAGCAGCGGCCGCGAATTCCCGGTTAATGTGGCGGTCTTTGCCGGGATTTCAAGGATTGGAAATCATCGAGGTTTTCCGCAAGGAAAACGCCGCGCCCCTGGCCGGGGCGCGGCGTCATCGAAATCCGTACTGAGGCAGCGCTTAGGCGCTGGCGTCGGCTTCCATCGCCTGCTTGTCGCGCTCGGCGTAGATGTAGAGCGGCTTGGCGCGGCCATCGACGACTTCGCCATTGACGACCACTTCCACCACGCCGTCGAGGGTCGGCAGCTCGAACATCGAATCGAGCAGGATGCCTTCCATGATCGATCTGAGGCCGCGGGCGCCGGTCTTGCGCAGAATGGCGCGCCGGGCGATGGCGGAGCGGGCGTCTTCGGTGAAGGTGAGCTTCACGTCTTCCATCTCGAACAGGCGCTGATACTGCTTGATCAGGGCGTTTTTCGGCGTCGTCAGGATCTGGATCAGCGCGTCTTCGTCGAGGTCTTCGAGCGTTGCAATGACCGGCAGACGGCCGACAAATTCCGGGATCAGGCCAAACTTGAGCAGGTCTTCCGGTTCGACTTCCTGCAGGATCGCGCCGATGCGGCGGTCGTCTGCGCTCTTGACTTCAGCGTTGAAGCCGATGGAGGAGCCGGCGCCGCGCCCGGCGATGACTTTCTCAAGTCCCGCAAAAGCGCCGCCGACGATGAACAGGATGTTGGTCGTATCCACCTGCAGGAATTCCTGCTGCGGGTGTTTGCGTCCGCCCTGCGGCGGCACCGAGGCGACAGTGCCTTCCATGATTTTGAGCAGCGCCTGCTGCACGCCCTCGCCCGACACGTCGCGGGTGATCGAAGGATTGTCAGACTTGCGTGAAATCTTGTCGACCTCGTCGATATAGACGATGCCGCGCTGGGCGCGTTCGACATTGTAGTCAGCCGACTGGAGCAATTTCAGAATGATGTTCTCGACATCTTCGCCCACATAACCGGCTTCGGTCAGGGTCGTTGCATCGGCCATGGTGAACGGCACGTCGAGAATGCGCGCCAGCGTCTGCGCCAGCAGCGTCTTGCCCGAACCAGTTGGACCGATCAGCAGGATATTCGACTTGGCGAGTTCAACATCATTGTTCTTCGCCGCGTGATTGAGGCGCTTGAAATGGTTGTGCACGGCGACGGCCAGAACCCGTTTCGCCTGCTTCTGACCGATGACATAATCGTCCAGCACTTTATGGATTTGCTGCGGGCTCGGAACGCCGTCCGTGGCTTTCACCAGCGATGATTTGGACTCTTCGCGGATTATGTCCATGCAAAGCTCAACGCACTCATCGCAGATGAACACCGTCGGGCCTGCGATCAGTTTCCTGACTTCATGCTGGCTCTTTCCGCAGAATGAACAGTAAAGGGTGTTTTTCCCGTCACCGCCGCCGCTTTTGCCGCCGATCTTGCTCACTATCACCGCACTCCTTCGTCAGCGCCGCAGACAATCCCACTACAGGGGCCGCGCCCAATACACCAAGCGCACCCTACACACAAAGGCGACGCCGCGCCCCGGCAAAGCTGCACGAATGGCGCCAAGGCCACCCGGTGACCTCCGCCATAGGACCATATTCCGGCCAAACCAATCAAGGAACCTTTTCCTTATTGGGTTAACAGATCAGGTCTTTATTCGCCTCAAGCCTCTGACGGTACATGGCGTTCCGTCAAAACTTTATCAATCAGGCCAAAGCTGACCGCCTCTTCGGGGTCCATGAAATGGTCCCGATCAAGGGTTTTCTCAATAGTTTCATAGGATTGGCCGGTGTGGTGAACGTAAATCTCGTTCAGCCGGCGTTTAATCTTAATAATATCCTGGGCATGGCGCTCAATATCGGACGCCTGACCCTGAAATCCGCCGGAAGGCTGGTGGACCATGATCCGGGAGTTCGGCAGGGAGAAACGCATCTCTTTTTCCCCAGCCGTGAGCAGCAGCGAGCCCATGGAGGCGGCCATGCCGACGCACATGGTCGAGACCGCCGGGCGGATATATTTCATCGTGTCGTACATGGCCAACCCGGCGGAAACCGAGCCGCCCGGCGAGTTAATGTAGAAGGCGATCTCTTTTTTCGGGTTCTCGGCCTCGAGGAACAGAAGCTGGGCGATGATCAGGGTCGAGACCTGGTCATGGACCGGGCCTGACAGGAAGATGATCCGCTCCTTCAACAGGCGGGAATAGATGTCGTAGGCGCGCTCGCCCCGGCTCGACTGCTCGACAACCATCGGCACGAGCGTGTTCATGTAAATATCTAGGGGGTCTTTCATCGACATTCTTTCCTTGTGCGTCCCAGAAATTGGCCGCTGGCGGGTCCGGCGGCGGTTGGTTTCGTTTGATCGGCCGCCGGCGAGATCCGGTCGGCAGCAATTCGTCCTTAAATGGGGGCTCTAACGGCGGGCGCCAGTCCCTTTTCAGCGCGACCTTAGCGCCTGGCGCTTAAGCGAGGGTTATTCTTTTGAAAATGCAAGGAATTGATTGCGGTAAGTTCGGGTTCGCTGACCAATAAACGCGGTAAGGTTACGGGGGAAATTAACGATTATCACCGGGCGGTTTCAGGCTCGCTTCGAGGTTTGCGTCGGGGCGGCGGCGAATCAGCGCCCGCTGCGCGGCCAGCACCTGGTCGAGGAAGGCGTCGCTCGTCATCAGCGCGCCGATCTGGCCCGACAGCGCCGACAGCCGCTCGCGCAAGAGCGCCTTGCCTTCCGCCGTTTCGGGATTGGGCAGGTCATCGCGGAAAAGGCTGTTCGGGATCGACGCCGTTTCCAGCAGCTTGAACAGCGCCAGTCCGTTCATGGGCACCACGGAGAACGTGACATGCAGGCTCAAGCCGCCGCTGGCCAGCGCATCGTGATATTGTCCGCGCGGCAAATACAGCAGATCGCCGGGCTTCATGGTCTGTTCGAACGCCACCCTGCCTTTTGACTGGTCATGCAATTGCTGGAGGTTCGGGCGCGGCGCCGGCTGGCCGACCGGATTGTCCATGCGCCCTTCATAGATGCGCCACTTTTTTTCACCGGCGATGTGAAAGGCGAACACTTCATGATCGTCATAATGGCTGTCGAAGGCCTGCCGCTCGCCGGGCGAGCAGTAAATATTTGCGCTCGCTGTCCCCAGAAACGCAGTCTCAAGGCAGTTGGCCGCCGCGCGCAGCGGCGCGGTCAGGTTCTCGGTTTCGTTGAGGACAATCGTTGCGCCGCGCGCAAACGCCGCCTCGACCTTGGCCGGGTCCGGCCGGCGCGCCATGCCGCCAAGCGTTTGCATCATGGAAGTGTAATGCTCGGGATTGACCGGCAAACGGTCGATCCACATACGCAGATTGCGCTCGTTCCAGTGCGACGCCTGCGAAAGCATGGCGCTCAGTTCGGCAAGTGAGAAAATATCCGCCCGGCCCGCCGCCGCAGGAATGTGAACCGGCTTTTTCCGGTAACAGTCCCGGAAAAACGCTTCGCTGCCGAGCGGCGCCAGAATGTCATCAAGGGTGACGATAGCGATCTCCTGAAGCTGAGCGGCGAATCCCGTGAGCCGCCTGCGCACCCTAACAGCAGGCGTTTGATCCCATCAATGCAAGCGCATCAATTCAGGCCCATCAAAGAGGTCCGGCGGGCAGCGCCTAGTCGAGAATGCCGTCCGGCTCTTCCATCAACTTTTCCTTGGAGACCGTTTTGTCGGTCACCGTGGCGCGCTCGATGATGTAGTCGACGACTTTTTCCTCGAACAGCGGCGCGCGGATCTGCTGAATGGCGCCCGGGTTTTGCTGATAGAATTTCAGCACCTCCTGCGGCGAGACTTTCTGGCCCTGCATCTGCAGATACTGGCTTTCCTGAATCGCCTGACGCTGGATCGCCTGCTGCAATTCGGCCGACGGAACCTGAACTTCCGAACGCTTCCCGATTTCAGCGAGCACCAGCCCGAGACGAACGCGGCGTTCAGCGATCTTGCGGTAGTCTTCTTTCAGCTCTTCGTCGGTCTTATCCTTGTCTTCTTCGTCACGCTCTGACGCTTCGACCTGTTTCCAGATCTGCTCGAACTCGGCGTTGACCATGGCCTGCGGCAGATCGAAGGAATGCGCGTCATCGAGCTTGTCGAGCAGCGTGCGTTTCAGATGGCCGCGCGAGAGTTCTTTGTAATCGCCTTCGATACGCTCGCGAATGCGCTTGGTGAGGTCGTCAAGGCTTTCAAGGCCGACTTTCTTCGCCAGCTCGTCGTCAATCGCGACCTCTTCGGGCGCGCGGACCTCAACGACCTTGACGTCGAACACCGCTTCTTTGCCGGCGAGATTCTTGGCGTGATAGCTTTCGGGGAACGTGACGTTGACTTCGACCTCGTCGCCGGTTTTGGCGCCGACAAGCTGGTCTTCAAAACCGGCGATAAAGGTTCCCGAACCAAGCACCAGCTCCGCGCCCTCGCCTTTGCCGCCGGCGAACTCCTCGCCGTCGATCTTGCCGACGTAATCAATGACGACCTGATCTTTGTCTTTGGTTTTTGCGGTCTTGCCGCGCGCTTTGTAGCTGACCTGCTGGGCGGCGATTCTGTTCAGCGCTTCTTCGATGTCGGCTTCCGGCACTTCCGCCACCGGACGGGTGAGTTTCAGGGTGGAAACATCCATCGGCTCGAAGGTCGGCAAAATTTCAGCATGAAGATCGTATTCAAGATCGACCTTGCCATCGATCACATCTTCGATTTTCGAAATGAGGTGCGGATGCGGCTGCGTCGCCGGCTGCAGGTCGCGATCAGTGAACGCTTTCTGCGAGGTTTCGGTGACGATGTCCTGGATGATCTCGCTCATCATCCCCTTGCCGTAGAGTTTCTTGAGATGCGCAACCGGGGCCTTGCCCTTGCGGAAGCCCTTCAGGTGAACGCGGCCCTTCACCTCCTGCAGCTTGGCGACCAGCTTTTTATCAAGCTCGGCTGCCGGCACCTTAATCAGGAATTTGCGGTCGAGGCCTTCAGCGCTTTTCTCAATGACTTCCATCTTCGTTCTCGTCTCTCAAAGGGCCCTGCGGCCAAGTTCATGTCTTCTCTTTACAAGTCCGCCTTCGCCTGACGGCTTCGGCGGGACATCCGCTTCGCACGCCCCGGCTTTATCACGCCGGAACTAGAGTTTGGCTCCGCCAAAATCAGCGAAGGCGGATGGTGCGGATGAGAGGACTCGAACCTCCACGCCTCTCGGCGCCAGAACCTAAATCTGGTGCGTCTACCAGTTCCGCCACATCCGCAAACCTCGCGCTCAAACGCAAAACGGGCCGCGGCGTTGCTCGCGACCCCTGTTCAAGCCCGCGCTTCTATAACAGAGAAAACAGGCCTGTCGAGGCATCCGGCTAGCGCATTTCCGGAAAAGTGTGGCGCGGTTTTCCGGTCAGAAATGCGCTAGAACCTGATAAGAGGGCGTTTCCGGACGAAAAACCGGGGACCACTTTTTCTCGGAAACGCCCTGGCATTAAAGCCGTTTTTCGAACCACATGACGTCGTGGAAACGGCCGAATTTGCGCCCGACCTCGCTCAATGTGGAAACATGGGCGAAGCCATGCCGCAGATGCAGGGCCGCTGAGGCCGGATTGGGCGCCGCCACCAGCCCATAGGCGCGGTGAACATCAGCCCCGGTCAGCGTATCGAACAGCGCCCCATAGAGCCGCGAGCCCAACCCTTGCCCCTGGGCGGAGGGGGCGAGAAACACCGACGTTTTCACCGAGGTCTCATAAGCCCCGCGCGGATCGAACGCCGAGGCGCTGGCGAAACCGAGAATTTCTCCCGCCTGTTCGGCGACGACGACCGACTGGCGCGGATTGCCGGCCCGGGCCGCAAACCATGCGCGCCGGTCCGCCTCCGTATGCTCCTTCGTTTCAAAGGTCACGGCGGTGTTGCGAATGAAGGGATTGTAGACGGCGTTGACGCCGGCGGCGTCCGTCTCAGATGCGGGTCTGATGAGGACGCTGCCTGTCATAGTCGCCTGTCGCACCCGCCGGTTTCCGGTCGAGGCATGCCAATCGCACAAGCCTGTGC
>JGI25321J50212_10003774_pt1 | contig 10299 bp, 8 predicted proteins | sample AutmiccommuBRH23_FD_50212 | JGI IMG/M metagenome (IMG submission 50212)
TTTATCTTCAAATTGGTGCTCGAAAGTCTTTTGATTTTTGAGTTTTGGATTTATATAATCTTTTCCTTGACTGTCATCCTCCGAAATTAAGAAGGCAGCATCGAGATTTGTTGGAGTTTCTTGGCGAGGGATCCTGATCGGAGACTTAATTGGGATGTTTCGGCCAGTTACTCTCTCCCAATCTGTTATCTCTGCGTGGACATAAAACCCAAAACATTTGTACAGTTCATCATAATTCAGCTTTTCATCTTCGCTCCGCTCTAACTCACACCAAATCCTGATCACATCCGTAGATTTAATAATCTCTTTTCCGTCCCGAATTTCTTTCCAGGTGTANAAGTCGTTATCGGAGATGTTCTCCGACTTTGCATAAGTCGGACTAGACTCACCCAGGACAATATCTAAGGCTTTTATAATATTGCTTTTGCCGGCGTTATTTCGTCCGACGATAACATTCTTTCCCATTGAGAAACGCAGATCAAGTTCCTTGATGGATCGAAAATTGTTTATGTATAAGCGAGATAGATACATATAAATCCCTAATCCCTTACTTCTGGTTTCCCAAATCCTTAATCTGGCATACTATAGGAAAAAACCCGAATCCTTTAGAATGTGTTCATCAATTTATGGCAAATTCAACGACAAGTTCTTCTTTGTGGAGAAGGGATAGATCTCGATATGTAAGTTGAGTAATCGGTTTGCAAGGTAGCCTTGCTTCAGGGTGTATAACTTCTGTTAGCCGCATCGTTCTCCCACGGATATTTAGATTTCTAGATGTGTATTTTCTCAGTCGTAAATGCTTCCCCTGGCAGAAAATGCAATCAGGGTAACCCTTCGATTTTCTTGGTCTGGTTTGTATACTAATCGGAAATCACCAATTCGGAAACGCCAGAATCCCTTAAAATCTCCAACGAGTGGCTTTACAGTATCACCTTTTGCTTGATTTGGCTTGCGGCTGATTTGTCCGATTGCTGAATAAATCCTACCACGCAAGGTCGAGTCTACCTTCTCGGTATCCTTCAGGAACTCGTCGCTAAAACCAATATCGTAATTATCGTAAATGGGTTTTAGTTGATTTTCTTTAATTGGTCTCGAACCGCTTGGTCTCTGAGCTTCAGATTTCATTGGACGAGACTGGTAACCATTTGTAGAGTAGTCGTAATTTTCCGAAATCCTTCTTAGTTCAGGTGATAGATCCTCATCTACGCTTTCCCAATGTTTACGCAAGCGATTCCGCGTTGTACGTAACGATAAATATTTGATAGATTCTGAATTTAGATTTTGTAGTCTCTCTGCGAGGTTATCGAGGGATTCTTCTGAAGAATTATCGTAAGTTACCATAGTTCACCTTATTACAACCTCATCCTATCCGTCTAATAATATGTACTTATGAGCTAGCTGCTCAATCTTTGGCACATCAATCCCCCCATCTGCCTTGTCGCGCGAAGTAATGACTACCGGGAAAACTCCAGGCTGTAAATCACTCTCTGTTTCCACACCTTCACCTACTACTGGTATACCCAGCGTATCCTGGTACCAACGGCGCTTGCGCTCCCAGCCTTCCCGATAAGCAGGAACCGTTAGCATACCCAGATGCTCCCAATAGCAGATATCTCCCATCACACCGACCGTGAAATCGGGTAAGCGGAAATCTTTCGGGCTTGTTGGATTGGCCAGCAATTTTTCATATTCCCAATCCAATCCCAGCCTGGTTAGGGTGTCCGCAACGATCACCTCTGATTTACTACGGACTGGAATGCCTTTTGATGTGCGATGAATCAGGGACTCTGGGTAAAATCTACCTTGTAGGTCGAGATCTGGCCTTAATGACAACTGGAATAGGTTTGTATTGCGTAAATGGGTATCGGAGCGGTCTGGTAAACGCAAGTTCTGCAATACAGTAGTATCGCGCTCGACCAGAAGAATCAACCGTTTGCGAAAACGGGTCAACCCAGTATAAATTAATTCACGAGATAATGTAGCCGCCTCCTGAGGAATGATCAGGAATACATAATCAAAATCACTACCCTGCGCTTTATGCACCGTGAGCGCGTAGGCAAGCTCCAGGTTTTCATCCACTGCTCCGCGAGGATATTGGTAGGTTACTCCATCCTGGGTTGAAAAACCAACTCGCAGGTAATCCCCCCTGTCAGTATGGCCTGTATTGGTTACGATCCCAATTTCACCGTTCGCAACATAATCCAGCCCGCCGGCTTCGCGGGGAAACGCCCAATGGCTGCGATTCACCTTTTGGATTACTTTATCTGTCCACACGATTTCCTGTTCGCCAAACGGTCGAGGAGTTTTCCAACTACGTTGTGCCTGGCGGATCAAACCCATCCGGTACCCTAACTGGATTAAACGGTTTAATTCCACCGTACCGAATGGATGAGTCCTTAGTGGACTTAATATTTGCCATTTTTCAGCATCGCGCCAATTAGATTGTTTATGGACTTGTTTTGATATTCCCAATGACAGATTGAAACTTTCATAATCACCTGGCCCTCCGATCTTAATTAAGGATTGTAAGGACTCTTGCAGGAGCTGCTTCAACTCATCATGATCTTTCCAGAAGTGAACTTCCAGATCTTCAAGAGTTTTCTCCTGGGCGATTAAAGATAATATTTCATCGTCGGCAGAATCGACACTGTCACTGCGGAAACCATCTGCAAATGCCAGGGCCACACTTTTCCCGATTGGTACATCTGCTTCGTCGGAAATCCGCATGGTGGTATTTAAGGTAGCGATGCAATCCGGATGTTTGTAGGAAAGCCAGGCAACAATATCAACAAATGGCCTTCCAGGACCGATAGGCGGAAGCTGATTAGGGTCGCCAACAAGAATCAAGCGCTTAACCATATTTAGGTTGATTGCTTTGAACAATGTCCCTAACAGGTCTGTGGAAACCATTGAACATTCATCAATAATTATCGTATCAGCACTGGTCTGTCCACCTCCCTCCCGCTTAAGAATAAATATATCCGGTAAAAACCACTGTAATTTATTCAGCAATTGGTGGATTGTGTAAGACTTTCGTTTGGTTTTTGTTGATAGCCGGACGCGGGCTTTCCCAGTCGGTGCAAGCAGATAAAATCCCTTTTTACCCTCGTGTGCTTCCAGGCAATCTAAGAAAACCCTCAATGCAGATGTCTTTCCAGTGCCGGCGCTGCCTGTGAGAACGCTAACTCGTTGCCGATATAAAGTATCCATTGCCTGCGCTTTTTCTTCTAAGGCAGCTTTTTCTCGTTCATTCTTCGGTTCGGAAAACTCTCTATTAAGTGCTGCATGCCAGTCAATGGGTGGGGAAGGATCAGGATTTTTTCGTAAAGCACGGCCCTTAATTGATGTTGCAATATAGNCTTCGATATCATGGATATGTTTAAGACTGGTTAATTGAGGATCTTCATCTAAAGCAAGCCATAACATTTGGCTATTAAAATCAGCCTCGGCCTGAAAAATATCTCGATCAGGCCGGCAGGATCGTCGATCTGGGAACCTCTCTCTTATCTTTTTGAATAATTCAGGAAGAGGTAATAACGTATCGCCTGCTTCGGCTGCTTCCGTAAGGACAGTCATCCCAACGGCTCGTACTCTCCGTGTGTCATCAGGTGTGACTATATTTTCAGACGGAATAAATAAAGCGGCATCGCCTTCTGGTAACATACCACGGTCAATCGAATCCAGGCTTACTGGTTCAGATTTTGCAGTACCCAAATCGAGCTCGCATATCAGGTAAGGATTCGCAATCAGTTCTTCTTCGGTTGCATTTATGCCTGCTAACGCTCGTTCGTCGGGATCACATATTCGCCTTACCTGCTCAGGCGTCAACTCAAAACGAACCAATAAATCTATTAATTCCTGCCGTACAGGTTTACGGCCAAGTGAACTCCAGGTCATTATCGCACGCTTGAATGAATACGCGGGATCCGGAGGTGGTGGCTGGTTACCTTCTAAAATTCCCCGCACATATTGCCAGGGATTTATAGATTTTCGGACAAAATCTGCCAATTCGAGACGTTGAAATGCAGTACCAGTAGGCATTCCCAAATATTGAAGCACATTCCCGATTCCAGGAAATGGGCCTCGATTCCTCCATACTTCGGCAAGGCAATCATTCAACCAATTTAAATGGTGTCCCCACGGACCAGAGATGAGTCCTTGTTCTTGAACTACCTTAACAGATTGAATAAGGCGCTCTAGGATCCCTACGGCCTGATCATCGCTGACATGTTCGGCCACATAAGAGAATTGGAGGATTGAGCCTGGAGGTACATAACAGGCTATGTCTTTAGGATCATATCCTTGATTAATATACTCCTGATATGGCAGGCGAAAACCCTGTTTAGGATAATCCTGAGTGATTGCGCGTGTCCAAATTGGATACTGCTCACCGCTTTTATCTGAGCCCTCAAAAAATAATTGAGGACCAACATTCTTAAGTCTTCCAACCCCAATAACCAAACGGGGCGAATTCTCATCTACTGGGTTTTCTTTGGTATAGTAGAAAATGAGTGAGTTGCCTTCGTTCTCTTTGAGCCGGCCCCAGAAATAATTAAGAACAGCACGTTGTCGATCTGGTTCGTAAACCCAGCCAACCGTTTTTCCTGTAGTATCTGGGCCACGGATATTCAACTTTTCTGCTTCGCATACGGTCTGAAATTGATCTTCCCTCAACCATCGGTAAGGAGCTGGGAGAACCGAATAAGGGGGAATTTCTTCAACAACTGGCCTGAGAAAATTTCTTTCGAGCGGGTCACGATGATTAATCACTAAACCAGTTGAGGAATATGTTGTAGTGTCTCTGGAACATGGGGGCAACCAATCGCCTAGATTCGCAAGCTGTACACCAGCAAATTCCCGTTCTTTTTCGTCATCTCGGGCATCTCGGATGGTTTCGTTTGCGATGCAAGAGGAGTTCAAATGGGGAGCCTGGCAAATACATCCATCCCAACCGTGATCATGCCAGGCCAATCTTGCAGATAAATGGACCATCTGACCTCCAGTTCAATTATAAAAAACACCCAGCCTCTGGCGAGAACTGGGCGCCCCTAAAAGAATATATCTGCCGACGCGTCCCTGATACGCTGAGGCCTTCAAGCGACACTTGACACCACACCAAATGGTAGCATCGTGTGGTTATTTTATGTTTGCGTTGGTTATTATACGAGAAAAATGCGTGGATTACCAATCGTGGCTACTTGATTGTAAAAATTGACCTTCATTACAACCTCTCAATTCTGCAAGCCAGAAACTCGAAGATTCGAGTTTGCTATTTTTCCCCAGTTTTCAGGCCATTTCCGTGAAGCAGCATAGGCGACCTTTGTGGTGGTATGACATACCAATGCACACAGCGAAGCTAAGTGAAGATGGATAACCGTGCGGCTAACCCGATCAAACTGGAACCGTTCGAGAAGTGGATGTCTCGAACAAACCCGCCCATTCGAGAAGGAGTCAAATAGTACAAACTCCAACGTCCGAGAATCCCAATTCGCTGCGGGTCCTCCGGGATTTGGTGGACAGAAAAATTGAAGAGTTATAGTGGCACCTCGCTGACACTGAGCCGTGGTCAAGCAGTCTCGAACTAAGCCGGCGTCAAATAATCCAACGATGAATGGAAGCGTGTGTGGTTGTATACATCCTCGATGCAATGCCTGATTTGCGCCTGATGGGCCTGGAAAGGATACACTTCGTCTCAGGCGGCAAATTGGTCTCCCATCTCGCTGTGGAAAAACTCGAACAATTTATTTCAAGTCCATGTAGGTACATGTTCATCCTTGGAAAGAGACAAACCAGGGTATTGCCCGAGTTTCACTTCGCCCCTAAGTTGACTCTCATCCAATCTAAAACGCACAGAATAGTAGCTGCTTCTCAGTATCTACAGCAACTGGTAGCGCTCCTGGATGGAAAAGCCGCACCGAACTGTCAGCACTCCACCATTCTTTGCTTTCCTTCGGCGAGTGACCGGAGACACTAATCCGATGTATGCCTTACCACAGGATCGTCAACCGACTGATGCTTCTCTTCAACCCTACGATTTCCTTATCCTTTCTCTCCGTTCTCGGTTGCTCGAACATTCGGGATTCTCACTCGATGAATTCCTGCATCAACCGCGAGGGTTCTGCGTCTTCGATACCATACTCACCGTTGACTTTCGGCAGAGCACCATGGCGGATATGAATTCTGCCCTCATGCGTGCCTTGAACTTCAGAAAGAACCTCCGGCTTTATACCATAGTGGACCTCATTGCTGAAGTGTTCGATTTCCAGTAGGTGAGATTGGGGACTACCCAACAAGGATATGCCTTCACCAGGTACTTAACCTAAGAACCTTATGCTTATGAGTAAGCGAGTCATGACTGGGAACGGGATCTCACGAGACTGAGCAGATAGGCGACCAGTGGGTAGAGTCACAAGCGTGTTTGGAGGCTATCGATGCCTGCCTCAACCCCCAGTGCTTTTCCCCGACAAACTTGAACGGTTCAAGAATCGGTACAAACTCCAACACTCGGATTCCCGAGTATCTGGGGACCCAAGTGCCTTCTCCTCGTGAGGATGGACGGGGTAGAACGAACCATGCTTTCCATGAGAACTCATAAGGAGGAGAGGGTCGCTGTTGTAAAAACGCCCTAGAGTATCCTAACAGCACGTTCCTGGTAACTCTACTGCCCAGGCTTCCAGGTTGGTTTCGATCATGCAGTTGTCGCAGGCCCACGAGAGGGAGAAGCAGAACTATCGACAGACGACTACTTTAAGGATAGGGTATCTAGTTCGAGGCTCCACAATTATTTGCGTGGGGCGTCATCCTGTGACACACACCAGATTGGGGTATCAGGACCATCAATCTTCTCAGACACATCTAAATGCCTATGCGCAAGCGACCATACCGGCGCAACTCCACTCATTTACATCCCATCGCTTTAAGACCACCGCGAATAATCCATATTCCTGCAATACGACAGGCGGAAGCTTTGGAAATACGATATACAGAAGAATTAAAGGATGTTCAACTTTGTGCGAGCTCTTGACTGTGGTTTTGGTTGGACATTGGAAATTAGGACCACAATCCTGATATTTCATCGTAAACGGAGCGGTCACAAGATCCACGATGCAAGCATTACTTTCGTGAAATCCCACACATCCTCAATACATTACATTCACATGGACATAGAAATGAGCTACTTTGGGCTCACTCATTTAGGAGAAGGTATAACTATTTCCGTTCGATTTCAGAAGACCCAGGATGCACTAATGGCTGTGATTCTGTCCGCAAGATGAGCGCCGTCAGGCAAAGGAGACACATGCCCAGGGGGTACAACAATTTTGTTCAACAAACCCGAATCAATCAGGAATAATCTCATCCACACGAGAAAATCTTTCACATTACGAGCCTGCTGATGTTGTAGCAACTACGATTCCTGCGAGGAGTTCAGGAGACTGTGGTCGAATGGTCTAGGTCGATGTACGGTTATATTTTTCCGAATAAGCTGCTTTCTCGAATAATCCGTTTGTGACACATCAACATAAAGAATCTAGAGTGTCTATCTGGGTGTAATTATCCACTATCTCACAAACACAACCCTCCTGGAATATACACCTGGATATTTGAGAAAGATTCTCAAACCGTACAAGTTTGTTCTCAAACGCTCGGGAAAATCTCGAATTGTACGAGTTTCAGATTTGGCTTAGTGAGATCAACCGTGGGCCAATACCTCGTAAACGCTTCTCGATGAGTCATCAGGGATATCGATAGAAAACTCTACTTCCTGATTGCCTAGTATCATCATTTCGTATCAGGTCGGGAAATCATTGAAGCAAACTTCTTTGCAGGCAACACTCGCCCTTGTCTAAGAGGTAGAGCCTTACTGAAGTACGGATGCCAGGCAGGGGAGACAATCGAGATATTAGACCGAGATGAACTAGCACCCCGATATTATCAACATTGCAAAGAAACGCTTGGAGGTTAGTGCCAACACCCTCTCATATAGACCTATATGGCTAGAGAGAGATTCTCATTGATATTCATTTTTATAAAAGATTGTTAGTCGGATATCTGCACTGATAGATGATATTCTGTCCTGAATGTACAGTTAATAGTCATCCACCGTGCGCTCGATAGGTCACTTACCAAAATTGGGATATCCCAAGCTCTGGCGCTCATAGCTGTAGCTATGTAACCAGGATTTCAGAGCCGATTGTAAACTATCCAGTGAGGCATACTTTCCTGATGAATGGGCAGGTTTGAAAAATTCATTATTCACTATTTTCTTAAAGTGCTCAATTGCACCAATTATCCGTCATGAAGCATTACGGATCTAATAGATTCTGTGATGTTCAACATACTTTACATAAGTGGATTTTCGTTCAAATGTATTCCTCCTGCCGCTATTTGTTTCAACATCATGTAATCCTTGGTCTCTGAAGAAAGGAATCGTGATATTTTCAAGTAAATTCCCTGCACCTTCAGGATTGCTGTTTGGGCTAAGCAAACAAAAAACCTGGCTACTGTAGGAGTCAATGACTATGGGCACATACACTTTTGTAGAATCCATCAGACGCCCCATCTAGTATAGATCCTGGTACAACAACTGACCTGCATACTCCTTTGCTAAATCCCATTCATGGTAGTCTGTATTGAATTGATCTAGGACTGTTTTTTTTTAATCTAAATATGCTTTTTTTTCGGCCGTAATACCTTGTGAATCTTTGAATATATGGTATTATGCGTATATCCGATAGCACAATTATTCTACCAACCACAAGGAGGATTTGCCTATCGATTTGTCACATAAATAATACATTTTCCGAGGATAACAATATGCTAGCAAAATCAACTTCATACCAACAAGGACAGTATTGAGCAAGGGAACAACAATATTTTCAGGAGATTTAGAATGCGTACACACAACTTAATAAGAAAGCCAGGCAGCAGCGGCAACTGCAAGCCTGGCAGGAAGACAAGTGAATTCCTAGGCTGGAACAACTTATCTTTGTTCAATTTTACCACAACTTTTCAAAGCTCGAACGTTCGAGTTTCTGACCTGTATCAATCGGGGGTGCGAAATGATTGATTCAGTTGAATTTCTCTTTGCTGGTGTATCTATCGACCGAGTTTCCCTGACCGATTGGGCTTATTCTAAAAGGGCGGTCAGGAAGGGTAAGTATTGGTTACACAAGTATGAATATACTGCAAGTGTCAATAGTGCCCCTATAGTTTTCACCTATTTTCCTGCAGCAAAGCAAGGAAAACCTTACCTGAAAATCAGGTTTTCCTTGCCTCATCTTCTCTTTGGAAATAATTACACACCACTATATGACTTGGATTGGGGTATCAGGCAAGCCAATAATCTGATACCTGCTGTTTCTAGGATTCCAAAGGTAGATTTGCGGAAAGGAATTCTTACCAGACTTGATATCTGCTACGACTTTCAGGTTGGTGAACGGATATCTGATTTCATCTGGACATTGCACTATCTGGAATATCCTCGTAGAAAAACCAAGCCATACACTTCGGAAGGCGTTATGTTTGAGAATGGCGAGGCTACTATAAAGTTTTACGATAAGTCAAGACAACTGCGCGAAGAGCTTAAGGATTTTAATGGCGCAGGGATTACATGTGGAAGACTACGTCTGGAGCTAATGTGTGGACCTAGATATATCCGGAGAATCCTCAAGGAAATGAAACCGACATTTGCACATGTTACTTTGGATTTACTAGTGAGTGCCTTAGAGGAGTGCCTCAATGAGCTATCTCTATCAGGGACAATTATTAGTACTGAACAGACAGCCTACGAGCAGCTCGTTCAAAAATTTGGCGAGCAAAAGGGTCTACAGCACTATCAGACTCTGTGCTTGAAGATGCTCAATCGCTCAAAGGATGCGATCGCTAAGATTATTGAGAAAGATAAGAAGACCGTTTCAAGAAGACTGACGGAGATAATCAGCGCAGGAGTAGCGCTGACGCTTATACCAACAGAAGTTGATCTTCCTCAATTTATATTAGATCGGGTGTTAGTCCATAGCAACGTTGAAGACCAGAAGAAGTTGTACCGATCGAATGGAGGCCTATATGGAAGTTAACACATTAATCAATCAGATGCACGAGATTCAATTGTTGCGTCCTGCCGATGTAGCTGCCCGGCTCAATATCTCCAAGAGTTACGCCTATCGTTTGATGCAGTCCGGAGCGCTCCCGGTGGTACGGATCGGCTCTGCCTGCCGTGTGCGCCCTCATGATCTGGAGGAATATATCGATCGCAACCTCCATTATCAGGTGGATTCGGTCTAAGCGATCTATTTCGTA
>JGI25321J50212_10003788_pt1 | contig 10275 bp, 8 predicted proteins | sample AutmiccommuBRH23_FD_50212 | JGI IMG/M metagenome (IMG submission 50212)
GGCCGCGCGTGATATGCCTGCTATACCGCCGGGTCACGTCGCACCTGCATGTCGTAATAGTGAGCCGTGCCCGCCGTCCCGACAGGCGAGACGCGCACCACGCGGCAATCCTCGCCCTCGGCCGTCACGCGGTCATCGGGTTGCGGTGTCGGGCAAGCGCGCCCGTGAGAGATCGCGCCCTCGATGTCACCGCCCACCGACCCCGCCATACTCGCTCCTCCCGGCATCCTTCATCACCTCCACCCCCTCAAGAACCAGTGCGATCGCCAGCATCCGACGCGCCGCCTTCGCATCCTCCGCCTTCTTTCGATGCCGATGGATCACATCCGAAACCCCTATGAAAGCCCGAGAGAATCACAGGCCAAGGCCGTTGGTATGGTTCCGTAAAACCCTGCGTAAAGGTCGCGATCGCGCCACGATTTCCGCCCTCTCATGGCTTTTCCTGATGCAACCCATGGTCCCGGGTGTTGCGCGGGGGCCCCATGGAAAGGCGGTTTCATCATCTGGGCACGATCTGGACGGACGATGAGCCGTCTCTCGCCACGCTTCGCGGGCTCACGCTCGTATCCGATGGCGCGGGGGGGCTTGTCGTGCAGGCCGTGGCCGGGCCGCTCCCCGGGTTTCATGTGACGCAATGGCACCTTGGACAGGGCCTTGCACCGGTTTCCGGTGTGATCGTTCCGGGGGATGGCGAGACGGGGCTGGATCCGGCCATCGACAGCCTGACCACCACGTCCGGCCAGATAATTTCGGTCTTGATCGGGGACGGGAGCGGCGGGCCGCGACTTCTGACGATGAACGACGAGGGTGCTCTGTCCGCCGCGACGGTCGCATCGGAGGACGACCTGAGCGCATCGTCGCCTCTGACGGCCTTCGTTCTCTCCGAGCAGGGACGGACGGTGTTTGGCTTCGGTCTGTCCGACGGGGCGGCGCGCCCGGAGGTCTGGCAGATGAACAGCGAAGGCCGCCTGNTTGTGGTTGCCGCCCCGGCCACCGCATCCGCGGAAAGCGCGCCTGCGGTGCCGTCGCCCTCTTCGCTGGCCGTCATCGGGCCGCACCTTGCCGCCACNGGGTCAGCGGACTCGCTGGTGACCCTTTACCGAATCGCGCCGGACGGCCGATTGATCCCCGGGGGGCAGGTGCCCACGTCCGAAAATCCCGGACTGGCAGGCGCGATCGTGCTGGCAGCGGGTGCCCCCGAGGGCAGGGGCCATGTCATCGCCGGGGCCGCGCAGAGCGGCAGCCTGACGGTCTGGGCGATCGAGGCGGATGGCAGCTTGCGCCTGACCGATCACGTTCTGGACAGCCGCGACAGCCGGTTCCAGGGTGTCAGCCGGCTCGAGGCCGTGACCCATGACGGGCACACCTGGGTCGCCGCGGGCGGGGCCGATAGCGGGGTGAGCCTGTTCCGCCTGCTGCCCANGGGCCGGCTGGTTCAGGTTGCCCAACTCGTTGACGAGGCGGCCTGGTCGCTCGACGGTCTGGCGGCGCTGGACATGACCGTGGACNAGGCGGGCCAACTGCACCTTGTGACATCGGGTTTGCGCGATGGCGGCATCAGCCATTTCACCTTTGCCCCCGCAACCCTGATCACGGGAGGCGACGCCGACGACCGCCTTGCCGGCAGCGGCACCGCGAGNATCCTGTTCGACGGTGCCGGAAGGGACACGCTGAACGGCGGCCCCGGTGCGGATATCTTCGTTCTTGACGCGGACGGGCAGAGCGATGTCATCACGGGATTCGATCCGCAACAGGACCGGCTCGACCTCTCGAACTGGCCGTTCTTTCGCGGGTCTCATCAGCTTGTGATCGAAACGCGCGCGGATGGTGCCGAGNTACGGTTTGACGGGCCATTGGGACTGGAGCGACTCATCGTGCGATCCGCCAGCGGCGCCGCGCTGGAGCCAGAGACCGTGCGGGCCACGCTCTTGCCGGGACCAGATCGCCTGCTGATGTCGCAGGTTGAGGCGGCGATGCCCGAGATTCCGGACAATTTGCGCCTCGTTGGCACACCGCGCGCCGACGAGATCACGGGGCAGGACGGCGATGACACGATTGCCGGTCGCGCCGGCTCTGACGTGCTGCACGGGCAGGGCGGAAATGACAGCATCGAAGGCGGCCAGGGGGCCGACACGATTTCCGGCGGCGCGGGCGATGACACGCTGCGCGGTCATGATGGCTGGGACANNCTGNNCGGCGGCCCCGGAGATGACTTGCTGTTCGGCAACAATGGCAGCGACCATCTCATGGGCGGGCCGGGAAACGACACGCTTTCCGGCGGGCAGGGAGCTGACCTGCTCCAGGGCGGTGACGGGGATGACAGCCTTGTCGGCATGTCCGGGCCGGACCGGCTNGAGGGTGGGGCCGGCGCGGATCACCTTCAGGGCAATGCCGGCCCCGACACGCTGACTGGCGGCGATGGCGACGACCATCTGGAAGGCGGGATAAACCATGACCGGCTCGAAGGCGGTCCCGGCAACGACCTGCTGGAGGGCGGCAACGGTGCCGATACGCTGCTTGGCGGCCCGGGCAACGATACGTTGCGCGGCAATGCCGGCAGTGACTGGCTTGAGGGTGGCGGCGGTGTGGATCTGCTCGATGGCGGCATCGGGGCCGATACGTTCGTGTTTCGCGGCGGTGACGTGACCATCCAGCGCTTCCAGAAGCGCGTGGATACGCTTCTGTTCGATACGNCGCTGTTTGACGGGCAAACGCCCGAACTGGCCGAGCTTCTGGCGGCTGCGGTCAAGGTGGACGGGGACNCGACCTTCGACTTTGGCGCGCATGGCCGTCTGACCATCACGGGCCTGCCCGATGCCGAGCAGATCGCCGATGCGATAGATTGGTTGTGACGCCACGCCGCACGGCCGGTCAGTGTCGCGGATGACGGATCGCAGGCACCGCGGACGCGCCCGATCATCGCCCCTCGGTTGCATACCGGCCGATCCGCGCCGCGTGATGGGCCACCCGCACCAGCCAGCGCAGCGCGTCGGTGCGCGCGAAAACCTCGGCCACGGGCACGAGGCCCGCATGTTCGCGCAACAGAACCCCCCGCCGGTATCGCTGTCCGCGCCGCTCGATCAGCCGGGCCAGCGGTTCGCGCACCCGGTCCCGCTCGAGCGCGGCGGCCAGCGCCGCCACGTCGCGGCCAAGCCGCTCCTCGCGCCGGAGCGTCGCGATTCGCTCGCGCTGCGCGCAGCGCTCCAGAAGCCGCTGGAAATGGTCGATCTGGTGCAGGAGCGCCGCGTAGCGCGCGGCCTCGTCGGCGCGGTCGGGCGCAACGCGCACCTGCGCCAGGAACGCGGTGAGCGCGTCCACCGCCTCGGCCCCCTGCACCGCGATCGAGGCAAGCGCGCGCAGATCCCCCTCGGGGCCAAGAGCACGGGCGAGCGCGGCGAAAAGCGCGCAACGCAGCCGGTCGGCCACCGCCTGCGCGGCGTCGAGCGCAGCACCCTCATCGGCCAGAAGCCGCTGGTCCAGCCCCTCGGCGAGCGGCACCGGCCGGTCCGGCACCAGCCGCGCAACCAGCGCGGCAAAGCGCGGGGTCAGCGGCAGGAATACCGCCGCGCCGATAAGGTTGAACCCGGTGTGAAACAGCACCAGCGCCGTCTGGTCATCCGCGCCGAGCCATGTGCCATGCAGCAGCGGCGCGACCAGGTCGAGAAGCGGAAAGGCGATCACCGCCGTCCCGANATTGAACAGCAGATTGGCCAGCGCCGTCATCCGCATCGCACGCCCGCCGCCCAGGGACGCCAGAAGGCCCGTCGCCGTCGTGCCCATGTTGAAGCCGATCACCAGCGCCGCCGCCTGCCCGAAGCCAACCGCGCCCGCGCCAAGCAGCACCAACACCAGCGCCATCCCTGCCGAAGAGGACTGGATCAGCGCCACGATCACCGCCCCCATGAGCACGAGAACGAGCCGCGCGCCCCAGCCATCGCCGGGCAGCACCTCGGGCGTGAGCCACGCCCCGAGGCCACCCGCCGCCGCCTGCATCATGTCGAGCCCGATGAAGAGCAGGCAGAACCCGGCCAGCCCGCGCCCTGCCCGCGCCGCCTGCCCGCGTCCCAGCAAAATCAGCATGGCCGCGACAAAGAGCACCGGCAGCGCCAGCGTACCCAGCTTGAGCTTGAGCCCCAGCACCATGACCATCCAGCCCGTGATGGTGGTGCCGATATTGGCCCCGTAAAGCACGCCAAGCGACTGCACGAACCCCACAAGCCCCGCGCCAACCGCGCCGATGGTGATGAGTGAAACAGCGGTGGAGGACTGGATCACGGCGGTGGCCACCGTCCCCGTCACCACGCCCCGCAAGGGCGAGGCGGTGAGACTTCCCAGAGCCTGCCGAAGCCCGCGCCCCGCCACCTCGCGCAGCGCGCCGGTCATGATCTCCATGCCCAGAAGAAACAGCCCGACACCGCCGAGCCCCGTCAGGATGTCGTCCGTCATATCCGCCCTCGCATCCTGCGAGGATGCGGGGTCGTGGCGAGCTTGGCAAGCGGAACTGCGGCGGCCCGAGGACACGGGCGCCGACCCGAGCGAAGGCGTATAGGCGCAACACCGAAAGAAGCGCGACAATGTGCTCGGCGCGTGGCTGCGATTGCGATTGGCCCGCGGACGCCGCCGCGCTAGGATCGCGGCCATGATTACAGAACTTGGCCACTTCGCCCTCATCCTTGCCTGCCTCGTGGCGGTGCTTCAGGCCACGATTCCGCTGATCGGCGCGCACAGGCGATGGCCGGGCTGGATGGCGGTGGCCGAGCCTGCGGCGGTGGCGCAGTTTCTGCTTACGGCGGCGGCCTTTGCGGCGCTGACCCATGCCTTTGTCACTTCGGATTTCTCGGTGCGGCTGGTGGTGCTCAACAGCCACACCGACAAGCCGATGCTCTACAAGATCACCGGCGTGTGGGGCAATCACGAGGGCTCTATGCTGCTCTGGGTGCTGATCGTGGCGCTTTTCGGCGCGGCGGTGGCGTGGTTCGGCGCAAACCTGTCGCCGACGCTCAGGGCGCGGGTGCTGGCGGTTCAGGGCATGATCGGCGTGGCGTTTTTCCTGTTCATCCTCCTCACCTCGAACCCGTTCCTGCGCATGGCGGTGCCGCCTTTCAACGGGCAGGACCTCAACCCGCTGTTGCAGGATCCCGGCCTCGCCTTTCATCCGCCTTTTCTCTATCTCGGCTATGTCGGTCTTTCGATGACCTTCTCCTTCGCGGTCGCCGCGCTCATCGAGGGGCGCGTCGATGCGGCCTGGGGCCGCTGGGTGCGGCCCTGGACGCTGACGGCGTGGATTTTCCTGACCATCGGCATCGGGCTTGGCTCTTGGTGGGCCTATTACGAGCTGGGCTGGGGCGGGTTCTGGTTCTGGGACCCGGTGGAAAACGCCTCGTTCATGCCCTGGCTCATCGCGGCGGCGCTGTTGCATTCGGCCATCGTGGTGGAGAAACGCGAGGCGCTGAAAAGCTGGACCATCCTGCTGGCGATCATCGCCTTCGGCTTCTCGATGGTCGGCGCGTTCATCACCCGCTCGGGCGTTCTGACAAGCGTTCATGCCTTTGCCACCGATCCCGAGCGCGGCGTGTTCCTGCTGGGCATTCTTGTGGTGTTCATGGTCGGGGCGCTCACGCTGTTCGCGGCGCGCGCGGGCGCGATGCAGGCCAAGGGCGTGTTTTCCATGGTCAGCCGCGAATCGGCGCTGGTGCTCAACAACATCCTGCTGGCGGTCGCGGCCTTTGTCGTCTTTGTCGGCACGATCTGGCCGCTGGTGGCGGAAATGGCCTTTGACCGCAAGCTGTCGGTGGGCGCACCGTTCTTCAACGCGGCCTTCACGCCGTTCATGATCGGGCTTGGCCTTATCCTGCCGGTAGGGGCGATGCTGCCGTGGAAGCGGGCAAAGCTGGGGCGGATCGTGCGCCCGCTTGTGCCCGCGTTCGTCNTGGCGGTGTCGATTGGCGCNCTGGCCTGGGCGGTGCAATCCGGGCGCTCTGCGCTTGGGCCGATGGGCCTTTTCCTGGCGGCCTGGCTGATGATGGGCGCAGGGATGGACCTGTGGTCGCGCACCGGACGGGGGCGGGGGCGGCTTGCCCGCCTGACGCGCCTGCCGCGCGCCGACTGGGGCAAGTCGGTGGCCCATGCCGGGTTTGGCGTGACCATCGCGGGCGTGGCCGCGATGATGGCNTGGGAGTTGGAGGATATCCGCGTCATGCGCGAGGGCGACACCGTNGATATCGCGGGCTATACGCTGCGGCTCGACACGGTGGAGGAGGTGCAGGGAGCGAATTTCATCTCGACCATGGCCAATTTCACGCTGATGCGCGAGGGCCGGGTTCTGGGCACCATGCACCCCGAAAAGCGCATTTATCCGGTGGCGCAGATGCCCACCACCGAGGCCGCGCTCGACAACGGCTTTCTGCGCGACATCTATATCGCCGTGGGCGATCCGCAGGAGGGCGGGGGCTGGGCGGTGCGCAGCTATTACAAGCCGCTGGCCAACTGGATCTGGGGCGGCGCGATCCTGATGGCGCTTGGCGGGCTGCTGTCGCTCAGCGACCGGCGGTTCCGGGTGGCCGCCGGCGCGCGCAGGCTGNCCCAAGGGNTGCCGGCAGAATGAAACGGCTGATCCTTGCCCTTTGCGTGATCGCCGCGCCTGTGCTGGCGGTCCAGCCCGACGAGATCCTTGACGATCCGGTGCTGGAGGCGCGCGCGCGCGAGATATCTTCGGGCCTGCGCTGTCTGGTCTGCCGCAACGAGAGCATCGACGATTCCAACGCCGAACTGGCGCGCGATCTGCGGCTTTTGGTGCGCGAGCGTCTGGTGGCGGGGGACACCGACGAAGAGNCGGTGGCCTATATCGTCGATCGTTACGGCGAATACGTGCTGCTCAAGCCAAGGGTTGGCGGCGCGAATCTCCTGCTCTGGCTCGCCGGGCCGCTCATGCTGGGCGCGGGGCTGATCGTGGCCGGNCTTTACCTGCGCCGCCGCGCCACCGCGCCCGAGCCCGAGACCGCGCGGCTGAGCGCGGAGGAAGAGGCGCGGCTGCGCGACATCCTGCGCGATTGAGGCGGACAGCGGCGAGCNGCGGGCGCGGTTCTATTTCGCCGCGCGCTTGCGTTCGTGCGGGTCGAGGTGGCGCTTGCGCAGGCGGATGGCGTTCGGCGTGACCTCGACAAGCTCGTCGTCGTTGATATAGGCGATGGCCTCTTCGAGGCTGAGCGTGATCGGCGTGGTCAGCCGCACCGCCTCGTCGGTGCCCGAGGCGCGCACATTGGTCAGCTTCTTGCCCTTCAGCGGGTTCACCTCGAGGTCGTTCTCGCGGCTGTGCTCGCCGATGATCATGCCGGTATAGACCGGCGCCTGCGCGCCGATGAACAGCCGCCCGCGATCCTCGAGGTTCCACAGCGCATAGGCCACCGCCTCGCCGTTTTCCATCGAGATGAGCACACCCGCGCGCCGCCCCGGAATCGGGCCGCGATGCGGCACCCAGCCGTGAAAGACGCGGTTGAGCACGCCGGTGCCGCGCGTATCGGTCAGAAACTCGCCGTGATAGCCGATCAGCCCGCGCGAGGGCACATGGGCCACGATGCGCGTCTTGCCCACGCCCGAGGGCTTCATCTCGACCAGTTCGCCCTTGCGCGCGCCGGTGATCTTTTCGATCACCGCGCCGGTATATTCGTCATCCACGTCGATGGTGGCCTCTTCGACCGGCTCCAGCCGCTCGCCGTTCTCGCCCTCGCGCATGAGCACCTGCGGGCGCGAGATCGACAGCTCGAAGCCTTCGCGGCGCATGTTCTCGATCAGCACGCCCATCTGCAATTCACCGCGCCCGGAGACATCGAATGCCTCGCCGCCGGGTGTGTCCGCGACCTTGATCGCGACATTGGATTCCGCCTCCTTCATCAGACGCTCGCGGATCACCCGGCTCTGGACCTTCTTGCCGTCGCGGCCGGCAAGCGGGCTGTCATTGATGCCGAATGTTATGGAAATAGTTGGNGGATCAATCGGTTGCGCGGCAATCGGGGTATCGACGGCAAGCGCGCAGATGGTGTCGGCGACGGTGGCCTTTGACATGCCCGCGATGGACACGATGTCACCCGCGCCAGCCTCTTCGATATCCTGCGAGGAGAGGCCGCGAAACGCCTGGATGCGGGTGACGCGGAACTGCTCGATCTTCTGGCCGACGCGCGAGAGCGCCTGCACCGTCTGCCCTACCCGCAAGCGGCCCGCTTCGACGCGCCCCGTCAGGATGCGCCCGACAAAGGGATCGGCCCCCAGCGTGGTGGCGAGCATCCGGAAATCCTCATCCACATGCCTGATCTGCCGGGGCGCGGGGACGTGGTTGATNATGAGATCGAAAAGCGCCGAGAGATCCTTGCGCGGGCCGTCAAGCTCGTGATCGGCCCAGCCGGAGCGGCCCGAGGCATACATATGCGGGAAATCGAGCTGATCCTCGTTGGCCCCGAGATTGGCGAAGAGGTCGAAACACTCATTGAGCGCGCGGTCTGGTTCGGCGTCGGGCTTGTCCACCTTGTTAAGCACCACGATGGGGCGCAGCCCCAGGCGCAGCGCCTTGGCGGTGACGAACTTGGTCTGCGGCATCGGGCCTTCGGCGGCATCGACCAGCAGGACGACGCCATCGACCATGCTCAGGATGCGCTCCACCTCGCCGCCGAAATCGGCGTGGCCGGGGGTATCGACGATATTGATGCGCGTGGTCTTCCACACCACCGAGGTGGGCTTGGCAAAGATGGTGATGCCGCGCTCGCGCTCGATGTCGTTGCTGTCCATGGCGCGCTCATCGACCGCCTGCCCCGCGCGAAACGCGCCGGATTGCTTGAGAAGTTCGTCCACGAGCGTGGTCTTGCCGTGGTCCACATGGGCGATGATGGCGATATTGCGCAGATCCATTTAGACGAGTCCTGATGCTGTTCCGCCCGCGCCTTAGACGCCGCAGCGCAGAAAGGCCAGAGACAAAGCCCGCGCGCCGCCCTCAGAACGGGATTTCGTCATCCATATCGTGCGACGGACGGCTTGCCGGGGTGCCGCCGTCCTGATCGNCCCCGTGATCGGGGCCGCNACGGCCCTGGTCCTGACCGCCGGAATCGCCGCCTTCGCNACGGCCATCGAGCATCACAAGCGTTCCGTCAAAGCCCTGAAGCACAATCTCGGTGGAATAGCGGTCCTGCCCGGACTGGTCCTGCCATTTGCGGGTCTGCAACTTGCCCTCGATATAGACCTTGGAGCCCTTGCGCAGATATTGCTCGGCCACGCGCACAAGCCCTTCGGAGAAAATCGCNACCGAATGCCACTCCGTGCGCTCGCGCCGCTCGCCGGTGTTGCGGTCCTTCCAGGTCTCGGAGGTGGCAATGCGCAGATTGCACACCTTGCCGCCGTTCTGGAACGTGCGCACCTCGGGATCACGGCCAAGATTGCCGATGATGATTACCTTGTTGACGGANCCGGCCATTCTGTTCCCTCCTGCCGCTTGCGGATGGTCTTTGCCCGGTTACATCACCGCATCGCGATGAAGGAAAGGTTAAAAATCGCCGCAANCCGGCGATTTCCCGCGTGCGCCCTGTAACATGGGCAAAAACTGCTCGAATTTCGATGGGAATTTCATATAGTTCGCGCTGAANAACGGGTGNGGGGACGGGAATAGATGCGGGGAATTACTCTGGCGCTTGTGGCCGGGCTCAGTCTGCCCGCTACGGCACAGGCCGAAACCGTCTCGACCAAGGGGCGGACCGGCGTTTTCAAATCACAGACGCGCGTGCTCGATACACGGGCAAGCCAGCAATACAGCAATTCGGTCCGGCTCCAGCCGCAGAGCTTCAGCACGCCGACGATATGGGACGATCTCGACCCTTCGGCGATATTTCGCGGGGCCTATCGCGGGCCGTATCTCGAGATGGCGAAACAGGTGGCGCGCCGGCACAACATCCCCGAGAGCCTGTTCTTGCGCCTTGTGCAGCAGGAATCGGGCTGGCGGGCGGATGCGGTCTCGCACAAGGGGGCGATCGGGCTGGCGCAGCTCATGCCCGCAACGGCGCGGATGCTGGGGGTGAACCCGACCGACCCGCGCCAGAACCTCGAGGGCGGCGCGCGCTACCTGGCCGAGCAATACCGCAAGTTCGGCTCATGGCGGCTGGCGCTCGCGGCCTATAACGCNGGACCGCAGGCGGTCGAGAAATATGGTGGCGTGCCGCCGTTCAACGAGACGCGGAATTACGTCAAGGTGATCCTGGGCAGTTGAGACCCGCACCACGCGCGCGCCGCAAGGCCCGC